>WBZO01000551.1_pt1 | contig 75747 bp, 63 predicted proteins | sample 5204261 | NCBI WGS metagenome assembly WBZO01 (sample SAMN12412400, study PRJNA552823) | activated sludge metagenome | isolation source: activated sludge from anammox sidestream of wastewater treatment plant... | place: USA: North Carolina | collected 2017-09 | reverse complement strand
TGGAAAGCAGGTTAATATTCCTGCGCTACTAGGGATGGCGTTGAAGTAAGCGGGGACGGAGTAGGATAGGTCAAGCCGGGTGCATGGATCCCGGTTCAAGCCCGTAGGCTGAGTCCGCAGGACCCGAGAGGGACAAACACGGACTCGCGTAGCCGAGAGGTGATGAGGTCAGACTTCGGTCTGGCAACTTGGCGATTCCACACTTCCAAGAAAAGCCGCGTACAGAGCCACTCTGGTAACCGTACTGCAAACCGACTCAGGTGGACGGGAAGAATATTCCAAGGCGCGTGAGAGAACCCTGGTTAAGGAACTCGGCAAACTGACACCGTAACTTCGGGAGAAGGTGTGCCTGTTGGCGTGTACTGATTCACTCAGGAAGCGTCGGCAGGTCGCAGAGAATCGGGAGTTGTGACTGTTTACTAAAAACACAGCACTCTGCTAAGTCGTAAGACGACGTATAGGGTGTGATGCCTGCCCGGTGCTGGAAGGTTAAGGGGACGCGTCAGCGAAAGCGAAGCGCCGAACCGAAGCCCCAGTAAACGGCGGCCGTAACTATAACGGTCCTAAGGTAGCGAAATTCCTTGTCGGGTAAGTTCCGACCTGCACGAATGGCATAACAACATCTCCGCTGTCTCGACCAGGGACTCAGCGAAATTGTATTGGGGGTGAAGATACCCTCTACCCGCGGCAAGACGGAAAGACCCCATGAACCTTTACTGCAACTTGGCAGTGAGTCTCGGATCATTCTGCGTAGGATAGGTGGGAGGCTTTGAAGCCGGGCCTCTGGGTTCGGTGGAGCCACCGTTGAAATACCACCCTGGATGATCTGGGATTCTAACCTGCGTCCGTGACCCGGACGAGGGACACTGCCTGGTGGGCAGTTTGACTGGGGCGGTCGCCTCCTAAAGCGTAACGGAGGCGTGCGAAGGTTCCCTCAGCCTGATTGGAAACCAGGCGTAGAGTGCAAACGCATAAGGGAGCTTAACTGCGAGACCGACAGGTCGAGCAGGTGCGAAAGCAGGCGTTAGTGATCCGGTGGTCCTGTATGGGAGGGCCATCGCTTATCGGATAAAAGGTACTCTGGGGATAACAGGCTGATCGCGCCTGAGAGTTCACATCGGCGGCGCGGTTTGGCACCTCGATGTCGGCCCATCGCATCCTGGGGCTGGAGCAGGTCCCAAGGGTTCGGCTGTTCGCCGATTAAAGCGGTACGCGAGCTGGGTTTAAAACGTCGTGAGACAGTTTGGTCCCTATCTGCCGTGGGCGCAGGATACTTGAGTGGAGCTGACCATAGTACGAGAGGACCTGGTTGGACGCACCCCTGGTGATCCGGTTGTCATGCCAATGGCATAGCCGGGTAGCCATGTGCGGAACGGATAACCGCTGAAAGCATCTAAGCGGGAAGCCGGCCACAAGACAAGGTATCCCGGGCGCAAGCCCCTAAAGACCCCTCGTAGACCACGAGGTTGATAGGCCGGGTGTGGAAGTCCTGTAAGGGGCGGAGCTAACCGGTACTAATAGGTCGTGCGGCTTAGTCATATCTCTAAGGCAAACATCGAGTATGCCTTCGAGTGTGATGAAGCCCCATTAGTAATAGTGAGTGTTTCATCGCATCGGAGCACTCGGTCACGAGCAGGATTCGGCTTGCGAAGCCAGAATCCGCCGACCAGCGCATTGCGCATCTAGGATTCAGGCCCCGCCAGAGAGCATCTCTGGTGCTGGAAGCCACAAGTTTCCGGTGGTGATTTCGAAGAGGCCACACCCGATCCCATCCCGAACTCGGAAGTTAAGCTCTTCGGAGCCGATGGTACTGCACGGGTAGCCGTGTGGGAGAGTAGGACGCCGCCGGGATTTTTTCATGAGAAGCCTCGAGACGTTTTCGTCTCGGGGCTTTTCGCATTTTGTCCTCGCAGATGGCGCGCTGCGCGTCGCCCCGCGGACCGCGGGCCGCGGGCCGCACGCCGCGTCCGCTTCCGCGATCGCGCTCGAGCGCTGGCGCGCTCGACCGCGTCGCGGCGGACCGCGGGCGTCGTCAGGAGCTCGTCGCGCTCGCGCGGCGCGGGCGCCCGGGTCGGCCCCGCGCGGCCATCTGCTCCTCGAAGAAGCGCACGTAGCTTTCGATCATCGCCTCGATGTCGAACTCGGCCAGAAACCGCTGGCGATTCGCGGCCCGCATGCGCGCGCGGAGGTCGGCGTCTCGGCGGATCCGGAGGAGCTGCTCGGCGAGGGCCTTTCCGTCGGCCGGCGGGACGAGAAGGCCGTTCACGCCGTGCTCGATGATCTCCGGGACGCCGCCCACGGCGCTCGCGATCACCGGCAGCCCGTGCGCGAGGGCCTCGAGGAGCGCGAGCGGCAGCCCTTCCCAGAGCGACGGCAGCACGTAGGCGTCGAAGGAGGCGACCAGCGCCGGGACGTCGGAGCGGTAGCCGATGAAGCGCAGCCGGGGCGCGAGCCCTTCCGCCCGCGCGCGCATCTCGAGCTCGCGGCGCAGCGGACCGTCTCCGGCGATCACGAACTCGGTGTCCGGCTCGCGTGCGAGCACCTCCCTCGACGCATCGAGGAGGTACGTGACGCCCTTCTGCTCCGAGAGGACGACGGCGGTTCCGAACACGAAGGCGTCCGGGGCGATGCCGAGAGCACGGCGGACCTCGCCGTCACTCGGATGTCCGAACCGTGAGCCGTCGATCCCGTTGTGGATCGCGCGCACGCGTCTGGGTACGCGGACCTTGTCCTCGAGCGTGCGCCGGAGGTCGTGGGAGACGGCGACGATCTCGTGCGCGAGCCGGCAGTACTCGCGGAATTTTCGCCGCCCACGTGCGTCGGAGCGGTGGATCTGGTTGTGCTCCGTGTAGATGACGCGCGGCCCGGACGGCATCAGGCGCGCCGCCGCCCCTGCGTAGATGAGCGGCGCGAGGTTGTGGACGTCGAGGATGTCGACGCTCCGTTCGCGGAGGAAGCGGCCGATGCGCGCCATCAAGATCGGCGTCCGCGCGCGCTCCGCGAGACCGCGGAGGTCCTGCGCCTTGTCGAGCACGAGGCACGCCGAGGCCGGCAGGTCGACCTGGGAGAAGAGCGCTCCCTCGCCCGAGAGACAGATGAGCGACGGCTCGAACCTCTCCGGAGGCAGATGGCGCAGCAGGCTGATGACGAAGCGCTCGAGCCCGCCCACGTCGAGGTTGTTCACCGCCATGCACAGGCGAATGCGCGATGCGCCCATGGTTCGAGCCTCAGGATGGTGCGTCGGCTGCGCTCGTCGCGCGCCGGATCCCCTCGCGCACGCCGACGCGCGGCCGCCACCCGAGGAGCGCCTCCGCGCGATCGCTCTCGCAGTGCAGGCGAGCGAGCGCGGAGCGCAGCCGATAGAGGCCGACGGGGGACGGGCGACCGAGCATGCCGAGCGGCACCTCGCTCAGCTTGCCGAGCGCGAAGACGAGCGGGCGCGGTACGCGGAGGACGAGGTCGCCTTTGCCCACCATCTCGAGCACCTCGGTCTGATTGAGCTTCGTGTCGTCGACCACCTGGATGATCTCGCCGTGCGTGAGGCGCTTCTCGATCGCCGCCATGATCGCGTCGACCACGTCGTCGATGTAGACGAGCGGCAGCTCCAGTCGTCCGTCGCCGAGGACGAGCCAGCGTCCGCCCGCGCGCCGTGCGACCGCGCCGGTCACCAGCGGGATGCCGCCGCCGAAGATCTGCCCCGGCCGGAGGATGACGCAGGGGAGCCCGGAGACCGCCGCCGCCGCCACGCTGCGCTCGGCTTCGAGCTTCGCACGGGTGTAGGCGCCGCGTTCCTCGGGGCGCGGCTCGAGCGGCGCGTCCTCCGCGACGGCGCGGGCGCCGGACACCCCGGCCCAGTGCAGGACCGACATCGACGAGATGTGGACGAGCTGGCGTGTGCGGTGCTTCTTGCACGCGGCGATGACGTTTCGCGTGCCGCGCACGGTCGCGCCGACGTGCTCGGACCATCCACCCTTCGTCGCGGCGCCGGCGTGGACGACGATCTCCGCGCCCGCGACGGCGCGGTCGACCGCCTCGGGATCGCCGAGGTCTCCGAAGCAGTACTCGACGCCGGGGACGGGCGGCGCTGGAACGCGTCGCACGAAGGCGCGAACGCGCTTGCCCTCCGAGACGAGGCGGCGGACGACCGCCGATCCGAGCGCGCCCGAAGCGCCCGTGACCACGAACGGGATCGACCTCGAGAGCGGGAAGCGCGCGAGCGTCGCAGCGTGCTCCGCCTCCGCTTCGCGCGCGACCCGTTCGACGAAGGGGATGAGCGCGATCGCGTCGTCGAGCGCCACCGGGGGCGGCAGCGCGAGGTCGAGACGTCGATAGAAGTCGGCGACGAGATCGCGCAGCCCCTGGAACGCCCGGATCTCCCCGCGGGCGAACTTCCAAACGCCGAGCGGCACGTCGACGAGCGGCTGCAGCGAGTCCGTGAGCGCGTTGACGAGCCGCTCGGCGGGGCCGGGCAGAGGCGTCGCGCTCCGCCTGCCGTGGAACATGGCGAAGAGATCCACGCGGAGGACGCCGCGCGTACCGTGGATGATGAGCTGGCTCTGCATGGGCCTCACGTTCCACGTGAGCTGGAACTGGCCGAGACCGCGCCGGCAGCGCACGAGCGCGCGCCACTCGTCGAACGCGAGGTTGGGATCGCCGCCGAGGCTCCGCCACCTCGCGTCGACGTCCTCGATCGGACCGAGGAGCTCTTGCAGGAGATACATGCAGTGGATCCCGAGGTCGCGGAACGGGTAGCCGGCGCTCCGGTACCAGGGCGGGAGCGGTCCGCCTTCGTACGGCGGGTACGAGGACCCACGGAGGATGTCGACGGAGACGACGTCGCCGAGCTCTCCTGAGCGGACGATCTCGAGCGCCCGTCTGACCTGCGGATCGTAGAGCAGCGAGTGGTTCACGCTGGCGACGAGCCCGCGCTGCTTCGCGAGCTCGGCCACCTTCCGACCTTCGGCCTCGTCCTCCGCGAGCGGCTTCTCGACGAGGACGTGACACCCGCGCTCGAGCGCAGCCAGTGCGACGGGCACGTGCGCTGCGGGCGGCGTCAGGACGTGGATCACGTCCGCGCCCGCCTCTACGAGCGCCGCGAGCGACGGATACGCCGTCGTGCGGTGCCTCTCGGCGACGGCCGACGCGCGTTCGTCGTCGACGTCGGTGATCCCGACGAGCTCCACGCGACCGGACAGGGCCCGGATCGCCTGGAGATGGAACTCACTGATGTTGCCGGCGCCCACCACGCCGGCTCGGAAACGTGCGCGCGTCTCTTCCCCCATGTCGTCCACTCCGTGCGTTCTTGTCCTCGGCGATCTGGCCGATGATGCGCTCGACCTCGGCGACGCGCATGGGCCAAGTCTCCGCAGTCATCGCCTGCGATCGGTCCTGTCGCACTGCGACCGAGTCGCTCGCGAGCGCCTGCTCGATCGCGGCGACGAACCCCGGCCCGTCGTCGGCGATCGCACACCACTTCTCGTAGCGACGCACCTCCGGGACCGGCGTGGAGACGACCGGCAGACCTGCCGAGAGGTATTCGCGCAGCTTGATCGGATTCACGAAGCGCATGCGTTCTTCGAGCCGGTAGGGGATGAGCCCCACGTCCATGCCCTTGCAGTACGCCGGGAGATCCCCGTGCGCCTTCTTGCCCAGCAGGTGGACGTTCGGGAGGCGCGCGAGCGGTCCGACGTCGTCGAGCCGCTGCCCGATGAGCGCGATGCTCCATCCGGGCCGCGCCCGCGCGACGTCCGCGAGCAGATCGAAGTCGACCCAGTCGCGCAGCGTGCCGTAGAAGCCGAGCACGGGCCGCGGGAGGCGCGCGAGATCGGGCGGCACGACCGTGTGAGCGTCGAGCGCGCGCGCGAAGAGCGCGTGGTCCACTCCGTGGCGCGCGACGTGCGTGCGTGGATTGCACGCACGCTTCTTCTCGGCGAGCGCGTCGTTCACCGCGAACACGCAGTCCACCTTCGCGAGGAGCTCGTGCTCGGCGTCCGCGATCGCCTCTCGATCGAGATGCGAGAAGAGCGACCACTCGTCGACGCAGTAGTAGACGGAGAGCGACTCGCCGTGTCCGCCGATGTAGTCGCCCGCGTTCGGTAGGAACGTCCAGAGGTGGAACTCCGAGAGTCCGAGCTTGCGGCGGAGCCCGGCGATCGTCGCGCGGAGGAGGACGCGGTTGATCCGCCTCGCCGCAGCGTCGCGGTGGAGCGGAAGGACCGGAGGTGAGAAGACCCAGAGGTCGTTCTCGACGTTGACCGGTCCGCGCGCGAGCTCGCCGAGCTTGCGGCGGATCTTCCCGAGATCGCGCCCGCTCGAGAGGGTCGGCGTGCGGGTGCCGATCGAGTTGAGCCACAGCACGCGGCGGCTCTTCGCGAGCTCGCGGAGGACATGGTGATTCGACGTCGGGTCCTCGTGCCAGTCCTTCGCGAAGGCGATGACCCCGGGCGGCCGCACGCGGCGGAGCGTAAGCATGCGCTCGAGCGTCGACGAGGTGGCGGAGGATCGCCTTGTCGGACGCGGCGAATGCCTTAATCGTTCGCCGATGCTCCGCAGGATCGGCAAGCGTCTCAAGTCGGTCGTCTACGGCATGACACCGTCCTCTCGCCTGATCCAGCGCGGTCCCTCGTCGCGGCGCCGCGTGGCGCTCACCTTCGACGACGGCCCCGGCGAGCTCACGCGCGCGTATCTCGACGTGCTCGAGGCGCACGAGGTTCGCGCGACGTTCTTCGTCCTCGGGCGCGCATGCGAGCGCGAACCCGCGATCCTCGACGAATACGAGCGGCGCGGTCACCAGATCGCAGGGCACGGCTGGGACCACGCGCGCTTCCCGCGGCTGTCGTGGCGCGCGCTCGATGCCCAGCTGGACCGGACCGATGCGGCGATCGGACGTCGGTCGGTCGTCCGTCCGTGGGTGCGCCCGCCGCACGGCGACGTCGATCCGCGCGTGTTCTTCCAGCTGCTCGCCAAGGGACGGGTGATCGCGCTCTGGTCGCTCGACCCGCGGGACTACGACGTCCACGACCCGCTCGCGATCGCGGAGCGTTGCTCGCCGAGCCGCGTAGCGCCTGGCGAGGTGATCCTCCTCCACGAGGGCAGGCCGGGGACGCTCGAAGCGCTGCCCCGCATCATCACCGGGCTCCGCGACGCCGGGTACGCGATGGGCACCATGGCGGAGATGCTCGCGCCATGAGCACGCGCCGTCGCCTCCTCGTCGGCACGACGGCGGTCGTGGCGGTCGCGCTCCCCTGCTGCAGCAAGCCGGCCGACCAAGTACGGATCTCCGGCGCGCCGCGGGCGACGGCCTGGGAGCCACCGCACGCATCCCCCTCGAGCGAGGAAGCACCGACCGCGCGCGCGGCGGATCTGCCGGCGCGCACGCCGTCCGGCCACTTCCTGGTCGGCAAGGAGCGGCTCGCCGCGCTCCGCGCCGACGCGAGGGCGGCGGCCGGCGAGCACTGGACCGCGCTCCTCGAGAACGCCGAGCGCGCGATACGGTCCTTCGACCCGGGCAGCTCGAGCGCCGAGAACGTCGCGACGGCGTACCTCGTGACGCGAGACGCGCGGTTCGCCGCCGGCGCATTCAAGTGGTTCGAGATGGGCGCGAAGGGCGACGTTCGATGGGACAGCTACCTGACGTTCGGCGATCACATGCGCGCCGCCGCGTTCGTCCTCGACTACTGCGGCGACGCGCTCTCGCGCGACCAGCGGAAGGCGATCGCGGACTACCTCGAGAAGTGGACGAACGAGCTCTGGTTCGACAACCGCGGAAGCGGCTGGGGGCTGCGCGATCCCGCAAACAACTATCACTATGCCTTCCTCGAGGGGACGGCCTATGCGGCCTACGCGCTAGAGGGCGAGAAGCGACCCTCCGCGCAGAGGTTCATCGAGCTGCTCCGAGAGCAGATCGAGCGGCCCGAGGGTGTCCTCGACTATCTCACGCACGGCGGGAGGGGCGGCGACTGGCACGAGGGCGCGAACTACGGCGAGCGATCGAAGCAACGCATGTTCTCCGCGTTCGCGGCGATCGTCTCGAAGGGAGGACCGGACTACTTCGCAAGGACTCCTTTCCCGGAAGAGTCCGTGCTCTATGCCGCGTATCAGGTGCAACCGGGCAGGCGCTTCCTCGCGCCAACGGGAGATCTCGCGCGCGACTCGGCGGCGGACGTGACGCCGTTCGATCGCGACTACGTCCAGCTCGCGGCCCACTTCACGGCCGATCCACGGACGCGTGCGCTCGCGGCGTGGTACCTGACGGCGGTCGCGCCAGGGTACGTCTCGAACGCCGTGAGGACGCGCGGCTTGCTCTACCGCGACGTGCTCCTGCCGCCGCCGGGGCCGCCGATCGGGCCGACGAAGCTGCCGCTGGGCTATCGCTCGCCCGGCACCGACTGGCTGAATGCGCGCTCCTCCTGGAGCGACGACGCGACGAGCCTCACGGTGGTCGCGACACCGCAGTGGACCCAGGGCCATGCCCACCTCGACTCGGGCTCGTTCGTCTTGTGGAGAGGCGGATGGCAGGCCGTCGATGCCGGCACGTACGGCCGATCGGGCCTCAACTGGAGCGCGAGCGCGCACAACATGATCCAGGTCGCCGGCCACGCGCGCGGGACGGGGAAGAGCCGCGGCCTCGTGCGCTACGTCGACGACGGCAGGCTGTTCTATGCGCAGATCGACGGATCGAGCCTCTTCACGAGGCACGTCGGCGAATCGTACCTTCCGCTGCTCGACGAGTGGACGCGCGAGCTCCTGTTCTTCAGGCCCGGCACGCTCGTCGTCTACGATCGCGTCGCGCCGAAGCCGGAGGGCAAGGACTACTCGTGGCGCGTCCACTTCGCGAACAAGCCGGCGTGGGGCGCCGGGCGGTACAGCGCCGCAAACGAGTCGGGAGCCATCGCCGTCACCATGCTTGACGGCGGCGATGCACGGATCGCCCAGGACACGGATCTCCCCGACGGTCCGACCACCGCGTGGAGGCTCGAGGTGCTCCCGAACGTGAAGAACCGCTTCCTCGCACGGATCGAGGTCGCGCGGGCGGGCGCGGTCCCGCCGACGATGACCCAGGCCATCTCGGGCGCCGGGATCCAGGGCCTGGCGTGGGGAAGCCAGGTGGTCGTCTTCAGCGCCGCGCCGCTCGGCCGCCCGGCACCGTTGCCGTTCACGTACCGGGTCAAGGACACCGGAAGGCACGCCCACACGCTCGTCGACATGGAAGGAGGGTGCGACGTCGAAGTCTCCCGTGCCGACGGCTCCGTCGTCGTGCGCGTCGTACCTGGAACCCGCTATCGCGCCGACCAGAACGGCCTCGTGCGCTTCTCGGACTGACGACCTCGATCGCGCGTGAGCCGCAGGAGCTCGGCGCGCGCCTCCGGCAGCGCCCCGACGACGAGGAGCGCGAAGACGGCGACGCTGCCGAGCCCGAGCAGCACGAGCCGCGAGTAGCTCGTCACGGGGATGAACGAGAGACCGCTCACGAGCAGGAGATAGACGAGCCCCAGCACCGTGGCGGGCGCGTGCATCCGCAGGTACGCCCACGGCGCGAGGCCGAGCTCCTTCCGGAGGAGGAGCGGGAAGGCCACCCCACGGAAGAGCGTGAGAGGGATCGCGGTCCCGAGGGCGACGCCGAAGATCCCGAGAGGACGTACGAGGAGGACGCTGAGCAGCAAGTTCGCTGCGGCCTCGGCGACGGTGAGGGTCGTGAGGCCGCGGAGGCGACCGCTTCCCACGAGCGCCGCGGAGCTCGGGCCCGTCAGGAGCGACACGTAATAGGCAGGCAGCATGAGGAGGAGGATCCGGCCGCTCGTGTTCACCCATGGCTTGTGGAGCCACAGCGCGAGAAACTGCGGGCCCAGCACCGCCAGGTTCACGACGGCGAGCGCCGCGAGGAGCCCCGTCGCGAGGCTCGCCTTGCGCATGAGGCGCGTGAGCTCGCGGCCCTCGCCGCGCTCCGAGAGTCCCGAGAAGCGCGGCGCGAGCACCGCGCCGACGACGCCGATGGCGGCGTGGGCGACGCTCGGAAGACGCGTCCCCACGCCGAAGATCGAGATGCTCTCGGGAGTGGCGGCGAGAAAATAGCCGATCACGGCCGCGTCCAGCTGGAAGCGCACCAGGTCGGCGACCTGGATGATCGAGAAGAGAGCTCCGATCCCGGACAGCTTCTTGAACGTCTCGCGATCGGCGCGGAAGGGGTTCCAGCGCCGCGCGGTGGGCCAGAGGGCCAGGGCCGACGAAGCGATGAGCGCCATGCGAACGAGCGCCTCGCTCAGCGTGATCAGCGCCAGGACGCGATACGAGAGTGTTCGCTCGTGTGCGAAGTACAGGACCAACCCGAGCTTGAAGACCGCGTACGTCCCGATCTCGATCGCATCGCAGACGAAGTACAGAGACCGCATGCGGAGGGTCGCGGCGAACGGCCGGAGCGACAGATCGACCGCGACCGCGGCGCCGAGGACGAGGATGGTGAGCCCCTGGTCGCCGAGGATCGTCGGATAAAGCCACGGCAGCGCGGATGCGAGGCAGATCGTCACGAGCATCGCCAGCGCGCCGATGCCGGCGAAGAGCGCAGCCGATGTGTCCAGCACGCGCGCGAGGTCGCGCATGTCGCCGCGCGCGTGAGCTCCTGCTCCGTACTTGATTGTCCCAACGCTCGTTCCGAGATCGAGGAGGCGCACGTACCCGATGAACGAGTTCACCAGGAGCCACCCGCCATAGGCCTCGTCGCCGAGGCCGTGGAGGATCGCCGGCGTGATCGCGAGGGAGCCGAGCATGACGACCGCCGCGTCGAGCTGGGAGACCCCGACGTTCGCGACGTTCAGCCAGCGCGATCGCCGCGGCTCGGAGACCGCCGGAGCCGGCGCAATGGCGGTAGGCGCGACGCTCGCCTGCTCGGCGCTCGATCCCCTGCGCATCGTCCCCGTCGCCGTGTGCACTTCCCGATCCACGATCCGCGTGGTGGCGCGCCCGCGGTGGATGACCGCGGGCTCTGCGAATTGACCGGCGCTCGTGCCGTGCCGAAGTTGGAGCCCGTGCGTCCTCTCGTGAGCGCCGTCATCCCGACCTACAACCGCGCGCGCGACGCACGGATCGCCGTCGCGACGGCGCTGAGTCAGACGTACCCGGAGATCGAGGTGATCGTCGTGGACGACGGATCGACGGACGGCACCGCCGAGGTGCTGCAGCAGGAGTTCGGCGACCGCATTCGAGTCCTCCGCAAGGCGAACGGAGGAGTGTCCTCGGCACGCAACCATGGCCTCGCCGCGGCGCACGGCGACTACCTGGCGCTCCTCGACTCGGACGACGAATGGCTCCCGACCCACGTCGAGGCCCAGATCGATCTGCTCGAGCGAAGGCCGGACTTCGGGATGGTGCTCACGGACGTCGTCGCGATGGACGAGCAGCGGCGGGAGCTCGATCGCTTTCGGAGGCGCGACATCCTCCCCGAGGACGGCGACGTCCTGCGCTGGGTGCTACGCAACCCGGCGCTCGTCCCCGCCTCGGCCACGTTCCGGCGCGCCGTCTACGTCGACGTCGGCGGCTTCGACGAGACCCTGCGCACGGCCGAGGACCTCGATTTTCATCTCCGGGTGGCGCTGCGCTGGAAGATCGCCGTCGTCGAGCAGCCCCTCACGCGCGCGATGCGCGGTCACGACGGTCTCTCCGAGCTCGCGCAGACGTACCAGGACTACGTGGGCGTCATCGAGAGCTTCGTCGAAGGCAACCGGGATCGCATCGCTCCCCCCGATCGCGATGCCGCGCTGCTCCATGCGTATGCGCGGAACGCCCGTGGGTTCCTTTGCGCAGGCGATGTCCGCGAGGCGGTCCGCTGTGCCGTGCGCTGCGCGCGCCGGGCCCGCACCGGTGGTGATGCCGCGGTCGTCGCGAAGCTCGGCGCCGATCTCGCGAAGACCGCAGCGCTGCGCGCCCACCGCTCGTTGCTAGGTCGCTGCGACGTCGACGGCCGCTGACGAGCACGCGCGTGCCCGTCTTGCGCCCCCTGCTCTCCGTCACCAGAGTGTGCCTCGGTCGATCGTCGTTCGAAGGGGGGCCGGATTGTCGCGCCATGGTCTGATCGTGACGCACGTCTCGCTGGTCGATCCGGTGAGGCTCGCGTCCGGCCTGTACAAGCGGCTCGGAATGCTGGCCGAAGCCGTCCGCACATCGGGAGCGCCCCTGCGGATCTTCTGCACGCGGCCGCCCGAGGACGGGCCGACGGCTCCGGAGGTCGGTCGCGCGATCGCGCGCCAGCTCTCGCAACAGTGGAACGTCGATGCGGAAGTGGTGGCCGTCCCCGCCGCGACGGCCCGCCGGCGGATGTCGTGGCTCGCATCGCAGCTCCTCGGCGTCATGCATCCACGACGCGTGAGCTCTCCCTTCTCGGCGGCGGCGAGCGAGGCGCTCGCGCGCGAGCTCGAGAGGGCGCCGCGCTTCATCGTCGCCCACCGCGCGCCTTCGATGATCGCGGTGCTGGACTCGGGCCTGCCGCTCCCTCCCGTCTACTTCGATCTCGACGACATCGAGCACCGCGTGCTCTGGCGTAGCCTGTCACGCGAAGGCTCGCTGAGGACTCGCGTCTTCGACTTGGCGAGCATCCCCGCGGTGATGCTCGCCGAGCGACGCGCGATGCGCGCGGCGAGTCGGACCTTCGTCTGCTCGCAGGTGGACGCAGAGGCCGCCAACCGTCTCTCCGGACGTGGCAACGCCGCCGAGGTGCCGAACGCGATCGCTCTCCCTCGACGTCTGCCCGGCGCAAGCCGGAGGCCGATCCTGCTGATGGTCGGCATCTACTCGTACGAGCCGAACGCCGACGGCGCGGAGCACTTCATCTCCGAGGTGATGCCGCTGCTCCGGCGCCACCAGCCGGAGGCGGAGCTGTGGCTGGCCGGAGCCTCGCCCGAGTCGATCCCCTCGTTCGCGCGGGCTCCGGACGGCGTCCGGTTCCTCGGCTTCGTCGAGGACATCGCCGGCGTGTACGCCGCGGCGCGCATCGTCATTTGCCCCATCCGGTTCGGCAGCGGCACACGCGTGAAGCTCGTCGAGGCCGCCGCGTGGGGAAAGGCGATCGTCTCGACGCGCATCGGCGCCGAGGGGCTCGGAATGGTCCATCGTCGCGACGTGCTGTTCGCGGACGGGGGCGTCGAGCTCGCCGAGGCGTGCCTCGAGCTGCTCCGCGACGATCGGCTGGTCGAACGCCTCGGAGCGAACGCGAGGGCGCTGGCGGAGCGCTCGTACGACCGGGCGAAGGTCGTGCAGGCCCTCGCCACCACGTTCCGCGGCGCGGCCGCGTGAGCCGCGGACGAGGAACTAGAAGATGGCTGCGACTCGGCGACGTGGAGTCGTCTCCCGGCTCGTCACCTCGGCGTTCATCGTGGAGCTCGCCCTCGTCGGCGGCTTCGTCGTCGCTCTCGCGGTGGGCGAGCGGGCGCGCGTGGGCTTCGTGGCTCTCTACCTGCCGCGCCAGCCGCTCGTCGCGACGGCGGTCGTCGCGGCGCTCCTCGCGATCGTGATGCGACGGCGGGCCATGCTCGCCGTCCAGGGCGTCGTGTGCCTCGTGGCGCTGAACCCGGTCATGGGGCTCCGGCTCGGGAGCGCCCGCGAAGCGAGCCGTCCGATCCGGCTCGCGACGTACAACGTCTACTTCGGCAAGCTCGGACGCTCGGCCGTGCTCGACGAGCTCGCGCGGCGTGACGCCGACGTGCTCTTGCTCCAGGCGACGTGGGACTCGATGGCCGACCGTCTGCGCGAGCGCTTCCCGGAGCGGACGGTTCATCGCGAGGGCGAGCTCGTGCTCGTCTCGCGGTTCCCGCTCCGGCACGTCGAGGTACCCTCCGACACGGGCGACGGCATCCCGGCGATGTACGTGGGCTACGTGCTCGACACGCCGCGAGGGCCCATCCGCATCTACAACGTCCACCCCTTCTCCCCTCGTCACGCTCTCTACGACGGCGAGCTGGTCGAGGAGAACCTCGTGCAACGAGGAGCGCAGATCGCCGCGGTGGTCGCCGCAGCGCGCCGCGAAGGCCCGCCCTTCGTGATCGCCGGGGACACGAACCTCCCCGGGCTCTCGGCGATCGCACGGCGCCACCTCGCGGGGCTCAGGGACGCCTTCGACGAGGTCGGGCTCGGCTTCGGGTACACCTTCCCATCGAAGCTCCCGTGGATGCGGATCGATCGCGTCCTCGCCGGCGATGGCATCCGCTTCGTCGACATCACCGTCGCGCCCAGGGGGGCGTCGGACCATCGCGCGCTCTTCGTCGACTTCGACGTGGACGTCTCGCGCTGACGCTCACGGATGGTGGTGCCGCGTGTACACGAACAGCAAGACCAGGATGGCAAGGTCCGCGAGGGCGACCCCGACATGGTCTCTCCAGGTCGTTCGCACCTCGAACGTCGGATGCTCGCTTCGCACGGCGCCGTAGAGCGCGCCGGCCATGCCGAGCCAGATGAAGAAGACCTGCTTGAACGTGAACGAGAGGAAGAAGATGCCGACGGCCATGCCGGCGAACGAAGCGAGGAGCGCGAGCGACATCCGCTCGTAGACGGGAGCCAGATGCTCGGGAGGGCGTCTCATGAGCGTGATCGGAATCTTGAGCGACGCCCAGCAGAGGCTGGTCCACGCGAACATGCCCGGCAGGCCGAGCTCCGAGCCGGCGAGCAGGTACGCGTTGTGCGCGGTGTGCACGTCGCGCTCGCCGAACTGGTCGATGCCGATACCGAAGAGCGGGTGCTCGATGACGAAGCTGATCCCGTCGTACAGCAGCCCGATGCGTTCCTCCGCGGAGGAGCCGGCACCCTCATCATGCCGGCCGCCGTAGAGGAGCACGGGCAGGGCGAAGAGCGCGGCGATACCGACTCCCTTCACTCCGAAGCGTCGGACGAAGAATGCGGCGAACACCGCGCCGACCACGAGCTGGCCGCCGCGCGACTGGGCGAGGATGACGGCATACAGGATCAGCGCCAGCGCGGGAGCGACGAGGAGCCACCGGAGCGGGCGATTCGCGCCAGCCGCGAACGCGACCAAGAACGGGATGACGGCCCCGATGTAGACGCTGAGCTCGTTCGGATCGTTGAGCTGGCCTCGCCAGCGCACGCGCCCCCCCACCGAGACCGTCTTGAACATGCCGACGCGCTCGCACGCGTAGTCGACGCCGCCGTGCCCTTCGAGCTCGCACCCGTGCGCGGTCTCGCAGCTCCGGCCGTCCGGCGTCCCGGCGGCGACGTCGTCGAGATCGTCGACAGGGAGCTCGATGCACTGGCGCTCCACGCCTCCTTGATGAACGGCGACGGCCGAGACGAACACGGCGAGCGCTGCGAGCAAGCCCATGACCACGCGCAGCCTGAAGGCGCTCCTTGCGCCGTACATCACGACCAGCATGAAGATCGTGCCGATCGTCGCGCGCGTCGTGGCGATCGCGAGCCCCGCAGGCCCCAAGTTGACCAGGGTCGCCACGTACGAGATCGCGAGGAATGCGCCGAGGAACGGGAGCTGCGGCGAGTACGGATCCTCGTTCCGCGCCAGGAGGTACTCGTAGACGACCCCGACCGCTGCAAGGACCGTGAGCACGTCGAGGGGCCGGAGCACCGCGAGGAACGGCCAGATCTCCTGGGGCCGGATGACGAGGACGAGGATGAGCGCGAGGGTGGCGAAGAACGACACGGCGCCTCGACTCGATCCGTGGGCTCCGCGCGTCAGCGCGTCGCCCTCGCCCTCAGGTCTGCGAAGGTGGTCGCGAGGCCCTGCGCCGCGGAGACCCGCGGTCGCCACCCGAGCGCCGCGAGCTTGCCGTTGTCGAATCGATTCCCTCCCCACGTGGTCGCCGTCTTGTAGGGCGTGAAGATCGCGGGGAGCTGCCCCTTCGAGTAGGCGTGATAGCGCTCGACGATGCTCGAGAGCCCGACGAGCATCGGATACGGCACCCTCACCGAAGGGACGGCCTTCACGCGCTGCTTGTAGAGCGCGAGCCACCGCGCGGCTGTCACGAGCTCGTCGTCGACGACGTTGTACGCATGCCCCACCGCCTGGGGCGCGCGCCCTGCCAGGATGATCGCGTCGGCGCAGTTGTCCACGAACGTCAGCGGCAGGACGTTGTCGCCGCCGAGGTGGAGGAACACGCCGAAGAGCTCGAACCCGACCCGCGACGAGAAGGCTCCGCCTGCCGGTCCGTACACGACGCCGGGCCGGAGCACGACGACCGGGATCCCGTATGTCTCCGCGTACTCCCAGACGAGCCTCTCCTGCCTGAGCTTGGCCTGCGAGTACGCGTCTCGCCGGCGAGGGTGAGGCTCGAGCGGCGTGCGCTCGTCGATGGATGCGCCGCGAGGCAGCTCCGCGACGCCGTAGACACCGAACGAGCTCACGTGCACGAGCTTCGCCGGGCGTGGCGCCCGGCGCAGCGCCTCGAGGAGGTTCCGTGTCGCCACGACGGTATCGAGGAAGATGTCGGCGGGCGCACCGCGGAGCGAAGCGGCCAGGTGATGGACCACGTCGCAGCCCCCCAAGGCATCGGCGGCGGACTCCGGCGTGGCGAGGCTCCCGACACGGACCTCGACCTCGGCGCCGGGGTGGCGCCGGAGCACGGCCTCGAGCGCCTCGCGCTTGCTGCCGGCGCGGACGAGGCAGCGGACGTCGCGCGCTCCGCCCGCGAGCAGCCGATCGACCAACCGCACGCCGAGGAACCCCGTGGAGCCCGTCACGAGGATCGTCATCGTGCAGCCGCCCCCACCTGGCGGAAGATCTCGTCGAGCATCGCCGCGACGCGAACGATGTCGCGATGGCTGATCGGGGGAGGGGAGCCATCGAGGATGCTGGCGTAGAAGGCGCGGAAGAGCGTGTGCAGGCCGGCGAAGAAGTGGAAGTCCGACTGCGCGAACCGGCCGACGTTCCTCGCGCCCGCCCGCGCGAACCTGGCCGCCATCGCGAACGCCGGGACGAGCCGCCCGGCCGCGCTGGGAATCGAGCCGGACGACTCGAGCGTCACCGTACGCGCGACGTAGTCGACGTGGGCCGTGTTCCGCGTGCCGTAGACGCGCGCGAAGTGGGCTGCCGGCCGGATGTGAGACGAGAACGTGCCGTAGGCGGTCGTCTTGGTTCCGGCGATCAGGACCCTGAGCTCGTCGAGCATCGCGTCGCGTGCGTCACCGAAGCGCTTGCTCCTTCGCACGAACCCGTGCGCAGCGATCTTCGGCTCGTCGGCGTCGATGAACTCGAGGGTCTTGTTGAGGAGGTGATCGATGTTGTTGTGCAGGAGCTGTCCGGGGAGCGCGAGGACCCAGTGACTCGGGTCGGCGAGGATGGCCGAGCCGTACGTCCCCGCGAGGTCGTAGCCGTAGAAGCTTTCCACGTGGACGACGTCGCCGAGCGCTCCCTCCCGGAGGAGCGCTCGCATCTCGAGCGCCGGGGGATCGAACAGGTACGTGTAGCCGACGGTGATCTTCCTGTTCGCCTTCTCCGCGTGTCCGACGAGCGCACGCGTGTCGCGAAGCGAGAGCGTCGCCGGCTTCTCCACGTACACGTGGCAGCCGGCATCGAGGGCAAGCTTCGCGAGCGGGAGATGCGACGCAGGCGGAGTCGTGATGTGCACGACGTCGGGCTCCTGCTCGCTCAGGAGCCGCTCGACGTCGTGCGTGTGGTAGGCGAGGCCGTAGCGCATGGCGATCTGTTCGGCCATGATCGGCTCGCGGTCACACACGCCGACGACGCGCGCGACCTCGGGCATCTTCTGGATCTCCTCGACGTGACCGTCGGCGATCTTGCCGCAGCCGACGATGCCGACCTTCAGCGTCATCGACGCGCGAACATAGGCACGCCCGCGGAGAGCGCTACCGTATCGAGGCGAGAACGGCGCCGAGCTGCGACGCGCTCTCGTCCCACGACACGGGGCCGCACGCTCGCACCTCGTCCTCGTTCCAGGGACGAGCGAGCGCGTCGAGCAGTGCATCTCCGAGCGCGCGCGCGTCCTTCGGCGGGACGACGATGCCGGAGCGCGGATCGGCGAGCACGTCGGGGATGCCACCGACGCGCGTCGCGACGGCCGGCCGTCCGGAAGCGAGGCCCTCGAGGAGCACGTTCGGCGTGCCCTCGTTGTGGCTCGGGAGCGTGATGACGTCGCACGCGGCCATCCACTGCGGGATCTCCTCGAACGGACGCGCGCCCGCGACCACGAGCCGCGGACCGAAGCGCTCGCGCGCCGACGCCTCCGCGCGAGCGCGCCACACGCCGTCGCCGACGAGCACGAGCGTCACGTCCGCGCGCGCGCGGAGGACGCGCTCGAACGCCTCGAGCAGCTCGCCGATCCCCTTCTGCGGCTCGATGCGACCCACGAAGAGGATGATGGGGCCCTGCGCTCGGAGCCCCAGGTCCCGTCGCGCGTCGTCACGCCTGCGCGTACGGCCGAATAGACGTCCGTCGACGCCGTTCGCCACCAGGTGGATGCGCGATGCAGGCACGCCCATGCGACGGAGCTCGTCACCCATCGGACGCGACACCGTCACGAGCGCGTCCGCGAGCGGGAGCGTGCGCCGCATGATCGCGCGCGCGGTCGGCGTCTTCGCGATCACGTTGATGTCCGAGCCGTGCACCTTGACGACGCATGGCTTGCCGAGCGCGCGGGCGAGGAGCACCGCCGCGCAGCCGTCCGGGTACGCCCACGTCCCGAGGACGACGTCCGCCCAGCGTGCGAGCTCGCGGTGCGGCACGAGCGACGTCATGTAGAGCGGCACGGCGACGGGAGCGCCCACGACCGGGACGTAGAGTCGCCGCAGGTAGCGCGTCTCGAGCCCGTCGAGGACGTCGCCTTCGCCGAGTCCGGAGAGGCGTGCGGCGCGTTCGGGCACTCCGAGGACGCTCGCTCCAGGCACGTACGGGATCGCGCAGAGCACCCGCACGTCGACGCCGCCGCGGCGGACGAGCGCGGCGAGCTGCTGCCGGTTGTAGGGTCCGTAGAGCGGCTCGATTCGGTTCGGAAAGATCGGCGTGATCACAAGGAGCCGCATTTCGCCTGCGTGCGTGCGTGCTACCTGCTTGTGAGCACTCTCGCCGGAGCGTCCATGAACATGTTCCGTGCTCTGCATGACAAGCACCTCGATCGGTGGCTTCTGGGGTGGACCGTCGACGTCGCCCGACGCTCCATCGAGCGCGCGCTCCGTCCTGCACACGACGGACCACGACACCTGATCTTCGCGTTCTGCGATCACTACGAGCCGCTCTGGCGCGGTGTCGATGACGCGCACGGAGCGCGCCGCGTGCGCGCGTGGCTCGAGGGATACCCGCAGCTTGCACGGAGGTATCGCGATGCGGACGGAAGGCGGCCGCGGCACACCTTCTTCTTCCCCGGCGAGCAGTACCGTCCGCGCTATCTCGAGGCGCTCGCCGATCTGGCGCGTACAGGTCTGGGAGAGGTCGAGGTGCACCTGCACCACGACAGGGACACGGCGGGCACGCTCGAGCCGCAGCTCCACGAGACGCTCGAGCGCTTCGCGCGCCATGGTCACCTCGCGCGCGAGGCGAACGGTCGTCCTCGCTACGCGTTCATCCATGGCAACTGGGCGCTCGCCAACGGCCGTCGCGACGGCCGCCACTGCGGGGTGGACGAGGAGCTGCCCCTCTTGTTCCGGACGGGGTGCTACGCCGACTTCACGTTCCCCTCGGCGCCCGACGAGTGCCAGCCGAACGTCGTGAACCGCATCTACTGGCCGACGGGCGATCTGCAAGCGAGACGCTGCTACGAGTCGGCCGAGCCCGCGCGCGTCGGCCTCGTGAGGCGCGATCGGATCCTCCTCGTGCAGGGGCCGCTGACGCTCGCGCGGCGACCAGGTCGACTGGCGCTCCGGATCGAGAACGCCGACGTGCGGAGCAACGATCCGCCGTCGCCGTCCCGCGTGCGGAGCTGGGTCGAGCAGGGGATCCACGTCTCGGGCAGGCCGGAGTGGATCTTCGTCAAGGTGCACACGCACGGAGCACCGGAGCGTGAAGCCGCCTCGCTCCTCGGCGACGGCGGCCACACGCTCCATCGGATCCTCACGACGCAGTACGACGACGGGGTCCGCTGGAAGCTCCACTACGTGACCGCGCGCGAGATGTACAACATCGCGATCGCCGCGATGGAGGGCGCATCGGGGGATCCGAACGACTATCGCGATCACGTCCTTCTGCCGCCGCCGGTCGCCGCTTCCCCTTCGCTCCAGTCCGGGTGGAGCGCGTAGCGCGCGAGGCCGACCGCGAAGCCGACGCCATGGGCGACGTGCAGGATCGGGAAGATCGTCGCGACGATCGGTGCGAGCATCGGGTCTCGTCGTCGCGAGACGCGAACGGCCTCGACGGCCGCCGTCGCGCCGTACGCGGCGAAGGCCCACGGCGCGAGCGGACGCCACGACGACCGGGCCAGGAGCGAGGCCGCGCCGGAGACGAGGAGGAACGGACCGAGAGGACGCGGTGTCGGCAAGCTCCGGTGCTTGAGCAGCGTGCGCGCGCGCCCCTGCCCGTAGCGGAAGTACTGGCGCGCGACCGCCGCGTACGTGTCGCGCGGCATGTAGTGGGCCACGATCCTGCGGCTCAGATAGATCTTCCCGCCCGCGCGGAGGATCCGCTGATTGAGCTCGGCGTCCTCGTTCGTGATCGCGTTCGGATCGTACCCGCCGACCTCGTCGAAGATCCGCCGGCGGAACGCGCCGAGGAAGACCGTGTCGACGTACCCCTCGGCGTCGGCGCTGCGGTACATCGAGCCGCCGACCCCGAGCGGGCTGTCGAGCGCGGCGCAGAGGGCCCTCTGGAACCAGCTCGAGGCGACGGCACGCGCCGCGCCGCCCACGTTCGCCGCCTTCGTCTCCTCGAGCACCGCCACGCACTGGCGCACGTAATCGGGTGCGTAACGCGCGTGGACGTCCATCCTCACGATGACGTCCCCCCTCGCTTCCTCGATCATCGCGTTCATCGCGGCCGCTTGCAGACGGCGCGGGTTGTCGATCACGCGCACGCGTCCGGGCCAGCGCTCCACGACGCGCCGGAGGGCGTGCCGCGTCCCGTCGGTGCTCATGCCGTCGCCGACGAGCACCTCCATCGAGGTCGAGGGATAGTCCTGCGCGAAGACGTCCTCGAGGCACGCCTCGATGTGGCGCTCCTCGTTGAAGCAGGGGATGGCAACGGTCACGAACGGCAAGCGCGGGGCGTCGTCCATGGCCGTGGAACGTAAGACGCGACCGGGCTCGCGCATCGAGACGACGCGTGGCGCACGATGACGCAGAGGCCGTAGGACTTCCTGTCGCTTTACACGCGCAAGGCCGACGGATAGCCAAGGCCTGGGATGCCTCGCGCGCTCACCCTCGCACTCTGCGGAGCGCTCGTTGCGCTGCCGTGCGCATCCGCCGCCGAGACGGGCTTCGGCGAGCGGCTCCGACTCCAAGGCGGCTACACGAACCTGACGCGCCTGGCTCCTACCAACGATGCGTGGCTCGGAGCGATCCCGGAGCTCTCCTATTTCGTCTTCGAGCCGCGGCTCTCGCTGCGTCTCTCCTATTCGTTCGCCTTCACGATGCACACGGCCTTGCCGGCCGAGATCGCGAACCGCCTCGAGCTCGCGTCGTCATACGACGTCTCGCCGAGGACGACCGCTCTCTTCACCGCGGGCGTCTACCAGAGCTCCATCGCCCAGGCGTTCATCAACTCTCCCGCCGCACAGACGTTCTTCGGCGCCGTGCCGTCGACGCGCACCCAGCTCGCGGCGGTCTCGGTCGCCGAGGCGACGAGCTGGGAGGCGAGCCCCGTGGTGCGCGTCGGCCAGCAGGTCGACGCGCGGTTCGTCACGCCGATCGACGAGACCGTGCGCGTCCAGAACTCCATCGTCGGTGCCCAGGCGGACGTCGACCGCGCCTTCCGGAGGGACGCGATCGGCGGCGTCGTGCGGGGAGCGTATTCATACGGCAGCGTGCCGGGCGCCCGCGATCAGCAGATCTTCGCCGCCTCGCTGGCGCCTCGCTGGCGCCATGACTTCGGCCGCGCGCTCACCTCGTCGCTCGCGGCGGGGGCCTCGTTCGTCGCGAGCCCCGATCCCGGGACGAGAGCGCTCGTCAGACCGTTCGGTCAAGCATCGCTCCTCCTTTCGGTGGACGAGTCGACGTTCGAGCTCCTCTACGCCGCGGGCCCACAGGCGAACGCGGTCACCGCGCAGCTCTTCGACGCGCAGCAGGTCACGATGCGCACGGCCACGCCGCTGTCGAATCGCTACGCCGTCTACGTCGGCGCCTCGGCGGGCTACCTCCACGGACGGGTGATCAGCCTGGCACGCGACGTCGCTGCGCCGCCGGCCGTCGACGTGATCCTCGCGGACGCCGAGATCGGCTGGTCGCCTTCGCCGTCGATGCAGGTGTTCGCGCGCTACCAGTTCTTCGATCAGCTCGACGGGGCCGCGGTGACGGCCGACGGGCTGTCGTCGTTCATGCGAAACGCTGTGATCGTCGGGATCCAGCTGTCCTCTCTGGAGCCCGGCCAGGTCCCGAGGAGGTTCCCGCAGCGCGTCGATCGCTCCGATGCCTCGGCGCCGTCGAGAGCGCGATGACCGCATGCGGCGGCTACTCGAGGAAGACGCGATCCAGCTTGAGGAGCCGGAGGACCGCGAGGGGCTGCCCATGCGCGCCCGCGATCACGAGGTTCCCCCCGCGCGCTCGGATCCGTTTGAACAGTGACACGAGCGCGCCCACCCCGGAGCTGTCGAGCAAGGTAACCTTCGCGAAGTCAATCGTGACACGACGTGGCGGATCGGCCACCACCGAGTCGAACAGCGGCTTGACCTCTCGCGCCGTCACCGCGTCGAGCGCGCCTTCGATGAAGAGGCGTGACTCGTCCTCGCCATCGGCGCGAGCGCACTTCACCGCGCGTCCTGCCTCCTGGACGATGACCTTCGACTCGAGGACGTCTGCCGCCATGGTTGTTGCTGCCATGCCTCGAGCAGAAGCATGATCGACACCACGACCGTGGGCGGTCCGAGCGAGATCGCGGACGCAGGCGTGCCTCCGCGGGGCCGGGAATCGCTGGGTCAGAGGCGTGACGGAGGCGGCATGCGTCGCCGCCCACGGCGCGACGTCCTCAGCGCCCTCGCCCCGTGACCATCACCCACGGCGTCCTCGCGACGATGGTCGCCTCCATGCGGAGATACGACCAGAAGCCCTCGAGCGCAGCGGCGTACGCGAGATCGAACAGGAGCTTCAGTCGCATGTCGTCGGCGAGCGCACCCTCGGCCTCGGGGAGCTCGAAGGGGTTGGTCAGCGTCGGCCGGAGCTGCGCCACCTCCGTGCCGTCTGCCACCTCGCCCGCGTAGCCGAGCGACACCTGGGCGAGGCCGGTGATCCCGGGCTTGATCTCGCGCGTGCGCTCCTCGAAGTACGGGATCGCAGCCGTGAGATTGACGAGCAGCTCGGTGCGCTCGGGGCGCGGGCCGACGATCGACATGTCCCCGCGGAGGACGTTCCAGAACTGGGGGATCTCGTCGAGGCGCGTCGCGCGGAGGAAGCGGCCCACGCGGGTCACACGCGGATCGCCCTTCGATGCGATGACGGCTCCGGTGCCTCGCTCCGCGTCGGGGCGCATCGTCCGGAACTTGATCATGTCGAACTCGACCCAGCGAGGCGACCCGTCATCGTCGCAGGCGAGGTGTCCCGCGCGGCGCTGCACGTAGAAGATCGGGCCCCGCGACTCCAGCTTGATCGCGACGGCAATCGGCACGTACAGCGGCGCCGTGATCATCAAGCCGACGGCCGCGCCGGCTACGTCGACGACGCGTTTGAGGACGCGGACCCCCCGGTGCACGGCGCCAACATTAAGTCGGCGTCGCGCGATGGCGACTGCCATCCGCGCGATGACCCGAAAAACACGGAGGCGCCGCAGCTTCGGCGGATCGCCGTCACGGAACGACGATGATGTCCCCGCGGAGCACGACGACGTTCTGCTCCGGGCTCGCACCGGAGGTCGCGCGGGCGAGATCGATGGGGATGCGTCGCACCGGGTTGCCGCGGACGATGTAGATGCTCTCCCCCGCGAACTTGTTCGGGCCGCCCGCGAGGGCGACCGCCTCGACGGCCGTCATGTACGCCTTGGACTCGTAGAACCCTGGCTTCTCGACGTTCCCGCTGACGGTGAAGTGGTAGCTGTTCACCTGCGTGACTGCGACCGACACGCCGAGGTCGCCCTCGCCGCGCACGAACTCGGAGTAGCGCTTCGCGAGCTCCGTTTGCAGCTCGGTCGGCGTGCGGCCCGAAGCTCGGACGTTGCCGACCAACGGGAGCGTCACGACTCCATCGGGCCTCACTGTGACGTCTGCCGACAGGTCCTGGTTCTTCCAGACGACGACGGACAGATGATCGAGGGGACCGATCTGGAACTCACTTGCGCGCGGATCGGGTTCGCTACGGTAGTCGTACGGAGCGTGCGCCGGGCTGCACCCGACCACGCTGACGAAGAGAGCGGCCCCCACGCGCCATCGAGCTTCGTTCATCCAACTCATGGCAGTGAGCAACATAGCACCGTCGCGCTTGGTGTCTGGCTTGCACGCTCGCGGTTCGTGGGGTCGACGCGCAAGACAACGCCGCCGCGGACGTTTCGCGATGACGTCGACGAGCTTCGCCGCCTGGTGAGGAGGAGCGTCGCGTTCTGGCGCCGCACGCTCGTCGTCCTCGCCGCCGCAGCGATCGTCACGGGCATCGTCCTGCTCAATACCCCGCCGATTTATCGATCGGAGACGCTCATCCTCTACCAGGAGACGATCCAATCGTCGGACCTCACGGGCGGCGAGGGAGGAGGCGACAACGCACGGCGCATCGGTGCGCGGCTGCGCGACGCGCTGCTCGCGCGCGCGACCCTCGAGCCGATCGTGACCGAACTGCACCTGTTCGCGAAGCCCGGCGCCGATCGCCACGATCTCGTCGACGCCGTCGAGGAGATGCGCAAGCGCATCGTGTTCAAGGCGCGCGAGGGCGACACGTTCTCGATCGCCTTCGACGGGACCACACCCGAGCAGACGCAGGAGGTCACGAGGCGGCTGGGCGAGCGCATCGTCCAGTACGCGGCCACGCGCCGCGCGGCGCACGCCCGGACGCTCAAGGAGTTCCTCGACGGGGAGAGCGAGCGCAACCAGGCATCGCTCAAGGTGAGGGAGGCCGCGCTCGCGCAGTTCCTCGCGGCGCACCCCGAGTTCGACCTGCCGACGACGCAGGGCGACATGCACGTCCCGCTCAAGACCACGGTACTGCAGACGCCGCGTGATCCCGATCTCGTCGTCCTCGAGATCCGGGCGGACCGCATCGAGCAGCAGCTCAGGGCGATGGCCGCCCCCGCTCTGCCGACCCCTGCGCCCGTGGCGAGCGCGCCCGCGCCCGTCCCCGACAGCCCGGAGGTGATCAGCGCGCGGAAGGACCTCGCCGACAAGCTCCTGCGGTACACGGACAAGCATCCCGACGTCGTCGACGCGCGGCTCCGCCTGGAGGCCGCCGAGGCCGCACAGGCGCGCGCGCGGGCCGCCGCGGCTGCCGCTGCGGAGGCCGCCGCGTCGAGCGCTGAGCCGATCGCGCGCGAGCCCGTCGACGAGCACGAGCGCGAGGTCCTCACGCGACGCCTCGCATCGCTCCGAGCGCAGATCGCGACGATGCGGGCGGCCAGAGCGGCGAGCGGACAGGCGGCGAAGCCGGAAGGCGAGGACGGTACATCCGTCTCGGCGGCGGTCGAGTTCCGCCGGCTCCTGCGCGAGGTCAACGACGCGCGCGACCGCCAGCGTCAGCTCGACGACCGACAGTTCAAGGCCTCGATCGTGGCGAGCATGGTCGCGGACGACCGCAACATCCAGGTGTCGGTGCTCGATCCCGCGTATCTCCCGACGCACCCCGTGTCGAAGTCCCGTTCATTCATCATGGTCGGCGGGCTGGTCCTCGGCGTGGTGCTCGCCTTCGTCACCGCGCTCGTGTCTGCACGTCTCGACGATCGGCTCTACGAACGCGTCGACGTGGCGATGCTCGATGTCGTGGAGGTCCTCGCCGTGATCCCGCCGCCGACGGAGGGCGCGGCGAGACGTGAAGAGAGCGCCGGGCACGGCGCGATGGGGGGAGCCTATGATTGACGAGGAGCAGCTACACGTCAGCCTGGCGCCGATGGTGCGCGTGACGCCCCGTCTCGTCGCGGAGCTGGACGTTCGGCGAGGCTACCTGCACCCGCCGTTCGGCCACGACATCCCCGAGCCGCTCGATCCCAGGTTCGTGATGCTCGCCGACCCCGACTCCGCGCGGGCCGAGAGCTTCCGTCTGCTGCGGGACAACCTCCTCGGACGGGACCTGCCTCGCGTCCTCGCCGTCACGAGCAACCGCCGGAACGAAGGCAAGACGACATGCGCCGTCAACCTCGCGCTCGCGCTCGCCGAGCGCTCGTTCGGCGAGGTCCTGCTCGTCGACGGGAACCTCGCGGACCCCGAGCTCGCTCGGATGTTCGGCGTCGACGAGACGACGCCCGCGCCGCCGTGGATGAATGCACCGTGGCTCACCCCGTTGAAGATCGTCGCGGTGAAGCGTGGCCTCTGCGTCGCCTCCGTCGTTCGCATGGCCGGCCAGCCGCGGCCCTGTCTCGACCCACGCTGGTTCGAGCTCGTCATCGGGCATCTCGCGGGAGGCTCGTGCGAGCACGTGATCATCGACACGCCCGCACTCGAGAGCTCGCCGGCGGTCAACCGCATCCTCGCGGCGGCCGACGCCGTGCTGCTCGCGCTGAAGTCCGGCGTGACGACGGCGCGGGAGCTCCGAGACGCGGTCACCCGCATCGGCGAGCACCGGATCCTCGGCGCCGTGCTGATGGACGCTCGCTAGCGAGGGTCGCGCCTCGCCGCGAGGGATCGCGAGCATCCGCGAGCCCGCGCGCAATCGCGATGAGCCGAGATCATGGCGAGACGATGTAGGTGGAGACTCGATCACCGCAGATCCGGACGGCGTCGATGGAAGGATTCCGTGACGACGGAACGTTCCGATGTAGGACGTGCCGCTCGCGAAGCGGGCACGACGCATGCTCGAGCGCGCGATCATGCGTCTGCGACTCGCGCTCATCGCCCCCCTCGTCTTCGCGCTCGGACCCCTCGGCTGCCTCGCCGAGACCGACGACGACGGCGACCAAGGCGACGACGAGATGATCGGCGAGACGGAGGAGGCGCTGTCGACGGCGTGCTCGATCAGCCGTTCGCAGATCCTCGGGTCCGTGAACGGCGGCCGCGCGACCGCGGTGAAGCGCGCGTTCTCCTGGTGGGACGCGCAGGTGCCGTACAGCCAGTCGCGGTACCACGGCGGCTATCGCACGGACTGCTCCGGATTCATCTCGATGGCATGGCAGCTCGGTACGTCGTACACGACGGCGAGCTTCGTCAGCGGCGGCGGCGAGTCGTTCCTGCTCGGCTCGTACGACAAGCTCGTGCCGGGAGACGCGCTCGTGCGCCGGTCGAACGGCGCGGGCCACATCGTCATGTTCCTCGGCTGGAACAACGCGGCGAAGACGTCCGCGTGCGTGATCGAGCAGAACAGCACCGCCCTCGACATGGAGTTCGGGACGCGCACGACGTCGTCGCTGCGTGCGAGCGGGTACAAGGCGATCCGCGCGGACAAGTTCCGGTGAAGCTCGGTCTCTAGCGCCGCGACGCGAGTGATGTATCCTCGCGACCATGAAGCGCCTCACGATCAGCGCCGACGCGTGCACCGAGACCCTGGCTCTCCTCATCACGATGGCCTGGGCCGACGGAAAGCTGGAAGATCAGGAGAAGGAAGGCGTGCGCGCCGCGTCCGAGGTCCTCAACCTCACGAAGGAGCTCCGCGCGCGGCTCGATCAGCTCATGACGAAGCCGCTGCCTGTCGAGGAGCTCCTGTTCGACACGCTCTCGGCGCGCGACAAGGCCTTCGCGTACGTCGCCGCCGCGTGGCTGAGCGGCATCGACGAGGAGGTCGATCCGAAGGAGCAGGACCTCCTCGACAAGCTCGGCGAAGTGCTGCAGCTCACGCCCGAGCGCAGGTCGGAGCTCGTTCGGATCGCGCGCGATCTCGAGCCGCTCCGGAAGGGCAAGAAGTCCTGGACCGACGAGCTCGTCGCGCTCTTCAAGGCGATCCCGCAGCGGCTCGAGGGCGACGGCACGGAGACCTTCGAGGTCGCATTCGAGTAGCTTTCGATCGAGGACGCCCCCTCAGGCGTTAGGATGTCTCGGTCGCATGCAGCACGCCTCCTCGGCCAGATCCCGGCGCCGCGTGCTCGCGATGCCACGGCGCAGGTGGTTGATCGGCGCGGGCGGCGCTCTCGCCGTCGCCGCGATCGCGCTCGCCGCGTTCGGTCCGATCGCGCGTGGCCGGATCGAGCGAGAGGCCGATCGGCGCCGACTCGAGGTCACCGTCGGCACCGTCCGTCCGGGCTTCTTCTCCGTCGTGCTCGGCGACGTACGGCTCAAGCCCCGCGGAGTGTCCGGCGTCGAGGTGCGGCTCGACGACGTGCGCGTCGAGCTGAGCGCCGGGCTGTCCGTCCGCGAGGTCCGGGCGCGCGGCGGCGACGTCCTCGTCGAAGGCGAGCCCGAAGACGTCGTGCAGCGCCTCCGCGATTTCCGCGCGCAGGGCGGCGGCGGCGCGTCCGCGGGGGCCGAGCACGCGTCGCGCGTCGTGCTCGACGTCGAAGGCATCGGCCTCGCGTGGAAGGTGCCGTCCGGCGGCGATATCACCGGCGCCGGGCTCCACGTCCGCCGCGACGCCGAGGCCACGAAGCTCGGGTGCGCGCGGTGCTCCGCATCGCATCGTCACGTCACCGTCGAGATCGACGGGGCGGAAGCCGAGCTCGCGCCGGACGGCGCGCCGCGACGTCTCGCCGCGACCGCCGTCCGTCTCGCCCACGAGCCGCCGCGAGCGTCGACCCCGGCGGCGACGAACGCGCCGGCACCGGCGAACGAGCCGGCGCCGCCGCCGCTGCCGTCGATCGTCAAGCGCGCGTCGAAGGGCGCGCTGCCGGCGAAGGCGAGCGCGGCAGCCGTGGTCTCCGAGCCCGAGGAGCCCGTCCTCCCGCTGCCGGATCTCCATGCTCTGCGAGCGCGCATCGCCGCGATCACGACGACGATCGGGGCGCGCGTCGCCGACGGCACCACCGTCGACGTGGCCGGGCTCTCCGCCAAGCTCGACGTCGGAGGCGAGCCCGTCGCCCTCGGACCGGGGGCGTTCACGCTCGCGCGGCACGCCGACGTCATCAAGGTCACGTTCGCCACCGAGAAGGGCGCGGCGGGGACCCCGCTGTCGATCGATGCGGAGCTGCCCCTCGGCGCGGGCGACGTGACGGCGCGACTCTCCGGCGGCCCGGTGTCGCTCGGCCTCCTCGGCGTGAAGGAGGGGACGAAGGGGCTCTTCGACGTGAACCGCGGCACGGTCTCGGGCAAGGGCCAGCTGGTGCTCGCGGCGAAGGGCGACGCGCTCACCTACGACGGCCAGGTCGCGCTCCGCTCGATCTCGATCAAGAACGCGCGCGTATCGACGGAGCCCGTGCGGGATCTCGAGCTCGACGTGAGCGGGCGCGGCGTGCTCGACGATCAGGGCCGCCTGCGCATCGACGACGCGCAGCTCGACATGAAGGCGCTGCACGTGCGCGCGCACGGCACGCTCGAGGAGACGAAGGACCACTTCGGCGTCTCGCTCTCGATGGACGTGCCGCCGGCGGCGTGCCAGGCGCTGCTCGAGAGCACGCCGCCCGGCCTCTTGCCGACCGTTCGTGCGACCCGGATGACCGGCACCTTCGGGGCGACGGCGCGCGTGGTGTTCGACACCCGCGCGATCGACAAGCTCGCGCTCGACTACCAGATCGACGACCAGTGCAAGATGTCCGAGGTCACGCGGGACCTCTCGCGCGATCGCTTCTCGACCGAGTTCACCTATCGCACGTACCACCCGGACGGGACGTCGAGCGAGACGACGACGGGACCGGGGACGCCGACCTGGACCAACCTCGACGACATCTCGCCGTACATGATCGCGGCGGTGCTCACGACCGAGGACGGTGCATTCTACAAGCACCATGGGTTCAACCACTACGCGATCCGTTCGAGCGTCCAGGCGAACCTGAAGGCGCGTCGGTTCGTGCGGGGCGCGAGCACCATCACGATGCAGCTCGCGAAGAACCTCTTTCTCTCGCGCGAGAAGACGCTGTCACGCAAGATCGAGGAGGTCATCCTGACGGACTACCTGGAGCAGGTGTTCCGCAAGGACGACATGATGGAGCTCTATCTCAACGTCGTGGAGTTCGGGCCCGACGTGTACGGCGTCACGCAGGCCGCGGAGTACTACTTCGGTCGCCGCCCCGACGAGCTGAACCTCGCCGAATGCCTGTTCCTCGCGACGCTCCTGCCCGCGCCCGTGCGCTACGGCAAGATGCGCGAGAAGGGCGAGCCGAGCGAGGCGTGGATGCGCCACCTCCAGACGCTCATGGCGATCGCCGAGAAGAACGGGAAGATCACGAAGGCGGAGCTCGCGGAGGGGCTTACACAGAAGGTCGTGTTCGTGAAGGAGGGGGAGCCTCGTCCCGAGCCGCGCCGTCCCGTCGCGAACCCGCGGCGCGATCCGTACGGCGCCGACGAAGGCTGGCAGCCGCTCGACTGACTGCCTCTACTTCTTCCCCTGCGCGCGGAGCGCGGCGAAGAACCTCTTCAGACGATCGGCGCATTCGACCTCGAGCACGCCGCGCGTCATCGCGAAGCGATGGTTGAGCCGCGTGTCCGCGCCGATCTGGAAGAGCGTCGTGCACGCGCCGCCCTTCGGATCGTCGCAACCCCACACCACGCGCGCGATGCGAGCGTTGACGAGCGCGCCGGCGCACATCGGGCATGGCTCGAGCGTGACGAAGAGCGAGCAACCCTCGAGGCGCCACGTGCCGAGCGCCCGGGCTGCGCCGCGGATCGCGACGATCTCGGCGTGCGCCGTCGGATCCTTCTCCGTCTCGCGGAGGTTGTGACCGCGCGCGAGCTCGCGGCCGTCCGCCGAGACGAGGACGCAGCCGACGGGCACCTCGCCGAGCGACGCGGCGACGTCGGCTTCCGCCAGCGCCTCCCGCATCCAGTCGGCGTCGTCGCGAGGGTTCACGTCGGTGAAGGGCGCGCCCGGGAAGATTCGAACTTCCGACACCTGGTTCCGTAGACCAGTGCTCTATCCAGCTGAGCTACGGGCGCTCGAGCCGCGGAGTCGCGGCCCGAAAGGAGGCGCCACCATACTTCCGCGTTGCCGAGTGTCAACAGTGTCGTCGTGTTGCAGAGCTGACGGAAGAGGCGTGCCAACTACGCAAACAGTGCAGACCCCCGGGGCCAGGCTGACTGGGATGTCCGTGCTCCGTCGCGCGTACGCGCGCCGCTGTTTTGTAACTCGATGATCTGCAACGGTAAATGTTTCTGGCACGTCCCCTGCTCTAGCGCCCGGTGCCGTCCGATCGCGCTTCGCTTGCGATCTTGGATTCCTTCTCGAGTGATGGGACGGCCGACGGCGAGGGTGCAGGGCTGCTCCCTCGCGGTCGCGAACGGGGCGCGCGGGTCTCCCTTCCTGCGCGTCCCTCCTGCTGGCACCGGCTGCAGGTCGCTTCCTTGATTACGCCGTAGCGCGGGGCTTGCTTCGTTCCTTCGGTCACGTCGCGCTGCCGCATTCCACCGTGGTGCCGAGCTTGTTCGTGGCGCTGCCCTCTCACCGCTCTCATCGGTGGGGGTAGCGCCACGTCGCTTTTGTGGGTCAAGCTTCCATCGATGATCCCGCGCGCACGACCGTGGCTCCTGGTGTCGGCGATGCTGCTCGTCTCCGGGCTCGCCTCCGGCGAGCCGACGCCTCCTCGAGCGGATGCGACGGCGATCGTGCCGCTCGGTCCGCCCGCGTGGATCGGCGTGACGATGGACGCGGGCGGAGACACCGGCGTTCGCGTCGAGCACGTCGTCCGCGGCGGGCCCGCCGATCGTGCGGGCCTGAAGGTCGGCGACCGCATCGTCGCGATCGACGGGGCGCGCGTCACCCAGCCGGTGAACGTCTCGCGCAACGTCACCTCGCGCAAGGCCGGCGAGACGGTCTCGCTCTCGCTCGAGCGAGCCGGGACGGCGATCACCGCATCGGTCGTCCTCGCCTCGCGCCCGAGCGGTGACGAGATCCTCCGCATGGACCTCGTCGGTGCGCCGGCGCCCGCATGGGTCAACGTCTCGCCGCTCGCGGGCGCTCCGTCGTCGCTCGCGTCGCTGAAGGGGCGCGTCGTGGTCGTCGACTTCTGGGCGTCGTGGTGCGGCCCGTGCCGCATGCTCGCGCCGAAGCTCTCGGCGCTGAAGAATCGCTTCGGCGCCCAGGGGCTGAGCGTCGTCGGCATCACGACGGACGACGCGGAGCACGCGGCGCTCTTCGCGGAACGCCACCACATGACGTATCCGTCCGTCGTCGACAAGGACTCGGACACGAACAAGGCATGGGGGATCGTCGGGCTGCCGACGGTGGTCGTCGTCGACAAGAAGGGCGTCGTCCGCGAGGTCTTCGTCGGCTACGACCCGAGCGGCGACGCCAAGATGGATCAGGTCGTGAAGACGCTGCTCGCGGAGCCCGCGCCCAAGGACGCGCCTGCGGCCGCGACGGCTCCGCCGCCGACGGTGCCGCGGCCCGATCCGCGCTAACGTCCAGTCCATGGCCGACGTCCGAGCGGTCCTCCGCATCGTCGACGAGCTCTTGTGGATGCTCCGCAGGGCGGGCTTCGCCGTCGCGACATCCCAGGCGATCGACGCCGTTCGGGCGGTGCGTGCAGTGGGGCTCGAGTCGCGCGAGACGCTCCGCGAGGCGCTCGCGGCGGTCCTCGTGCAGCGCGCGCGGGACCGAGCGAGGTTCGACGCCGCGTTCGATGCGTACTTCACCCGCCGCCCGAGCCGCACGCTGTGGGAGCGGCTCGACGCGCAGGGATTCACGGAGGCCGAGCGCGACGCCCTACGCGAGCTGCTCGATGCGTATGCCGCAGCGTCCCCGGAGGGGAACCTCGTGGCGCTCCTCCAGCGAGGCGCCGAGCTCGATCGGCTGCTGCAGCTCGCGGGCAGCGCGCGGACGCTCGACGCGCTGGAGAGCCCGCTGCAGTCCGGCTTCTACACGCACAAGCTCCTCGAGCAGCTCGGTACGTGGCGCTCGCACGACGAGCTCGCCGGGCTGCGGGCCCAGCTCGTCGACGCGCTCGGCGACGAGCGCGGCGCCGCGTTGATCGCCGCGTTGAAGAAGGAGCTCGAGCTCGCGGCCGACGACGTCCGCGCGTTCGTGAAGGACACGCTCGACGATCGCCAGCGCGAGCGAGAGTCTGCGGAGACCGACCTGCTCTCGACGCCGTTCGCCTCGCTCGACGACGCCGAGGTCGAGGAGGTGCGCCGCGCCGTTCGAACGTTCGTCCAGCGGCTGCGCGGCGGAGAGCGCGTGCGGCGGCGGCGTTCGCTGCGGGGGCGGATCGATCCGCACGCCACCCTCCGGCGCGCCATGCGTACGGGAGGCGTCCCGTTCAGCCTGGCCCGCCGCGCCCGCAAGCGCGACAAGCCGAAGTTGATCCTGCTGTGCGACGTGAGCGAGTCCGTCCGCGGCGCCGCGCGCTTCCTCCTCGAGCTCGCGTTCGCCTCGCAGGAGCTGTTCTCGGGCACGCGCACGTTCGTGTTCGTGAGCGAGCTCGGCGAGACCACGCGTCTGTTCGCCACGACGCCCATCGAGGCGGCGCTGTCGCGCGCGTGGTCGGGCGCGATCGTGCCGGTGACGCACAATTCGAACTACGGTCGCGTGCTCCGCTCGTTCGAGGAGCGCGTGCTGCGCGACGTCGATCGTCGCACCACGGTGGTGATCCTCGGCGACGGCCGCACGAACTACCTCGACTCGGCCGACGAGGTGATCGACGCGATCCGCGCCCGCGCCCGCGCGGTCGTTTGGCTCTGTCCCGAGCCGCGCGCCGAGTGGGCGAGCGGCGACAGCGCGATGCCTCGCTATGCCCCGAAGTGCACCGCCGTCCTCGAGGTCCGTTCGGCGCGCGACCTCGAAGACGCCGCGCGTCTCGTCCTCTCGCTGCGCTGAGGGACGCGCACGTTCTGCGCGTCGACGCGCGGATCGTTCGCGTTGGCACGAGCGCCGGACTTGGCTATGGAAAGAGAGCCCAGATGAATCGCAGCGCCGGCGGCAGAGCGCGATGGGGGCTCTTCGTGAGAGCGCTCGTCCTCGTTCTCGCGGCGTCGCTCGGCTCGGGCGGGGCGCTGCCCTGGTTCGCCCGGCAGATCGCCGGACCGGCGGCCCACGTCTGCCATTGCTCGACGCACTACGACTGTCTCTGCGTTCGCTGTCAGCCTGATCGTCCGGAGCTCCGCTTCTCCGAGGCGTCGATCAAGGGGCAGTGCGGCCAAGACGAAGTCTCCGTCGTGGGCAAGGCGTTCCGGGCGATCGTCATGTATCCGGCGGGCGTCCCCGTCGCGGGGATCGAGCTCGCCTCGCGAGCCGACGCCCCGCCCGCTCTTCGCTCCGTCGCTCCGCCCGCGCCGCCGACGCCGCCGCCTCGAGCCTGAGCCTCTCTCCGTGCCGAACCCGCCAGCGTCCCGTCGGACGCATGGCGTCGTCATGCCCGCGGCGTTCCCCCGGAGCACGTCCCCGCGTGTCCGAAGGCGGTGATCGTGCGCGCGGCGCCAAAGACCAGAGAGGACTCCGATGAAGAAGCTGTCACTGATGACCGTCACCACTTGCCTCGTGATCTCCGCCGCGCTCGGCGCCGCCGCTTGCGGCGACGACGACGCGGTCGCCGCGCGTCCCGACGCCGGTACCGCCGACACCGGGACGCCTCCGGCTGCAGGCCCCGACGCGACCACGCCTTCCCCGGACGGCGGAGCGGACGCGGCGAGCGGCCCGAACACGACGCTGACGTTCGCGGCGCGCGTCGGCTCCGAGCCGTTCTCGTGCACGAAGACCTTCGACGTGGGCTCGCCGGCCACGGCCGTCGCGCCGATCGACTTCCGCCTCTACGTCTCCGAGGTGAGGCTCGTTCGTGCGGATGGGAGCGAGACGCCGCTCGCCCTCGTGCCCGACGGCAAGTGGCAGCTCGACGACGTCGCTCTCCTCGACTTCGAGGACGCGACGGGGACCTGCGCGACCGACGGCACCGCCGAGACGAACGTCGTCGTACGCGGCAACGCGCCGGCCGGTCCGTACACCGGCGTGCGCTTCGTCGTCGGCGTGCCGTTCGCGAGGAACCACGCGAACCAGGCGACCGCGCCCTCGCCGCTCAATCTCGGCCAGATGTTCTGGTCGTGGCGTGCGGGATACAAGTTCCTCAAGATCGACGGCCAGCCTCAGGCCGACGCCGGCGCGCGCTTCAACATCCATCTCGGCAGCGTCGCGTGCAACGGCGGCGACCCCGCCGACGGCGGCGCCGTGACGGGCTGCGACAAGCCGAACCGCGCGCCGGTGAGCCTCACCGCGAACGGTCCGATCGACTTCGCGACCACGCGCATCGCGATCGACTGGGCGGCCATCCTGTCGGGATCGGACGTCACGACGAACGGCGGAGGACCTGGCGGCTGCATGTCGTTCCCGAACGATCCGGAGTGTCCGCCGGTCTTCGATCGGATCGGCGTCGACTACGCGACCGGTCAACCCAAGGACGGCGCGACGGCGTTCCGTCTGGAGTAGCTCGCCATGCGCTTCGCCCTCGCGAGCGCGGTCGGGTTCGCTGCGGTCTTCGGTGCGTGCGGGGGCGACCCCGCCGCGCCGGGGGCGAGCGCTCCGCCGCCCACCATCGCCCCGGACGCCGGCGCAGCCACGAACGACGCAGATGCCGGCGAGTCCGGCGCTGCGTACGCGTTCGATCTGCCGCCCAACTTCCCCGTGCCGCGCGTGCCCGCCGACAACCCGATGTCGGAGGAGAAGGTCGCGCTCGGCCGGAGGCTCTTCTACGACAAGCGAATCTCGGGCAACGGCACGCAGTCGTGCGGCTCGTGCCACGAGCAGAAGCGCGCGTTCACCGACGGGCGCCCGCAGGCCATCGGCTCGACGGGGGACCTGCACCCGCGCGGAGCGCAGGGGCTCGCGAACGTCGCGTACGCCTCGGCGCTCACGTGGGCGCACCCGTCGATGCCGATGCTCGAGAAGCAGGCGCTCATCCCCATGTTCGGCACCGATCCCGTCGAGCTCGGCATGGCGGGGCCCGACGCCGTGGTCGCGCGCCTGAGGGGCGATCCGATCTACGAGGTCCTCTTCCCTCGGGCGTTTCCCGAGGCGAAGGACCCGTTCGCGTTCGAGAACGTCCCTCGGGCGATCGCGGCGTTCGAGCGCACGCTCATCTCCGGGTGGTCGGCGTATGACCGATTCATCGCCGGAGACGCGACCGCGCTCGATGCGTCGGCCAAGCGCGGGCTCGAGCTGTTCAACTCCGAGACGCTCGAGTGCTACCACTGCCACGGCGGGTTCCTCTTCAGCGACTCCGCCGTGCATGCGGGCTCGACCTTCCACGAGGCCTTCTTCCACAACACCGGCCTCTACAACGTCGATGGCAACGGCGCGTACCCGGATGGCAACCGGGGCATCTTCGAGATCACGACGAAGCCCGCGGACATGGGGCGGTTCCGCGCCGTGAGCCTGCGCAACGTCGCGGTGACGGCGCCGTACTTCCACGACGGGAGCGCCGCGACGCTCGACGAGGTGCTCGATCACTACGCCGCGGGGGGACGGACGATCGCGAGCGGCCCGTATGCCGGCGTCGGCAGCGCGAGCCCGCTGAAGAACGAGCTCGTGCGCGGATTCACCTTGTCTCCGCAGGACCGCGCGGACGTCCTCGCGTTCCTGCGAAGCCTCACCGACGATCGGTTCCTGAACGATCCGAGGCACTCGGATCCGTTCGCGACGGAGCTGGCGCCATGAGGGGGAGCGTGGTCGCGCTCCTCCTCGGGCTCCTGCTCGCGCCCGCCTGCTCGAGCGAGGGCCCCGCGGCAGACGCCGCGAGCGGCGCATGTCAGGAGATCGCCTCGGCCTGCCATCCGTACGGCAGCGGCGGCGGGCTCCCCAGGGAGTGCCACGATCTCGGCCATGCGGGCGACGAGCGCGCATGCTCCGAGAAGAAGAGCGCATGTCTCGACGCCTGTCCGGACGCAACGCCCCCGAGCGACGGGGGAGCCGCGGCCGACGGCGCGGCGAGCGACGGCGCGCCGGCGGACCCGGCCTGCATCGCATACTGCGCCTGCCTCGCGGGGGCGTGCTCCGCGGTCGCGGGTTATCCGTTCGCGGCGCAGGGCTCCTGCCTCGCCGCGTGCGCCGCGCAGTCCGCCGAACAGCGCACGTGCTTCACCAGGTGGTGCGCGAAGGCCGAGAGCTCGAAGGGCCTGCACGACTGCCAGCACGCGTGGGGCCAGCTCGGCCTCGACGAGTGCGACAGCCTCTGAACGAGCGAGCCGTACGGGGCGAGCTCAGATGCCGTCGGTGGGGACGCCGACGATCTCGAGCTTGCCCTGGAGGCGCTTCGAGACCCACACGTTGTTCCGCGCATCGACGATCACCGCGCCCACGCCGTCGATCGACTCGACGAGCTTCAGCCCCTTCTCCGGGCCGAGGATGAACACCGCGTCGTCGATCGCGTCGGCGATGAACGCATCCGGTGCCCAGATCGTCACGCTCCGGCACGCCGTCGCGGGCTGGCCGCTGCGCGGATCGATGATGTGGTGGTAGCGCTTGCCGTTCACGACGTAGCTGCGCTCGTAGTCGCCGGCGGTGCTGAACGCGTGATCGCTCAGCGGAAGCTTCGCGAAGAACTGGCCCTCCTTGCCGCGCGGATCGCGGATGCCCGCCTGCCAGTCGGAGCCGTCGGGCTTCTTGCCGCGAGCGAAGAGATCGCCCCCGGCCTGCACGAAGAACGACACGAGGCCGGCGCTCTCCAGCACCTTCGCCGCCTTGTCGACGGCGTAGCCCTTCGCGATCCCGCCGAGGCTGATCTGCGTCTCGGGCTTCGTGAGCATGACCGACTTGCTCGCGTCGTCGAGCTTGATGTTGCGCCAGCCGAGGAACGCGAGCCGCTTCTTGATCTCCTTGTCGGTCGGAGGATGCGGGTCGAGGTCCTCGTCGAACTTCCAGAGCCCGTGGAGCGTGTGGAACGTGATGTCGAAGGTGCCTTCCGAGATCTCGCTCGTGTGAACGGACTCCTTGATGACGGCGAACGTCTCGTCGCCGACCGTGACCGCGCTCTTCCCCGCGGCGGCGTTGATCCTCGAGACCTCGCTGTCGGGGCGCCACGTCGTCATCAGCGCCTCGACGCGCCGGATCTCCGCGAGCGCCGCGTCGAACGCGGCGCGGGCCTTGGCGGCGTCGACCGTCGGGGTCGTGTAGGCGGCGAACGCGACGTGCGTACCCATCGCCTTGCCCTCGCCGTGGACGCGCTCCGGGACGAACGCGGCGGCGCGGGCGGCTTCCTTGCCCGCGCCGCGCGCGCCCGCGTCGTCCGCGAGGAGGTCGGCATGGATCCCCGTCGCGCTCGGCGGAGGCGAGGGCAGGGGCGGGGGCGGCGCCGCCGTCGGTGCTTCGGGGCAGCCGACGAGCGCCGCGCCGAGCAGAGCCGCGCCGACGAGGGCCGTGCCGAGCCGCAGGACGCCGTTCATCGCGACGATTCATACCACGCGCCTCCCGTGCTACCGAGACCTCCATCCATGCCGCTTTCCCCGGAGCTCTCCGAGACCATCGACGCCACCGTTGATCGCGAGCGCGCAGCCCTCGAGAAGCTCTCTCTCGACATCCACCAGAACCCCGAGCTCCGCTTCGAAGAGCACAAGGCCGCGGGATGGATCGCCGAGCTCCTCCGTGCGCGGGGCTTCGAGGTCGAGCACGGGCTGGCCGGGATGCCCACGGCGATCCGCGCCAGGCGCAAGGGCGCCGCGGGCCCGAAGGTCGCCATCCTCGGCGAGTACGACGCGCTGCCCGAGATCGGCCACGCGTGCGGTCACAACCTCATCGCCGCGAGCGCGGTCGGCGCGTTCGTCGCCGCCTCGGAGGTCGCCTCGCGTGTCGGCGGAGAGGTCGTGTTCCTCGGCACGCCGGCGGAAGAGGGCGGCGGCGGCAAGATCAAGATGATCGATGCCGGCATCTTCGAGGGGCTCGAAGCGGCGATGATGTTCCACCCGTTCGATCGGGACATCCTCGCGCACCCTGCGCTGGCGAGCGTGTGGATCGCGATGACGTTCAAGGGCACGCCGGCGCACGCGGCGGCGGCCGCGCACGACGGCCGCAGCGCGCTCCAGGCGTGCATGGACACCTTCCGTCTCATCGACGGCCAGCGCGTGGGATTCCGTGACGGCGTTCGCGTGCACGGCTACATCACGAACGGCGGTCAGGCGGTCAACATCATCCCCGAGCTCGCTGCGTGCGAGCTCAGTGTGCGCGCCGGCGACACGAAGGAGCTCACGCGCGTCCGCGGCATCGTCGAGCGCTGCGCGAAGGCCGCCGCGATGGCGAGCGACGTGCATGTCGAGCTCACCGTGCGCCAAGGCTACCGCGACATGCGCAACAACATGACGCTCGCCGAGCACTTCGGTGCCCACCTCGCTGCGCTCGGCCGCTCGGCGAGGCTCACCGATCCACGCGTCGGCGCGGGCTCCACGGACATGGGCGACGTGTCCCACGTCGTGCCCTCGATCCACCCGTACCTCGCCATCGTCGACGAGGGCGAGGCGCTTTGCCACCAGCACCGTTTCGCCCATGCGGCCGCGAGCGATCGCGGCATCACGACCGCGCTCGCGGCGGCAAAGGCACTCGCGCGCACGGCAGTCGAGCTCCTCGCCGACGACTCGCTCCGGCGCGCCGTGCACGAGGAGTGGCGAAGGGGCGCGTGAGGCGGGGCGTCCTCGTCGCTGCGACGATGCTCGTCGCGGCACGAGCGCACGCCGATGAGCCAGTGGAGGAAGTGAAGGTCCGCGGTACGCGCGCCCCCAAGGCCGCGCAGACCACGATGGGCAGCGCGGAGGTGCGTCAGGTGCCCGGCGCGTTCGGTGACCACTTCCGCGTCATCGAGACGCTGCCGGGGGTCACGCCAATCGTGAGCGGCCTGCCGTTCTTCTTCGTCCGCGGCTCGCCGCCCGGGAACAACGGCTACTACATCGACGGCATCCGCGTGCCGGTGCTCTATCACATCGGCCTCGGCCCGAGCGTCATCCACCCGGGGCTGATCTCGAAGGTCGACTTCTACCCCGGCGGCTATCCGGCACGGTTCGGCCGCTTCGTCGGCGGCATCCTGTCGGGCGACACGAAGGCGCCGACCGGCGAGCTGCACGGCGAGGGCAACATCCGCTTGTTCGACGCCGGTGCCCTCGTGGAGGTGCCCTTCGACCAGGGGAAGGGGAGCGTCCTCGTCGGCGGGCGCTACAGCTACACGGCCGCGCTCGTCTCGCTCGCCGCCCCCGACGTTCGCCTCGACTACTGGGACTATCAATCGCGCGTGTCGTACGCGCTCACCCCCGACGACGCGATCTCCGCGTTCGCGTTCGGCAGCTACGACTTCCTCGGCGAGAACCGCGAGCAGCGGGTGCGGGGCGACGATCGGAGCGAGAAGAAGCTCGCGACCGTCTTCGCGACGCAGTTTCACCGCCTCGATCTCCGCTGGGATCATCGCCTGCCGAAGAGAGGGCGAATGCGCGTCGCGGCCACCCTCGGCAGCGACTCGACGGCGACCGAGGACATCCAGGGCATTCGCGATCGGATGATCGGGACGAGGCTCTACGTCGAGCAGCCCTTGTCGAAGGACGTCCTCGTGCGTGGCGGTGTCGACGCGATCCTGGACCATTACGATCTCGCGGATGCCGAGCGCGGACAGAGCGCGTCGAGTCTCTATCCGCCGCGCAACGATCTGACCCTCGGCGCGCACATCGATGCCGTGATCCACGCCGCGCCGCGCTGGGAGGTCGTGCCCGGGCTCCGGTTCGACTATTTCGGCTCCGTCCGCTCGCTCGCCTCGCAGCCGGTCGGCGTTCGGGATGCGCGTACCAACGCGGCGATCCCTTCGGTCGATCCGCGTCTGCAATCGCGCCTCGAGCTGACGAACGACGTCACCGCCGTCTCGACGTTCGCGGTGACCCACCAGACGCCGTCGTTCTTCGTCCCCGTCCCCGGCCTGCAGCTCGGGCGCCTCGGTCAGGGTCTGCAGACGGGCGTGCAGACGAGCCAGGGGGTCGAGGTCTCGCTTCCGCTCGCGATCACCTTCACGCCGACGGTCTTCCACCACACCTATCTCGGGCTCAACGACTTCCTCGCGACCTGCGGCGAGGTGAGCGACGAACAGGACGACCAGTGCATCGACCGCCGGGTGCGCGGGCGGACGATCGGGTTCGAGCTGCTCCTCAAGCGCGCGCTCACCCAGAAGCTCACGGGCTGGATCTCGTACACGCTTTCCCGCACGACCCGCACCTCGCAGGTGTACCTCCCGTTCGGCGCACGCGGGCGGCAGACCGAGATCCTCGGCGACTTCGATCGCACGCACGTGCTCAACGTGATCGGCGCCTACGATCTCGGCCGCGGATGGCGCGCGGGGGCGCGCTTCTTCTTCTACACCGGCAGGCCGTACAGCAACCGCGTGTTCGACACGCCGGTCCCGCCGTACAACGACCAGCGGATGCCCGCTTTCCATCGCTTCGACGCCCGATTCGAGAAGCAGTGGACGATCGGCAAGAGCGGCCGCGTCTCGCTCGTGTTCGAGTGGCTCAACTTCACCCTCCAGAAGGAGGTCACGTCGCTCGAGTGCCGCCGCGCGGACGGCGTGAGCGCCGCCGATCGGCGCCAGATCGTCAACGGCGAGATCCCGCCCGGCCTGCTCGACAAGTGCACCTTCCAGGAGATCGGGCCGATCACCATCCCCAGCGTCGGCGTCGAGGGCGCGTTCTGACCGCCGCTACTTCTTCTTCTTCGACTCGAGCCTCGTCACGTCGCGCTTGCGGGCGATCGCCACGCGCACCAGGAGATCGGCGAGCTCGGCGCCGTTCCGCACCTTCGGCAGGCGCTCGTAGGTCCCGTCCCAGAGCTCGAGCATCACGTCCTCGTCGTCGACGACGAGGCGATCGATCTGCGTCCAGCGGTACTTCCGTACGCGCGGGAAGCCGGCGACGAGATCGCGCGTCTCGACGCCCTCCTTGGTGACGATCACCCCCCGCAACATCGTCCGCACCACGGTGCCCGCGGCGCACAGCAGGATGACGAACGAGAGCGGCGGCGTCGCCGGCCGTTCCGACACCCAGCGGAAGAGCGCGGAGTTCGACGACGAGTGCGTCGCGACCACCATGGTGAAGGCGAGCGCGAGGGCGAAGCCGAGGAACAGGAACGACGGCATCCGCTGCCAGAGCGGCGGCCCGAACGCGAAGCGGTCGTTCTCCCGCGGATCGAACGCCATCTCGAAGCGCGCCACGGTCCCGTTGACGTCGGTGATCGACGGTCGGTCGCCGTCGTCGCTCGCTTCGACGAGGCCGGGGAGCTCATGGCCGGAGACCACCTGGAGATCGGGCTTGCGCGTCGACACGAACATTCACCTCGGAGACACGCCGCCTCCGCTTCAGCTTGGGTCGTCGTTCAGTCTAGCCCGCCTCCGGGGAAAGACGAGCCGCGGGGGCTCAGCCCTCCTTCCGGTCCTTCTTCCCCTCGCGCAGCGCGGCGACCTCGCCCTTCGAGGGGTTCAGGACGACGAGCCCGTGGTCGGCGTCGACCAGGGCGACGTCACCGTCGGACGCCCACTTGAAGAGGCCCTCGATGCCCACCACCGCCGGGACCTCGAGCAGGCGCAGCAGCGTGCGCGTGCGCGGCCCGGACGCGCGATCCGTCAGCGCCACCCCGGACGGCTGGGCGCGCGCCGAGATGAGCAGGTCGAAGACCGACAGGCCGTCGCCGATCAGGACCGCCTTCGAGGGCAGCTCGGCGCGCTTGTCGGCGGCCGCGAGCATCACGAGGGCATCGCAGAGATCCTCGACGTCGCGGGCGCGCTCCTCCAGGAAGGGATCGCGCGTGAGCGACGCGGCGGTGCGGGTCACCTCGCGGGCGACGCGGCTCAGGGCGCCGGGGATGCCTGCGCGGTCGGCGACGAGCTCGTCGGCGCGCTCGCGGAAGCGCATGTCCCCGAGGATCTCGACGTACGTGGAGAGGAAGCTCGCGTCTTCGCCGAGCCGCATGCGTCGCGCCCTCTCGGCGAGCGCACGGATCGCCTTGTCGGCGACGTCGAACGCGCCGCGCAGGCGCTTGCGGTCCTCGCGGACGTCCTGCTCCTCGCGCGGCTCGTTGCTCTGGCGCGCCGCGGGCCGGCGCAGCGCCGCGATCGCGCCGAGCGCCCGACCGGGCACGAACGGTCGCCCCGTGAGCGTCACCTTCCGCGTGCCGCCGCCGGCCTTGCGCGCGATCGGCCGGTCCTGCCTCGCGTCGATGATCTCGGCGTGCCGGATGCCGGCGGCGATGATCGCGCCGAGCGTCGCGAGGAGCTCGATGTCGTGATCGTCGAACGCGCCTTCCTCGCGCTGGATGACGACCGCTCCGGAAGGTCCCGCCTTGCCGCGCGTCGGTACCGCCAGGAACACGGGGTAGCGGTCCTCGTGGAGGTCGGCGAAATGCTTGTAGGCGTGGTGCGACGAGGCGTGGTCGCTGCTCACCGGGCGCAGGTACTCGACCGCCTCGCCGACCATCCCCTCGCCGATCGCGAGGCGGATCTGGCCGATCGCGTCGCTCGCGAACCCGACGTTGCCGCGCATGACGAGCCCGTGGCCGTCGCCCTCGACGAGGTAGAGCGAGCAGACCTCGGCGTCGAAGATCGACGCGATCCGCCGTGGCGCCTCGTCGAGCAAGGTCACGAGCGGCATCGGCCGCGCCGCGAAGGCCACGAAGTCGAGCACCGCGTCGAGGCGCCTGTTGCCTCGACCATGCACTTTCGACTTCCCTGCTGCCATTCACCTTCGATCCTATGGTAAACGCGTGGCGATGGCGCTCGAATTTCCCTCGACCGAGTGGGTCGCCGCGTACAAGGACGCGATCAACGCGAACCCCGAGTACGCGAAGGCGGGCAAGGACTGGACGCACGGCGTCGTCGCGATGGTCGTCAAGGCAGAGCCTTCGCTCGGCATCGCCGAGGACCAGGCCATGTGGCTCGACGTGCACGAGGGCAAGTGTCGCGAGTGCAGGCTCATGCCGGCGAAAGAGGCCGAGGAGAAGGCGCCGTTCGTCGTCGTCGCGACCTATGCGCAGTGGAAGCAGGTCATCCGGAAGGAGATCGACCCGACCAAGGCGCTCATGCAGGGGAAGCTCAAGCTCACCAAGGGGCACATGCCCACGATGGTGAAGCACGTGAACGCCTCGAAGCAGCTCGTCGAGTCGACGACACGGGTGGACACGAAGTTCAAGGACGAATGACGGCTCGCCGAGGCCGCAGCGACTGACCCTTGACCGCGTGGCCGACTGCCTTCGATAGTAGCCGCCATGACCACGTCCTCCCCGCTCGTCCTGGTCGCCGACGACGAGCCCTCGATGCTCGAGCTCGTCGCGCGTCACCTCCGAACGATGACCGATCCGAAGCTCGAGGTGATCCAGGCATCGGACGGCGAGGAAGCGTGGCGGCTCGCACGCGAGCATCTGCCCGACCTCGTCGTCCTCGACGTCATGATGCCGGGGATGAGCGGCTGGGAAGTGTGCCGGAAGATCCGCGAGGACGTCGCGCTCGCGCACACGGGCGTCGTCATGCTGACCGGCATCGGCGAGAACCTGAACCAGATGACGAGCCCGCTCTACGGGGCGGATGCGTACATCGACAAGCCGTTCGAGTTCGACGACTTCGACTCGAAGGTGAAGGACACGCTGAAGGCGCGCGCCAAGCAGCGCGAGGGCGTCGTCCGGCCGTCGATCAACGGCACGGCCGGCGCGGCGAAGCCCGCGGTCGGCCGTATCGCCAAGGACGAGCCGAAGCCGGCGAAGGCGAAGGCGGCCAAGGCGAAGGCGGCCAAGGCGGTCGCGAAGGCGAAGCCCAAGGCGAAGGCCGTGGCGAAGAAGGTCGCGAAGGCGGTCGCCAAGACGGTGAAGAAGGCCGTCGGCAAGGCGAAGTCGAAGGCCAACGGCGCAGTGAAGGCGAAGGCCGCGAAGCCCGCGAAGAAGGCGGCGAAGCCCGCGGCGAAGGCGAAGGCGAAGCCGAAGTCGAAGCCGAAGTCGAAGGGCGCGAGCGCCCGTCGGTAGGGACTAGCCCTTCTTCAGGTTCCGGAAGTCTCCGCGGAACCAGCCGATCGCGCGGCGGACGGTCTCCTCGAGCGGACGCGCGGGGAGGCCGAGCTCGCGCTTCGCCTTCGCGTTCGAGAAGAACGCGTTGCGCTGCGCGTAGCGCATCGAACGGTACGTCGCCGGCGGCTCGCGGTGCGAGACGTGGTCGGCCCAGAGCTCCATCCCGAGCGCGACGCCGGCGGCGAGCGCGCCGGGGAAGGGGACCTTCGGCGCGGGCATCTCGGCGATGCGGCACACGATGTCGAAGAACTCCTTCAGCGTGACGTTGTCGTTGCCGAGGATGTAGCGCTCGCCGATGCGTCCCTTCTCCTCGGCGAGGAGGTGCCCCTCGGCGCAGTCGTCGACGTCGATCGTGCAGATGCCGCCCGGTCCGTACCCGGGGACCTGCTTGTTCAAGAGCGCGAGGATGATGGCGCCGGTGGGGGTCGGCGCGACGTCGCGCGGCCCGAACGGGAACGCCGGGTTGACCACGACGATCGGCAGGCCGGCCTCGGCGAAGCGCATCGCGACCCGCTCGCTCTGCCACTTGGTGAGGATGTACGGGTTCGCGACGTCGAACAGGTTGAACCGCGTCGTCTCGTCCGCGAGCCCGCCGTCGACGATGCCGATCGCGGCGATCGAGCTCGTGTAGACGACACGCTTCACCTTCGCCGCCTGCGCGGCGAGGAGCGTGGTCACCGTGCCCTCGACGTTGACCCGGTAGATGAGCTCCTCGTCGGGCAGCCACGTCTTGTAGATGGCCGCGAGGTGGAAGAACGACTCGCAGCCGTCGAGCGCCTTCCTCATCCCACCGAAGTCGGTGATGTCGCACGTCACCCGCTCGACCGGCAGGCCCTCGAGGTTCGCGGTATTTCCGCCGGGTTCCACGATGCAGCGCACGCTTCGTCCCTGCTCGAGGAGCTTGCGGACGACCGCGCTTCCGATGAACCCCGCCCCGCCTGTGACCGCGACCGCTGCCATGCGGTGGTCATAGCGAACGTTCGGTCGATTGACACGCGTGCTGCATGCGGGAGACGATTTCGAGGACGATGCCCTCGAAGTACCTCGTGCTCTGCGTCATCCTCACCGCCGCATCGGGCGTCGGGTGCAAGCGTGCTTCGGCGGGGCAGGCGACCGCGCAAGGCCGGGAGCTGTTCACCAACGCGTGCTCGCGCTGCCATGGGGCCGAGGGCGGAGGCGGGTTGCCGCTCTACGACGGCGGACCTTCGCCCCGGAACTTCCGCGACCACGCGTTCCACGCGTCGCACTCGGACGAGCAGATCAAGCAGACGATCATCAACGGCAAGGGCACGGGCATGCCCCCGTTCGGCGCGACGTTCGACGAGGCGCAGCTGCGCGAGCTCGTCGCCCAGGTCCGGAGCTTCGACCCCGAGCGCTGACCCGGCGCTGCCGGCCGGGGTCCCGCCGCCGCTGCCGCTTCTGGCCGCGCGCATCCAATTTCATTGCGCTCGGATATATTTCGTGTACGAAATACCTCCCATGCCGAGCCCCTTCCGCGAAGAGCACGATCAGTTCAGGAGCACCGTCCGGAAGTTCGCCGAGAAAGAGCTCGCGCCTTACGCGGACGAGTGGGAGAAGGCGGAGCTGTTCCCGAACGAGGTCTTCAAGAAGGCCGGCGACCTCGGGATCTTCGCCGCGCACTACCCCGAGGAGCACGGCGGTCTCGGCGGCGACTACTGGTTCAGCGTCGCGAAGGCCGAGGAGCTGCCGAAGTGCACCTCCGCCGGAGTGACGATGGGTCTGCTCGTCCAGAGCGACATGGCCACCCCGGTCATCAGCGACCTCGGCACCAAGGAGCAGATCGAGGAGTTTCTTACGCCCGCGATCAAGGGCGAGAAGATCGCGGCGCTCGGCGTGAGCGAGCCGAACGCGGGCTCCGACGTCGCCGGCATCCAGACGGTCGCCAAGAAGGACGGCGACGACTACGTCATCAACGGCGCGAAGACGTACATCACGAACGGCACCCGCGCGGACTTCGTGACGCTGCTCGCGAAGACGAACCCCGAGGCGGGCGCGCACGGCTGCTCCTTCTTCCTCGTGCCCACGAAGACGAAGGGCTTCAGCGTCGCGAAGAAGCTGAAGAAGATCGGCAACCACGCGAGCGACACCGCGGAGCTCGCGTTCGAGGACATGCGGATCCCGAAGCGGTACCTCCTCGGCCAGGAGAACCAGGGGTTCATGTACCTGATGCAGAACTTCCAGAGCGAGCGGCTCATCGCGTGCGTGAGCGCGTGTGCCGGCCTCCAGCTCGTGATGGACGAGGCGATCGCCTACGGCCGCGAGCGCAAGGCGTTCGGCAAGCCGATCATCAAGCGGGAGTACTGGCAGCACAAGTTCGTCGATCTCCAGTCGAAGCTCGAGGCGGCGAAGGCGCTCACGTACCGGACCGTCGAGGCGTACAACGACGAGAAGTACGTCAAGAAGGAGCCGATCAGCTTCGAGACCGTGAAGCTCATCTCGATGGCGAAGATCTTCGTCGGCGAGCTCGGCACCGAGATCATGGACCAGTGCCTCCAGTTCCACGGCGGCGCAGGCTACGTCGAGGAGTACCACATCGCTCGCGCGTGGCGTGATCAGCGCCTCCTCCGCATCGGCGGCGGAACGACGGAGACGATGCGGTACTACACCGCGAAGCTGATGGGCCTCTGACGGCGAGCGCGGAGCTCGAGAGGGGGGAAATCGGCGCCGCGATGTGCGAGCGTGATCCCGAAGATGCCCCGCCCCGATCCCCACTCGTACGCCGACGACACGCAGCCTCGGACGAAGAGCTTCGACTGGCAGGCGAGCGTCGACTTCTCCGCGCGGGTGCTCCGCGCCGAGATCACCCTGAGCTTCGCGGAGCCCGCCGCCGGTGGGCCGCTCGACCTCGATACGCGCGCGCTCGCCATCGATGCGGTGCTCGACGCGACGGGCGCGGCGCTCCCGTACACGCTGCACGCGGCCGAGCCGATCCTCGGGAGCCGGCTTTCGGTCGCCGTCCCGGCGGGCGCCGCGTCGATCCGCATCCGGTATCGCACGTCGCCCGAGGCCTCGGCGCTCCAGTGGCTGACGCCCGAACAGACGCTCGGCAAGCGGCTGCCCTACCTCTTCTCCCAGTGCCAGGCGATCCACGCACGAAGCGTGATCCCGTGCCAGGACACGCCCTCGATCCGCCAGACGTTCACGGCGTCGCTGGACGTGCCCGCGGAGCTGCGCGCCGTGATGGGCGCCGCATCCCTCGCTCGTGACGTGCGAGGGGACCGCGCGGTCCACCGGTTCGAGATGCCGCAGCCGATCCCGCCGTACCTCTTCGCGTTCGCGGTGGGCGATCTCGCGTCGAAGGACCTCTCGGCGCGCTCGCGCGTGTGGGCGGAGCCCGCGCAGCTCGAGGCCGCCGCCTGGGAGCTCGCGGGCGTGGAGGACCAGCTCCGCGTGGCCGAGTCCCTCTTCGGGCCGTACGACTGGGACCGGTTCGACATGCTCGTGATGCCCCCGTCCTTCCCCTACGGCGGCATGGAGAATCCGCGACTGACGTTCCTCACCCCGTCGCTCATCGCGGGCGATCGCAGCCTCGTCAACGTGGTGGCGCACGAGCTCGCCCACTCGTGGACCGGCAACCTCGTGACGAACTCGAACGCGGAGCACTTCTGGCTGAACGAGGGCTTCACCGTCTTCGCAGAGCGGCGGATCCTCGAGGTGCTCGAGGGAGCCGAGATGGCGGCGCTGCACGCCGCGATCGGCTACCAGAAGCTGCAGCAGGCCTTCGCGCAGCACGCCGCCCGCCCCGAGCTCACCCGGTTGCGTACGGAGCTCGCCGGCATCGATCCCGACGACGCGTTCAGCGCCGTGCCGTACGAGAAGGGCTACCTGTTCCTGAAGACGCTCGAAGCCGCCGCCGGGCGCGAGGCGTTCGACGGTCTGCTCGTGACGTGGCTCGGCGCGCATCGCTTCGGCGCCGTGACGACGGACGATTTCCTCGCCCTCGTGGAGCGGAGCATCCCCGGCCTGCTCGCGAAGGTCGACGCGAAGGCGTGGATCGACGGCCCTGGGCTGCCCGCCAGGTACTGGAAGCCCGAGTCCGCACGGCTCGCTGCCGTGCTCGACGTCGCGGGCAGGGTGCCGACGGAAGACGAGTCGAAGGGCTGGAGCGCGACGGAGTGGGTGCTCTACCTCGAGGCGATGCCGAAGCCGTCGCCGCGAGAGCAGTGCGAGTCGCTCGACCGGACCTACGCGCTGACGAACGGCAAGAACCCGGAGGTCCTCGTGGCATGGCTCGTCCTCGCGTGCGAGTCGGGCTACGCGCCCGTGCTGCCGCGGGTCGAGGAGCTGCTCGGGCACTTCGGGCGGATGAAGTACCTGAAGCCCCTCTACAGGGCGCTCGCCGGGCGCGCCGAGACGACCCGGCTCGCGCGCGACCTGTTCGCGAGGTTCCAGGGGCGGTATCACCCGATCGCCCAGCAGGTGCTCCGCGGGCTCTTGGGGTGATCGCTCAACGCGTCAGCTTCAGCGAGTAGCTCTGGGCGGCGCCGCCGCTCGATCGGACCGCGACCACGTACTGTCCGGCGGACGACGACGTGGCGGCGATCCGCGTCGGCGAGGCGTTCTGGACGCGGCTCCACCCGCTTCCGCTCCGCTTCCACATGAGGACGTCCGCGTCGCCGGTCGCGGCGAGCGTGAGCTCGTACGCGGTGCCGGCGGCGGTCGCGCTCCACGTGTACCAGTCGACGTCGCCTCCCGTCGCGAGCGCGCCGCAGACGGTCCCCGCGAGCGAGTTCGCCTGGTTCGAGGCGTCGTTCGGCTCGCTCTCGGCGGCGCCGCTGCAGGCAGGCGTCGGCGTCGGCGCGGGCGTCGCCGTCGTCCCGCCCGACTGCGCGATGATCTCCTGGATCTTCGCGTACACGAGATCGACGCGCGCGAGCACCTGCGTTCCGCCGCCTCCGCCCGAGTTCACGGCGACGATCGTGCGCGGCGACGCGTTGCCTGCAAGATACACGGGGCCGCCGGAGTCGCCCGACTGGATGACCTCCTCCGTGACGTACGAGAGCGGGAAGCCGTACGGACTTCCGTTGCGGAGCGTGACCTCCTTGCCGAAGAACAGCGCCGAGCTCGACGCGACGCCGTCGTCGATGCGGCCGACGTTCACCACCTTCGTCCCCGCGGGCGACGCGCTCTGCGCCAGCTTCGGGTACGTCGCGAGCTGGATGGCGCGGTCGAGCACGATGACCGCGACGTCGCTCTCGTTCGGGTTCACGTACTGGCCGGTCTGGGTGTACTCGGTCCACTTCGACACGCCTCGAGCCGTCTGGCGGTTGGCGAACGGCGCGACGACGGTGAACGACGATGCGTCCGTGACGCAGTGACCGGCCGTGAGCACGACCTTCGGCGCGATCACCGATCCCGAGCAGATGAACCCAGGCGCGTTGATCAGCGCGGCCTCGGCGTACGTCGTCGCCGGCGTCCCGCCGACGATCGGTTGCGACACGACCTCGCCGAGCGTCTCCGACGTGGATGCGCCCTCTCCCTCGAGAGCGCAGGCGGCGGTGGACGAAACGACGAGCAAACCGGTGACGAACGCGAAACGCATGGCAGCCTCCTCTTCGACGTCGGAGCGCCCCCAGTCCCCTGACCCACGAGGAGTTTCGGCTTCGCGTTCGCATCGCGGGATGATGAAAATTGGCATCCCACGAAGATCGGTGTGCGGATCGTGTCAGGCGTCGGGCGGCGGTCGCCATTCGGGCCGCCGCGAGAAGAAAGCTGCACGCTGCACGAAAAAGACGACGCCGGTCGACGCCGCTCGCGGCACCGGCGCCTACGTCCGCGCATGAGACGAAAGCGTCTCGCACGATCGCGTCTCACGCGCCCGTGCTGAGGACGTCATCCCGCTCGTTGCGTGCGAGGCAACGGTGCCGGCGGGCGACGGCTCAGCTCGCGCGGCAGACGAGCTGGCGCTGCACCTGGGTGCCGTTCGGACGCGTCACGCGGTAGTCGCGGCCGCCGAGGAACTCGATCGTCAGGCTGAGGCTCTCCCCGTCCTTCGTGCGCGAGAGGACGACCTTGCCGCTCTCCGGGCAGCCGAGGCGGCCGATCCCGCAGCGCTTGTAGTCCTCGATCGATCGCTCGAACGAGCGGCCTCCGATCGACGTCGTCGCGCTGCCGTCGCGCGTGATGCACTTCGTCGCCGCGTCGTACGTGGTGACGAAGCTCGCGTCGTGCGTGATCGGGTTGCCCTTCGCCGTCGTGCCCGACCATGCGCCGGTGCGGTTCTTGGTGATCGTCGTGCCGGTGCGCGTGTAGACGACCACGCGCTTGCCGCTGATCGTCGCGCCGTTGATCGCGAAGCCATTGGCCTCGTGCGTGACGGTGAGCTTGCCCGCCTCGCGGACGTACGTGGACGTGACGGTCCCGTCGAACTTCGCCATCCCGTAGGGGCCGGTGCAGCCCTTGAACACGTGCGTCGCGACGTTGCCCTCGATGGTCGTCGTGATGCACCCCGCCGGCTGGAAGAAGAGTCCCGGGTTCGACTTCACCTTCGCCATCACGTCGGCGTCCGTCGCGCCGTCGGCGGGCGAGCCCGGATCGGCCGGCGTCGCACCGCTGAGCGGCTCGTCGAGGCCGACGTCGAGATCCTCGTCGGTCTCGGTCGCCTCGCTGTCGTCCGCCACGAGCTGGGATTCGCTCGAGCCGAGCGAGTCGAGCGGCTCGGGGTCGTCCGTGCTCTTCACGCTGCAGCCGATCGTCACGAGACCAAGGACCGAGATCATCGACAGAAGCTTCGTGTTCGCGTTCATGGGAAGGCTCATCAGCAGGGCTCGTGCCGGGCCCGAGCGTCCCTGATTTCGCGCGGTTGGACGTCGCTCGGAGGGAACGCGGCGGGGACCCCTGAACCGCGGCGCGTTCACCGGCGATCTCCGCGAGCCCGGTCGAATCACTGGGAACGGACGGATCTCGCACGCGTGTAAGTGACTGCAATCATGGATGAACGGTCCCTCGCCCGAGGTGGTCCAGTGTGTGCTGGAGCACTCGCCGAACACCTCACGAAGGGAGCCGATGATGTCCGTCCGTCGCGTCCAATCCGTCGTCTCGCTCGCCGCGCTCGCGGCGTTCTTCTCGTCTGGCTGTGCACCCGCGGACGAAGACGACGGTGCTGCCGAGGCCGCGCAGGAGATCAACGGCTTCCCGGCGAAGCCGGCCGACACCGCGACGAGGAAGTATTGCGACGTCGTCATCGCGGGGGGCACCACCGCGGCGGTCGCGGCGGCGGTCGCTTCGGCGGACGTAGGCGCGAAGACCTGCCTCGTCGAGCCGACGGAATGGGTCGGCGGACAGCTCACCGCGAGCGCCGTCAGCGCGATCGACTGGGCCTGGCACAAGGTCGACTCGCTCGACGTGGGCGCGGCGGCGAAGGCACGCGCGAACGTCACGCCGACGTTCTTCGCGATGGCCGAGTCGCTCGGCAACCCCGGCGGATGCTGGGTGAGCAAGAACTGCTACGAGCCGAAGAGCCTCCTCACCGGATCGCTCGGCGCGCTCGTCGGCCGCTACACGCAGGCCGGCACGCTCCTCGTGCTGAAGCAGGCGGTCCCGAAGCGCGTGACGATGCGCGACGGGAGGATCGAGCGGCTCGTCGTCGTCCAGCGTCTGGCGAAGCCCGGTGTGGCGTGGGGCGGCTACGACCGCCTGCCCTCCGAGGACGTTCCGGACTGGTACGACGCGCGATCGTCGGAGCGCTACGACAAGCAGCTCGTCGAGCTCGCGTCCGGCTACGACCGTCCGGCGATCTTCATCGACGCGACGGAGTGGGGCGAGCTGCTCGCGCTCTCGGGTGCGCCGTATGTCCAGGGCGTCGAGCCGAACGAGGGCTCGCTCGACTCCGACGACACGTGTGGCCAGTCGACGGTCTTCGGGTTCGTCGAGAAGCTGAATGCCGCGCCCGTGAACGAGAACGGTCTGCCCGAGGCGACCACGGCGTCACGCAGCTTCTACTCGCTCTCGGTCGGCGCGAACGAGACCACCGCGAGCAAGTGGGACAAGATCTGGCGCTACCGGCGGGTGCGCGGCTCGGGTCCGACCGCGAAGACCGACGACCTCAGCCTCCAGAACTGGAACCCCGGCAACGACTACCCGTTCGGCTACCTGTTCGTCTCGAAGGCGAAGGCGCGCGAGCAGGTCGCAGACTGGAAGGGCGGCGTCGACTACGCGGTCATGGCGGGCGCGGAGCGCCACGCGTACGGCTGGCACACGTTCTTCAAGCAGCAGGGCGGCGAGCTCGGCAAGCGCGTGAGCCTCGATCGCACCGTGCTCGGCACCGGCCACGGCCTCTCGAAGCTCCCGTACATCCGCGACACGCGGCGCTCGGTCGGGCTCGGCGGGTTCGTGCTGAAGTCGAGCGATCTTCGCGGGCCGGCCTCGCAGGTCACGGGCAAGCGCTTCCTCGATCGCGTCGCGATCGGGTCCTACGCGATGGACGTCCACGGCCTCGCGGGCTGCAGCTACCCGGCATACGTCCAGAACGCCGGCCACGACACGCTGCCGTTCTTCATCCCGTTCCGCTCGCTCACGAACCGCGACGTCCCGAACCTGCTCGTCGCGGGCAAGACGATGGCGCAGTCGTTCCTCGCCAACGCTGCGACGCGCCTCCACCCGATCGAGTGGGCGACGGGGACCGCGGCGGGCGCAGCGTCCGCGCACATGGCGCGCTGGGGGCTCTCGAGCCAGGGCGCGCTCGACAACATCGGCGACATCCAGCAGGTGGTGCGCGCGCGCACGCCGATCGACTGGACCATCGGGAACGCGGTCTACCCGCGCGCCGGCGAGCGAGGTGTCCTGTGAGCTCGCGCATCGTCCTCGCGATCCTCGCGGCGGCTTCCGTCCTCTCCGCGTGCTCTGCCGGCGACGACACCGATGCGAGCTCGTCCGAGAGCGCGCAGACCGCGCTCGATCCCGCACGCTATCGCGCGGTCGCCCCCTGGAGCGGCCGGCTCGTCCTCCCACGACCGGAGGAGCGTCGCGCCGACGGTGCGGTGAAGATCGAGCTGCACAACGCCGCCGATCGGGCGCTCGCTGGCAAGACGGTCTGGCTGCGGTACGACAGCGCGCCCGGCGTCCAGGCGCGCATGCGCGCAGTGACGGTCGACGTCCACTTCGACGCCCGCGCGAAGAAGAGCGCGGAGAAGGGCAATGTGCATCCTGCACGTATCGACGGCTGGTCGAACGTCGGCCCGCTCGAGTCGCTTGCCGGTGCCCGGCCGGTCGACGACGTGCTGGTTGCGCTGCCGGACGCGAGGCTCGTGAACGATGAGCTCGTCATCTCGCGCGAGCCGGTCATGGTGCCGGGCGACCACGTCGCGCTCCTCACCGTCGAGGAGGCGCTCGGCGATGGGAAGTACAGGGTCCGGCACTTCGACAAGCGGCGCCGCGACTTCACCGGCGCGACCGAGACCCTCGTGTTCGACGCCCCCGCGCTACCGCTCGGCGGAAACGGTCCCGTGATGTCGCCGATCGCCGGCATCGAGCGATCGCGCGCGAACGCCGCCGGATTCTACGCGCACGGCGTCACCGACGAGGCCGGCAACTTCCACGTCCGCGCGCTCGTCCCCCGTCCGCTGCGGATCGTGCCGAGCATCAACGTGCGGAGCGGCGCGAGCGCCTCCCTTCTCTTCACCACCGCCGGCATGTGGGACCCGATCGCGAACGCTGACGCGGGGCGCGCGGCGAAGGGCACGATGTCGAGCACGCTCCTCGTGCCGAACGGGCTGCCCGGCGAGGCCGGCGCGAATCGGTACCGTGCCGAGGTCCTCGCGGAGGGGACCGAGCTCCTCGTCGTGCACACGTTCGGCGCCGTCGGTCCCGGCGAGGCACGGATGCGCACCGGCCACTTCTCGTTCGGCGTCGGCAAGATCGTGCGCGAGCCTCTCTCGGGCGACCTCGAGCTCGACGTCGAGTACCGCCAGGTCTACGCGCACAACCCGAACGGCATCGTGTCGGGCACCCACTCCTGGGCGAGCTACGCGGGCAGCTTCGATCGCGGCTGGATGTACGGCCGCCCGATCGCCGACGTCGCGCTCGTGCTGCCTGCGCTCACGCGCACGTACGATCTCGGCGGCGTGCGGTTCCGTCCGCTCGACGGGATCGTCGGCGAGCTCGACGCGATGACCGCGCGCTACCGCACCGGCCTCGGCACCGGCGCGTCGGTCGTGACGCCCGCGAACTCGTGCGTGCAGGACTCGAGCAAGGCGCTGTTCTTCGCGCTGATGAAGCTCGAGGATCGCGTCGAAGACGAGGCTGCCGTGCGCCGGTTCGTCGAGGCGCACGCGAGCGATCCGCAGGTCGAGGACTATCGCGTGCTCCTCGCCCTCGCGAACGAGACCGAGCGCTACCTGAGCCCGCTCGGGATCACGCGCCGCGACTGGCGCAGCCAGGCCGACGAGCTCGCCGCGGTGTCGGCGTGTCCCGGCGGCATGGTCGGCGCCGTGTTCTGCGCCCTCGCTTCGTACGACACGATCTTTCCGCGCCGAGCCTCGGACTTCTACACGGAGGCGCTTCTCCGTGCAGGCGCGGGCGGCATCGTGCTCCGCACCAACGACATCGTCGGTGAGATGCCCGGCATCTTCCCCCTGTCCCCCACGGCCCCCTGATCCCCACTGCACGTGCAAGGAGACATTCGATGAAGGCCCTCGCTCTGCTCGCGATCGTAGTGACCACCACCGCCGCCTGCGCAGCGCCGACGGACGGCGACGACCAAGCACCGGAGACGTCGTCGGACGCGATCACCGCGTGCAACCGTCCGATCCCAGATCGCACGGGAACGCGCGTGTCGGACCTGCCGTTCCAGTCGCTGAACCGAGGAGCCCTGCCCGGCTCGATCACCGCGCTCGCGTGGACGTACCCCACCAAGTCGCGGACCATGGCCAACAACTTCGGCGCCGGCCGCTCCTACAACGAGGGGCACGAGGGCGCCGACCTCGGGGGCGTCATCGGCGATCCGATCTTCGCCGCCGGCGCGGGCACGATCGTCTACACCCTGACCACCTGCCCGAACAACTACCAGCGCCGCGACATCGTCTGCGGCAACGGCTGGGGCAATCACGTCGTCATCCACCACGGAAACGGCGTCTACACGCGCTACGCGCACCTCTCGCGCGTCGACGTGAAGGTCGGCGACACCGTTGCGATGGGGAAGCAGATCGGCGCGCTCGGCCACTCGGGCCTCAGCGACGGACCGCACCTGCACTTCGAGCTCGGCACGCGCACCCAGCCGTTCGTACCCTGCGAAGCCCCGCAGAACTTCGACAAGGTGCACGACCCGGCGAGGCTCACGTACGGAGGCGCGCCCGCCTTCAGCCCGAGATGGTGTGACGTATCGTCGGCGGACGGCAAGGCGAACATCCGCAAGACGCCCAATGGCGACATCCAGCATGTGCTCACGAACGGCGGCCGCGTGTACGCGCGGGCGAAGGAAGGCGACTGGTACGCGGTCGACTACTCGCTCTTCGAGAAGGACTGGCAGGGCTACATGCACACGTCCGTGCTGCGCTGCCCATGATGTCAGTTGCAGTCGTCCGCAGGCCCGGCCTCCGCGCACGGGGCGAGATCGGTGGGCTTGCCTGCGTCGCCGACGATCGCGGCGGGAACGGCCTCGAAGCCGAGGCCCATCGACAGCGCCTCGCACGGCGCATCGCGACCGTCCTTGCCGGGATCGATGGGGACGTCGCGCGCGTCGCAGAGCAGCGGCTTCAGCGAGCGGTAGCCATCGGTCCCCGGACACACGCCGGCGCTCGCAGCGAGCGCGAGGAGGCTCGCGGTAGGCATGCGTCCTCCGAGCTCGCCGCCGCGGAGGGTGATGCCGCCGCCGGTGCGTTCGATCCGGGCGGTGAGGTGGATGTCGCGCATCTCGACCGGGATCAGGAGCCACTGCTCGTTCACCGTCGGGATCCGGATCTTCACGCGCAGGCGAGGGAGCATCGCGACGAGCACGCCGTCCGCGACGTAGGCCGTCGTCGACGGGTAGACCGGGATACGGTCGTCGACGAGGCTCTCGTCGTCGATCAGCCACTTGTCGTTGCCGTCGAACTTCGCACCGCCGTCGGTCCCAGGATTGACGTCGAACGCGTTGAACACGGCGACGCGGAGCTCCGGATCCGAGGGCTCGCCGTTCCAGGCGCTCACGCGGAAGACGAGACCGAAGCGGCCGCGATCGAGCCCGGAGCGCAGGCCGCTCTCGTCGAGCGCGATCCCGCTCGCGGCGGAGAAGAAAGCGAAGAGCGACGTGGCTGCGTTGTCGATGCCGGAGTCGCGTGGATCGCACGGCTTGCCGGGCTGCGCTCCGGTGCACGCCAGTCGCTCGGGGCACGAGCAGAGCTCGTCGAGATCGAAGCCGAGCGGCTCCGGTCCGCTCGAGACGAGGCTCATCGCACGCACGGCGCCGAAGACGTCGCCGATCTCGCTGCCGCTGCCCCCGTCGGGCGGCGCCGGCCAGCGCTTGTGGGAGCAGACCGGCGGTGGGGCCGCCTCCACGGACGCGTCCGTGCCGCCATCGTCGCGATGCGCCTTCGGCTCGTCGAACCCGTCGAAGCTCGTGATGAGCGCGCACGCGCTCGTCACCGAGAGCAGAGGGACCAACGCGCGTCGCATCGCACGGCACATATACAACGCTGGCACGAGAGGTTGTCATGGTCGATGAGCTCCTGATCGTCGAGTCGCTCTTCGATGCGCTCTCGTACTTCGAGCGCGAGACGCCCAAAATATCGGTTCTGATCGGGCTCTTCTCGGGTCGCGCACGCATTCGAGACGGTGACGTCGAGTCGACGTTCGCGACCTGGCTCGATCGCATCGCGGCGAGCGCGTTGCGGCGCGCCTTGGCGGGCGAGGGGTGCTTCTTCTTCGTCGTCAGGACGTCGATCGTCCGGCGACCGACCGCGACGACGGTCTCGCTGGTCGTGGAGGAGCTCCGCACGAGCGGCGGCGTCGTGCAGGCCGGATCGCTGCGGGGCGGCACGCTGGTGATCGCCGGGCGCGGGAGAGGCGCGCGCATCCGAGAGCTCGAGCTCTCGCGCGGCGGACTCCCCGCCGTGAAGACACGGCGACGGGCGCCGCCGCCCTTGTACGGACGGACGTCATGACCGATCGTCTTCCGATGACCCACGACGAGCTGCTCACTGTCGCGGACGGTCCCGTCGGCGAGGACGGCGGACCAGCCCCCGTCTACGTCGCGCGTGTCACGCAGGGGCCCGATGTGGGCCAGTCGCTGCTCCTCGACTGGTCGAAGCGTCCGTCTTTCCTCGTCGGTCAAGGGCCGCTCTGCGATCTGCAGCTCCGCGATCGACGCGTCTCGCGCCGGCACCTGAGCATCTCTCCGGACGGATCCCGGCTGCGCCTCACCGATCTCCGATCGAGCAACGGCACGAGCGTCGGCGGGATCCGTGTCGTGGAGGCGCTGCTCTCCGGCGGCGAGCTCGTCACCATCGGCGACACGCAGCTCCGTCTCGCGCGCGCACCCGTCGCAGCCGCGATCCCGCCGGCGAACCGTCGTGGGTTCGGGCGGGTGATCGGCGCGAGCTTCGAGATGCAGCGTCTCTTCGAGCTCGCGGAGAAGCTGAGCGCTTCGACGCTACCCGTGATCATCGAGGGCGAGACCGGTACGGGAAAAGAGCTCCTCGCCGAGGCGATCCACGATGCGGGGCCGCGCACGGCGGGGCCGTTCGTCGTGCTCGATTGCGCGCATGCCGAGGCCGGCCTCGAGACCGCGCTCGCGCAGGCTCACGGAGGGACGCTCGTCCTGTCCGAGGTCGCCGATCTCGATCCCGGGGTGCAGGCTCGCCTCGTCCCCATCGTCGAGTCGAGTGTCCCCCAGCGCGACGTACGCATCCTCGCCACGTCGCGTCGCGACACGGACCGCGAGGTGCAGGACGGACGCCTCAGGGAGGACCTCATGTTCCGGCTCGCGGGCGCGCGCATCGAGGTGCCGCCGCTCCGGCGCCGTCACGGTGACGTCGGGATCCTCGTCGCGCACTTCTGGCAGCTCTACGGCGGCGAGGGCCAGCCGCCTTCGGCGCTGGTGTTGAAGCTCGCGCGCGCCGCATGGCCGGGCAACGTCCGCGAGCTGCAGAACGCCGTCGCCCGTGCGGTGTCGCTCGGCGTCGACGAGGCCGAGGCGCTCGGCTCACGTCTCACCGCGCCCTCCGCAAAGGTCGCGCCCGTCCCGGACATCGTCGCCGCGGCGCTCGCGATGGACCTGCCGCTCCCGCGCGCACGGCAGATGGTCGTCCGCGAGCTCGAACGTCGGTACGTCGAGCAGGCGCTCGCGCGCCACGACGGGAACGTGACGCGCGCCGCCGCCGCGTCGGGGCTCACGCGGCGCTACTTCCATCTCTTGCTCGCCGAGATCCGACCGCGCTGAAGGGGGGCGCTCGATCCACCAAGAGGACGGCTCTCGGGTGCGGGAGCGTCACGTAAGTGTCCGAATGAACAGGCGCTAGATTGATTCTCCCTACCGATCGGTCGCCGGCACGGTATACGCTTCCTTCCGCGACGGATGGGACCTTCGCCGCAGCCCCCCGGCTATCAGCCCGGCTTCGAGATCGGGAGCGGAGGCATGGCCATCGTGCGCTACGGTCGCCGCGTCTCGGCCGGCGGCTTCGCGCATGCGGTCGCGATCAAGGAGCTGCACCCGCATCTCGCGAATAACCCCGAGCTCGTATCGATGTTCCTCGACGAGGCCCGGCTCGCGGCGCGCGTGGTGCACCCGAACGTGGTCTCGGTCCTCGACGTCGTCGCGAGCGGCGCGCAGGTCTGGGCGGTCATGCAGTACATCGAGGGCGAGTCGCTCGGCAGGCTCGCCGCGTCTGCGAGGGGGCGGTCGCTCCCGACGCCGGTCGGTGTCGCGGTCGCGATCGCGCTCGACCTCCTCGCCGGCCTCGACGCCGCGCACCGCGCGACCGACGAGCGTGGCCAGCCGCTCGGGATCGTGCATCGCGACGTGTCTCCGCAGAACGTGCTCGTCGGTGTCGATGGTGTCGCGCGCGTGCTCGATTTCGGCGTGGCGAAGGCCCGCGGACGACTGCACGAGACGCGCGATGGGCAGGTGAAGGGCAAGCTCGCGTACATGGCGCCCGAGCAGCTCGGGGGCGAGGCGAGCCCGTCCACCGACGTGTACGCCGCGGCGATCGTGCTCTGGGAGCTGCTCGCGGGGCGCCGTCTGTTCGAGGCGGAGACCGAGCTCGAGCTCATCGGCCGCGTGCTCACGGGGGCGCTCACGTCGCCTGGCACGTACGGCCGCGACGTGTCCGCTGCGCTCGATGGTGTCGTGATGAAGGGCCTCTCGCTCGATCCGCAGGCGCGCTTCGCGTCCGCGTCGGACATGGCGCGTGCGCTCTCGGACGCGTGCGCGGGGCGCATCGCGACGCGCGCCGAGGTCGCCGCGTGGGTGAGCTCGCTCGCTGGCGATGCGCTCGCGAAGCGTCGCGAGCTCGCCGCACGCATGGTCGACGCGCCGTCGAGCGAGGAGACGCGCGCCGATGTCCGCCAGACGATCGCCCCCGTGGTCGCGACGGTGGTGATGCCGCCCCTGGTGACGCCCGCGCGCGGCCTGAGGCGGTCGGCGTCGCTCCGCTGGGGCGCGGCCGTTGCGCTCGTGGCCTGCGTGATCGGCGCCGGCGCGACGGCATCGGGGGTCGTCTCGGCGAAGACGGATCCGGCGCCCGCTGCTCCTCGTTCGGCGTCCGTGCTCGGCGCGACGTTCGCACCGGTCGTGGTGACGCGAGCGCCAGCGGCCGTCCCGCGCAACGCGTCGCCGGTCCGATCGCGTACGGCGCCTGCGCCGTCCGCGCCACCCGCGCCCCCTGCCGCCGCGGAGCTGGCCGCGCCGCCGGCCGAGAGCTGTGATCCGCCGTTCGTCGTGGACGCGATGGGGGTGCGGCACTACAAGCGCGCCTGCATTCGATGAGCCCACGCTCCGTCGGCCTCGTCGCGGCCGCGTTCCTCGCGCTCGCCGGCCCGGCACGCGCCGACGAGGCCGAGCGCTGCGCCTCCAGCGCCGAGGCGGGACAGCGCGCGCGGATCGAAGGGAAGCTGCGCTCTGCGCGCGAGCGGTTCATCGAGTGCTCGAGCGAGGCGTGCCCCCAGGTCGTGCGGCGGGACTGCGCGCGATGGCTCTCCGAGGTCGAGGCAGAGCTGCCGACGATCGTGCTGCGCGCGCGCGATGCGAGCGGCCAGGACGTCGCCGACGTGCACGTCTTCGTCGACGGCGTCCTCTTCGTCTCTCGCCTCGACGGGATGTCCGTGCCGATCGATGCCGGCGAGCACACGGTCCGCTTCGAGCGCGCGGGCGTGCCGCCGGTGTCCCGGAAGGTCATCGTGCACAGCGGCGAGCGCGCGCGGATCGTCAGCGTCGATCTCGCGCCCGAACCGGCTCGTGCGCCGAGCCCGGTTGGACCGATCGTGCTCGGCAGCATCGGCGTCGCGTCCGCCGCGACCGGCGTCGTCCTCTGGGCGATAGGGCGCAGCGAGCACGACGACCTCGCATCGACGTGCGCTCCCGAAGGCATGTGTGCAACGTCGGACGTCGATGCCGCGCGAGCGAAGCTGATCGCGGGCGATGTCGCCGTGATCGCCGGCGCGCTCGCGATCGCGGGCGCGGTGACGTGGTGGGTCCTCGCGCAGCCTTCCTCGAGCGGCGCTCCTGCAAGCGCGCGCTCGCTTTCTCCGGGGTTGATCCGGTTCTGAACCCGGCGCTCAGCGCTTCGGTACATAGACGACGGGCGCTCCGCAGCCCTTCGCGATCGGCGCGCAGAAGTCGGAGCACGCGCGATCGCCGCCGACCACGACCTCGATGTGGCCGTACCTGGAGCTGTAGCCGCACTGTCCGGGGCGCCAGACGAGGATCGAGCCGAGAGGCGCGTCGCTCGGCGAGACGTTGCTCCGCTCGAACCCGACGCGCGCCATCCCCGTGGGGTTCGACTCACCGAAGCGCGCGAAGTCCCACGCGCCTCCGTACCCGACGCCGTACTGATCGAGCACCGCCTGCGACGTGACGTTCGAGTCGCGGATCGCGTAGTAGACGTACTCGTAGCAGCGCCCGCCGGACGGGTAGCCGTCGCGCCTCCGCGCGAGCGAGGCGAGCCTGGCGCCGCCGTTCGTGTCGGCCGGCTGCCCCGCGGCTCCGCTCTGCGCCGGCGTGCCGGTGCACCACTTCGACACGCACGCCTTCCCGCCGCCGTACTGCCGGCAGATCGCGAGCTGCTGCTGATCACAAGTGAGGGCATCCGCGCTGCTCTCCACCTCGTCATCCGGAGTCTCGGCCGCGCAGGCCAGCATGACGGGCGCCGTCAGCAAGGGGACCAGGATCGTCTTCGTGAACGCCATGCCCCCTCTCGAGCAGGCGACATGCCGGCGTCACGACGGCGCGAACGTGCGGATTTCTCGGGCGCGCAGCGAGATGAGAAGCGTTCGATCACGGTCGGTCGACCGGTCGCCGTCACGCTGCCCGGAGCTTCTCGCCCTGACCGAGGTGGAAGAAGCGCCGCAGCTCCGCGTGCAGCTCGCCGAAGCGCGCGCGGGAGACGTACTGCCGCTCGAGTCGCGCGGTGAAGCGGCGCGCGTAGTCGTTCGCGACGCGGTACCGCTCGCCGAGCTCGGTGGCTTCGTGGTGCTCGAACGAGACGGCGTCGTAGAGGCGTGCGCGGAGCTTCCGGCTCGCGTTCTCGTCGAAGCGCTCGAGCGACGCCGCGAGGACGACGTACTTGTCGACCTCGGCCTGCAGCTCGAGCTCGAGCTGCGTGGCCTCGCGCCTGCGCGCGGCCCGGTCCGCGAGGTAGACGAAGTGGCTGACGCCCTCGATGATCTGACAGACGGGATCGAGCCCGCCCGCGAGCTGCGGGAGACGCAGGCGCATCTCGAGCACGCCGTCGTCGGACTCGCGGACGAGCAGCGTCTCGCGCTCGCCTTCGCCGGCGGGCGTGACGAATCCGTCGACGTCGGCGGCGCGCTCGAGCTGGTAGAGGCGCTCGAGCCCGCTCTGGACGCGTGCGGCGAGCGCGATCTCCCGGACGAGCCCTGCGCCGTTGCCCTCGAGCGCCTTCGTCGACACGGTCACGAGAGGACGCGGCCTCCGCCGCGCGGCGGCACGAAGCCGTGCGAGCTGAGCGCGTCGGCGAGGCGATCGCTGCGCGTCTTGAGCCAGCGCTCGTAGAGATTGAGGAGCCCACGCGAGGTGGCGACGCCGCGCGCGAGGGTCGCGTTCGCGACCTCGGCGATCACGGCGACGAACTCGGCGAAGCCGGCGGACAGCTCGCGGAAGATGTCCGGCGCCTTCGTCTCCTCTTCCACGCTGGTCGACGAGCTGGGAACGAGCAGCGAGCCTGCGTTCTCGTAGGCGGTGCGTCCGATTCCGATGAGGTACTTCGTGTCGACGCCGCGAGCCTCGAAGTGATCGGCGAAGAAGCCGGACGAATAGAGGACGCCGTCGCCCAGCGTGCGGAGCTTCTCGAACCGTTCGGCGAGCTCGGTCGTGTGGAGGGCCTCGTCGAGCAAGAGCGTGAGCGACTTCTCCAGCGTGCGCTCGACCGGGCTCCCGGGCTTGGCGAAGTCCGCGAGCAGTCCGACGACGTACGACGTCGCGCCGTTCGAGGCGCTGACGCCGCGCGATCTCATGGCGTCCTCGATGGCCTCCTCGAAGAAATCGGAAACCGACGCCGTGGCCACGATCGACATATCCAGACCTCCGCTCAGAAAGCCACTCGGGCTCCACCGCGGGGCGATCGTCTGCCCCGGGACGGAGTCCGGGTGACCTGTCATTTGTCGTATCCAAGGCCGGTGCCGTGCGCAATTTCACGTGCGAGTACGAAGCGTTAGGCTCTCGACTCGAGCAGCACACGTCCGCGCGAGTGCCAAACTGCGACGCCACGGTGGCGGCTCTAGCGATTCCGCCTACTTAGGATGAGGCCCTGCCTCTTGACGTCGGGGTCGTCGCGATTATGTTGCCGCCCGCGACCGTTAGCACTCGCCCTAGGTGAGTGCTAACAATCGGCGCCCAAGACTCCTGCCCGCGCCCCTCGCGGGGGCCGGGCCCAAAAGCAAACCAGCCGAATAGCGGAGGAATCCAATGAACATTCGTCCCCTGCAGGACCGCGTCATCCTCAAGCGCGTGAAGGAAGAGGAGAAGACCAAGGGCGGCATCATCATCCCGGACACGGCGAAGGAGAAGCCGGTCGAGGGTGAGGTCGTCGCGGTCGGCAACGGCAAGGTGCTCGAGGACGGCACGCTGCGGAAGCTCGACGTGAAGGTCGGCGACCGCGTGCTCTTCGGCAAGTACAGCGGCACCGAGGTGAAGCTCGACGGTGAGGAGCGCCTCATCGTTCGCGAGGACGACATCCTCGCGGTGCTCGAGAAGTGATCGGAACCCGAGAAGAGATCTAGAGGTCGAAAATGGCAGCCAAGGAAATCGTCTACACCGAATCCGCTCGCAACCTGATCCTCTCGGGCGTCAACGCGCTCGCGGACGCCGTCAAGGTCACGCTCGGACCGAAGGGCCGCAACGTCGTCATCGAGAAGAGCTTCGGCTCGCCGACGGTGACGAAGGACGGCGTCACGGTCGCGAAGGAGATCGAGCTCGAGAACCGCTTCGAGAACATGGGCGCCCAGATGGTCCGTGAGGTCGCGTCGAAGACGAGCGACGTCGCGGGCGACGGCACCACGACGGCGACGGTGCTCGCGCAGGCGATCTACCGCGAGGGCTCGAAGCTCGTCGCGGCGGGCCACAACCCGATGGAGATCAAGCGCGGCGTCGACAAGGCGGTCGAGACCGTCACCGAGGCGCTCAAGAAGATGGCGAAGCAGACCAAGGATCCGAAGGAGATCGCCCAGGTCGGCACCATCAGCGCGAACGGCGACAAGGAGATCGGCGAGAAGCTCGCGCAGGCGATGGAGAAGGTCGGCAAGGAAGGCGTCATCACCGTCGAGGAGAGCAAGACGGCGGAGACCCTCCTCGACGTCGTCGAGGGCATGCAGTTCGACCGCGGCTACCTCTCGCCGTACTTCGTCACGGATCCGGAGCGCATGGAGGCGGTCCTCGACGATCCGTACATCCTCATCTCCGAGAAGAAGATCTCGAACATGAAGGATCTCCTCCCGGTGCTCGAGGCGATCGCGCGGCAGCAGAAGCCGCTGCTCATCATCGCCGAGGACATCGAGGGCGAGGCGCTCGCGACGCTCGTCGTCAACAAGCTCCGTGGCACCCTCCACTGCGCGGCGTGCAAGGCGCCGGGCTTCGGCGATCGCCGCAAGGAGATGCTGAAGGACATCGCGACGCTCACCGGCGGTCAGGTCATCGCCGAGGAGCTCGGCCTCAAGCTCGAGAACGTCACGATCTCGGACCTCGGCCGCGCGAAGCGCGTCACGCTCGACAAGGACAACACGACGATCGTCGACGGCGCGGGCGACAAGGAGAAGATCAAGGGCCGCATCGCGGAGATCCGCGCCCAGATCGAGACGACGACCTCGGACTACGACCGTGAGAAGCTCCAGGAGCGTCTCGCGAAGCTCGTCGGCGGCGTCGCGGTCATCAAGGTCGGCGCTGCGACCGAGACCGAGATGAAGGAGAAGAAGGCCCGCGTCGAGGACGCGCTGCACGCGACGCGCGCGGCGGTCGAGGAGGGCATCGTCCCCGGCGGCGGCGTCGCGCTCATCCGCGCGCAGGCCTCGCTCGAGGGCCTGAAGGTGGACGAGGAGCAGCGCTTCGGCGTCCAGATCATCCGCCGCGCGATGGAGGAGCCGCTCCGCCAGATCGTGCAGAACGCGGGCCTCGAGGGCTCGATCGTCGTCAACAAGGTCCGCGAGGGCAAGGACGACTTCGGCTACAACGCGGCCAGCGATCAGTACGGCAACCTCCTCGGCATGGGCGTCATCGACCCGGTGAAGGTCGTGCGCACCGCGCTCCAGAACGCCGCCTCGGTCGCGAGCCTCATGCTCACGACGGAGTGCCTCGTCGCGGAGCGTCCGAAGGAGGAGAAGGCGGCGGCGGGCGGTGGCCACGGCCACGATCACGGCCACGGCTTCTGATCCCACGCCTCGGCGCGAGCCGAGCGTGACATGACGAAGGCCTCTCGCGATCCGTCGCGGGGGGCCGTCGTCTTTTGTCTCGCGCCTCACTCCACCGGCGACGGGAGGGGGAGCGAGCCGGAGCCGACGCGCGAGCCGTTGCCCGTGAATTCCGAGTCGCTCGAGACGACGACGGAGCCCTCGGGCGGATCGTCCGGTACGGTCTCCGACTCACTGAGCGTCGAGCCATCCTGCACGTGGATCCCCACGGCGTTCGACAGGACGCGTGTAGAGCGCATGGTTCCGCGAGAGCCCGCGAAGAAGACGCCGACGCCGCGGTTGTCGCGCACGACGAGGTCCGTCATCGTCGCGAGCGAGCCGTCGAAGGCGAAGATGCCATGGCCGAACACGTCCTCCGAGGTGGACGTCGACTCGACGATCGAGCTCTTCACCGCGAGCGTCGATCCGGCGGCCACGAGGACGCCGATCTGCGTGCTCCGCTGCGCCCAGACCCCGGTGAGCGAGAGCGACGCGCCTCCCTGCGCCGTGGCCGCACGCCCGGGGCCCTCGGGGCTGCGGTCGGCCGTCGTGTCGGCGATCCAGGAGTCGACGACCTCGGCCGAGCTCCCCTGCGAGATCGCGAGCACGCCCACCGAGCGGTTCTGGAGGATGGACGCGCGCGACAGCACGATCTTCGCTCCGCTGCCCGCCTCGACGCCGCGTCCGTGGAACCCGTTCAAGGCTTGCGGCACGGTCTCGCGCACCACGGTCTCGTCGATCGCGGCGGTCGCGCCGGCGCCGCGCGCGGAGATCCCGATGTCGAGGTTCCTGACGATCGCCGACTGCGTGATCGTCGCGCTCGCGCCGTTCTCGATCGACACCCCGCGGCCGAGACGGCCATCGCCAGCCGGCTTCGTGTCGAGCACCGCCGTGCGGGCGATGGTGACGCGCGATCCCGGGTCGATGGCGGCCAGCCCGGCCGCCGCGTTGTCGACGAGCGCGCAGCTCCGCAGCTCGGCGTTCGCGCCGGACTCCACCGCGATGCCGTAGCCGCGATCGGCGACCGTGTCGGCTCGGGTGCCGCTGACGATCGAGCCCTCGAGCGCGAGCTTCGTCCCGGCGCCCACGGCGCTGAGCCCGGCGTCGTGGTTGGCGACGAACGCCGATCCGGAGAACGAGGCATTGGTTCCCTCGAGCAGGACGACGCCGAGGCCGTTGCCGGCTCTGCCCTCTCGGGTGTCCGCGACGACGACGGAGCGCGCGACGACCTGGCCCCCTTTCTCCAGCACGATCCCGGCGTCTCGGCTGCGCGTGATGCTGACGCGCTCGAGCGTCGCCGTCGCCGCATCGACGAACAGCCCACGGCCGTAGGTCTCTCCGCTCGTCTGCGTGTCGTCGATGCTCACGTCGGTCAGGGTCGCCCTCGTGCCCTTGCCGTAGACGACCACGCCGATCTCGTGGTTCTGCGCGATCGCGCTCGCCACGATCTCCGCCGACGCGCCGTCTCGGACGATCGCGCCGACGCCGAAGTCGTTGGTCGCGGTGGTCTTCGTGCGGCGGACCACGCTCCGCTCGACGCGTCCGTGCGAGGCGCTGCCAGCGATCCGGACGCCGAGCTCGACGTTGTCGGTGACCGCGGAGTCGCGCAGCGCGAGATCGGCGCCGGCGCTCGTGTCGATGCCGGGCCCGCTGCCGCCTCGCACGACCGACCGCTCGACCGTCAGGCGTGTGCCTGCGCCCTTCGCGACCACGCCGGTCCCTCGGGTCCCCTCGACGATCACGTCGCGAAACGTGAGTCTGGCGCCACCGCCCGCGCCCGCGCCGCCGCCCGCGATCGTGAGGTGCTCGACGGTGACGTCGATCCCGCCGCTCACCGAGATCCCCGTCGTCGCCGTGATCGATACCTGCGACGCGCAGCGGCCGACGATGCGCACCGACTTCGCTGGTGCGAGATCGTTCGAGTAGGCCCCGGCGGCAACGGCGATCGTGGCGTTCGGCGCAGCCGCGGCGATGGCCGCGTCGATCGTGCGCACGTGCGTGGCGTCGAGCTGCGCGTCGCCGAAGGAGGCGTCGACGAAGACGCTCGCCTCCGGTGGAGGGAACGCGGCGGCGCAGTCGCCGACCGGCTGGCAGGTCGTGTTGCCGATCGTCTCCTTCGTCGCGCCGGTGCACGCGGAGCCGGCGATGTTCGCAACGCAGCCCCAGCCGGTGGCGTCGCGGGTGAATCCGGACGCGCAGGCGTCGATGCCCGTCCTGGCGCAGGCCGTCTCGCCGATCGCCGGCATCGTCCCTGGCGCGCATTCGCCTGCAGCGAGCACCTCGACACAGCCGTGTCCTTCGGGGGCGGAGGTGAAGCCAGCCGGACAGGCGCTCCACCCGATGGGTTTGCACGAGCCCGCCTCGTCATCGCGACGCTCGCCTTCGCGACACACGAGCGCGCCAGGATCCGCAGACGGCGTCGCGCTACCCGAGGGCTCGTCGGAGCATGCGAGCGGCGCTGCCGACAGGGCCGCGAGCAGCGCGAGCGACGGCGTCCTACGCATCGTCCCATCGTAGCTGTTCGGGAGAGGCCTCGGAGGCTCAGTCGCAGAGGCTTGTGACCATCAACAAAATCCTCACGGTCCATCGGAAAAATAGGGATGAAATCTTGCGGCGCGCACGCGCGATACGTAAGCGTCGCCGCCATGACCTTCGCTTCGCCGCTTGCTTCGCGCATCGCTTCACGTCTCGCTCTGGTCACGCTCGCGTCCTCGACGATCGCCCTCGCGGTCGCCGCGTGCTCCGCGGACGGCAACGACGCGGACGCCGTCACGTCCTCCGAGGCGGGCACCGAGCCCGAGGAGAGCGGCTCGGTCCTCCCTCCGTCGACCGGCACCGATGGCGGCGCGATCGCCGACGCGCGTGCGGACGCGAAGGCGAAGGACGGCGGTAAGGACGCGAGCAAGGAGAGCGGCGTCGCCGACGCGGGCAAGCCCGCGCCGCCTCCGGGCTCCGCGTGCGCCGTCATCGACGAGATCTTCGTCAAGCAGTGCGGCGCGTGCGGCAAGCAGGAGGCCCTCTGCCTGGCGAACGCGGACGGCGGTCCGGGCGGAACGGTCACCGAGTACAACGCGTGCACGGGCGAGCTCGAGGGCGGCTGCGTCCCGGGCACCACGGACAACGAGGCCTGCGGCAACTGCGGGACGCGCGTGCGCACGTGCAACAAGTACTGCGCGTGGACGGCGGGGCAGTGCACCGGCGAGCCGGCCGACAGCTGCAGCCCGACCTCGAACGACTACACGACGGCGGGATGCCCGACCGTCGGCACGTACCGTCAGCGCGAGTGCGGCAGCACGTGCAAGTGGTCGCCGCTCTCGTCCTGCCAGCCGCTCGCGTTCCGGCTCACGGCGGGTGCGAACGCGGGCGAGACCACGAGCGAGATCTATCCGCTCCGCGCGCTCGTCGCGGACAAGCGCATGACCGGCACATGCGGCTCGAACACCTTCTCGACGACGACGAATCATCCGTACGTCTACGTCGAGGTCGCGAATCCGACGGACAAGACGCTGACGATGAGCGCGTGGAACACGCACGCGACGAACGGCGGACCGTCGGTCGCCACGGTGATGACCGTGTATCCGGGCACGACGAAGCCGGGGGACGAAGCGGCGCGGAAGACGTGCGCGAAGACGGTCGCGACCTACTGCCCGACGGGGCTGCCCTGCGGCTACTCGAGCTTCGCCGGGCTCACGGGGACGAATGCCTTCACGATCCCGCCGCTCGGATCGGTGCTGGTCTTCTTCCAGAGCTACTACGCCCCAGGGGGGACGCAGCCGTCCGAGGGCGACGTGAAGCTCGCCGTCCGGACCGACGCCGTCGAGTGAATCCTACAAAGGTTCAGATCTCCGACACTTGCATACGTGCTGCGTCCGATGCGGCTCCATCCTTGAAATAATTGCTTTTTCCGATCTCTTCCTCGGTGCTCCGGCTGAGACGTTGCAGAGACAATGATGGCTGGACGACTCACGTCCTGCGTCCGTCGAGCTGATTCCCAATCGTTTCCATGCGCTTGGCGAACCATGGAGGATGCGGTCGGAAATTTCGTCCGGAGGTATGTGCCGGGGTGGGACTTGCACACCCCCCCCTCGCGCGCTACAGCGGCGCTCCACCTCGTGACCGACCTCTGGAGGGAGGCCGAACGAGGGAAAGGAGCGTCGCCGGAATGCGTTCTCTCAAGACGGGTCTGTTCACGTTTGCTGCTGCCGGTCTCTTCGGAATGGCTGCTGTCGTCGGATGCAGCGCGGACGGCGCGGGCGACGTGATCGAAGATCCGAACGCCACCGAGCCGGCGGGTGACGAGGGCGCGCAGCTTCCGCCGAGCAGCTCCAGCAGCTCGAGCAGCAGCAGCAGCGGCGGCTCGACGTCGAAGGACGCGGGCAAGGACGCGGCGAAGACCGACTCCGGCAAGGACGCCGGCCCGCCGCCCCCCAACCCGGGTGACGCCTGCACGAAGATCGACCAGATCTTCAAGAAGTCGTGCGGCGCGTGCGGAACCCAGGAGGCGGTGTGCCTCGCGGGCAGCGGCGACGGCGGCGCGGGCACGGTCAGCGACTACGGTCCGTGCGGCGGCGAGATCGCCGGCGGCTGCATCCCGGGCACGGTCGAGGACGTCGCGTGCGGCAACTGCGGCACCGCCAAGAAGACCTGCAACCAGTACTGCGCGTGGTCGACGGCCGCGTGCACCGGTCAGCCGGCCAACTCCTGCAAGCCGGGCTCGGTCGAGTACACGGCGGCGGGCTGCGGCGCGAGCGAGTACCGCAGGCGCGACTGCCAGAACTCGTGCGTCTGGACGAACTACGGCACCTGCGGCACGCCGGTGAACGACATCGTCCTCAACATGGCCGGCACCGTCGGCCAGACGGCGTCGACGGAGATCACGCTCGACGACACCAAGCTGGGGCCGAAGCTCTCCGGCACGTGCCCGAACGGATCGCTCACGGGCACCACCTACGCGTACCGCTACGTCGAGGTGAAGAACACGACCGCGAAGGCCGCCACCGTCACGCTCTACACCTCCGCTGGCACCGGCGGGAAGGTCGTCGACACGATCATGGCCTACTACGACAAGGCGATCGAGCCGATGGACGACGCCTCGCGCAAGGCCTGCAAGGGCGGCGTGAACGACCAGAGCACGGGCGACACGGCGCTGACCGGCAACTCCAACTTCTCGATCCTCAAGACGGTGGCGATCCCCGCCGGCGGCTCGATCCTCGTCTATGTCAGCTCGTACTACACGTACAGCCTGACGGACGAGGACTCGTTCGGTCCGGTCAACCTGAACGTGAAGACGGACGCTCTCAACTGAGAGATCCACGGAGCGCGTAGCCGGATGCGGCGCGGCGGAGGTTCCTCCGTCGCGCCGTTCCCATTTCGGGGTTAGGGTTCGGTCGACGTGCCTTCGCTGCCGAACGAGATCGCCGTCGAGGGCGAGGTCGAGGTCGTCACGTACGAGAACCGCGAGTCGGGTTTTCGGGTCGTGAAGATCGTCGTGCCGGGGAGGCGCGATCGTCTCGCGGTCGTCGGTACCTTCCCGCGGGTCGCGATCGGCTCGCGCGTCCGCGCGCGCGGCACGATCGAGGTCGACCGGAACCACGGCGAGCAGCTCCGCGCCTCGAGCGTGACCGAGCTTGCTCCGACGACGCTGTCCGGGATCGAGAAGTATCTGGGCTCCGGGCTGATCAAGGGGATCGGCGCCACGTTCGCCGCCCGGATCGTGGAGAAGTTCGGGCTCGAGACCCTGAAGGTGCTCGACGAGGAGCCGCACCGCTTGCGCGAGGTACCCGGGCTCGGCGCGTCGCGGGCGGAGGCGTTGATCGCCGGCTGGCAGGAGCAGCGCGGGATCCGCGAGATCATGGTCTTCCTCCAGGCGCACGGCGCGAGCCCGCACCTGGCCGCGCGCATCTTCAAGCGCTACGGCCCGAAGGCGGTCAGCATCGTCTCGAGCAATCCGTACCGTCTCGCGATCGACGTGCGGGGCGTGGGCTTCCGGACCGCGGACCGCATCGCCGCGACGCTGGGGATCGCGAAGGACTCGAGCGAGCGCATGCAGGCCGCGCTTCTCCAGGCGCTGCTCGACGCGACGGATGCGGGGCACTGCTTCGTCGGGACGGAGGAGCTCGTCGCGCTCGCCGTCCGGCTCCTCGCCGAGGAGGGCTCCGACGCGGAGGAAGCCGCCGTCGTGCTCCGGCCGCTTCTCGAACGCGCCCTCGGCGTGCTGATCGCCGCGGGGTACGTGATCGCCGAGCGATCGGGCAGCCTCGAGCGTGCGCACGTCACGGAGCTACGCGGCGCCGCCGTCTACGAGAAGAGGATGCACGAGACCGAGGCGCGCCTCGCCGCCCGCCTCGCGGCGCTCGCCCGCGCGGAGGACGTCGTGCTCCCCGGGATCGATCGGGCGATCGCGCGCTTCGAGCACGAGAGCGGGACCGAGCTCGCCGAGGAGCAGCGCCGCGCCGTCGAGCAGGCAGCCCGGTGTCCGCTGCTCGTCGTCACCGGCGGACCGGGCGTCGGCAAGACGACGATCGTCAAGGCGATCCTCAGCGTCTTCGATCGCGCCGGGGTGGTCACGCGGCTCGCGGCCCCGACCGGGCGAGCCGCCAAGCGCATGACGGAAGCGACGGGGAAGGAGGCGGCGACGCTTCACCGTCTGCTCGAGTTCGATCCGAAGACCGGCGCGTTCAAGCGCGACGCGAAGAAGCCGATCGATGCGGGGGCGATCATCGTCGACGAGAGCTCGATGGTCGACGTGTGGATGGCCGACGCGCTCACGCAGGCGGTCGCCGATGGCGCGCGCCTGGTCCTGGTCGGAGACGTGGATCAGCTCCCGAGCGTCGGGCCCGGCTCGGTGCTGCGCGACGCGATCGACTCCGGGATCGTGCCGACGGTCCGGCTCGTGAAGATCTTCCGTCAGGCCGAAAAGAGCCTGATCGTGCAGAACGCCCACCGGATCAACGCCGGCGAGCCGCCGCTCGTGCCCGAGCCGGGGAACACGACGGCGGACTTCTTCGTCATCGACAAGCGCGATCCGGACGAGGCCCGGAGCGTCATCCTCGAGGTCGTGACGAGGCGGATCCCGCGGCGCTTCGGTCTGGATCCGGTGCGTGACGTCCAGGTGCTCACGCCGATGAACCGCGGTGCGGCCGGCACCGCCGCGCTCAACGAGGCGCTCCAGGCCGCGCTCAATCCGCACGGCCGCGCGCTCGTCCGCGGAAAGACCACCTATCGCGTCGGCGACAAGGTGATGCAGCTCAAGAACGACTACGACCGGAACGTCTGGAACGGCGACGTCGGCATCGTCCTCACCGTCGACGAGGAAGACGAGACGCTCGTGGTGCGTTTCGACGACGAGCGCGAGGTCGAGTACGACTCCGCGGCGCTCGACGACCTCGCGCTCGCGTATGCGTGCACCATCCACAAGTCGCAAGGGAGCGAGTACCCGGCGGTCGTGATCCCTCTCTTGACGAGCCATTTCGTCATGCTCTCGAAGAACCTCCTCTACACGGCGGTGACGCGGGGAAAGCGACTCGTCGTGCTCGTCGCGGATCCGCGCGCGGTGCGGCTTTCTCTCGCTCCCAGAACACCTGCCAGAACACCTGAGGGAGGGGGTCAGGCACGGCGCGAACAGCGCATGACGAAGCTCGCCGAGCGCATCCGCGCCGCTTGCGGGGTGCAGGGGGCGGAGTAGACTCCGATCCTCCGAATGGTGAAGCGTCTCGTCGTCGGACTCGTGCTCGGCACCGTGATCGGCGCGCTCATCGCGGCGGTGCTCGTGCAGGGGCTCGGCGTCACGTCCTTCGCCGCTTCCGGTGCGGTCGTGGCCTATCTCGCGGCCGCGGTGACCGGCGTGCTCACCGGGCTCGTCGCCGGCAAGCCCATCTGGAGCGCGGACGGGAAGATCGAGGCGGGCCTCAAGGCGTTCTTCGGCGCGCTGCTCGCGCTCGGCGCGATGTTCGCGCTGCGTACGTGGGCGAAGGTCGACCTCGATCTCTCCGCACTCAAGGCGGGCCATGGCGCCCTCGGTGACCTGCCTGCGGCATCGCTGCCGATCGTCGCGGCCGTACTGGCCGCCTTCTTCGAGCTCGACAACACCGGGGACAGCAAGAAGGACGAGGCCGCCGGTGGAGGTGCCAAGGGCGCGCTCGCGAGCAAGAAGGTCCGCGTCGCAGCCGGCGAGGACGACGGGGACGAAGAAGAGGACGTCGAAGAGCCGCCGGCGAAGACGAAGGCGCGGCGCTAGGGCGAGCGACCATGCCGCCGGCGCGGATCGTCTTCTGGGCCGCCACGCTGGGCGGCATCGGCTTCACGGTCTACTCGGTGATGACCAGACCTCCGGCACTCGCGGTCGCCGTCGCGTGTGCGCTCGCCTACGGGGCGGTCATCACCGTCGGCGTCTTGTTCCTGCGGCTGCGGATGTTCGTCGACGCCGTGATCCACGGTCCCGCAGACGCGCGCGGCGTCGCGCTCACCTTCGACGACGGTCCCGACCCCGAGACGACGAAGGAGGTGCTGGACGTGCTCGACCGCCGCGGCGTGAAGGCGACGTTCTTCGTCATCGGCGCGAAGGCGGCGAAGCATCCTTCGATCATCCGCGCGATCGTCGAGCGCGGGCACGAGGTCGGCGTCCATGGCTTCGCGCACGACCGGCTATTTTCGCTGCGCGGCGCGAAGCGCGTGCGGGCGGATCTCGAGCGCGCGATTCGGACGCTCGAGGACATCACCGAGAAGAGGCCCGTGCTCTTCCGCCCGCCGATCGGTCACACCAATCCGACGATCGCGCGCGTGGCCGACGAGCTCGATCTCGTCGTCGTCGGATGGTCGGTGGCCGCGCGCGACGGCATCGCGCGGACCAAGGTCGAAGACGTCGTGGCGCGCATCGACCGCGGGATCCGGGACGGCGCGATCGTGCTCCTCCACGATGCGGCCGAGCGCGGAGGGCGCAAGCCCGCTGGCGTCACCGCGCTCGGCGCGGTGCTCGATGCGATCGAGGCGAAGAACCTGAGCGTGGTGCCGCTGGAGTCGTTCGTCGACGATCAGTGAGGAGCGAGCTCGCACGCGATCTCGATCAGCGCGTACGAGGGCGCGGCTCCACCGACGATGCGCGGACCCCGAGCGACGCAGCGGGACGGGGGACCGGCGGGCAGACACCATCCGCTCGGACCGCCCGTGTAGGGAGCGCCCCTCTCACACGCTCGCGCGTCCTCGCCTCGGAGCTCGTCGACGTCGCACGCGTCCAGCTCGGACGCATCGGGATGGAGCGACGGGATCGGGAGCGACGGCCGGCGTAGGCCGCGCGTCTCGTCGCACGGAGTGCCGCGCGGTACGAGGGCGCGGACCCGGCAAGCGCGCGCAGGGCGGGGGAGACAGCCCCCTCCGCACCCGACCGACCGAGGGAGCGCGATCCCGGAGCAGGGCGTCTGCACGATCGCTCCGTTCGGCTCGACGCGGTCCACGCACTCGCCCTCGTCGGGAGCGACGACG
>WBZO01000550.1_pt1 | contig 75848 bp, 90 predicted proteins | sample 5204261 | NCBI WGS metagenome assembly WBZO01 (sample SAMN12412400, study PRJNA552823) | activated sludge metagenome | isolation source: activated sludge from anammox sidestream of wastewater treatment plant... | place: USA: North Carolina | collected 2017-09 | reverse complement strand
GCACTCCGGCACCGCCAGGGGTGCATTTCTGCTTGCTGAATTCCTTTTCTTCGATCCGGCAAACTCACCACCCTGCCTGCGTCATGTACTCAGGTAAGAAGCAAAAACAACTGAGCAACATAAATCAGAACTATTTCCAACTCTTTCAACCTAGCCTAGACGGCTACGACTTTTTCGACAACGCTCAAGCAATGGATGCTTAAAGCCCTGCATCTCTTGCCAGTTTTTCAAAGCCCTATCGTAATAAGTAAGCGCCGCTTTGGTATCGCCTTTCTGCTCTAAGCAACGGCCCATAGTGAAGAGCCGCACCGAACGTTCATGCTCATCCAACTGCCCCAACTTGAGAGCGCGCCTCGAGAGCTCATAAGCCTCATCAACTTTGTTTTGGTCTAAAAGCACACCAGCCAAGCTATCCAATACATAGCCGAGAATCGCACCGCCGGTGGTATCTTTCTTTTCAGTCTCTAGTATACGCTTAGCTCTGCGCAAACTTTCTTCAGCAGCAGCAAAATCACCGCTCTCTCTTTGGACTAAAGAAAGATTATTGAGTGCTTTAGCCACTTCCTCGCTGCTTTCCCCGAAAAGCTTTTCTCTCATAGAAAGAGCTTTGAGCAAAACACGCAGAGCCCGCTCACAGTCACCGATAAAGACCAACATGCAGCCGGCATTGCAGTAAGCTTCTGCCAGTATGATGCTTTGGTCCTCACTCTGATCTAGTCCGTAGGCGCTTTCCGCCTCAGCCAGCGACTTTTCGACCAAGACCAAAGCTTCAGCCTGCCTTCCCGTCCAGGCATAAATTTGCGCCATCATGCCATTTTCGATGCTACTCAAGATATTGGTGCCGGCTAACTCGGCAGACTCAGGGCTGGTCAAGAGAGGCTTCAAGAGCTTCTCAGCATCCAAAAGCCGCCCCTGGCAAATCGCTATATTGGCCAAAATCAAAACAGAAAGTCGAGAAATACCAAAATCGAAAGCAAACAACTGTCGCAATTGCCTTCCAACTACTAAATCTAGCTGGGCGACTAGGGCTGCGGTACCAAACTGTTGGCCGGCAGCCAAAATAGATGAGCAAAAACCACCCAAAAGTATGAAAAGAAAGAGGGCAATGACAACAAAGCTGGCGGCAAGCCCGAACAACAAGCCTTGCAGATTGAGATGCCAGAGTGCCCAGATGGCCAAAAACCCCAGCACGAGTAAGATAAGCAAAAGAATAAAGGCGTTTAGATAGGCTTCGCGCCCCAATTCCACCTCAAGTGCTTTCTTTTGATCAGGCTTATTAGGCATGTTCAAATTATGCGCCTTTCGCAAGCCATAAATCAAATTTGTATTACAAAAGTATTTGACCGGTCTAATACCTGCCATCAAAAAAAGAAGCAGACGAAAGGGCTCAGCCGGGCTCAAGCTTTTGCTCAAGACCCGGCTGAATCGCCTGCTCAGATGGCTGCTTAGAGCGCCGGCTGCGCTTCCAGGGGGTAGAGCTTGGTGGGCTCACCCTCTTCTTCACCCGGCTTGAACCAGTACTCGGCCACGATGCCGCCTTCCCGCTGGTCGATGAAGTGGTCGGCGAAGATGCTCTCCTCCAGCAGCATCACCTCGAGCAGATGGCGAGCAGTGAACTGCTCCGTCCCCTTGCCCATGAGGTAGTCGCCGACGATCACACGGGCCAGGGCCTCGTTGCGGCAGTAGACGATGGTATAGCCGGTACCTTCACCGCCGGGACCGCGGTGCAGAACGGCGAAGGCAGTGCGCTGAACGCCAGTGGACTGTTGCATGGATGCTCCTCTCTAGAGTCGGTATTGAGCCTTAGTACATGGACCGCTTGTGCCAGAGGCTCTGGCGCAGCACCTGACCATCGGCGGAAAGTGCCAGGTAGTAGTGGTCGCCGCCATAGCAGACCACACGCTGCAAGCACTCGTCGAAGACGCGACCGTCCTCGAAGATGTAGCGCTTGAGGCGGTAGCCGGTGCGCCGCTCGTCGGTGGGATCCACCAATTCTTCCAGTTCTTCCACAGCCTTGAGGGCGGGCACCTCGTAGCGCGAGAACTCTTGCACCCGCCCAAACGACCAGGTGCGACGCACCCTGTCATGCACGGCGAGCGTGGAGAGCAGCAGGTTGCGGGCCCAGGGGTTCAGACCCTCGATGTAGAGCGCCGGCGGCTCCATCTTCTCGTCGGTCCAGAGCGACTGCTCCACCGCCGAGCCGTCTTGCTCGCGCAGGGCCAGACCGTAGTGCGGACCGCTGTGCCAGTGGTTGTTCTTGCAGCCGAGCTGCAGGAACTCGTCGAGCACACGGCCGCCCACCAGGTGGTAACGCTGGCGCAGACCGATGGAACGGCGATAGAAGCCGCGCACCTGCCCGAGCACCTCCACCTTCTCCACCAGGGGAATGCTGTCCGATTCGATGGTCTCGCTGCGACCATCGGGCCAGACACGCATGACGATTTGGTGGCAGCCCAGGCGGCGCGACACCAGAGAACGACCGGCCTTGTTCAGACCGTGAAAATGATCGAAACGCATGAAAATCTCCTCAAATCTGAACGACGATGGAACGGTGGTGGCGGCAGAAGCGTGCACCCTCGTGGGCAAGCACCAAAGAACCGGCACCGGCAATGACATGACCGCCGGCGAAGACCTCCGCCTGACTGCCAGCCGACAAAACAGCGAGAGCGCCCTTGCCCACTTGCAAGCGACTGCCCGGCATGGCGATGACCAAAGCTCCTTCAGCAAAGGTGACCATGCCGGGCTCGGCACGACCATGTTCACCCACGCCGATGAAACGATAGGCATCGAAACCTTCCAAGATATGGCGATGAGCGGCGACCATGGCGGCGCTGGGCTCGGCTTCGGGCTCCTCGTAGACGAGGTCGACGCCCTCTTCGAAAACAGGTTGATGCATGACTAACTCCTCACTAGAAAATCAATCGACGCAACTAACCAGGCCAGCTCAAGAACTGGTCAAAGCGTTGCACTCTGTCAAAGGGGTAAATGGTCTGGCGGGCTATAGCGATTCCTCAAATCAAGTTGAAAAAAAAGAGCAATAACAATCTCTTACGCTTATCAGGTAAGAAATCAAAGAGCAGCAATAGACTATTTATCTAGAAAAGAGAAAAGGGTCAGCCTTGGACGGCTCTTTAATGCATTTCAGACAAGCAAAGCCTATGTTTTTCATCAGCGCAACTTGCGCAAACCAGCATGTAAAGCCAGAGATTAGAGGCTCGAACAGACGAGCTAACAATGACATTTCTGTGACAAATTAAGGTCAAAAGCCGGTTCAAGACATGACTGTGCTTTTGCACATTGGCGTCTCGCCCAAGCTGCATTTTACTAAATGCCATGAATACCCAAATGCTGCCAGCCTTAGAAACAATTGCCCTTGCCGCAAACGACCAAGGCGAGCTTCTCTTGCCCGCCCACAAAAAAGACAAGGACGAAATACAACCAAACTTCTTAAGGCAAAGTCGAGATCAGTTTGCCGCCCGAGTGCTCTCTACCGCTCTCGAAAATCTCCTCGAACAAAACTTGCTTGCAGCAGATCTCTGGCAGCGCTATCACGCTCTCAGATTACTATGCAACAAAAACCAAACCAATCCCCAAGAAATCACGGCTGAACCAGCCATACATCTTGTCTCCGGACAAGAAGAAGCACTTCTAGAAATGGAAAGACTGGCACAAAACTATCGCGATCAAGGCAAGAAAGTGCTCGTAGTGGGAGCCGAAAACGGCTGCCGGGCGAGGTCCTATGATATCGGCGAAGTTGCCGGACTAGCAGCGGCGATTACCACCGGCACCAAGATTGAAAACGCCATTGCTGCAGAAATGACCGCTCTTCAGAAAGACTGCAGCATCTATGCAGAAATCTTGAAGCTGGAGCATTTTTCTTATCGCATCAAAACTGGACAAGCCGATCGTGCCGATCTAGAAAAGTCAAAGAGCCTAAAGGAAAAGCTCTGGCTTAGACCGGAAGATTATGGCGCCTACCGACAATCGCTGGCTGTCGAATTACAAAATCTCATTTTAGAAGCGCTGAACGGCTGCAACTTACCCCTGCCTGAGCCAAGAACAATAAGCACTGCCGGTTCTTTGTATGTGACACCAAAAGAGATACCATTTTTACCGGCAAGCTTGTCCGGTCAGTTTGACCACTGCCTGATCACCAATGCTGCCGAAATTTCGCAGCTGAGCCTGCTTTCCTGTCATTTCCTAGCCAAATCGACGACCCTCGTCGAAGGCAAAGAAAGCCTACCCCGCTTAAGAGAAAGATTTACCAAAGAGCAAAAGCCCAATCTGTTTAACGAAACAACATTTTGGACTGCCTTTAGGCAAGATCTAGAGAGAGCCAAAGAGAAAGTGATCATTGTCAGCCCATTCGTGCGGCAAGCTCGCTTTCAGACAGTGAAAAGCTATCTCTCTAAATTTGTTGAGGGCGGCGGCATAGTTGAAGCGATTATCAGCCAAGAACCTTACAACAAAGGGACTCTGAATGAAATCGAAGCCATGCTCTGCGGCGCAGGTTGGAAAGTAAGAGTAATCAAAGGCATCCATCAGAAAGTAGCGATCATCGATGACCACATCTGCTGGGAAGGCAGCTTGAACATACTAAGTTTCGCCAATTCAAAAGAACTGATGCGGCGCTTCCAGAGTCGCATTGAAGCCCAAGCAATATGGCACAATCTGCGCTTCTAAAGTTTTCTCTCGCGCATTTGCTAAGACAAACAAAGAGCAAAGCAACCAAACCAAGTGATTGACCTGGAGAGATGATATTTCTGTGCTGGCACTGCTTATTTTGCAGAGAAAACTTGTAACCGATTCGTTAAAGCTGTCGATAAGGCCGCTAACGCCTTTATAAATCTTTTCAAGACTCTAGTCTTTAAGCTTAGATCAAAACCTCAGACAGCCTTGTTTTAGATCACTAAACTCATTCAATATCGAAATACCACATCCTTTTGTCTGATTTTTATAACTACTGCGCGAGACCAAATAACTTCGCCTATCCCTGCTTTCTCTCTGCGGACCTGCATCCGCAAATAGAAATGCGCGCAGACAGACAGACAGACAGTCGAGCAGGCAGTCAGTCTTTCGGCTTTCAGACAGACAGGCATGTGCAAATTTACCCCCCAATAACAACAAGAAGGAGACTCGATGGAAGAAACAAAAATGGTCATCGTCGTGCGCAAAGACCTCAACATGCGCAAAGGTAAATTGGCAGCGCAGGCAGCACACGCCGCCCAAGAGGCCATTCTCGACCGCAGCGGTCCCACGCCTTGTTTGAAGCAGCGCCCGGCCATCATGGCTTGGCTCGCCAGCGATTATCGCAAGATTGTCGTGAGCGTCAACAGCGAAGACGAGCTGCTCGAACTCTACGGTCGCGCCATCGAATGCGACCTCAACCACCACCTGGTCACCGACCTGGGCAAAACCGAGTTCAACGGCGTGCGCACCTACACCGCCCTCGCCATCGGACCGGCAGACCCCACCCGTATCGACGCTATCACCGGCAACCTGCCTCTCATCTGAGACGCAGCTGTCAAACTTCCGCCAAGCAGCAAGCAAAGGATTGTTGGCATGGAAACTGAAGGTTTCGAAATCTGGAACGACCCCGCCGTCAAGGCTCTCCTCAAGAAAGCCGGCGCCGTCGCCCCCACCACTGCGGAAGAAGAGCGCAAGCTCTGCGATGACCTGCGCGGCAATGCGACGCAACGGCAAAGCGCCGGCGCTCGCCTGGTGGAATCGCACCAGCGCATGGTCGTCTCTATGGCGAAGAACTACTTGGGTCGCGGTATCTCGCTGCAAGACCTGATCCAGGAAGGCATCCTCGGTCTCTTCGATGCCCTCTCCAAGTTCGACGCCGGACGAGCCCGCTTCTCCACCTACTCGAGCTGGTATGTGCGCAACCGCCTCAACCTGCTCGTGGCCAACTCCGCCCAGGCTGTGCGCATGCCTATCTCGGCACGGCGCAAGAACCCGGGCGGGCAGCGCATCACCATGGTCGATATCGAAACGCCCCTGGGCGTCGGTGATCTCACCCTGGCGGATACCCTGGTGGACGAGAACTGCCAGGACCCGGTGGAAAGCCGCAGCGAAGCAGACCTCAAGAATCTGCTCGCCTCGGCACTCTCCGTTCTCGATGAGCGCGAACGCGCCATCGTCGAAGCCCGCTTCGGCATCGACCGCGACCAGGAAGAAACCCTGGGCGAGCTGGGAGAACGCTTCGGCATCTCGCGCGAACGCATTCGCCAGATCGAAGCCGGTGCGCTCAAGAAGCTGGCGCGTTCGCCGCAAGCCAAGGCGCTGGCTTCGCTTCTCGGCTGATGTAAGCAACGGTCGGCAGGTGAGGACCAAGGACACCGCCATGCCGGCAGGCTAGTAATCAAGAAACCACCGAGAAAAGTCGACCATCCCCATGGCTCCGGGCTGCATCCAATGCACCTGGAGCCATGGCATGGTTACAAACTAAGTTTTTTTCCGAGCCGCTCTTATCTCATATAGTATTTTGGCAATTGCAAAATAGCATGGGGACGGTTCAGCGAGCCGGGGCGCACGCCCAACTCCCTGCCAGGCAAAACAATATACAGAGAGAAGATCGGCGAGCCGAGAAGAGAAAACCTTGACGAATCTAGACCGAGACCCTTTTGCGTGTTGCGAAATGTTAAGCTTTTCATTAAATGCCCGAATCGCTTGCCTAGAGAGCGTTTGCTGTCACGGATCGAAATTTCGCCCAAAAACCATGCCAGGCAAGGGTTTCCAGACTTTGATTTACCGCTTAACATTTCGTCACACACTCATATATGCACTGGCTCAAGTTTATGTTGCAAAGAAAAGCCCGAACCCGAGCCCGGTGAAATATAAATACTCCAGCCAAGCCCGAATTCGCGAACTCGAGCCTGGCGAAATACAAATACTCCAGCCAAGCCCGAATTCGAGCCATAACGAAGAATCAGTGCAGGAAGTGCTTCACGTCGGTGAGCGGCATGACGTGGCGATGAAGGACGATACTGGCTCCCCGCGGCAGATCACGACGATCGGTAAAGGGATAACCGTTCGCCGCCATGTATGTGTTGTAAGACTCAGCCAGTTGATTATGCTGGGACTTCAGTGAAACCATGTTTCTGTGCAGGAGTTCATAACTACGACGGTCGCCCTTGCTCCAGCTTTCCAGAGCAGCGCCATGATTGCGCGCGCTCAGTGCGGCAAGAGATTTCTCGATCTGCGCGACTCGATAGCGAAGCGAAGCCAATTCTTGGGACTGAGAAGCAAGCCGATTGTAATGCAGCCGACGCAGGTGCGCCTGATCCTGCATTTGGCCTTGACTCAGCTCTCGATTATGGGCTTGCGCAGAGGCTCCGGCAGGCGGCAGCACCTCTTTCAGAACCGGCGCGGCAGGCTCTGCGGCCTGCAACGGAAGAACAACAAAAGAGAGAGCGAGAGCCGCCAAAAGAAAACTAGTAACTTTGCTGCCGAAGCAGCTTGAACTTGGGAAGAGGGAAACCGAGAAGTGGGGGAAGCGGGGGAAATAAACGCGCCGAGGAGGGGCGACTTGCTTTGCGGTCTTCATATTGAGATGAGGGTTTGATTGGCATTAGTACAGGTATTCAGATGCAAGGTGATTAAGGCTGTCGGGGCTAAGGCACAGCAGCAAGGGCTGTGGTCTCTTGCGAGGCTGCCAGTGCTTCTCTTGAGAAGAATTGCTCTCGCATTTCCTTCACCTGAAGAGCCCTGACAATAGCAAAAAGCGCTATTTATCTTATGATTCAACAACCTTATTGATTAATCCAAAACTGTACATCACCTTCTAGACCATTGGCGCACTATCAAGCAAGCAAGACTAATATGGTAATTAGCCTGCCATCATTCAAAAATGCCGCAAAACTCGCAAACGCGAAAAATGGGCAGAAAAGACCAGCTATCTGAAGAGTCTTTTAAACGAATCTATTGCCCCAGCTAGCACAAACGCAGAGAGAGTAACTTGGGCAAAGCAAGTTATTTCAGGGCTAATCCGGCCAAAAGAGAGAGAGAGCCAATCGACTCTCTCTCTCTTTTGCTAGTGCTTAGCCGACTGCATTTTGCGCCGGCAGTGGCAACTAGAGACCCAACTGACGAGCAATAAGCAGTCTTTGAATCTCGGAAGTGCCCTCACCGATTTCGCAGAGCTTGGCGTCGCGCAAGAAACGCTCAGCCGGGAAGTCGATGATATAGCCATAACCGCCGTGGATCTGCACGCAGAGATTGCAAACCTTGCTGGCGATTTCGGAGGCATAAAGCTTGGCTTGCGAACCCTCTAAAGTAACGCGCTTGCCGTGGTCTTTCATCCAAGCAGCATGATAGAGCATGAGACGAGCAGCGCTAACATAGGTCGCCATGTCAGCTAGATAGCTCTGAATCATCTGGAACTTGCCTATGGGCTGACCAAATGCTTCTCTCTGTTTGGCATAAGTCAAAGCAGCGTCGAGAGCGGCTTGGGCGATACCTAAAGCCAGAGCTCCAATAGAGAGACGTCCGCCTTCAAGGGTCATAAGTGCTTGTTTGTAGCCTTCGCCTTCTTGTCCGATGATATTCTCGGCAGGTATTTTGCAATCTTCGAAAGTGATACTAGCTGTAGGGGAACCTCTCATACCCAGCTTCTTCTCTACTTTAGAGACATAGTAGCCGGGTGTTCCTTTCTCGACGATGAAAGAAGAAATGCCCTTTCTGCCCAAAGAAATGTCGGTCATCGCCATGATTACTGCGGTATCAGCATCGGTGGCATTAGTGATGAACTGCTTGGTTCCGTTCAGCACATAGTGGTCGCCGACCAGCTTGGCGGTGGTCTTCTGAGATGAGGCATCTGAGCCGGTCCCAGGTTCGGTCAGCGCCCAGCAGCCGATATATTCGCCCGAGCAAAGCTTGGGTACATATTTTTTCTTTTGCTCTTCGGTGCCGAATTTATAAATTGGGTTGGTGCCGAGCGAAACATGAGCGGCATAGCTCAAACCAGTTGAGCCGCAAGCGCGGCCAATCTCTTCGACAGCGATTACATAACTTCTGTAATCGGCTCCGGCGCCACCATATTCGGCACCAATCGGCAAACCGAGGTAACCGAGCTTGCCCAATTCTTTAAAGGTCTCAATGGGGAAGCGAGCTTCTTGGTCTACAGCATGCGCCTTAGGGGCGATCTCTCTAGTAGCGAAATCGCGAATGGCTTCGCGAATATCATGGTGTTCTCCGCTTAAAAATTCGCCAAAAGGCAAAACGTCGTTATCAGACACTGCAGTGCTCACAGTTCTTACTCCCTGAATAGGTAAAATTTAGACAGTGAGCAAGATCATAGCGCTAAAAGAGAGCCCTGGGACAAATCTTAGTGGCTCCTTAAGAAGTTCTCCACCTCTTTGACAATTCTGCGGGCGGCTGAACCGTCGCCAAAAGGATTGATGGAAGCCGACATAGACTGATAGAGCTGGGGAGATGTCAAAAGCTCGCGCGCCCCTTGAGCAATTGTGTCGCGTTCCACGCCCACAAGTCGTGCGGCACCCGCCTGCACCGCTTCGGGGCGTTCAGTATTGGTGCGCATGACCAAGACCGGCTTGCCCAATGCCGGCGCCTCTTCCTGCACACCACCCGAATCGGTGAGAATAAAATGACAGCGGCGCATGGCTGAAACAAAGGGCACATAGTCAAGGGGCTCTACCAGAACCAAGCGTTCGTGCCCTTCGAAGACTGGTTCAATAGACTTGCGCACCACCGGATTGCGATGAATTGGATAAAGAATCTGGACCTCGGGAAACTCATCGGCGATAGCCTTGAGAGCAAGAGCAATTTCGTCCATGCCCTGTCCCCAATTTTCGCGCCTATGCGCCGTTACCAACAAGACCTTGTACTTATTGAAATCAGTGCGCCCGAACAGAGTCTTGTCTATATCAGACTCTTTCAAGCGGGCAGCCGTGTCTAAAAGAGCATCGATGACTGTATTGCCGGTCATGAAAACGTTCTCGGTAATACCCTCGGCTTTGAGATTCTGGACTGCCAGGGCTGTGGGCGCGAAATGCAAAGTCGCTATACGCCCGGTTTGCCTTCTGGACATCTCTTCGGGAAAAGGATTGTATCTGTCATTGGTGCGCAAACCGGCTTCTACGTGGCCAACCGGCACTTTATGATAGAAAGCGGCTAAAGAGGCGGCCATTACTGTCACTGTATCGCCCTGCACCAAAAGCAGGTCTGGGCGGTCCTTGGTCAAGAGTTCGTCCATGCCGAGCACCACCCTCGATGTAAGCTGGGCGAGAGTCTGACCATGCTGCATCAAGTCTAGGTCATAGTCAGCCTTGACATCGAACCATTTCATCATCTGATCGAGCATCTCGCGATGCTGCGCCGTGATTGCCACTACAGGCTGCAGTTCTGCCGACTCGCTGAGAGCATGCACGACGGGTGCAAGCTTCACAGCCTCCGGTCGCGTGCCGAAAACACACATGACCTTCTTTTTCATAGACACCGACACGACCTTCCTAAATCTACAAGCACCACGCTTGACAACAAAAATATCTTGCAAGCGAGCACTAATTCTATAGCAATTGGCTTCTGTTAGACTAAGTCGGTAATTAGTATAGATAGCTCACCTCTTATCTCTAAACTCATCTCAAAACTCACAGAGCTCTCAGCTCTCCCGCTTCGGTTGCGAAGCAATTGCGCTCTCAATAGTAATCAGCAATCAGTAATCAGACTGCAGAACCCTGCCGCCAATCACCATTTCCAGAACAGGAGCCTCCAGTGGACGTAATTATCGAAGGACAAATAGGTACAGGCAACCAAGATGAAAAAATGTCCGACCTAGTCTCAACCATGGTCGAGCTGAAGAACTGCGCCACGCCCGTCCTGCGAATCAATGACCAGAACTCTGATTTATCAGGCCGAATACTCTTCAGCCAGGGCGGCTTTATTCTGGGCGCAAAACTGGGTATGACTGGTGAGAGCGGTTATGAAGCAGTGAGGAAATTACTTGCTATCGAGGTCGGCAACTACGCCATTCTCGACCCGGCAAGAAAGCCGACCACCGAACTGAATCAAGCTCTTTGGCTCTCGGCGGACCGAGTGCAGGCAGCACTTCCTCACTTACCACAAAGCCCTGATAGCCTCATAGACAAACCAGACTCGGATGGCCATCAAGCTGCCTATCCCCGCTCGAAAACCGGACAAATCGACCTAGCAGGACAGATAGCAGCAATGACATCACCGAAGAGCGACAGCGAAATTGAAGCCCTGATGAAGGGACGCAGCGGCCCGGAACAAAGACAGACGACGGCGGCAAACTCAGCCTCCCGTCGCTATAATCAGTCCAACTGGCGCCTCATTAAATTTGTTCTGCAAATGGGTCTAGGTCTCGGTTTGTGCTATCTGATGATGACTAATTCCAGCGTTATGTGGGAAGGCACAGTCAAAATATGCAAGAGCTTTGGTTTTGACGTTGAAAATAATGCCTTGTTCTCTGGTTTTCAAAGCTCTATGGAAAACTGGGGCAAGCAGAAGGCCCAAGAGCTCAAACAGAAAAAGAACGCAAGAAAAAACAATAAGTGATATAAGTCCGAGTATGGATAAGTTGCATTTTTTTAAAAGCGTCAAACCAGTCAAACGCGGTCTCTCAGGTAGAGCCTCAGGCAGGGACTTAGGCAGAGTCTTAGATAGAGCCTTAGATAGAGCCTTAGATAGAGCCTTAGGTAAAGCCATCGTTTCGCCCCTAACTTGCCTAGGCATGGCTCTGTCACTTGCCTGCGGCTTTTCTATCTGCCTGAAAGACCACAGTGCTTTGCCCGCCGCTGCCGCCAAAGCGCAGAAAAGCAAGGACACCGCCAAGGTTGATCCTTATAGCCTCGATCTGATGCCGGTCTCGATTGCCGCAGACGGCATGATGAGAGACTTTGCCGTGCACCTGCCGCCCAATCTCAAGCAGCAAGCGCAAGCCGGCATTCAACCCCAAAGCGTGCCATTGGTTCTAGTCTTCCACGACGGTTTCAAGCTCGCCCAAAACATGGATGAGGTGACCGGTTTTAATGCCATCGCCGACCGCGAAAACTTTGCCGTGGTTTATCCGATGGGCATAAACGGGCACTGGAACGATGGTCGCAATATCGATGGTTATGCGAAATTTGACGATGTCTCTTTTGTCAAACACATAATCGAATACATGCAACGTCGTTATCATATCGACAGCGAACATGTCTATGCATGTGGTATCGGCAATGGTGGCTTTTTCAGCCAGTACCTCGCCCTCATGCTGCCTGGTCATTTTGCTGCCATAGCCTCGGTCGCGGCAACCCTGCCCGAAAATATCTATCACAGCAGACAATCAATAAAGCCGGTAAGCGTCGTCTACATCTTGGGCATGAACGATCCCCTCGTCCCCTTTCGCGGCGGCCCAATTCATTTTGAATCTTATCGCGACCGCGGCATGGTGGTTCCGGCCCCAGAAGCCGTGCAGTTTTGGGTAAAGGGCAACAGAGGGCAAAGCACACCAAACTCACAAGACTTACCCGATACAGACCCCAGCGACGGTTGCCGTGTTAAAGCAGCAGTGTTTGGCTCTGGCTTGAAGGGCTCAGAAGTTATGGTCTATGGCATAGAGGGTGGCGGTCATACTTGGCCGGGCGGCATAAACCGCTATTCGCCCAAAACAGTGGGCGCCACCTGCAGAGACATCAGCGCCAGCGAAGCAATCTGGGATTTCTTCAAAAGACATTGAACTTAAAGAGCTAGCGCTAATGTAGCGACTGCTAAACAGGTTAAATTGCCGCTTTCAGTGGGGTAGTTACGTGCTGAAGGTGAGGCAAGTTGCCGAACATTTAATTATTATCGATTTATCTACTTTCACCCACACCTAATAGAAACAAAGACCCAGAAAGCTCAATCCACAAGAAACGAACAGAAACGGCAACCCCACCTTCAATGGTTAAAGGATGCCGCCTCGAAGCAACGGTGACCGAAGCGCAAGCTCCGGTCATTTTTATTTCTCTGTGCAAACCAAGAAAAGGAGCACTATGAAGGGCAAGTTCCACACCCGTCCCGGCGGCAAGCTCGTGCGCGTCAAGAACCGCTTCGGCGGCAACGACGCCGAGCACTGCCGCTACTCCATGCTCTGCCGCCGCGAGAGCCTGGAGACCGTGCTGCAGCACGACTTCGACGAGCAGGTGCGCCTCGCCGCCGAAGAGCCCGTCAAGGAGGAGCCGGTCTCCACCTGGACGATCCTCGAGCCCATGTCGGGCAAGTTCCGCAAGACGATCTTCGTGATCGAGGCGGACGAGGACCTGGCCATCCGCATCTACGCCGCCCGCAACGGCGGCCGCCACCCCCTCAAGGTGAGCTGCGACTGCGGCTGCGGTTCGGACTACATGCTCACCGAGCTGACCGGCACCCTGGCCCAGGCCACCGCCTCGGCGCGCAACTGCCCCTACGGGCTGAGCCGCTCGGGCGAGGTCTACTACCGCGAGGGGCGGCGCAAGCCCAACCCCGAGCCCATGTTCGACTACCAGACCCTCGACCAGTTCCTCGCCCGCAAGGACGTGGTGCTGATCCGGGAGGCGGACATGACCGTGGCCGACTTCTGCGAGCCCACCCCGCGGCTCACCGGTCCGCACCAGTACACCCGGGGCGAGCTCGCCTTGGCCTGGGTACTGGACGCCGAGCTCTAGCGAGCTTTTGAGAAGGGAAAGGGCGGCGGCCCCTTCCCTTCTCTTTTTCTTCGCCAAGAACAAACCGGTCTATTTTTCTCTTTTTTTCTATTACTATTTACTACAGTATCTTAGTCACAGATTACTATTCAACCAAGGTTGAGACCGAACCAACTGTTCAGAAAAAACTGTTAGCGTTGTTTCTGTCTGGCGTACTTTGAAAGAGCATTAATGCCATCGGGTTTGGTACGCTTGCCGGTGCGCACGTCTGTCTGCACCTGCAAGGCTTCGCGCAAAATGTTGTTGTCTATGAGTCCCATATTGATGAGGACACCACCCAAAGGGGTGATGCTATCGTGCACTTCTTTGAGGGCTAGAGTCAGCTCTTCTATAGAAATGATGCCGCTGGACAGCAATAACTCGCCCAGTCGAGCCGAAGGCATTGTTGCCTGAGGCTGCCAGCCAAGCTGGTCCAAAGCCTGATCGAGAGTTATCTTGCTGCGTGAGGCAGCAGAAAGAGCCATAAAGGCCAGCTCTAACTCCAAATGCCCGTCACGCACCAAAGCCTGCGCTTCGACCGCCGCCTGCAAATCCTCCTTAGTGATAAAGCCTGACATAATCAAGACTTTGCCAATCATTTGACCTGTGTCTTCGGCAATCAGACAGGCCTCATTCAAATCTTGCTTGCGCAAGACCCCGGCGCGAGTCAATAAGTCGCCGACACGAATAGTTTTCTCCGCCATCAAGGGTCCCTCGTGCACTCCTATAAACTTAATTCGCAAGGCGGTGCATTCCTAAACTCAAGATAAAGTAATATTTCTTTCTTCAAGGTTTCTGACTGTCTCAAAGCGGCGTTCACATATGGTTCCGGCTTTGTAAATAATCTAGATGGTGTTTCCGGCAAAACAATCGGCGGGTGAAATGGGCAATAAAAGTCTATTTTGGTTCAGACAAGATCTTAGACTGTGCGACAACCCTGCACTCTTTGATGCTGTTCAAGCAGCGCCGGGCAAAACACTGCTGGTCTATATATTTGCCCCCCAAGAAGAAGCGCCCTGGCAGCCAAGCGGAGCCAGCCTCGTCTGGCTGCATCACAGTCTCAAGGCTCTGCAGAGCGACCTCGCCGCAAGAGGAGCCAAGCTACATATTTTCAAGACTGGAACTAAAGAGAGATTCCAGAGCAGCAGAGAAGTGCTCGAATTTCTTTGCTGCAAACTTGAAATCGGCTCGGTCTTTTGGAATAGGCGTTATGAACCGGCCGTAATTGCCAGGGATACCAATATCAAAGCAGCCCTGAAAGAGCAGGGTTTTGAGGTAGAAACAAGCAATGGTGCCCTTCTCAACGAACCTTGGCAGATAAAGACAAAGGAAGGCAAACCCTTCCAAGTCTTTACGCCCTTCTGGAAAGCTTGCCTCAGTCAAATGGACTTAGACCCACCGCTAGCCATTCCCGACCTGAAGCTAGAAAATTATGGGGTTCTCGATGGTGAATGCAGCCTTGATGATCTCAATTTATTGCCCACAATAGCCTGGGATAAATCTATTGTCGAAGCCTACACCCCAGGCGAGAAGAAAGCGCAGGCGCTACTTCTAGAATTCCTCAAAAAGAAAGTGGCAAGCTATCACCATGATCGAGATCTGCCGCACCTGGTCGGTGTATCTAGACTCTCGCCCTATCTGCATTTTGGTGAAATTAGCGCCAGAACAATTTGGTATCAGACTAAAGAATTCTGCGAGCAAAACAAAAAAGTGGCTGAAGAAGCAGCACATTTCCTTAGAGAACTGGGCTGGAGGGAATTCTCACACCATCTTCTCTTTCACTTTCCGACTACTACCGATGCTCCCTTGCGCAAAGACTTTCTGCACTTTCCCTGGCAAAGCGATGATGTTTTTTTGAAAGCCTGGCAGAAAGGACAAACAGGTTATCCGATTGTTGATGCGGGCATGCGGGAACTCTGGCAAACCGGCATTATGCACAACCGCGTGCGCATGATTACAGCCTCTTTTCTGGTCAAGCACCTATTGCAACCCTGGCAAGAAGGGGCAAAGTGGTTTTGGGATACATTAGTTGACGCCGATCTTGCTCAGAACACTCTAGGCTGGCAATGGTCTGCCGGTTGCGGCGCCGATGCGGCACCTTACTTTCGTATTTTCAATCCCATGCTACAGGGGGGAAAGTTTGATCCCGACGGGCTTTATGTCAAGCAATACGTTCCTGAGCTAAGAAATCTACCAACCAAGTATATACACGCCCCCTGGGAAGCACCGCCTATGGTGCTAGCTTCTTGCGGCATCACCCTGGGAGAAACCTATCCCCACCCGATCGTAGATCACGGGAAAGCAAGAGAAAGAGCCCTGGCTGCCTTTCAGTCTCTCAAGGCTATTTCAACTCGCGCATAAAGAAATCTTCGATATCTTTCTCTTTGATATCGCCGTCTGTAGAAAGAAAGAGCGAAGCACGGTCACGGGCTCTTTTCAGGTCCTTACTCAATCGAAAGAAACTAGCATCGTAAGGTTGCCAGCCAAATTCCTTCACTTCGAACATCACTTTTGTAGTGTCTTCTCTTCCCTTATTTGTTCTTGTCTTTAGTCTTCTCTCGGGACCTGTGATCATCTCACCGAACCAATGCCGCCTCATAAGCTGCTTACAATAAATTGGCAAAATCTCGCCGCGGCTCTCCACAGAAAGAAGATCGGTCAAGACTTTCAAGACCGCCGGAGGCAGCCCTTGTACCTTGATTGAGTCTAGCTCAGCGGCATTCAGCTCTGTGTTTACGTCTTTGGGACCAGAATTTTTGGCCAGGGAATTTTTGGACAGAGAATCTTTGCGTATATAAGCAGTGCGAGTCACTTTCTGCCCAAACTTCTCGCCTACCAACTTCTCAACTTTTCTGTCCCACTTGATCTTGGGATAGTCCTCACGCAGATCTTCCACATACCATTTAAACGAGACCTCTAGAAAGGTCTTGTTCTCAGGATTGATCATTATGTAAGACTGCGGCTTGGCTGCCAGCCAAAGACCTTCGCCAATCTTTGTACGAATGCGAATGCCTTGTTCTGATAATCTCATCGAAAAAACATCGAAAAGCTCACCCGCCCCTTTCAAGACGAGCATCTTTTCTAAGGCCAAGGCAGGAGGCAGAAAAGTGAAAAACAAAAAACCAGTCGAGAGAAGCAGGCGCCTGGCTAAAAAGAGGGAGATTTTCATTTTAGTGTCCCCGAATAGAGATCATCCAATTCTTTCTCGTCTAGTCTTTTGCCTGATGAAAACATAAAGTCAGCTTTATCTTGTACCAATCTATAGGCCGGCGCTTTGAACAACTCTGCCTTGACAGGTTTGATCTCGATTTTATCTATTTTGAGAAGATGCATCCATTCATAGCGTTTTTCTAAATCTGGTCCATCGGTATCATGGAAGCGCCCGCTGTACTGGTAGATAGACACAGGCAAGGCAGAGTCAGAGCTTACTTCGCCAACTAAAAGCTGGGACCACTTGGCGATAACATCTCTTGAAAGAGGCACTTTCTCAAGATAGATAATCTCTGCCTTTTTGAGCTTCTTAGCCTTTTTACGCGGTCTTCGCCCCTTATAGACAAGCAACTTATAAGAGGGTAAGGGCGAAAAATTCAGATCAGACTGAACCTTCTCGCTGTTTTCTAAGTTGAACCGGGGATGACCAAAATTTTTAGCACCAAACTTATCATCAGAAACTATCTTGGTATGGTTCTCATGGTTCATCAGCAAGCAGCTATTGAACTGCGGACCTTGCCAAAGCGCACTGCCCAAAGAATCAATCACCAAAATACCTTGGTTGGACAAATAAATGCGCACGGCACCGCTGCGCACGCCTCGACCGCCCAGAACAAGCATCTTTTCTGGCGAAGCCTTGGCGAGACACGGCTCAACTTGAAAGAAAAGAGAAAGTAGAAGAGCAAAAGCGCCTATAAAAACAGATAAGCGCCTGTTCTGGTAGATGGTCGTTAGAACTTCTCGCAAATTGCGGCAACCTGCTTGAACGAGACGAAAATTTTCTCATTACTATGGCGGCGCTGTCAAAATCCCGACAACCTATCCAAATAAATGCGCCCAAGGCTGATGGCGGAAATAAGCTGAAAAACATCACAGCTAAGAGACTTGCAGCCATAAACGTCGGCGGTTTAACTTCTCACTGCATCCATCTTTACTTCATCGGCAGTTCTTCTTAAGCAATCAGTTTAGTTATCTAAATAGTTCTCTGGGCAGTTTTCCAGAACCTAACCAAGCAGTACTTTGTGCTGCTGGTTTGCCACAAAAGTAAAGCAAATCGGATGAAAGCGAAGAGTAACTCTTCAACCCCAAACCGCGCCCAAAAGCGTACCCTTACCAAGGAAAATCATGAGCAAGATCCCCACCCCGCAAGACCTGGCCGCCGACAAGTCGCAGAATGACGAAGCCGCCCGCCGCGCCCGCATCCCCACCGACGTGACCAACTTCACGAACGACATCGTGGCCGCCATGCGCAAGGGCGACACCTTCCTCTCGGTGCGCACCCGCATGCCCGAGCCCGAGGCCCAGACCCAGCTCTACAACGACTTCCTGGCCAGCGGCTGGGTGCTCTCCTTCCACAGCGCCCGCACCGGCGGCTCGATCACCTGGAAGAAGCGCTAAGCGAAGATCCCCGGCTTAGTCGAGCAAGAAAACACAGCAACTAAGCTCGGCTAGACAGGCTCTCTTTTGGTAAGTCTAAAATCGCCCAAAGGCGCTTCTGGACTTACTTTTTTGCTTCTTCTTACTATTTCGCTTAGTATTAGATTCACAAAAGAGAAATAAGAAAAATTGCGCTCCAGTGGATTATCCAACTGGAGCGCAATTGACTTGGGGCATCAGAGCCTATCTCTCGACGGCAGCGAGGGCGCCAAATTCTAGCCGTTCAGCGCCTCAAGCTGGATATCCCGAGCCTGATTGAAAGCCGACCAGCCGTGTTGCAGCGCCAACTCCGCCCGCCTGAGCAAACGCTCAATCATCTGGCTGCCGGCGTCGGCATCGGCTTGCCCCTGTCCCTCTTGCAAGAGATGCTCGTAAGAGGGAATGGTAGCCGCCTGAGCCCGCTCGAGAGCGTAGTCGAGATGAGGTTTACGCAGCACCGCCAGGTCAGTGCCCACCCCCTCTTCGCGCAGTTGGGCGATGGCGCCCTTGAGTGTCTGAACACCCTGACTGCAGACATCAAACCGATTGCTGAAAGAAGCCATGATCAAACTCCTCGCTTGAAAGGTGAACCGAAACAAGATAGAAATCGCGAAATCATATTTGCCAGGGCAGCCAGACTACCGTATGGTGATGCTGCAGGCGGCACGATATGCTTCGCGACCAACACTGTGACATTGTCCTTGGGGCTGCCTGCCAGAGCCTCTTGCATGAGAGACTCGTCGATTGCAGCAGCGCTGGCCGCAGCAGAAAGTTTTTCCAGCAAGACAGCCTCAGAAAGGGTATTGTTCAGCCCATCGCTGCAGAGCAAAACAATATCGCCCTCCTTAAGCACCTCCTTGCGGTAGTCGGGCTGTGCCGAATTATGCCCCAAGCTGCGGGTAATCACATTTGGTTGGTAGGGCAGACTGTGATCGACGGTGAGCTGAATCAACTCACCGGCTCGAAGCAGATAAACACGACTATCGCCGACCCAGACCATATGCATTTCAGCATCGTCCAGATAGACCATAGTCAAGGTCGATCCCATGCGCTCTCGCCCTCGACGGTCGCCGTTCAAGGCGGTGATTGCCTCATGAGCCCGAGCCGTGCAATGTCGCAGAAAAGCCTGAATATCTGGCTTTTCGCCTGCGTCATAGCAATCCGCTTCCTTTTGCACGGACAGGCAGGCGGCAGCACTGGCCAAAGCGCCACCGCTGTGTCCGCCCATGCCGTCGGCCACCACAAGCAAACGCTTGTTCATCAAAACAGAAAAGGCATCTTCATTAGACGCCCGTCCCCCGCAATGGGTCGACCCGGACACATCCCAATTGGAAAGGGTCTTACTCTGCATGTTCTTCCCCAATCATGGTGAAAGAAAGTCTTGAAAAATCTGTACAGATTGCAGCCACACACTGCAATCCGGCAACGACTGAGCTTCTCGATAGAAAGCCTGACGGTCTAGAAAGTCTGAACTCTTGTTGTTCTTAGTTTGTGCGCTCTATTGAGAAGCAAAGACGTTGTAACGCCAATATAGCCGGGCAAGATCAAAAAAGACAAAGGACAAGCGCACAATTAATTCAGATTCACATCACGCGAATTGCGCGACCAAACCCGCCCACCAAGCCGATTTCAGGACACCCCCAGACAAATCGCCAGCACAAAAGGCGACACTACTGGTAGTGCCGCTCAAAAGCTAACAACATAGTGACAGGCAAAAGTTGCAAACCTGTTTCAGAAAAATATCAATGCGATTTTACAGTTCTCTTATACAGCATAGTATTGCCGACAAAAAAAAGGAGAAAAGCCCAACTAAAGCCATTTGTCGCCTTGCCTTCTTGAAAGAGCAACGCCCGTGGGTCTACGGGCGTTGCTTGCAAAATCAGTCAGACAACCTGAACTGAGTGGCTAGTGTGCTTCAGCGTTCAGCGGCGGGTGGCCAACCAGAGCAGGCAGAGCTGGACGAAGCTGACCAGCGACTCACGAGTGAGGAAGAGCCAGGTGATCACAGCCATGACCGTGAAGCCCAGACCCGCCACGCTGGTCAGACCAAGGAAGGAGAAGAAAGAGAAGAGCACAGCCATGGCGGCCGTGTCGAACAACACCTGGAAGAAGTGGAAGGACAGCGCCGCGCCGCGCACCACAGCGGACAGAGCGGAGCTGACGTGACGCCCCATGCGCTCGGACAGGAAGGTAAAGGCAAAGGCAAAGCCGAGGCCGGCAAGAGCGGAAGCCCACCAGGATGTGGTGATCGCACCGAGCAGGGAAGCGACCAGGAAGAGGACGGGGGTGCCGACGAGGCGAATTTTGAAATCGCGAAGGTTCATGATTGATACCAGTTCGAAAAGGATGAAGGAAAGACCAGCTTCAGACCCCGCATGACGCAGAGTTTTGGTGATAGAAGCTGGCAGCGAGGTACGTTTGCTTGTTATTCTTGTTTGTTGCCACGTACAAAGGAGAGGGAGATAGAGAACTTTATGTAAGCACTCTCTATTGCCTCCACCAACTAAATTTGTACAAAAGAGATGTCGTTTGCTGCCCAAAAGAGTGTCATTCTCCAATCAGCAAAGACTTTCAGTTCAGGTTAGAGAAATTGTTTGAGCCAAGCAGATTGCGCAGCTAGCGATGGGCCCAGCACACTATAAACCTTAGTATAAAAAGCCAAAAGAAAAGGGCGATCGGTGCCAAGCACCGATTGCCCTTTCTTGAATCAGCCGCCGCAGGCGAGCTTGTAGCCCTTGCGGTAATAGCTCTCGCCCGAGCCGAAGCGACGACGGGCGCGGCGTTCGCAGCGGTCCGCCTCTTCGAAGTTGCCTTCGGAATAGGCGACGCCGGCCGCCTGGTAGGCTCGCGCCGCCGCTTCCAGCGACTGAACCGCCTGCTTGAACTGGGCATCACCGGCGACCGGACGGCCATACTGCGGCTGTCCGACGATCTTCACGGTCGAGACCTTGTCCAGGGCTTCGACCGCCTTGAGGAAGCAGGTGGCCCCCTTGGTCAGACCCGTTGCATTGAGCATATTCATAATCATCTCCTCACTTAACTTGATTGATTGGGATTGGAAAGACAGAAAGAGACCGCCGCCCCATCAGATTTCATCTAGGAAATCTGATGCCTGGGGCGACGGTAAGGCAGTGAAAGCGAGCGCTGTGCGATTGCGATCGTCCGAGCTAGAGCTTCTCGCGCCGCAGTGCCATCTGCACCTGCCGCGCGAAGTCACGCTGCTCGGAGGTGCAGACACCGCGCCCCACCAGCAGTTCGCCGATGAGAAGGCTGCGTCCCGCCTCGCGTTCACGTTGCTGCAGGGCGAAAGTCTCCTCGACCGCCTCACGGCTGCAGTAGCCGAAAGCAACCAGGATATCGCCGATGGTAGAGACAGAACTGATGCTGACGACCTCGCCGTCAGCATCTTTTGCTTGAGTAGTGTTCACGGTATTTCCTCAGGTGAAGCTCGCCTCTTTCCGAATCAGCGCTTGCTGTTCGCGCGACGTGGCAGTGCCAAGCAGCGTGTCCCAGAGCGGCAGAATCAGATTGAAGTTAGAGCTTGGATAACGATGGTGAAGGTAGTGCTTCCACTCGATGTAGCGGTAGACCGCCGTACGAGTGAAAGCTCGACCACGCTTTTCGTGCATCTCGTCATGCACCACCCACCAGGTGAAGCCATAGACCATGGCAAAGAAGAACACGGTCAGAGAGATGGTCGACGAGAGAGGCCAGAGTAGAATCACGCCCAGAAGCGGAATGGGCAAGCCGGTGAGACTGAGGTCTCGCACACGGTCGTCGCCTTCATGTCGGTCGTGAAGATAGTCGCGCCGGTGATGAACACCGGAATGGGTGCGACAGAGACTCTCCAGATAGCGACTGCCCAACAGTCGTGCATACTTCATCCGGTGAAGGATGAAGCGATGCACGACATATTCGGAGAAGGAAACGAGCACGTAGGCGATAGCCAGCCCGATGAGGACTTGCAGCAGATGCGTCATTTACGCCCTTTCTTTGCCGTTGAGGCGATGCCTACTTTGAGCTGCCGGTCAGACAGCTCACTTCAGTGGCGATAGCCGAAGATGCGGCGCTCGCGGTTCAGCTCGCTGGCGAGCATGACCGCGTCACCGCGACTCCAGCCGGTGCTGCGCTCGAAGTCGTCGGTCTCGAGACCGGCAACCGAAAGCGCCGTCTGTGCCGACTCGCGCGCAGCCAGGAAGGCGGTCAGCGGTTCGGTCAGGTCGACTGCCTGACCGTAGCTGAGCGCTTCTTCCACGGCCTGCCGCCAGGTGAAGCCGACCACGCCGGGCACCGCGCTGGACAGGAAGTCGCCCAGAGGGAGCGCCGCCATGTCGACACGGTGACCGCTTTCCAGAGCGGCTTCGACGCTGTCGCCCCAGCTCCAACCGGTGCCAGACACAGGCAGGCTGAAGAACTGCGCGAGGACCGGCGCGAACTTGCTGTCGACACCGCTTTGAGAGAGAACCAGATTGATGGCTTTCATAGTAAGACTCCAGAGTTAGGCTTGATTACAGTTGATTACAGTTGCTGACCTTTGATGCTGAGCCGACCGAGGCAGTCGAATCAGCGCTGACGACGCCCACCCCGGACGGGAATGGGAATCGGGACCGGCGCCGGGCGAGGACGGAGGGCATCGGCAATGGCATCGCCGATACCACCCAGGACTTCGCCCAGCTTGTCACCCAGACGCCGACCGAGGCTCTTGCGCCCGCGGCCCTTGTCTTTGGACTTGAAGAAAGACATGGCAAAACTCCTTCTAACAGTTGATGCGGTTGAGGAATTCATCGAAATCGGCGCACCGCGAAAGCCGATCTCGGTCCAGGGAAATAGAGCTGCTCAGCCGCCCTTCGAAATACGACTTATTGGCCAGCAAAGCACCAACAGCCGCATTGAAGCCGGCAAGAAGTCCCTGGCGCTTCTGCTCGACAGTGAGTTTGAAGCGGAAAGTGTGCAAGTCGGGCATGCTGGGCTCGATGTTGATTTCGGCCTCTTCATTCTCGACTGCCACCTGCCTGCTTCCTTGGCAGAGAAGTCTCTGACCAAGCTTGACGAGGAAGCGGTCGCGACCCGCTCCCTTACCGATCGAACGGCATCTCACCACCAGGTCCTCGTCGGCATCGAAATGCTTGCGCACGAAGCCGACAGGACAGCCGCCGTAGGCGCTCAAAGACCCGTCGAAGAGAGACAAGCCCTTGTACTGCACCGACTCCAACAAACCCGGGATGGCGCAAGTGGCACGAATGGCTAAGCCGACCGGTGCGGGCTCTTCACTGAGCTGACGCACAGAACCGTCAAAACCATATTCGAAAACACCAACCTTGGTGAAGACAACATGCGAACGCTGGCTCATGGCCATGGTCCAGAAGTTATCCGGCCACTCGGGAACAACAGACTCGACAGCCTGACCGAGCATGTCGGTGTGCAGGGCGCCGCGAGCCAGAAGCCGAGCGACAAAGTTGGGAGCAGGAGCATTGCCCTCAGAGTCGAGAGCATGATCTTGCATCGCATCCTTGCCACTCGGGCAGGAGCGCATCAGGTTGCGGAAGTCGAGAGAGATGAGCCCCTCAACCAGTTCTTGCAGCCCCAGACCGTGCGCCATGAACAGCGCAGGAATGGAACCACCGCTGACGCCGCCAATCGAGCTCCATTCTTTCAGACCTCCCAGCTTCAGGGCGACAATGGCACCGATACCAGTGAGGAAGGCGCGCGAGCCACCGGCGCCAATTACAAGATGACGAGTACCCATGATGGTTTCCTCCAATAAAGAGACCAGCGCCAAGTGCTGACGCGCCGGTCCCTTACGGAAACCAGGCGTCGGGCTAGCTTGAGGCGGAGATGATTGCGAAAAGCCTTCGAGGCATCCTGCTCATCGAGTTTGCCCGGCTGCGAGCACAAGCATCTCGATTCTCGGCAAGAACTGCGGCAAGAAGACTTCGTTTTCGACAGTCGTGTATGTAACTGGGCTGCATGTCAACGCTCACCAAAGTGTTGTTGACTAGAGCCGGTCTGGTTCCTTCTAAGCTTCTTCTTTTCACGTTCTTTCGTTCCGAGTCTTTTCATATCGGCTCCTTACCAGTAGCGATTGCTACTTAAAGAATTGGATGTGGTGCTTAGTTCACTTGACTCTTGGGTTTCTTTTTTCAATTTATGAGAGATATAGATAAGCAATCGTTAAACAATAGACGACAGAGAAGCAAGACCAAAAATACATCGTGGTCTATAGTCCGAAAGCATCATTTCGTGGGACTATCCTCGCCCTCTCTGCAAATCGGGATTGCTAGCAGAGTTTGCATAATTGCGCCTGAAATCTTAATTCCTCTCGGACAACATTAGCGCAACTTAAGCAACCTCGCGAAAGCTCGCCAATCCTCCCTTTTGGAGCATTATCTAAAGCATCGGCAAGCAAACACTGGCGGCTCTACCGTCAAAGAAATCCTCCAAGGAAAACATTATCGAGAAATACTAATAGGAAGCCCATGGTAGAAAAGGCAGCCGCGCGCAGACGCGGAACACGCCACCGCATATAGTGCCACAATTCGAGAGTCATCTAGAGCGATAGCGGTAGATCAATCAAAACTTTGGCGTTGACTTGTGCCTGCATTTTTCAATTCGACTCTGAGTAGCCTTGTTTCAGCGACTCTTATTTGAATCGCTTTGGAAAGCCAGCTTAAGACCTAGCGCAGCCAGATTAACCAGGGCTCATTATAAATCAGCAAGCTAGCGCGAATAATGGCGCCCGCGCATCGATTTAGATTTGCCGATCTATCACTAACTGCGATAACCACTCTGCACGCAAAACACTCGTGAAAACCGCAGACAAAGTCCATCAACAAAACAGTCAAAAGTAATTTTGGGGCACCCCAAAAACAAAGAAAACCCACCCCCAAAAGCCCACTAATAGGGCATCAAAGACAAATACTGGCGGCACTCAAGCCATTTTGGGAGTGTTTTTATTAAACCAAAATCATTAGTTGCTTGACATCTTTCTATCTGATTAGTATCAACTTATTCGTTTAAAACACACATTCAACCAAAGAGTCTAACCAACAGTCAGTCCCAGTATTTCCTCATCACACTTCTTCAGCCCGGCACAGATTGTGCCAAGAAAGGAAACTGCCATGAACGATAACAAAAACAAGAAGGTTCAGGCTGTTGTTCTGTCCGATTGTGGAGGCTCCCTCACCGCTAAGATTTTCGCCTCTGGCGAAAACCTGGTGTCGGCTTTCTCCATCAAAGACTGCTCGCCCATGCAAGCAGCACAGTTGCACTTCTCACAGTTGGGTGAAGCAGACTTCGTAGTGCGTTCAGTCAAGCTCGGCAAACAAAATACCCGACGCAAGATTGAACTGCTGCAAGGAAACTCCTCAGCTCTGCGTCAGTGCCTCCTGCGTGATGGTGTCACCATTGTCGCCCAGGAAAACGATGTTTTCGAAATCGCGCCTGAAACGCCGGAAGACTTGAACCTCGTTCTCGTGCCGGTTTCGAAGGCGTAATAGCAAATCTCCTATCCGCACCATCCTGCGGTGGGGCAGGTCGAACTGCATTAGAAGGTCTTTGGGACTGACTTCTATGCAGACGGTCTAGTGCTGGTCGTGCCAGGTAAGGGGCACGACTGGAGAAACCTCATCAGCAAAAGCTGATGAATTCTCGTGCGTCCACGTCATGGCGGCGTGGAGCAGCGTTCATTAACCGGAGCCGCGGCTCCAAAAACGGAGAAAAACCATGTTCGATATGACCAACCAAACCAACACTCTTCTGGACAACAGCGTCGAGCCCTGCTCGCCGACAGTTGCCGAAGCCACTGTCACCGAAATCGTCAACGGCGAAAACAAGCCGGCCAAGCAGTTCAAGAAGCGGACGCGTCGCGTGCGTGAAATGAACTCGGACGGCACCATCAGCGCCCTGAGCGCCTGGACCCGCACGGTGTCCATCTCGGACATCCACCGGTTCATGGAATGCCCCGGTGCTTACCTGATGTGGGCCGAAGGCGACAAGCCGGGCGAGCGGACCGTCGGCGATGCCATCGGTCAAGCTGTCCACAACGAAATCGCCAAGCCGGAGAACGAGCGTCTCACTGACGTGACCAAGCTGCTCAAGTCGGTTCCGGAAACGGAACGGGCGCAGGTGGCCGAACAGGTCAAGACGCTCATCGCCAAGGCTGCCGCTGCGCAGGACCGGGACGAGGCTCGTTCCGAGAACACGCAGAAGGAGCCCGAGCCCATGGTCTGGTTCGACTCGTACACGAAGACCTGGTGGTACGCCAAGCCCGACGTCATGTCCCTGAGCGGGGACAGCAAGGGCCGCTACCTCCTCATCGTGGACGAGAAGACCACCAAGGGTCGCCGTCGCAACCACAGCTCCGCCGCCTTCTTCTTCGCCATCGTGGCCCGTGAGTCGAAAGCTCTCGGGTTCACCGGCACGATCAAGACGGTGATCCGCTACCTCCGCGACTTCCAGGGCAATATCCTGGAGGAGCCGATGGAGGATTCTCGCTTCGTGAGCGGGCGTGCGCTGAACGAGCGTCACGAGCAGGAGTTGCACGGCATCCAGGCGACCATCAAGAAGATGGACGAAACCTGGGAATCGGGTCGGTTCGCCTTGCGCGACGGTGGTCACTGCCGTGGCTGCCAGTTCCGCATGAGCTGCCCGAAGAACCGCGAGTGGCTGGAAGCGCGTCAGGCCGAAAGGCTTGCCGCCGAAGGCGCTCGCGCCAGCGTGGCGAACGACGGCGAGACCGTCGAAACCCAAGTGAGCGGCAACCAGCTGGAAGCCGCTTGATGTCTAATCTGTGTATCAAGGAGAAAAACCATGGCACATGGTGCATCTATCGGCGTCGGAGCTTCGGGTGACTTCGACGGTGGCTTCGACGGAGTCGGTCTCGACTTCGGCGGGGTCGGTTTCAACTGTCATGCCAGTTGCGGTGACCTCGGTCACTCAACCCATGACGGCACCCACGAGGGCGTCGTCTTCTCGCACTGCGAGCCGGCGAGCAACTTCGAAACGGCTCAGCAGGGGGCACTGCAATCGCGAGTGCAGGGCAGCTTCACCGAAGGCAACAGCCAGTTCTCGATGGCGGTGGTTGGTCATGGGCAGGTCGACATCGTCGCCCTGCTCAAGGACCTGACCGACCGCTTCGAGCTGGTGGAACGCGTCGGCGGCACCGGCAGCGAGCGCAAGCTCAATCTGCAGTTCCAAGAACTGCAGCCCATCCCCGGCAGCGAATCGATGCCGGCGGGCTTCGTTGGCGGCACAGGCATGACCAAGGTCTGGCGCTGCTTCTACTCCATCGGCACCAACGATTGGTTCGGCAAGCTGCGCGGTCTCAAGCCCAGCCTCGACCGGTCGGTGAATACGCGCATCAAGGTCACGGTCGTGCAGTGGTATCACGGCGCGACCGCCGACTACGAGACGCACTTCGTGGTGTCGGTGGCCAGCCCCAAGAGCATCTACGACAGGCAGACCAGGAGCTACTGCTACCGGGTGAGCGAACTCGATTCGCACCGGCAAGTGGCGGCTCACATGGCGTCCCGCCTGGCGTCGGCGCTGACTGAGGCGAAGCCCAGCGACTACTCCCGCCTCCTGCGCGGCCGCAAGGTCATGCAGGCAGTCGCCGCCTGAGAAGGCGCAAGGCAAACCAGACCCGTCCGACCGCAAGAGGTCGGGCGGGTTTTCTCTTTCACTTCAACCAAGGACAAGCGCTATGTTTCCGACTCTGTTTACCAAAGTGATGTTCCTGCTCATGTGCTCCCTCGGCGTCACCTCGATCGGCGTCTACCTGGGACGGCATCTGCAGTCGCTCTTCGCCATGATCGTGCTCGGCATCACCTTCTTCATCGGCACCTTCGTGGTCTACTTCGCCGCCGGCGTCTCGCCTGCGGTGGGCATCAGCCTGCTCCTCGGCTGGACCTTCGTGAGCGGACTGTTCCTCGGTCCGACCATCGAGATGTACGGTCGCACCATCGGCTGGCAGGCGGTCTTCCTCTGCTTCGCCGGCACCACCGGTGCGATGGCTCTCTTCGGAGCGATCGGCATGTTCTCGGGCATCGACTTCTCGGGCCTGGGCACCTACCTGATGTTCGGTCTGTTCGGGCTGATCATCTTCGGTGTGGTGGGCATCTTCGTGCGCATGTCGCGCACGGTCAACATCCTGCATGCCATCTTCGGGCTGGTCATCTTCTCGGGCTACTTCCTCTTCGACTTCTTCCGCCTCACCAAGGGCGAAGACACCTGGCCCGAGGCAGTGCGGCTCACCATGTCGCTCTACCTCGACTTCATCAACTTCTTCCTCTACCTGCTGCAGCTCTACGCCGAGACGCAGAAGTAAGAGGCGAAGTCGCAGTCTCTAACTGAAGGAGAAAACCATGCACAAGCGCCTGGAACTCTACGTCAACCACGACGGTGCTGTTCTCATCGAGGTGGACGGCATGCGCCGGGTCGAGCGCGGCAGGGACATGCCCCTGACGCTCCAGACCCGCGCCGCCGACATCCTCCGCCAGGAGAGCGGCTTCACCGAGGAACTGCGCGTCATCGACCCGACTCGGCAGTTCTGCCGCGGCGGCGAGATGAAGGTCAGCCTCGACCAGCTCGAGCACTGGCGCAGCAACAATGGGGCGGCACCGCGTCTGCGCAGCGAAGGCTACGGAGCCGACAGCCGCGCCGACGAGGCTCGCCGCGCCATGGGCCTGCACTGGTAGGGGGCTGACAGAAAAAGGCTGAAGCGAGTCAGCTGAAGCCAGCCCACAAGAGTGGACCGAATCAGCACCGACTGGTGCTGGTTCGGTCTTTCCTTTGCAAACGCAGCAGCATGGTGCTGGTCTGCGGCCGCGTGAGGACGAGAAGCCTCTTTAGCCGACGGTAAGAAATCGGCGAATCCAAAAGCGAGAACCATTGAAAACGAAAGCGAGGACTTACCATGACACGTATCAACCCAGTGACGCCGGTCTACAAGACCTGCGACCGCAAGCCAAACCCACAACACAGCGGCGAGAAGCGCCGTCTTAGCAAAGAAGAGCTCGAGGAACAGGATGGCATCAAGGCACAGCACGCTGCTGCCGCCTTCGTCATCCAGTTTCTAAAAGAGCTCAACAACGGATGGCGAGCAGAAGAAACCGATGTCGGCGGCCACTACGACCGCCAGGGCTTCGACCTGCTCCTCATCGAAATCAAGACCCAGAGGGTCATTCCGGTCGACTTCTCCTTCGCCTCGAAAGACGGCGCAGCGGTGAAGTATGAACGCGATTGGTTCGTGATCAAGGAAGACGGCACTTGGAGCTTCCGCAAGGAATGCGCCCAACTGCTCTTCCGGCAGTTCATCAAAGTCATGAGCCCCAACCAGCACTTCCACCGCGCCTGACGGTGGGGGCATCATAAACGCAAGGAGTATGACTATGAACACACGCACCATCCGCGTGCTCTCCTGCGGCGCCAAATACGGTGCGCCGCCGGAGGATGCCGACCTCCTGGTGGACTGCCGGGGCTTCGAGAACCCGCACTATGACCCGAAGCTGCGCCCCAAAACGGGCGCAGCCAAGGCGGTGCGCCAGTTCATGGAAGCCGCCGAGAACACCGGCGAGATGCGTCAGGCTCTGGCCGCCCTGCTCAACGCCTGGCTGCCCGGCATCCTGACGCGCTCTTCCTACCACCGCAACAAAGACGTCTTGCTGGTGTTCAAGTGCACCGGCGGCAAGCACCGCTCTCGCTACTTCGCCATCGAGGTGGCTCAGGCGGCGCGCCACATCATCGCCCTCCATCCCGAATGGGGGAAGGTGGAAGTGGTCGTCAACCATCGCGACAAAGCCAGCCGCGAGTCCTGATTCTGTGCTGAGAAAGGAGCCGACTATGGCCACTCTGTATTATCTTTCCACCCTGCCGCAAAGCCGCTGGGCCGACGACCACACCGACAGCAAGTCGGGTTACCGTCCGGTGCTCAACGACTTGCCCGGCAAGGGTGACCATTTGCATGCCGACTTCGAGGCAGCCTGGCGACTGGCTCAGGACCTGGCATATGACCTGCCGGGCGCCAAGGGCATGGACGTCATCGAGGTCAAGCTCGATGATGGGCTCTACGACAGACTCGTTCAATCGGGCGACATCAAGCCTGCCGCAGCAGTCGACTGCTTCGGCGCTGAACTGGTCGCCCTGAGCGAGAATGCCTGCCGGCTCGTCAACCACAGCGCCGTTTTCGAAAAGAAGGAGTTCCTCATCCCCGAGGAAGTACTGCTTCTGCTCGGCAGCGGCGAAACGCGTGGTTCCGCGACCATGCACTGACCACAAGCAACTGAATTGTCCTCCGAATCTTTCGGAGGGCATTTCAGTGGCGCCGTTTCGCAAGACTCGACGTCACTGAAATGCTCTTCCACTGAAGGCATTACCGCAACACGAAGGCAGCCGTGTTGTGGTCTCGTTTCGCTGCCAAAACCTCAAAGGAGAAAAGACATGTCCAACATCATCATCAACGCCGCCACCTTCGGTCTCAACGCCAAGTTCGACGGCATCGTCAACCAGTTCATCGCCACCGAGCTCGGCAAGAGCGGCTGGAGCTGGCGCGACGCCATCGAAGTGGTGCTCGAAGACGGCGGCACCATCCAGCCGGAGAAGACCGCCCTCGGTCTCTTCCTGGCCAGCGAAGTGAGCAAGGGCTGGACCTGGCACGATGCCATCGAAGCCTCCATCGACGCCGGTCACCAGGTGAACCTGGCGGAGCTGCCCCTGGCAGACTTCGTCAGCGACATCGAACTGCCCGAGGTCGCGGAGGAAGACTTCGATGAATTCGAGGTCAGCACCGGCTGGACCCTGAACGACGCGCTCAAGATGCGCAAGGAGATCCGCCGCGAGGCGCTCTTCTGCGGCAGCCGTCGTCGCCTGCACTAAGTTACAAAGCACCGTCGCCAGCCGGAGTTGCCTCAAGAAGCACTCCGGCTGACCGGTGACTGCGTGAGGGGAAAGCTGCCTCGGTAGCAGCAGCCGACCTCAATCAACCGCTACCAAAACCAGTCTGAAAGAGGTATTTACTATGAACGCACGCATCATCAATGTGAACGCCGCCAGCTTCGGTCTCGACGCCAAGTTCGACGGCATCGTCAACCAGTTCCTCGCCAGCGAAGTGGGCGAGAGCGGCTGGACCTGGCGCGACGCCATGGAAGCCACCATCGAGCGGGGCGATGTCGTCGACATCGCCGCCACGCCGCTCATGCGCTTCCTGCAGAGCCGCGTCAGCAAGGGCTGGACCTGGCAGGCGGCCATCGAAGCCTCCATCGACGCCGGACACCAGGTCGACCTGGCGGAGCTGCCCCTGGCGGCTTTCGCGAGCGACCAATCGGTGGCCGACGAAGAGGCGGCCGAAAGCGACGCCAACGAGATGGTCGCCGATACCGGCTGGACCTGGGGTGACGCCATCGCCATGCGCGATGAGTGCCGCCGCGAGTCCATCCACTTCGGTCGCCGGCGCCGTCTGCACTAAGCCCGCAAGGGCTCTCGTTCCGGGGCGGACCAGCCGGTCCGCCCCGGTTCTTCACTTCTCTAGAAAGTCTGAAATGACCAAACTGCATATCGACTTCAGCGACTGTACCCGCCACACCGAACTGGCCGAGCGCTTCCTCGCTGTGGAAATGCCCGGGCTGCCCGGCAAGACCTGGTCCGACGGCATCCGCGCCGCTCTCGACCAGGGCTGGGTGATGAACCCTGCCGAGCTGCCCTTCGTGCAGTTCCTCAACTCCGATGTACCGTTGGTGAGCGGCTGGACCTGGGGCGACGCCATCCAGGAAAGCGAACAGCATCAGCCGGTTTCGCTGGCTCTGCTGCCCCTCGGTCAGTTCATCGAGAAGCAGGAGTCGGCGACGGAGATGGACTTCATCGACGAGATGTTCCAGCGGCTGCCTGTGCTGACGCGCCGGTTTCTCAACCGCCACGACGGAGGTTACCGACCCATCCCGGTGCTCCTCCGCTCGCAGCACACCGACTGGTTCAGCCCGTACTACCAAGGGGGTGTTCTGCACTTCCCGCCGCTGAGCGAAGCAAACCGTCGGGCTCTCGAGATGGAAATCGTCACTCGCGAGTTGCTCCCTCCCTTCTCCTACAACCAGGCACAATTTGCCGGGGACTTCAACTGGGGCGGTGACGAGCCGTTGGTCAGTCACGAGCTCGGTCACCAGGTGGCGGAATTGCCTGCTCGCCGGTTCGAACTGAGCAGCGCAGTTGACGAAGGTGGGGCCGTCGACCGAAGCGATTCCCGACTCGGTCTCATGGGCGTCGAACTGATGGGCGGCTCCGAAGAAGCAGCGCAGCAGCTGAAGACGGCCATGCAGCCCCAAAGCTGGTGCCTCACCTGCCGGCAAGCTCATGCCGCCGGCAAGCACAAGTAAGGCGAAAACTAACCGACTGGAATAACCAGGCGGTCGGGGAAGAGACATGCCTCGCGGCATGTCTCCCCATTTCTCTCTAGCAATCCCTTGCTGGAGAGCATCTATGTGCGAAGTGCAGCTTGTACTTCTCACATAAATGCTCTTGTGAAAGGGGCATTACAGAGCCGTTTCGGACAGCAGCGGCGCTGTGCACAACCAAGCTGTCTTAACCAAAGTTAGGAGCACTATCATGAACACGAACCTGAACAACACCATCGAGAACACCGCCCTGGTCGCCGCTTTCGGACTGCCCAAGCAGTTCGACGGCATCGTCAGCCAGTTCCTCGCCACCGAAGTGGGCGAGACCGGCTGGACCTGGCGCGACGCCATGGAAGCCACCATCGAGCGGGGTGATGTCGTCGACATCGCCGCCACGCCGCTCATGCGCTTCCTGCAGAGCCGCGTCAGCAAGGGCTGGAGCTGGAGCAACGCCATCGAAGCGGCCATCGAAGCCGGTCACCAGATCGACCTGTCCGAGCTGCCCCTGGAAGCCTTCATCAAGGCTGACGAGGCGGCCAAGCAGGACGCGACGGCCGAGTCGGACGAGTTCGAGGTGCTCACCGGCTGGAGCTACGCTGATGCGGTCGCGATGGCGGCGGAATGCCGCTTCGAAGATCGCATCTTCAAGCACGGTCGCAAGCACTAAGCGCTGCTTCAATCGAGACGCTGCCGGTCCAAACCCGGCAGCGTCCAACGCCGTCTAACGACGCTTAGACAAAAGGAGACAGTATGACCAAGCACCGCATTCTTGGTTACACCACCTTGGCGGTGGTGCTGCTCACCATGTTCGCCATTCCGGTCTGGGTGGACTTCCATCCGCAGGACCTGGCGAACGGACTGCTTCTCTTCTTCGCTCTGTCGGCAGCCATGTGCTGGCTGATGGAGAAGCTGGAGGGCGGACCGGAAAGCTACCCGGGCTTCATCTACGATTGAAGCCGGTCGATAAGAACAAGTGATGGACGACCTTGGAAAGATTTCAAAAGAGGCTTTGAGGAGAAGCTCTCCGGAGAAGCTTCAAAAGAAGTCTGCGGAACCATCACCGAGGCAGTGCAATAGGCTTCACGCCAGGCTAGACCTCCCTCGCCGACAACGTTTCGGTCGGCATTCCATCAACGCAACCAAGGAAACTCAAATGAAAGCACGTACTGCAGGCATCCTGCTCGTCCTCGGCGCCGCTGCCCTCTTGGGCGGCTGTGCCAACCTCGGTCCCGGCACCGCCACTGGCCTCGTCGTCGGTGGAGCGGTGAGCGCCATCACCGGTGACGGTGGTCGCGCCGCCGCCATCGGTGCCGGCGTCGGAGCCGCCGCCGACCTGGCCAACGGCGAGGCGCCGATCCAGCCGGTGCGTCCGCGTCGCGACTACCGCTACTACGACGACCGCTACGACTACTACTACGACGACCGCCCGGTCTACCGTCCGGTGCCCCAGCGTCAGGCGCCGCGCTACTACTACGACCGCCGCTGCGGCTGCTACCGCTACTACTGACCGGTCGCTCTGACTTACTGAACAGAGACCGCCTCAAGCTTGCTTGGGGCGGTCTCTCCACATCTGTTTGAAAGGAGCATAAAAATGCTTGCAACGGCACTGATTCTGACCGTGCTGGTCCTGGTCGGGCTCATGCGGGCGAAGGTGATGGCACTCATCCTCGCCCTCGTCTGCCTGCTCGTCTGGAACTCGCCCGGTTGGGCTCTCTTCTGGTTCGTCATCTTCCTCATCAACAGCGGCAGACGCTGAACCAGCTTTCTCTCATTCTGAAAGGACTCACTATGAAAACTCGCACTGTGTACAGCGGCGACCATGTCGTCAGCGAAGGTCTCCTCGTCGCCTGCGGAACGGCGGAAGTGGTTGCCTCCGGCACCGCCACCGTCATCCTCTTCGACAAGGCGGTCTGCGTCGCCTCCGGCAAGACGCACGTCACCGCCCGCGGTGACAACAACGTGCACATCAGCGAAGAGGCGGAAGCCGACGTGGGCGGAGGTTCGCACCTCGAAGCCTACGGCGGCAGCTTCACCTTGCGCGGTCGCGCCAACGGCTTGGTCATGGGTGAATGCTCCGGCTTCGTCCTCGAGAAGGCTTCGGTCACCGCACTGGGCAATGCCAGCCTGGTCATGATGTCGGAAGGCGAACTGCGCGTCAGCGACGGCGCGCGGGTGCTCTACACGCCGAACCGGCTGCGTGGCGGTGCCATCGGCCGCTGCCTCGAACTCACCGGCTCGGGGGTGGCGCAGCTGGCGCAGACTCTGCACGACATGCAGGCCGGCATGAACAGCGGGCGCGGCGTCAGCTGCGTGCGCACCATCGTCGACGAACTGCGCCGGGGAGACATCACCGGTGCGCTCGCCGTCGCCAACAACGAAAGCGACAAGATCCGCAGCTATGCGGACATCGTCGGTGTTCTGAAAGAAGCTGGCTTCTGGTACGAGATCGATTGGTCTCGCGTCTGAGCTGAGCAGTTTCACTCATCGGCAATCTCCTGTGAGGAAGAGTAAATCTCTTCCTCTTCTTCATCTACCTATATATAGGAACTAGAAACATGGCCAAGATGATCTCTCTGAACAACGGTCGCATCAAGCCCATCCGCAACCGCTTCGGTGGCGACACCAGCCGCTTCGCGCAGAAGGACCACCACATGGGCAAGGCAGGCCGCCGGTTCCGCCGGGCGCGCATCGAGGAGCTGTCCACCGCCGCGGCGCTGTCCGAGGTCGACGACATCGAGCTGATGGTCAGCGCGGCTGCGGCGGTGCGGACCGACCTCGTCCGTATGCCGCACACCATGGTCACCGGCAACGACCCCGAACTGACCATCGAGGACGGTCGCATCACCTTCGCGCTCGACGGCGACGACGGCGACGACTTCTACTACGGTCACCGCCGGGCGCCGATGGGCACGCTGCACCTCGGCGAGGGCGGTCGCATCATGGCCTTCTGCATGAGCTGAGCAGAGTGGCTTTCAGGGGAGGCCCGTCGGGTCTCCCTTTCTTTCTAAACCAAAAACAAAAGAGGTGTCTTATGCGTAAAAACAACTTCAGCCTGACCCAGATGGGCATCGTCATCTACTGCGCCGAGGAGTGCGTCCGCCAGCAGAGCGGCGAAGCTTCGGTGGCCTGGATGCTCAATGCCTACCGGCGACTGGCGGACCACCGCGGCGATGGCTGCGACCGTCCGCTCATCACCGCCGAGCTGGTGCAGGAGCTGTACAGCCTGGTCGAGCCGGTCAAGAACAAGAACGGCTTCCGCCAGACCAATGTGGTGGTGGGCGGCAAGGCCATCGGCTGGGAGAACATCCCGCGTCAGATGGACAGCCTGCTCTCCGCCCAGCGCGAACTCACCCCCATCGAGTTCTACCGCGAGTTCGAGGAGATCCACGCAGGCGCCGACGGCAACGGACGCGTCGGTTCGCTGCTCTTCAACTACCTGCGCGACAGCCTGGAAGGGCCCGTCGCTCCGCCCGATATCTTCAACGCCCACAACTGAGGAGTTCTGACATGTGCAACGGAAACTGCAAGTGCGGCGGCATCTGCCCCAACGCCCCCAAGGCCGAGTCGGTGGAGCAGCCGCTCGACCGGCTCTACAAGGCTGCCCGCAGCAAGATGGCGGCGCTCTACCCGGACAAGGCCGAAGACATCAACGCCGGTCGCTACTCGCGGCTGGAGGACATCTTCGCCATGGACGCGCTGGGCGAGAAGAAACTGCCGAGCATGCTGCATCGCCTCGACGAGGACCGGCAGAAGGAAATCATCGACGCCAACATCGAGACGCTCTTCGAAGGGCTCTCGCAGTCGATGATCGACTTCTACCGCAAGAAGCTCGACGAGACGCGGCCGCGCTAAGCCTGAGCGCAACTCACTCGTGATGAACCGGCGCCGAATTAGCGGCGCGGGTTCTCTCTATGTCTAACTGTTTGTCTGAATTTGGAGTCACATCATGATCAACACCCACATCCATACCCAAGCTGTCACCGCCGAACCCCGCGTCGGCGCTTTCTTCGCCCGCCTCTGCATGAACCGCCCCTTCGACCGTTTCGACCGGTTGGTGCAGGAAGCCGTGCTCCTGAGCATGCGCTGCTTCAGCATGGCCACCCTGGGCGTGCGCCGTCCCGATGACCTGGAAGCGCTGGAACAAGCCCGGCTCTTCACCTCGATGGCAGTGCAGCTGGTCAGCGACCACGTCAAGCACTACCCGGTGCTCGAGAACACCTCGCTGGGCAACCGCGGCATCTACTCGCCGATGCACTACGAGGTCTCGGGCAGCATGCGCACCGAGCTGGGGCAGGACACCGTCTACGCCCAAGCCCAGTCGTATGTCGAGCAGGCGCGCCGCATCGCCGACGAGGTCGACAGCCACGACAACGAGCGCGCCAAGAGCATCCAGCTCGACCTGATGAGCATCGCCGATGGTGGCAGCACCGACATCGACGAGGGCGAAGCGCAGCGGCATCTCGCTGCTTTCGCCGAGGCGCTCACCAGCAAGCGCAAGCTCTTCGTCGTCTTCAGCGACGGCGAGCTCAACTGAGCTGAACTGAGCTGAGCTTAGTAAAGCCGGCAACGAACTGCCACCAGCACGGGAGGTGAAGTTCACCTCCCGCCTTTTCCTAACAAGTAGAAAGAGACTCTATGCAACAGGATAAGAAAAACGTCGCGGGCTCAGCGAGACCGCGCAAAGTCAGCCGCGAAGGTCTGATCCGGCGCGAAAGCGACGGCAGCCACACGGTCATGGTCAAAGGAGCCAGCTATGTGGCGGCACTGCCCGGTGTCGACTGCATCAACCCGCAGGCTGAAGAGGGCGAGCGCATCTACAGCAAGGTGTTCAAGCGCAAGCCCATCTTCATGCCCCACGAGTACGAGCGCGCCGTGCAAGAGGTTCTCAGAGGACCCGATGTGGTGGTGCTGGGCATGAACGGCTACAGCTCGCTCACCGAGCAGAAGTGCCGCGAATGGGGCGTCATGCCCGGCGGCTACGAAGCAGCCTGCGCCGGCATCCTCACCCGGTTGATCACCGAGCTGGAAGCCACCTACCCCGGTGTGGTGGTGCGACTGGCTCACGGTGCGTCCAATCTGGGGGTGGACGGCGTCATCATCTCGGTGGCGACCAAGCTGAACAAGGGTCAGCTGGGTCACTCGTGCCCGCGCTTCATGTTCTACGTGGAAGACGACGACGTGCCGGTCTACGTGGGCAAGACCCAGGTGGACTACGCCAATGCCTTCATCGACTCGCTGGATGTCCTCGTGGCAGCCAACGGACGCGAACAAGCATTCCGGCACGACATCAACGCCGTCTTCGACAAGGGCAAGCACGTCATCCCGGTGAACGTGCTGCGCAGCATCTCCACCACGGGCGGTCCGCCGGCGGTCAACGCCGACGGCAAGATCGAAGACGCCGTCGCCTACTTCGAACAGCGCGTGCGTCTGATGTACCGTGCTTTCGCCGGTTCGGGCGACCCCTTCCGCGACATCGTCAACCACGTCGTCGAAGAGGTCTGCCAGATCAGCCGACAGCTCATCTCGCCTCAGCGCGCCTACAGTGCCGACAGCGTTGCCCGGTTGCGGCAAGGCTGAACGGCTGAAGGCAGAGCCGGGGCTAAACTGAAGGAGAACAACCATGCATCAAGACAACCAGCCCCGCGTACTGCTCATCGACGACCTGAGAGTGCCGGGCGACGAGAAAAACGGCAAGAACATCCCGGTTCACGCCGTTGTCGCCCGCACCTTCCAAGAAGGCTTGACCAAGCTGGCCGAGCAGAACTGGGATGTGCTCTACCTCGACCATGACCTCGCCGACTTCAGCGGCGAGGAAGGGCGAGAGCGCAAGGGCATCCACGTTCTCGACTGGCTGGAAGAGCATCCGCAGCACCTTCCTGGGCAGATCATCATCGTCTCGGACAACGCCTCGGGCGTGCAACTGATGAGGCGCGTGGTGAACAAGCTCTACGGGCGCGGTTTCTGAAACAAGCAACTCTGACTGATAAGGAGAACGCAACCATGATCGTCTTCACCCTGCTCGGCTTGCTCGCGGCAGTGGCGCTGGTCTTCTGCATCGGCATGGCGCTGGGCGTCGCCTTGCCCAACCGCAGCCTCTCGCCCGGCCGCATCGACAAGGTCTTGCTCGTCAGCACCCTGTTGATGGCCGTGGCCACCATGGTCGGCATCTACACCCTGCCGGCCCCGCAGTACTTCACGGTCATCGCAGCGCTGGCGGCAGTCGACTGCCTGCTCTGCGGCATGCTCGTGGGGCGGGAAGGGAATCGCAACCTCAACGGTTCCCTGAACTTCTTCGGCTGAATCGCAGAGTGCGAATCAGTCATTTCATTCATCCATTTCTTCAAGGAATTTCCATGAACCAGACCAACATCATCGCCCTCTACCAACTGGCTCAGGCGCGCCGTCAGGAGCTCGTCTACATGCGCTCGCAGCTGCGCCCCTTCGACGCCAGCCACCTCGGCCAGGCGATCTACAAGATGGCCTGCCAGGTGCGCAGCATCGGCAGCATGCTCGACGCCGAGATCCTGCCCACCTTCTTCGACGAAGAGGCGACGACCATCCTGCGCCGCATGCCCAACGGCTTCTGGCTGTGGTGGACCATCGAGCAGGCGGTGCTGCATGCCGACGGCGACAAGCTGATCGGACGCGACCAGATCGTCAGCGCCGTGCATACCATCCGCAACCAGTACTGCCACAAGTACAACCTGCGCGAGACCCTGGCCACCATCACCCCGTCGGCCGACGGCAAGGCCAGCCGCGAGAGCAAGATCGCCTCGCGGGCGGTGGAAGGGCTGGTGCTCGTCAACACCAAGCCCTTCGAGTTCGACGAACTGGTCGACAACCCGCTCTTCTTCGACCCCGAGTTCCTGAAGTAAGAGCGCCTCTGCGGGCGTCCCCGGCACCGAAAGCAGCACCACTAGTAGTGGCGGTGCGCGGTGCCGCGGTCGCTCGCATTTCTGTCTTTTCTTTCCGCAAGGAGAATTGTCATGATTCGCATCACCATGTGCCGTGACCGCGACGGCGAACACTTCGACCAAGGCAGCCGCGAGGAGCAGCCGCTCCAAGCCCTGCGCACCATGGTCGAGGCCGAACTGGCCTTCGGCGGCAACATCACCGAAGCGACCGGGACGCGCATCACCATCGTCACCCGCGTCTTCAGCTGCGTCGACACCAGCGTCTTCGAAGGCAGCCTGGAAGAGATGCAGCCGCTCAACCAAGCGGTCTACTACTACCTGCAAGCCTGCGAGCGCCAAGACGAGGTCATGCAGGGCATCCTCGCCGACCTGGCCCGCCTGCCCAACGGGCAAGGCGGTTCACCGCTGATCATCAGCATGGCTGCCCCCATGCTGATCGGGCAGAACCGTCTGTGCATGTCCAGCATGCTCGCTCTCGGCATCACCGACGAGCAAGACCTGGCCGCCGGACAGTTGCTCGGTCTGCGCAACCTCTTCGCCGCCATCGAACTCATGCAGGAAACCGGCATGAGCTTGGCGGCGGTATCGGCTGCGGTGGCAACCTAGAAACGCCTACATCAACCTACCTAACTGGAGGTCCAGCATGTACAACAGAACTCTCTCTCTCATGTCTGCCACTGCCAGCCTCATCGGCGCCGTGGAAGACCTGTGCCAGTCGGCGGCACCGAAGGCAAAAGATGATGCCGTGGCAGCCAGCTGGCGCCCCGAGGGTTACAGCCGGTATCACGACGCCATGCGCCTCGTGCAACTGCGCCTGGCCGAGGGTCGCACCACCATCGGCAAGGTCTGCGAGCTGACGGTCTTCAAGGCTTCGGTGGCGCTCATCGGCGAAGCCGAGGCGGCGATGGAACAAGCGGTGATCGACGGCGACCCCGACGAAGGCGAGAGCGGCATGGCAGCCATCAAGATGGTGGCCGCTCCCAAGCTCGAGCTGGAGAATTCGCTGGCGCGCATCACGGTGGAAGCGCATCCGACCAGCATCGCCGGCGTCGCTGCCTCTCTCAAGGAAAGCCTGCGGCAGATGCTGACCACGCTGCAGACGCTGCGAGAAAGCATCGGCAAGCAGGCGGAAGAGCAGGGCTTGCTCGATGACGCCAACTTCAAGGGCTGCCGCGCCGGCTACCACCAGGCTCTCAGCACGGTGGAAAGTCGGTTGTCCGAATTGAAGGACGACCACACCGCCGGCGCCACCACCCAGGCGGCCAGCCTGCCGGAAGCCTTCGCCACTTTCGTCGCGGCGGTGGAAACCCAGCTCCAAGACTTGGGCGCCACCTTGCCCAAGCAGTGGAGCGCAGTCGTCACGGCGGCAAGACCCTTCTTCAGCTGAGCCGCATCAAGCGGGTCGGCTGAAGAGCCAGGTCGACCCGCCTATCTCTATGAAACGCAAACCAATCTGTGTAAACGAACCGGAGGTATGACATGAACACGGCTCGCAACATCGCCACGGCCATCGCCGCCCAGCTTCAGCAAGCGGGCTACATGGCCGTCTTTGCCGGCGGCTCGGTGCGCGACAGTTTCCTCGGACTCGAACCGAAGGATTTCGACATCGCCACCAACGCCACGCCGGAGCAAATCAAGTCGGTCTTCCAAGGCGACACCGTCCTCTGCGTCGGCGAAGCCTTCGGTGTGGTCGTCGTCGTTCGCGACGGCGAGAACATCGAGATTGCCACCTTCCGCGGTGACGGTCAGTACGGCGACGGACGGCGCCCCGACGAGGTGAAACTCCTCACCGGAGTGGATCCCATCGAGGCCCTGAAAGAGGACGCAGCCAGGCGCGACCTCACGGTCAACGCCATGTTCCTCGACCCGGTCTCGGGCGTGCTCTACGACTTCTTCGGTGGACGCAACGACATCGACAGCCGCACCCTGCGTGCAGTGGGCGATGCCGAGGCGCGCTTCGCCGAAGACCGTCTGCGCATGCTCCGAGTGGCTCGCTTCGCTGCCAAACTCGACTTCACCGTCGAGCCGGCTCTGATGAAGGCGCTCAAGAAGAACGCCGACAAACTGATGCCGGGCTTGGTCGTCTCCTGGGAAAGAATCGCCCGCGAACTGGAAGGCATCTTGCTCAGCCGTTCGCCGGTGGTCGGGCTGGAGTTGCTTCGCGAAAGCGGGCTGCTCCAGCAGTTCCTGCCGGAGATGGCCGAGATGGTCGGACCGAGCGCCAGGCAAGATCCGATCTGGCACCCGGAAGGCAGCGCTTGGACCCACACCATGATGGTGCTGGCCGAAGCCGCCAAGGAATTGGCGCTGGAAGAAGGAGACAACGCTCGCTCCTTCGAATTCATGCTGGGCGTCTTCTTGCATGACATCGCCAAACCCCGCACCATGACCACGCGCGTCGAGGTCGTGGACGGGGCGGCAGGCAAGCAGGAGGTGGTGCGCGTCTCCAACTTCGGTCATGCCGAAGTGGGCGCGGTCATGGCCAAAGACATCTGCCGGCGGCTCAAACTGTCGGCAGACACCACCAACCGGGTGAGCGAAATCGTGCGCCTGCACATGCAGATGCACGACATGGCCGACCCGAGCATCCGGCGCAGCAAGCTGGTGAAACTCATGGAGCGGAGCGACATCCTCGACCTGATCAGGATGCAGCACTGCGACGTGATGGGCACCGGCCGCAGCCTCGCCGAAAGGCAGGCAAGCTCGCACCGGGCTTACTACCTCGCCCTGCGCGAGAAACTGGCTGCCTGTCAGTCGCCTTCGCAGAGGCTTGGTGCCGAAGCGCTGGTCACCGGCAAGCAGATCAAAGAGATGGGGTTCAAGCCCGGCCCCGTCTTCCGCATCATCAAAGATGCCGCTTTCGAAGCTCAGCATGACGGTGTCTTCACCGACGCCGCCGGAGCCAGCAAGTGGCTGAAGGAGAACGCGGAGCGGCTGGCTTCCTCACCGGAGCCGGTCGCCGCAGGGCCGACCTTCAGCAGCAAACACTGCTGCTGAAGGTCACCAAACCGGCTGCGGATAAAGAACGCTCAGAGCAATCTTTTCCGCAGCCGGAGCTTCTTTGTATCACCAAAACCTTTTCAACAGATGTAAGGAGATAAAACCATGAGTGCAGATACCACAATCGCAGTGTTTCAATTCAACGACGGCATGTGTCGCGTCGGTCTGGTCCAGGCGGTCGAGAACTTCGACGGCTTCGACTGGCTCAAGTCTCGCTTCCCCGAGACCAACCGCGACCAGCAGATGCTGGGCTACCGCCGCTACCGCAGCCAGCAGACGGCGCTCAACGCCGCCACCCGCATCTTCCTGCGCCACGCCGACGGTCTGCAGCACGGCGTCGAGCTGATCAAGCTCGACTGCCCCAGCCTGCCGCCGGCGAACTCGAAGGCCAAGCGCGACGACGCCGGCCCCACCTACCACTGATAGACCAAGGAGAATGACATGACCGTCTTCATCTTGCTCTGCCTGCTCGTCACCATCGCACTGGCCTGGTACGGGGCCAGCCGCAATCGTCACATCAGCACCGCTCTGGCAGCCGCCGGAGCGGTGCTCATTCTCGGCATCGTCAGCGGTGTGCCCACGGGTTCCACCCTGGCGATGCTCATCTCCGCCCTCGCCATCTGCACTGCCTCGTACGGCATGCAAGCGAGGCGTCAAGCCACTCTTGCCGCTGCCAAGCTGAAGCGGCGAGTACGCTAACCACAAGGAATAATTGATGAACCAACGCAAGAAACTTTCCCCTGCCGCCGCCGCCTTCATCGGCGCCACGCCCTTCGCCAGCATCGACAGCAAGCTCGATGCCGCCGCCCTCAAGCGCCAGATGAGCAACCTGCTCAGGCTGGACTTCCTGGAACGTGGCGAGAACGTGGTGCTCCTCGGCGGCATCGCTTCGGGGAAGACCTCGCTTGCCGGCGCCTTGAACAAGGCGGCCACGGAAGCCGGCAAGACCGTGGTGCAGCTCTACGACCCCGGCATCAACTGCGGGTTCGGCGACTGCACCCTGGAGAGCTGGAACACCAGTCGCTCCGGCTACACGAGCGGCGCCTTGCAACTGCGTGACGACGCCCTCAACTGCGACCTGCTCATCATCGACGAAGTCGACCACTGGCTCTGGAACGGAGCGCTCGCCCTCAGCCAGCTGGTGGCGATGCGCACTGTCCTGGGGCGCAGCACCGTGCTCAGCCTCGCCTCCAACAGCCTCAAGGGCAGCCGTGAGCGACCGCTCTACATGAGCCCCAAGACCAAGGAGTTCGGGCAAGCCACGCAGCACCCGCTGCTGAAGCAGACGCTCTTCCCCAGGCTGTTCCTGCAGTCCAATCGCGTGGGCACCTGGTTCGACCTCATGGGCATCTGGTTCGGGCATGACTCGAGCTCCTATGCCCACTGGGACTCGATCGTCGACAACTACACCATCCCCGACCACAACGGGCAGGCGCTCTTCAAGCAATTGCAGGTGCTGCCCTTCAGCTGGTGGAACGGCGAGCCCGAGAAGAAGCCTCGCGGCATCTTCCAGCAAGCCCCCACCTGGCACGTGGTCTACCTCGGCGAGAAGAGCCTCTACCAGCGGCCCTGACCGTCTCATCAACAGTAAGAAAGGAGTGTCTATGGGAGAATCCATCGCCCTCAACCCGATGGTCTACCGGCAGAAGCCCAAGTCGCGCTTCTCGCACTGGCAGCCGTCCGCGCCTGTCGGTACGGACGACATCTACTGGCAGGCACTCCTCGCACACCTCATCTCGCTCATCGAGAACGGTGCGAAGAGAACGGTGCTGCGAGCAGACGGGCAGATCATCAAGTACAGCATCGCCGGCGACGACTGCCTGGGCTTCTACAGCTCGGTGGCCAAACTGGCTCATGGTGACGAGCTCAAGGCAATCTTCGCCACCCGCCCTGGTGCGGTCAAGGACGAAGAGCCCTTCGTGCAAGTCACCGTGGTTGGTGGCAAGAAGTTGCCCGCCCGCCATGTCGACCTCATCTTCTACCATCGCGAAGCGCTCACCGTCGAGGAACGCACCCTCAAGGCTCCCGACGGCTCCACCAGCGAAGTCAGCGCCGACTGGCAGCTGGTGAGCATCAACGCCCGCGCCACGGAAGAAGAGGAACCGCCTACCCCCAAGGCCATGGCCCGCAACATGGCTTGCGCCATGGGTCTGCCTGAAGGTGTGGGCGGCACGCCTCGCGAGTACAGCGCCGAAGACTTCATGCGCGCCATCAACTACTGGAGCAGTCGCGCTCTGGTGGAAGGCTAAGCGCCAAGGCGGGCGAGATGCCGCAAGCAACTCGCCCGCATCTTTCTACACCCTTCTAAAGGACTACCATGCAAACGAGTGAAACGAACCGCGCAAAGCGCTTCATCGTCAAGATGGAGAACGGCCGCGGCATCGTCGAGTACTACCGTTCGCTCTCGGTGCGTGAGCAAGAAAGCGACCGCCGCGAGGCGAGACTCTTCACCGAAGAGGAAGCGAGACAGCAGGCGGATTTCTGCATGCGTCAAGCTTCCGCCTTCAGCGAAGCCTACTTCGACGAGGGCAAGGGCCGCTACGTCCTCATCGCCACCGTCGAACCTCTCTAAGCCTACTCCACAAGAAACGGAGACAAAGTGAAGCACGATACTTCGTGAGCAAGTAACAACCCAACAACTTCAACCTATCTGAAAGGATTTGCCATGCAAACCTCTGACAAGGAAGATGGCCTGGAGCTTGTCCTGGGCGCCGGCGGCGTCAAGGGCTACCTGCATATCGGTCTGCTGCGCGCAGTCGAAGAGCTGGGGCTCAAGGTCACGCACTACACCGGCGTCAGCGTCGGTGCCATCGTCGCCACGCTGGCGGCGAACGGCTGGACGTCGAGCAAGATCCTCAAGCACTTCCTGGACTCGCACGACCGTTCCAAGAACCCGCTCTTCCTGGCCAGCGCGTTCGCGCAGGCCGACCTCGTAAGCGTGATGCTCGGGCAACCGATGTTCTCGCTCGAGTCCTCGTGGAAAGAGCAGGTGAAGGAGATGGGCATTTCGCCGCAAGCCAATCTGCGCATCGTCGCTTGCGACAGCGCAGACAAGTCGGCATTCCTCTTCGAGGGCACCGACTATGACCTGGGCACCGCGCTCTCTGCTTCTGGCTCGTTCCCGGCGGTCTTCCGTCCGGTGCGTTACCAGGGCAAGGTGCTGGTCGACGGCGCGGTCTTTCACCGCAACCCCGACCAGTTCTGCAAGGGACAGGCCATCGTCTCGCAGCTCGGCTTCGCCACGCGCATGCCCGAAGAGCTGCTCGACTTCATCTCCGCCTACTTCCACTACCGGGAGGTCTACTTCCCCTTCGTGCGGCAGGAAACCGCCGTCGACACAAAGCGCCATGTCCTCATCGAACAGCAAGCAGACGATGTCTGCGGGCTGTCGTTCGGACTGAGCAAGAAGCGCTGCCAGCAGATGTACGAGGACGGCTACAAGCACTCCAAGCGCATCCTCCTGGATGCGATCAAGGAGGGCAAGATCACGTGCTCGACTGCAACCAACAACTGAAGCCAAGGCGAAGCGACCGAACAGAGAGGATAAGCCGGTGCAACACACCGACTGCCTCTCTGGACGGCGCCCTGTCAATCTCATGAAAAGCGGCCGACCAGCCGCTTTTCTCTTTTCCCTTTTCTTACTACATTCTATAGTGTCCAAGAAACTCTAAAGCGCTTCAAAATTCCGCAGCGCCACAAAAACGATATAGTACCCCAAAATTCTATAGGGTTTCAAAACACCCTCACTCAAGCACCCAGAACTAAGTCCCCAGAAGCAAGTCCCCGGAAGCAAGTCCCCAGAACCAAGCACCCAGAACCAAGCACCCGAAACCAAGCACCCATAAGCCCTGAAAGCATCAAGGGCACAGAAATCACCAAAGACCAAGCTTACTAAGCGCTTCTTCAGTCAACTTGCGCGCTTGCTTGCCCCAGGCCTTATTAGACTCGTCTTCCTGCTTTTGCAAATCTTCGGGCGTGCCCGCATCCAGACTGGTATCTTTTGCCTTAATCAAAGTGCAAAAAACATAAGTGCCATGAGGCTTTACTAGATATCCAACAAACCAGCCAAGCTCGTTCTTGCCATCTTTCATCATCGAGCCTGTCTTGCCGTAAAGTATGCCCTTATCGTTTTCAGAAAGACGCATCATCCCTCGCACTATAGCCATAGAGCGGGTCTTGAAAGGCAGACGGTCTTCCACCAGGTCGGCAACAAAGCGCACCTGTTCATCAGGCGAAATCTTGAGACTATCACCAAGCCAAAATCTGGTTATACCGCCGCCGCTTGTGGCGTCGGCATTGCCATAGGGCACTTTATTCAAATAGTGCTTCATTCTTGCCATGCCGATTTTTTCAGCCATGGCTTGGTAATACCAAACCAAAGAATTGGTCATGGCAGCCTGCATAGTCTGGGCTTCCTCCAGCCCCGACTCCGACTTCTTGGCAAACACCTGTCTTTCGCTTTTGGCAACACCAGTATCAAGTCCAACAAGCGAATTGAAAATTTTGAAAGTCGAACAAGGCGAAAACCTTGTTGAGCACAGGTCTGCGTTGATTTTGTGAAGCTTGCTGCGCTTGAGATCAAGCATGACAAAACAAGACTGAAACTTAGAGAACACTTGTGCCAGCTCAGCTTCTGAAACCCCGGCAAAAAACTGCCCACTAAATTGTGCTTGTGCTTGCGATTGAGATTCTAAATCGCTAGCGGCTTTGCTAGTTGCATTACTAGCATCTGTACTAGCTTCTTTACTAATTGCTTTAGAGAGCGCAGTCTGCGCCAGGCAGCTGGGCATTGCACCGACACCAAGCAATGCTGTCATGGTAAGCGCGAGGGCGAAAGAGAATAGGTCACTTTTCATATCCATAGTTTACGTGCTTAAGGCAATTGAGTAAAATGTGCACCAAACGATATAAGGCAGGAAACAACCGTGAAAAACGAAGCCACCAGCAAAAATCTCAATCTCGCTCAGGCAGTTGCCACTGAAATGCACCGCCTCGACAAGCATTCTCAATATCTGGGCATGCAAGTCAAGCAGATCAGCCCCGGCTATGCCGAGCTCTCACTGGTGGTCAGAGAAGATATGGTGAACGGACTGGGAATCTGCCATGGCGGCGTTACCTTCAGCCTTGCCGATACTGCCTTTGCTTTTGCCTGCAATTCACGCAATCACCGCACCTTGGCTCTCAATTGCGCCATAACTTATAGCGCCCCTGCCCGCATCGGCGACATCTTGACGGCAGTAGCCCAAGAACAAGTCTTGAACGGCAAAACAGGTGTTTATGATGTGGTTGTCTCTAACCAGCACAATGAAAAAATAGCTATGTTCAGAGGCGTCTCTTACCGCACAAGACAGCAAATAGTAGCCAATATCACGCCTAACTAAACGGTCAAAAGCCAAGTTTTTTTACCGGCAGGAACAGCAAAGCCTCTGCCCGGCTTGCTCTAGCCTGCATTAGAACAGAAGTGGCCAAAGCTCTATCAGAAAAAACATAAAATCAAAGCATTTCCTGCTCCAGCGCCAATTAGCGGAGATGCATCATGTCCCATATTTCAAATCAATTCAGCCCCCGCAAACCGAAAGAACCACCAAAAAGTCCCGAAGACGATTCTGCCGACAAGCCGCAGTGGTACCTTAAGACTCTCGCCCTCATTGATTCAATAACCAAAATTTTTCTCATTCTTCGCAACAAGAAAAGCCTAGGCCGCCCCTACCAGCACCTTGGCAAAGATGTAGATTCCAGTAAGTCGAAATGCGACCGCGCTCTGCTTTTCTTGATTTTCATAATTCTCGTGAAAGATATATGGCTCAGCAAATTTCATCTGTTTTGAGCAGCAAAATGACTCTCATGGCACAGAATCTGCCAAAACTTAGTCATGCCACCATGGGCAGTTTCAAAAGCAGTCTTGACTTTTAATGCTAAAATAGGCTCTTCTCATATCTTGCTTCCCTGGCAGCGGTCGGGAGTTTATTATTTCAGAACGCAGCAAATACGCCGTGCCCATTGTTTTACTGGTCTGCCTCGGCATCTATTTCAATCAGCTGGGCAGCTGGGCGTTTCTTGACCCCGGCGAGACTTACTATACTGAGGCCGCTCGCGAAATGGTTGAGCTGGGCGACTGGATCGTGCCTCATCTCAACTATCAGATTTACTTTTCAAAGCCCATTCTTACTTTTTGGCTAATCGCCTTGAGTTATAAGTTTTTCGGCGTGAGCGAATTGGCTGCGCGGCTGCCTTTTGCTGCACTAGCCACCCTGCTCACCCTGGCCGGTTTTTACACAGTTAGGCGTTTCCAGCCAAAAGCAGCCTTAGTTTCAGCCGTTTGCCTGGCATCAGCCCCGCTTTCAATATTGGCCGGCAAAACATCATGTATCGATATAGCCTTTAGTTGCTTTATCAATATTGCTGTTTTTGCAACCGCCCTTACTCTGTTTAAAGAGAAAAGCAAGGCTTGGCCGCTTATATATATTTGCCTGGCCCTAGCGACACTGACTAAAGGTCCGGCGGCAGTCTTGCTCTATGGGTTGGGCATGAGCGTTTTCATGCTCATTTGTCGTCCGTCCAAAAGTCGCCTATTGGAATTTCTCAAGAGGCTCAATTTATTGCCGGGCATTCTGCTTTATCTCTTGATTGCAATGCCTTGGTTCGTTTTGGTCGGACAAGCCACAGGCGGTCTTTTTACCCAGATTTTCTTTGTCTATGAAAACCTGGCGCGCTTTATGGGCAAAACCAATATTCACAAAGGTTCTTGGCTCTACTTTCTGCCGGTACTAGCATATGGCGTCGCGCCGTGGTTTCTGCTTCTGCCGCAGGCATTAAAGATCAACTTTTTTGCACCAATCTCTGAAGTTTGGTTTTCAGGAAGACTGATCAAAGGCTTCAAAAGCTCATATCGCCCTTATGCAAAAGATATGAAAGAGACCTCGACCTTTCTTTCTGAGGAAGAAGCAAAAGCCAGCTTCACCCTGCTACTTTCAGCTTGGGCAATCTCGATGGTAGTTTTCTTTAGCCTCTCGCGCACCCAGCTAGATACCTATATTTTGCCTGCCATGGCGCCATTTTCAATTCTTCTGGCCTCAACCATGAGCACCCTTGCAGAAGAGCCCAAAGAAGCAGACGATCCACTCAAATTCGATCGCCTTTGGTTCAGAATTTTCCTTTATCTTCTCTCGGCTCTAAATCTACTTCTTGCCCCGGCAGCGCTCTATTTTTCTTATGCTGGTCGCGGTCCCTATGTGCTAGAGCCACAGATGGCCGCGCTCAGCATCAGCCTTATTGCCGCAGCATTGCGCCAATTACTCTTACTGAAAAAGAAAGAATGGACCAAAGCTCTCACCTTGTCGGTACTAAGCGTTGCCTGCACCCTGTCTCTTAGCTTTCCATCGGTAATGGGCTATCTAGCCTACAAAAATCAAGACATGGTCAACCTAGCCAAAAAGCTCAGCGGCAGCGATGCTCAAATCTTCTGCTACGGCGCCTACAAACCTTCTCTCATTACTTATTTAGACCGACCGGTAGACACCCTATCGAGCCCTCTTGCCTTTGTTGAAGGAACCGACCCATCTAAGAAAGAGAAGCCAAACCAAGTACAACTGATTATGGCGAACGACAAAGACGCTGCCGACTTTGCAGTCAAGCCCAAGCTCAATTTTGAAGAAGTAGCCAGAGAAGGGCGCTGGGCTTGCTACAAAATTACCAATGGCTATGCCCTAAGACCACGAACTCTGGAAGACTCTTTCAGATTACTAATAGACCAAAATATTCCGCTCTGGAGCGACTTGCCTTACGGACCACTAACCACGCCCTTGGGCGGCGGCAATAAAAAACCATCCAAATCTAGTAACTGAGAACTCGTCCGCAGACTTTGTTTTCGCTGAGGCTGAGACCGCAACCGGTGGAATAGTTGCTGCCGGCATAAGACAAAGCAGCACTAACCTTAGGAGCCGCCATAGAGGCGCTGAGACGTGCACTTACTTGAGTATCGCTCTTTGCCGCCTTGGTCTTAATAGAGGTATTTGTAGGCAGAGCCATGACCAGAGGCTTGCTGTTGCGATAAGGCGCTGCCGCCACTGTACGTCCTGCCACCCGGCGGGCATGCACCGAAGCGGTTATGGCGTGCCAATGATACTGAGCAAGGTTGCGATCGCGAGCAACAAGACCCTGTTCCCAGCCACTTACTTGTGTACTGCCGGCCACATAATAGTTGGAAACCATCGAGTCAGCGCCACTGGCTTGGGCACTCTGACAGAAACCACCAATAACTATAGCTAAAACCAAACTAGTAATTTTCATGCTCTGGCTCCGGTATCAAGAAAAAATGGGGAGTTGCCGTCTGCTTATATACGTTTTTAGTAAAACTTGGAAATGTTTCAAACTTAGAACACCGTCTTTTATATAAAAGACAGCGTGAAAATTACTGGAAAGTTCTGCCAAACTAGACGGCTTTGCCTTTTTCTTATTTGCCGGCAGCGGCAGCGCCTTCGCGCGCCTTTTGCTCCAGCTCCTGCATGACCTTCTTAGAGACGTCGACAAGTTTTGTCTCCAGCTCTTTATTGGTCAGCTGAATGGCTTCGGTGGCAATTTGTGACTGCACTTCGGTATAACGCTTGCCGGTGCTCGACTTATAAAAGGCAATCAAGTCTTTTAACTGTGCTTCGCTGAAATACTTGTCGTAAATCTCGGTATAAATGCGCTCGCAAAGAGCGTTCATATCAATTGATTCGAGCAATAATTCGTTGGTACGACGCATTGCCAAAAGTCGGGTATCGATCATGGCTTTTCTCAGCTGTGCCAGTTTTTCGGGGCTGATGTCTTTAGGGGCGCGCTGCGAAATCATGGCATCAATAATCTGGGGGGCTTGCTTCTCTTGTTCAGCCAAGGTGGCTTTCATTGTGGCATCGGCATTTTTGCCGGGGTTGAGAATGACACAAAGCTCTTTCAAAAGCTTTAGCTTGGCAGCACTGGTCTCGGTTTTTGCTTCTTTTTTAGCTTCTGCCTTAGTTTCCTTGGCAGGGGCGGCGCCGGCAGGCTTGCCGTTGCCCTTAGGGCTTTCAGCCTGCGCCGGTTGACAGACAAGCCCGCCAAGACCGAGCATCAACGAAAGAGATGCCAAAGACAAAGTAGAATTGAGCTTTCGCTGTTTTTTCGAGACAGACACTGTTTTTGCACCTCTTGCAGCCAAATTTGATTTAAATTGGGTTTGGTTTAGTAAAAGCGCCTTATTTTAGCCGCAAAGCAAGACAAAAAACAAATAGCCGTCCAGAGTTTGCCCGCCTGCATAAAAGGGGCCGCCAAAGCGACCCCTTTTTCAAAACTGCTTAGCCCGGCTTACTCTTGGTCCTTTTGATAAGCTTTCCACCAACCAGACTTGTTCCAGCGCCCGGGCTCTTTCTTCAATTTCTCTTCTAACTGGCGGTGCGCCATATCTCTAGCGCGCGAGTGGCTATCTCTTATCTGCACCACATCCGGGTGAGAACTTCCCAAAAACTTCTCGCCGATGGCTAGAGCCTGCTGAAAAAGAATGGCAGCCTCTGCGTATTTGCCTTGTTTCTCGCAAACCAGGGCAAGATTGTTGGCGGCCAAAGCGACATCGGTATGCTCGGGGCCGAGCATACTTTCAGCAATCTGCAAAACCTGCTTGCAGAGCGGCTCAGCCTTGTCAAACTTGTTGCGGCGCCAATAAACTTCGGCGAGATTTTCTAGAGTCATGGTCAGGCGCGGGTCATCAAAACGAAAATCAGATGTTTCTTCCAAGGCAGCCAACCAAAAAGCCTGAGCCTCAAGAAAATTGCCCTCTTCCAGGGCTTTCTGCCCCGAAGATTTGAGCTTTTCCCAATCAGAGCCATATTTTGTGCGGCTTTCCGAGACAAGCGCCTCCAACCTTTCAGCTTCAGGCAAGCGGTCCACCTTGCGCAACAATCGGGCGTAGAGTTCTGCCACATCAGCGACATAGCTATGAAAAGGTCCAAGAGAACGCTCTCTGATAGCCATGGCCCTGGCTAAAAACGTCTCAGCCAGTTGGTAATTACCCTTAAACAGATAAAGCCGTCCAAGGTTCTTTAAATCGGTGGAAACGCTTAAATGACTCTCGCCGCAAATTGACTCTCTCATGCGCAGCGCTTCTTTCAAAAGCGGTTCCATCTCATCAAGCATTTCTTTTCGGCTATAAAGCTCGGCTAGCCGATTGAGAGCATCGGCCACGGCGATGCTCTCGCCACCGCCGGCTTGCTTCAGCCTGTGAATTTCCAGCTGGGCGTCGGCAATGGCGGTATCAATCGGGTCTGCCTTTTTGATGTTGTATAGAGGCTCGACTGTTGGGGTGAAAGCCGGTATCTTGTCGCTGCTCACTTTCAAAATATCGAGGTCGTCAAAAGAGGCGGGCTGGCTTTTCTCTTGCAAGATTCTGTCCAGCAGATGCCTTATTTCAGCAATACTAGAGGGGTCGACCGGCGAAGCCGCCTCTTCTATCGATAGGGCGCGGCGCAGCGCTTCCTCGGCATCGCTGAGGCGGCGCTGCTCAAGCAGGGCACTGCCGATACGAACCAAAACTCGCGCCACCTGCACGCTATTTGGTCCATGAATACTAGCCTGAAGCTTCAAATGCTTTTCGAGAACATCGATTGACTCAGTTTTCATTAAACGGATTCCTTACAGACTATTGCTTCAGACTATTACTGCAGACTATTGCTTCAGACTATTACCGCAGAGTATTGCTTCAGACGACTAGTTCAGACCTGTGACTCAGCCATACAACCGTTATAGCATTATGACGTAAAAGTTGAACTCCCCCAAGTGGGTTATTGCATCGATAAAGCCCGAATTAATGGCTTGAAGCGACAGCTTGAAATATCAGCTTGAAGTGCTGGGGCGCCGGTAGAAGGAGGCAAGAAGTTGGAAGAAAATGCTGGCAGGAAAACGAAACCGGAGCCGGGCTGGAGGCAAGAAGTTGGAGAAACCTGCTGGAGCGGACCGTTAGGTCCTACCTATGCTCAATTTCTAAGACTGGGGAAGCTGGATAACAAAGTGGTTCTTGTAGCATTCGATTCCCAGCATGCCAAGTCTTTCTGAATAGCGCTTGAGAGTGTGTTCTGCTTCTATCCCGTGTCTGGATATAACCGATACAGAAGACTTCTTGATTTTAATTGTCCTTGCCATTTTTAGCGCGTCTTGAAACTCGTCCAGTGGTAATTCCACGGCTTTGAATGCTTTTGAAGAATCAAGATCTTCTACAATGACAGAAAGGGCAGAATTATCGCAAATTCGATATTCAACTCTAGCGGACCATTTCTCATTCGCCGAGGAAGCGAGAGTAATTCCCATGTTCTCTCTCTCTTAGAATTAAATCGTTCACAAGGTGAACTTTTTCGGTTGCTAAGTTTTCTCGAGAGGAAGCTTGGAGCATCATTCTAGTAATGCAACCCGCAAAAAAGTCTTGCAGTTCGAGATCCTGCAATTCATCCATCTGTAGAGGATCTAGACCACATGTGTAACTTCTACAGGGACCATCGAAATCGGGCTTAACATCTCCGTGGCTCTGAGAAGCTTTCATCTGGAGAACGAAAATTTCACCGCCAAGTCCCACATCGAAAGCAAGGGAATGAAGCTTTGCCGCATAGCGCCGCCCAATCATATTGTATTTGCGAAAAAGAAATGGCTTAGAGGACCTCATTGCCTCTTTGCTAAATTCTTCTAGCCCACTCAGCCGTATATCGTTTATAAGACGCATGTTGTAGCCAATTTTCCAAATCAAATCTTGTCGGATCAAATAACTAGCGCAATGCCACTTGCATAGCGTAACACTAGCTTGCAACTATTGAAATCAGATTGCTAGACCAGTCAACCGCAAATACAGACAGATTTACTTTTTTGCCTTTAGTTCCGCCACCGTTGATGATGGCATGATTATTCAGACCTTGGCTAGTCAGTGCCCGATCATACCGATTATGTTAGTATCGCCTTTTGGGATACCCTTAAAGGTATAAATCAGCAAAAGCTGAAAGGCATTTACCCTAAACCAAAAGGGAAAACTGGCTCAAAGCTGTTAACACGTTCCGTTCCATTCGTTTTATGGTCCATGTAGACTTCAGCCCCCTAAGTGAGGAGTTATCCAGAAAAATGTTTAGACTCTCTCCACTGCGGTTGTTCGGCATAATTGTTGCCTTAGGATTCGGATCTTACCTCATGCTTAATTTGCAGCTTGACTATCGTACTCATCTCTTCTTCGTCAAGCCGGAAAAGTTCGAGGCTTCAACCTGGTTACTTTTGAGGAAGGAGCATTCCCCCAGATTAGAGTGCATGGCAAAGGACCTCGCGCGTTCGCAAGAACTCTCCGGGATGACTTTCAAGGCTGTTGTTCAAAAGTTGGGAAGTCCGGATTCAATTGAATATTATGATTTTCTTACCAAAGATTGGCTTCCGAACCCTGACCCGAAAGAACTACACGAGGTTAGCTATTTCCTACAGTCTCGGTATACGAGACTGTATATTCGGTTCTCCCCTTCTGGCGTTGTATACAAAACATTCATGGGATCTACAGGAGGGCTTTAGTTTGGCCGAGCCTACAGAGCTTTGGTGTCCTTTCGGACCGTGCAACATGAAGGGAGTTAAATGAATGGAAGACATCTTCCCCGAGTTGTACCACTCTCCGTCGTTACATAAGAGAAGTCACCGACTTCACCCGCGGTAGCAGTAAGTGACAAACCCGCCATAAGCAGGGTACGAAAGGCTTGATGCGCGCAGCATCAACTGGGCAAAGAGCCAAGAGGAATAATCTCACAGGAGCCAATTAAGCCTTCAAACCCAGTTGTACCTGAAACCTCTAGAAAGATTCTCACTGAAGAATCGAATTTCATATACAGTTACTTCAATTCGCCGTTGCTCGGCTCAAGCTCATTCACTCTCAAACGCCCTAAAACCAGACTCCCAGCAGCATCACCCAAAGCCCTGCGCACCCAAACAAAAGCGCCACCACAGATAGTACCTTTGAGAATATCAATCACAAAACACAAAAATTCTTCTCAGCGGAAAGTTTGGACACTGAGGCTTCCTACTTCATTTTCAGATAATTGAGCAATTTTCGAACTAATTCTTCAGACCTAGCTGATGAGCAACCCAAATCTTTCTCGACAGCCAGATCTGTCCAAAACCTGCCATCAAAAAGCCCGAGTTTCCTTTTTAGAACCTCTTTCTCTTCGGAAGAGTTCATACTCGAAATGGCCCTTATTATTTGAAGAACCGTTATGCCTTGGCGCCGAAAGATGTCGGGTAATTCAAAACTGCCTAGATCATTCTTAATTGCAACAATTAAAGCCGACTCAGCCTCTTTGATGGCCGACTCTGAGATCTTCAATTCTCGACTTATATAATCTCTAGACTTAGCCATGCCGTCTGATAAGCCGCTTCTCAATCGCACAATTTGCTGCTCGGCTTTCGTTAGCGACGGAAGGACAAAGAGCACATTTTCGAGAAAAAGCTCATGGGTTACTGGAGAATCCTCGAACTCTGAGAGAGTTTCGTCAATTAGGTCCATAAGAGCTCTGGCCAGAAGAAGAAAGAAAATTATGGCATAAAGACCTTGCTGTCAAATTAGCCGGCAGGAACTGCAGATTCAAAAGCGCGATCTACAGCAATCCCTGGCCCTAGCAGCGGAATCATTCAAAGTGCTACTGCCAGTGTCGTGAAGCCATCTAAGTAAGGTTTGCTAACTAGGGTTCGCTTTTCGTTGACTTCCCGAAGTTTCTTCAGGAAGTCAACTTACTCCTCTATGTGCGAAACTACGATTAAACCTTTCGGAGTCTGGAAATGCACAGCGTTCGTTTAATTATCAGGCTATCTGGCTTCTGCCTCCTTTTGACAACCGGAATTTATTGTAATTTGGCTGAAGCGAAAAATGCACTTAATTTTTCCAGAGCTCATCAACAATTGTCATCTCCCGACAAATTGTACTTAATTCAAAATTTGCGAAAAAACAAGGATTCAAATTTGATGTATGTTGAAACTCCGGACGAGTTAGTACTTACTTCTAAGAACCTCAAGAACAGAAGCACAATACTCCTTAAGTATCACAGAAACGTTGATGTTTTTTGGGCTCCGGATAGCAAAGCAGTTGTTGTTAATTACTGGAAGAATAACAATTTTTGTGATGCACTCCTTTACAGGGTGAGTAGTCTGCAAAGGCCAATTTCGCTCCGGCAGCTCTTGATTGTTTCGGGAATATCAGAAGAAGAAAAGCTGCTTATCTCTAACGAAGAATATAGCTACGTCTTCGTGAGTAAATGGGACAAACCAACCGAAATTGTTGTCAAAGCTTCTGGGCACTATTTTTTGAAGAACAGGACTGTGGTCTACACTCTTCACTATCTTTGGGATATGAAGGCAAATAAATGGAAATTGCTCAAGTAGGAGTCGAGTGAAAATCTTGAAAGAGATGTTCCAAACATGGCACAGTTTGGAGCTTAAGGTAGGCTCGGTAAGAGCGAAGATGTCACAACTAGAAAAATCAAGAAATAAACAGACAAATTGAGAGCATCAAAGCAACCCCATACTTGAAGCGAAAAGGCGTGTCGTTATTGTCCTTTCGGATGGTTTAATTTCCCCGAAACCTTCTAACCTCTTTTGCCTTAAATCCGCCATTACAGGCGATGGCATGATTATCCCGCCCTTGGCCGCGAGTGCCTTGTAAAATTAGTTATGCTCAAATTCGAAAAGGTCCTACGGCTGAGTGTTTTCGAAATTGATTTATCGCAAAGATAATTTGGGGTGATACGACAAGCATTTAAACTGGGTTTTTGTTCTTTTCTCTGCCAGTTGTTTGAAAGGAGAGATTCTATTTGAACGCCAAGATCAACTGTGATTGTTTCAAGAACATCTTTGATTTATCCCACCGGGAATATTCCGTGTGTCTTGCCGGTGGTCATGCCGGTCAGAACCGGAAGCGCTCTATCTTGAACAGCTCGGCAAACTTCTGAAGAATTTCATCAAAGGACTTGGCCCTGTCTTTTGATAAGCCGCGTCTCAATCGCACAACAACCAAATTCATTCCCGCCCCTTATTAGCACCCGCGCTCGCGCAAGCTGCCGCAAGCGCTTGACTACCATCCAGTCCCAAAACCCTGTCCCGACTTGAGCCACTCGCCGCTTTGTGAAGTTAGATAACTAATAGTCACCTTTAGCTCCCCGAAACTTAGTGTTTTCCTAATACTCAGTTCTTGAAGCTACGGGCTGGCCCGTGCGAAGTTTAGTTATATCTGCATTTTCCTGTCCAAGACTAAAAACAACCAAATCACAGCACCAACGCCCCACAAGCGCAAACTGTTTGAACCGTCTGGTTCAACAATTGGTCAGGCAGATTAGGCAGATACCAATTCGTCCAGTTTAGTCTGAGGCTCACGCCACAAACCAAGTGAGTAACCCATGTCTGAACCCACCTCCGCAAAAGGTGATGCGACTGCGCGCAACCGGTTTTCGCAAGACCCACCGCCCGACAGCCGCAACACCGATACTTACTTTGAGAAACTGCTGCGCTACATACCAGCCGACATCGTGGCCGGTTATGTCGCCCTCGACGGCATCCTCAAAGAACAGCTCTACACGCCACTCTGGCTCGGCTGGGCTGTCTTTGCCGCCCTGGCAGTACTCACCCCACTCTACGTCATCTACGTCAAGACCACGCCTCCTGGGCTGACGGCGGCCAAAACCTTCCACTGGTTTGCCTCCACTCTCGCCTTCGGCGTCTGGGTCTTTGCGCTGGGAGGACCTTTCGCAGTCACTTTCGAGTGGTATCGCCCGGTCTACGGCGCGGTGCTTCTCATCGTCTTCACCCTGTCTCTGCCTGTCTTCGAGAGCATGTTCTATGGCAAAGGTAATCCCCCCGCCGGTCCTCCGGTAAATCCAGGGACGGGCAATAAGACCTGAAATTCTTGCGGCTACGCAGTTGCTCACAAAAGTGAGCCTGCCAAAAGAAGTCAACGAGCATGAAAAGAAAACACAAATATGCAGACAGACCGCAAGGCATAGACGTTTCGCACCACAACGGCAGCATCGACTGGAAGAAAGTGAAAGCTTCCGGTGTGGAATTCGTCTTTATCAAGGCATCAGAAGGCGGCACCTATCAGGACCCGACCTTCAAGCGCAACTGGCAGGCGGCGAAAGCTGCCGGACTGTTGCGTGGAGCCTATCACTTCTTCCGCCCCGGCGTGTCGGTGGCCAAGCAAGTGGCCAATTTCACCGCAGCAGTCAGCAATCTTGAACCAGGCGACCTGCCGCCCGTTCTCGATGTCGAAAATCCTGTGCTCTGGGAGGGACTGAGTCCTAAGACCAGTGCCGACATGTCCATCGCCTGGATGGACGCTGTCGAAAAGCAGTTCGGATTGAAGCCGATTGTCTATGCCGGCTTTTACTTCATCCGCGACACCCTCGGCGCCGACAGTCGACTGGCAGCCTATCCGCTCTGGCTTGCCCAGTATCGCAAGAACGACCCCAATGTGCCCAAGCCTTACAGCACCTGGACGTTCTGGCAGTACACCGAAAGCGGTCGCTGCGACGGCATCACAGGCAATGTCGATCGCAACTACTTCAATGGCAGCTCCGCCGACCTGCAGAAGCTGACCAAAGCCGCCGCCGCCACCGGCAGTCAAACCGCTTCCACCAACAAGAAACGGCGACGCCGCGGCAAAGGCAGCAAGGCCCTGAAGCCTGCTTCCTGACGCAAATTCCATCAAATCAATTCAAATGAAATCATAGACCGTGCAGGTCGGAGGCGACACCATGCCAACGATAGCCACTATCGCCGGTATCATCTTTTCGGTACTGGGTTTCTTTGCAGTCGACTGGGTATCGAGGAAGGCTAAGCCTTTCACCCTGCTGGCTCTGATCAGCTACCTGGTCATAACTCAGAGCATAGGCTTTGTCTTTCTAGACGAGCCGGCTTCCACCGAGTACTTCCTGGGTTGGGTCTTGGGTGGCACATTCTGTGCCATCCGGGGCCTATACCTGTTGCAACGGCGGTCCAAATAACCGCAAGACATCAACCAACGCTCAATCACGAGCAAGAGGACAATATGGACAACAAACCCTGCATCAAGGCTTCCGAGTTCGATCTCATGAGCCGCCTTTCGCTGAGCATCCCCACCGGCAAGGTGTGCGTCAAGACCCAGGGCGGCGACGAACCTTCGCTGCTCGTCCAGCTCACCTCCAACGAATACCGCATTCTCGTGCCCGAGACCTTCCAGGGTCACAAGGTGGACGTGCAGCTGGTCGGCGCCGTGCCCGTCTACAAGAAGAGCGACTTCATGTGCGGCGGTCCGGAAGACTGACCCCTGAAGAGCCAGCAACAAGCACAAAGAAGGAGTAAACAGTGGACATTGTCACCATCCTGGCCGCGACGGTCGTCGCCCTCAATGTTCTGCTCACCGGCGCCATCTTCTACCTGCGCTATCTGAGCAATCGGGAACTCTTCAAGACGCCCGGCAATCTTCAGCCGGTCGCCACCAAGAAGCGGTTTTTCCGCCTCTTCAACGGGCTCTACGATGCGCTCGACCGTGTGCCGGTTCTGCGCCGCAGCGGACAGGCCAACGAGTTCGACCTGTTCAAGGCCATGACCCTTGTTTCGGCGCCGCTCTTGCTGCTGCAGCTTGCTCTGCACCAGCCGCCGCTCTACATCGGTCTTTTGGCTGTCGGCATCTACCTGACCGTGCTCAACGCCATTCTCTTGGCTCACCCGATGACCAGCCGACTGGTGGCGGGCAAGCGCAAGGGCTGAAGATCTTGAGGTCCGGGTCTAACGGGCTAAAGACCTAAAGGTCCAAACATCCAAAAGCCAAAAGGGCAGATAAACACAAGAAGAAAGCCCTAAGCAGAGAGACTTTCAGAGCGCCTGTATTCACCTTCGGGTTGAGTGCAGGCGCTCTCTTTTTTCCTCGCGTCTTACTACATTCTATAATACCCATAAAACCACAAACGACAAACACCACTCAAATTACCGCCCCGACTGCGAAAGCAAAACATTGCCGGACGGGTCTTTTGCTGACGGGTGTTACTATAAAAAAAATGAGCCAGCAAAAAAAAATGAAATTGCAGTCGAGATATCTACCAATCTTTCTTTGCTTGTTCGTCTTTTCGAACAATAACTACGCCTCATCTCAAAACTTGCAAATCAGCTTTCCTGCTGGTTACAGCTATGGCTGGATTGGACATTCGCTCTTGCCTGCGGCAGCAAACATCAAAAAACTGAAATGGAAAGACCAAATTGAAGCAAAAGGCTTGGTCACTCTGCCGAACGGGCACGATCTTGCTTTCAGCGGCAATGGGCGACTTTGCGAAGAGCCTCAAGTTCTAGATGTTTTGCCGACCAACCTCAGCTGCCTATTTTTAAGCAACCTAGAGATTGACGACAAAATTGCCGAGCATCTAAAACGCTTTCGGCAGATAGAAAGACTAGATTTATCAAATACCGAAATCACCGATGCCAGTTTGACTGCAATCGGCTCACTAGCAAGCTTGGTGCGCTTAGACCTAAGTCGTACCATGATCAGAGGCAGCGAACTTAGCAAACTTACTGGATTGAAAAAACTAACTCACTTGCGCCTAGCCAATAACAACCTAAAGCCAGGCTCGGTTGCAGCTATAGCAAGCTTGCCCAACTTGCAACATCTAGAAATGATGCGCTGCGGTCTCACCGACGATGACCTCAATAAGCTAAAGACCTTGAGCGAACTAAAGGGCATCGAGCTAACCGATAACAAAAAGCTGAGCGACCGCAGCCTAGAGGCGCTACAAGGCATGAAAAAACTCTACTGGCTCAATCTAGAGGGTACTTCCTATACAGCGCCGGCAATCGCCTCCAAACTAGGTAATAGAGCCTTGCGTCTCACCTTCTACAAAGGACAATTCAGCCAAGCCGATAAACAGCTTTTGCAAAGCAGAAATAAATTTTTCGTACTGAATGAAGTCGACCGCAAATTAAAAGCCGACCCCACAGTTTTTGCCCCCCTTCATTGAGGTCATAGCTATGTTTCACATTGTTCAACCAGGCGATTGCGTCTGGAACATCGCCAAAAAACGCTTGCAAGACCGCTCGGGGCAGACACCTAATGATGCCGAAATAGCGCAAGAAACCAATCGCATCGTGCAACTCAATAAGCTGGACGAGCCGCCCCGCCACCGCGATCTTATTTATCCCGGCGAGAAACTGGTGCTCGAATAGTCTGGCAACTGAACCAAACAGAATTTGGCTGAAGCTGCAAATAATTGGGAATAAAGGTCAATACCGGCTGAACCGCTCAGGTATTTTATGCAACTGGCCCTTACCGCCCAAAAACTGGAAGACGCCCGGAAACTGCGGCGTTTTGGTCAGTGGCGCCAAGCTGAAGCAACCTTGAATGAGCTATCGCAAACCCTACCGCAGTTTTTCAAAACAAAAGAACCAGTGACAGCAGATGAAATGGAAGCGGCCCTTGAAATCTTACGCGAGAAAGCCAAACTCTACGAACAAAGCGGTATCAACAACAAATGCTGGGCAGAAACTCTGCAACTAGTGCAGGTGCTTGAGAAGCGCTGCCAAGCCCCGCTTGCCCAACAGGCACGCACACTTTGGAAGATGCATCTTTGCGCCAAGCGAAACGATTATGTGGCTTATCACCTGCAAGGAGAGCCGCATCTGCACGAGGCCATTGCTCTTTTCAAAGAGCCTTCCACTTACAACGATCCAACTTATCTTAACTTGCTTGGCTGGCAGACAGCCTTTCGCAGCGGCGAGCTAGAGAAAGCACTTAAAATTCTCGACTCGGCTCTCAATGCATATTCGCATTGCAGCGGCGCCGAGCGGCAAGAAGATATGGCTTTCACCTATCAACTGCTTAGCCTCGCCTATGACGAAAACGGTATCGGCGACAAGCTTAGACTCTTTCTAGAGAGAGGCAGAGCCCTGTCGCAAGCCATGCAAGAACCAGCCGAGCTGGCCGATTTGCTCACCTTTTCAGTGGCAAGACAGTCGGTGGAGCCAGAATTTGCCCTCGACGGTCTCAAATGGATAGAAAAAAACTTTGGCGAAAGGCATCCGAAGCTTTTAGTGCTTCGCACAGCCATAGCCGCCCGCCTGGAAAACGAAGCCATGGAAGGAGCCGAGTCTTACTGGCTTGATTCACTAGAAAAGTGCGATGACCCGCCCATGGGTCACTGCATCTATGCACTGACAGGCTATGCCGGCTATTTAGAGCGAAAAGAACGCCAGACTGAGGCTGAAGAGCACTACCGAAAGGCTCTAGCCATAATCGAGAGCTATTTTCAGCCCGAACCGTTATTCTTTCTTGGACCACAACCGGCGCTGGCGCTTTCTGAGCTTTTGGTAAAACAAAAGCGCTTGCCAGAATGCGAAATCTTGCTCAAGAGCTTTATTGAAAGGCAAGACAAAGACGATTATGTCTCAGAACTTGACATAGAGTACGCTCTTGAAATACTCATTAACATACTGAACGAGCTTGGCAGAAGCGATGAAACAGAGCCCTACAAGCGTAAACTGAACCGGCTGCAGGGTCTCGAACCCTGACAGAGCAACCCTCACCCGGGGATACGCTCGTCCACTGAGCTAGCATTTTCTTAACCCTATAACCAAGCCGGGCAGAGTAAACTCTAGGGCATGGCAATCACAGACGACTCCCGCGACAAACTTAAAGCGCGCCTATCTAAAGCAATTGGGCATCTCAATGCCGTCTACAAAATGGTAGACGAAAAGAAGTATTGCATTGACATTTTGAACCAGCTCAAAGCCGTGCAGTCGGCGCTGGACAAAACCGCCGAAATCATGCTCAAAGACCACCTCAACACCTGCGTAGTCGAAGCTGTGCAAAATAACGATTCGCAGAGAGTGATGGAAGAATTGTGGCAGCTTTTGCGACACAGTGAGAGCAGCGAAAGCGATGAAGACCGCAGCGAAGCTTGCTGCAAGAAATAAGTAAAAGAGCAAAACTTCAGGGAAAACACTAGTTCGGCATATCCTCTTGCCCCGGTTCTTTTTGGTTTTGGTGCATCTAACATGGCGGCATCTCTCTCTTGCTGCGAGGTCAAGCTATGCAAAAGCTTCAGCTCTTCACCCTCCTTTCGCTGACTACCTCTCTTGCGGTCAGCCTGCTTAGCCAAGCTCCGGCATCAGCTCAAGGTTTTGTCAAAATCAAAAAAGACGCACTTGAGCAAGTAGAGTTTTACAAAGCCCCGCGGCACATCATGATCTTAGACGAAAGTCCAAGGGTGACCGACCACCGCCACCAAACCAATCAAGGCAATAATATGGTTATTGCCATTCCACCTCTTCAAAGTGGCAGCCCAGCAGCAAATACCATCACCCTCAGACCTGAAACAAACAACCTGCCCCAGGCAAACTTCGCAAGCAATATACCGGCGCAAGGTTTAGTAGCCAATCGCAATCTAAGCCCGGTTAGACAAGGGGGACTGACACCGGCTGTCAACCAAGACAGCAAGCATCAAAACACCGCCCGCCCGCTCATGCACAAAAACAATGCGGCAATTAAGCAAAGCAGCCCATCTCAGTACGCTCCAGCTGCCTATGCAGACTATAAGAACGGTGGCTCCTCTTTACCCAGCGAGCAAAATACCAATACGGCAGTGACCGGCAAACTAAGACAACAGCTACTGCAAAAATAACAAGCCTCAAAAGTAGTAAACTAGCAGGCATGCCCAAGCACAAATTAGACAACTTGCTGCAAAAAATAGGTAGACCAGCCTATCAAATTTTGCCCATCGAGAATAAAACAAACGAGACTTTGGCAAAAGAGCAATTGCTTACGGCATCAAAGTTTGGAGGCGAACCATATTTCGAAGCCGGTGAACAGTGGCCCATCTGCGGCAAATGCGAAAATGCCGAGTCTTTTATTTGCCAGCTAGACCTTAGACAAGCCAAAGATGCGCAACTACCCAGCTCTTTTGGTCTTTTGACTTTCTTTTACTGTTTTCAGTGCTTTCCTTGGGATGCCCCCCAGCCCGGTTGGACAGTGCGCAACTATCCTCAAGCTGATATTGCCAAGGCTGTGAGCATAGAAAAACCAGCACCAAAGCAAGTTGGATTTTTCAAAAAGCTATTTGCGAAAAACAACGCCTCCGAAAATTCCAAAGTTTCACTAGTGGAGTTCAAGAGCTTCATTTGCTATCCGCAACTTGATGAATTAGACGAAATCGCTGAAGGCTTGGCGCCTGAATTTAAGTCTTTGCAGGCTGAAGTAGAAGAGAATGGCAAAGAAGATTTTTGCGATATCTATTACCAGACGATAGAGCAAAGCGGTCAAGACTCAGATAACTTTGGCACCATAATTGGTGGCTATTCGCAATGGATCCAATGCTTTCCACCCGACCTAAAATGCAAACACTGCCAAAGCTGGATGAGGCAGCTTGTGCAACTAGGCTCGGAGAAAAAACTTGACATTATGTTTGGCGATGCCGGCTGCATTTATCTTTCTATTTGCGACGAACATCCTCAAGAAATAAGCATGATGCTGCAATGTTTTTAGGTCTTGGGCAGACCGATTAGCATATGGCAGCGGGTATAAACTCATCAACACATAAAAGCATAACCACATAAAAAGGAAAAGTAATGCAGAAATGGAAACAGGCCTTAACTCTTACTGTTCTGGCTGCTCTTACCGTCCCAGATTGCTTGGGCTCTCAACCCAATAGTGCTGATTCTTCGCCTTTCGCCATCGACTTATTTAAGACGGTAGCCGCCAATAGAGCAAACGAAAATGTGCTTGTTTCACCACTTAGCGCTCACACCGCCCTAACTATGACTTATACCGGTGCCGAAGGCGAAACAGAAAAGGCCATGGGCAAAACTTTGGGTCTAAGCAACAAGCTAGAAGCCGCTGGGCAAACAAAAGCCAAGCTGGAGTCACTGCGTAATCCGGGTGCCAAAACCAAGCTAGAAATAGCAAACGCCCTATTTGGCGACAAAAACATCAGCTTTCGCCCAGACTTTCTCAAGACAACCAGAGAAAACTTTGACGCCGAGCTAAATAGCCTCGACTTTGGTAACAGCGAAGCGGCACTGAAAACCATCAACGACTGGGTCGCCAAGCAAACCCATGGCAAAATCACAAGTATTCTCGATTCAATCGGTAAAGATGCCATCTTGTATCTGGTCAATGCTGTTTATTTCAAAGGGCTCTGGAGCGAGCCCTTCGACAAGAAGCAGACCAGCTCGGAAACTTTCTTTAGCCCGGACAAAGCCGAAAAAGTACCGACCATGCACATGCACAGCGATGATTTTCAATACTTCGAGACCCCTGATTTTCAAGCCTTGATGCTGCCTTATAATGACAAGCGGCTCAGTCTATTAATCTTCTTGCCGGCTAAGAACAAAAATCTGCAAAGCTTCGAAAACAGCCTTGACCAGAAGAAATTTGAAAACTACACCCAAGCATTCAGAAAGCGCGAGGGCTCGCTCAGCCTGCCCAAGTTTAAGATCGAAGACAAAATGCTTCTCAATGATCCACTAGGCAAAATGGGCATGGGTATAGCCTTTGATCCCGAGCGCGCCGACTTCAAAAAAATGGTCAATCTAAAGGCCAATGTCTATATCAGCAAGGTCTTGCACAAGACCTTTATGGAAGTAAATGAAGAAGGAACCGAAGCAGCGGCGGTTACCGCCGTCGAGATGAGTGTCGCCACGGCCATGATGCCCACCAATCCGCCCTTCGAAATGAAAGTCAATCGACCCTTTTTCATTGCTTTGAGAGATTGGAAAACGGGCACGATTCTATTTGCCGGACACGTGGTCAAACCAAAATAAACTTCTAGCTTGAGAGGAAAGGCAATTGTCCGACCAAGAAAAGCTTCAGCCCGAACAAAAGAAGGTGCAGGTGCAGGCGCAGCCACCTGAGACTCCCCAATTAAAAGTCTCGGAAGAAGACAGCGGCAGCGATAAGACTCTACCAAGCGCCAACAACTATACTTTCTCGGCGCAAGATGCTCAAGAACCCTAATTTGCCAAACAGAAAGGCCGTTGAGACAGTGCTGAAGAATATAAAGAAAGGTCCGTAAGACTCTTTTAGCAGACCTTTCTTTAGACAATGTTAGAACTGCCGAGTTTTTACTCAGACTTTTGTGCGCCGTTGTTGGTCCACGCAGGTATGGGAGGAAGCAGAGCATATGGAGATTTAGCTGCGGCACCTTTTGCGTCGGAACCAGTGTTCCAATCTAGGGCTTTGGAAGAATCACGAGCACCTTGTCTGTTTGCGTCGGAACCGGTGTTCCAATCTAAGCCTTTAGAGGTACTACCGAAACCTTCACCGTTCGGCATCTGCATCAAGCTCTTCTCGACCTCTGGTTTCAAGGGCATGTTCTTACATGACTGCTCAGAGACATTACCGTCTTGATCTTCCCGGTACTTAGCAATAGTCTCGCTGCGATTGCCTTTATTTGAGTTTTCTTCGGGATTAGGTTTGGCTTTCAATTCATAGCCCCTTCCGTCTTGATCCATCTTTAGATCAACCGGAGGCAAATATTTTGAATCATTTTTAGACTGTTTCTGGTAGTCACGAATGATGTCCAGCTGCTCTCCCACACTCTTGCCATTCATACTCTGCTGGAATTCACAACCTTGTCTAGTATCCAGACCGTTGTTACCAAAAGCCTTCTCGACCATGCGATTGAGACTATGATTCATGGGGATTTCGGGAATGTGCATCCTAAAATCACTGCTATCAGAACCTGATTTGGAAAAATTTTCGCCCATGGCTAGCGTCCTTAAAGAAAAGTGGGGGATATGGTCAACTGCCCATACCAGCATTAGACTCCCTTAAGCGCAAAAATCTCGTGAAAACCTATTGAGGGTTCGAATGAGGCGGAGCTGAATTTGCTCCTGAACCTGCCCCTCCTTTGCCAGAACTATCCCATGCACTGCCAGAAGCATCTCCCGCCAAAGGAGGCGCTCCCACATTGTCATTATTGTAGGAAGAGCCACCTGGGCTTGTTGAATCAGACTGACTGGCCGCGCCCTGAGGCTCCATAGACTTCATAGGCACACCGGCACCACTGTCGCCCAGAGGGGATTGCGATGCCATCATTGGTCTTTCCTGCAATGGCATGTTCTTACATGACTGCTCAGCGGTACTGCCGTCTTCGTGCTCGCGATGCTTCATTATCGTTTCGCTGCGATTGCCTTTGTTTGAGTTCTCTTCCGGATTGGGCTTAGCCTGAACTTCATAACCACGCCCATCCTTATCCATTTTCAGATCTATCTTTGGCAAATGCTGAGAATCAGCTTTTGATTCTCTCTGGTACTGGCGCAGAATATCGAGTTGCTCACCCATACTCTTGCCATTCATGTCTTTCTGAAAATCGCAGCCTTGGCGGCTTCTCAGCGACTCCCTGCCATCAGTTTCGCGGAACGCCCTAGCTGATGAGGAGTTTCTGTTGTAGGCGCCAGAAAAGAGACTATCACCAGCCTCACTAGACATGGCATGTGGATACGAATAGCTATTTTTACTGCCATAGCTATCTCTAAGCGCGTTATATTCACCCATTTTGGAGTCCTCAAAGAAAATCAGCGGCCTTTAGTAATGAAAACTGTTGACCAACCAAACCAAGCCAGCAGGCTAGGCAATCATTAAACGGTTCTCAACGTGAAAAATACTAGAAACTTTGAAAGCGCTGGGCCTAGAAAATGAAACTTCTCGCGCCGCCCTCTTTATATCGATGATGAAATCAAGCACAGCATTCTGATAATGATAGCCGTCAAATGTGATACCACTCTCACTTTATCAGACGTATATCTATTCAATTTGCTCGACATACAAAAACGGCTTTAAATCAAGGTCATAAACCATCAGTGGTTACATCGCGCACCACCGACGCCACCACAACCGAGCTTATATATCAGCCGCTTCAATCAATCATCTAACGCATATACAATCGAGCAACACATTATCAGACCTGCCTATTGGTGCGGCTTTCTCAAGACGCCAAGGGGAACAGCCGGGTATGACCACACTATATATGGTGTCTAGTACACCACCGGTGTGGGTGCCCGGTTCCACATTTAACCTAAGGCTACAACCCTGACTCCATGGTCTCTTCAAGGTTTTGCACAGCTTTTATTCTGGAAATTTGCAGTTGAAGCCGAACGCTATCGGTAGTAAATTATTCGCAATCGAAATTTGAGCAGAGGTTTAATACCTCTCATTAAAAAAACCGAATCCGACTTCACAGGCTGGCGTCTGTGGAATTGCTTTGCATCAACCGGATTCAAACCAATAGCGACAGTCGTCAAGCCTTTCCCCGAGGGTTTGTCGGTTGTACTACGTCTCGTTTTCAAAAGCCACAAATAACCCCAAAGTAAGCCACTCCCAAAGTCCACATCAAACTAGAAAAGGAACCTCCAAGAGATGCAAACAGTGCAACCCGCTCAAAACAAAGAAAACGCACCGAAAGAGAGCACCACTAAAGAAGGAAACGCCTCGGGTGTAAGCAGTTCCCCTAGTACAACCATCAAGTCGCTTTCAATCAAGGCCGAAACACTACCAATTAAATTGCCGGTAAGCGACGACTATACAAATAGATATTGGGAATCAACCCAAGAAACCCTGGTTGGTCTTTATGCAAAAAGAGATCCCATCACCGGTCAGCCCATAGAAGGCGTCAATGACATCATTTTGAGAGTGGCAACTTCGGTAGCCTTGGCTGAACTGAAATATGTTCTCACCCCGGCTGAAATAATCGACCTCGACATTCATGCCGCCCTCACCCACCCCAAAGTAGTGCAGTGGGCGCAAATCTTTGCAGACAATATCGGTAATCAAAGATTCTGGGCTAATACACCAGCCAACATCAATGCCGACCCCGAAGTTTCTTTGAGAGTTTTGCAATACTGGGCTCACGGCAAGATTGCCAACATGAAAGAAGAAGACATATGGATGCGCTCAGAAGAGCTCAGACATGCCGTCACCCAGGGCAAACTCGCTGGTCTCTCCGAGCAAGAAGTAGCCATGGGTCACCTCTCTGCCTTTCTGCGCGGCAAAGGCTGTTTGGCTGCTTGCGGAGTCGCTTTTGTCATAGACAGCTTAGAAGGAATACAAGAAGCAGCACGTATAGAAGCCTTAGCCGCCAAAGCAGCGATGGGCATGGGCTTGAACACAAGCAGTCTGCGCCCATGGGCTTCGATCATATCTAATGGCGCTGCAGCCTCGGGTCCTGATCGCTTCTACGAAAAAACTATCGCCAAAGCAGTAGAAGCCGTAGCTCAAGGCGGCAGACGCGGCGGAGCCCTTATTGAACTGCGCAACTCCGACCATCCCGACATTCTCTTTTTCATCGACAAGAAAAAACTGATTCCGCCGCCCACCCTAGCCGGTGTCTATCAAGAAGTGGCAAAAACCAATCGCCAGGCATCGGGCGAAGATGCGATGAGCTATAAAAAACGACTGCTCAAAATGGCTGAGCAAAAGTTTGGCGAATTGCATACTCAATATCTAGAGAGACAAAACTATCTCAAGAACACTAATGTCACCGTTCTAGCCATGCCCGGCTTTATGGAAGCAGTAGTAGAGAAACGCTTTATTCCTGCCACTTTCAACAAAGAACAATGGACCGGACCGGTTTACGATCCTCGCAAACCAGTGCTCGATGAACGCACCGGCATGGTCAAGGTGAACAAACTCACCAAAGAGCCCACCTACGAAGAGTATTCGGTCGACAACAAGCGCTTCCCCGAAGCCATTGAAGCAGCTCGTAAATTGACCAATGCCATGGTCGAAATCACCGATAAATGCGTCAAAGTAAGAGGACACTTCTATGCACCGGAAGTTTTCCAGCGCATTGTTGAAGGTATGAGAGACAGCGGCGAACCCGGGCTTGCCTTTTATGAAACAATCAACGCCGCCAACGCCAACAATCATGCCTACGACCTCAATACCTGCAATCCCTGCGGCGAGCAGTTCTTGCCCGCCGGTCCGGGACACGACGGTCGTACCTATATGGGCAACTGCAACTTGTCCTCACTGCACGCCGCTCACCCTGAGTTCTGGGGTCCAGACGGCAGCTACAACATGGTAGCCATGCGCAATGTGGTCAAAGTACAACAGCGCTTCATGGACAACGTCTCTGATGTCAGCTGGTACCCGATACCCATGCAGAACATGACAGCTAGACTGGAACGTCGTAATGGCGGCGGCTTTGCCGGCATCGCCGAATTCCTCTCTAGACTCGGTGCCGAATTCGGCAGCGTCGACGGCATACATGCTACCGAAGAACTCTTCCGCCAGTACAACCGAGCCTCACTAGAAGCTTCGATGGAATTGGCGAAAGAGCGCGGAGTTTATCCTCTCTGGGAAGGCAGCCGCTTCCACAAAAAAGGTCTGCGCGTTAGAAACAGCTGTATGACCAATAATGCCCCCACCGGCACCCTAGCCCAAGCTTTGCAAACCAGCTGGGGTGTAGATCCGCACAACGGCATTGTCTTCTCCAGAAAAGTGCGTTCCCGCTTTGTCGACTTCGTCGCTCCCGGCTTCAAAGAGATGATGGTCAGATATGGCGCCTGGCCTGAGACCGAAGAAGCCCAAAACGCTCTCATGAAAAAAATCCGCAACAACAATAAGAGCTGTCGCGGTCTGGCGGAAGTGCCGGAAGTAGTGCAGAAAGCCTTCCCGATTAGAGTAGAAGTGAGCCCCGAAGCTTACATCAGACATCTAGCCGCCATTCACGACGGCGCCGATGAATGCCCTGAAGTATTTAACTCGGTCTCCAACACCTGCTCTATTCCTCTCGACTTTTCTGAACAAGCGGTGCACGATTCTGCCGTCTTGGCTTGGAAGCTAGGCGTGAAAGACATCACCTTCTATCCCGATGGCAGCCGTCTATCTCAGCCGGTTGAAAAAATTGCCGAGCAAGACTATGAGAGAAGCTCAGATCTGCTCGCCTTGCTTGGACACCAAGAACGCAGAAACATTCAGGTCGATGAAACCATCGGTCAGAACTACAAAGTACGTGTTGGTTCACCGGACGGCGGTTCCACCTTGCATGTCAGCCTCAACCACGAACCCTCTCATCCGGGCGAATTGGTCGAAGTTTATGCTCGCATGGGCAAGCCCGGCGCAGTCGAAGCCGGTCTCTTCGAAGCAGTCGGTCGCCTTGCCTCAGCCTTCCTGCAATATGCCGCCGAATTTGGCGAAGACGAGCGTTCCAAAGCTGAAATGACCATAGTCAGACAACTGGTCAATATTCAGTCCGGCTATCCCGCCTTCTTCAAATTCTCCGATTCAGATAAAGCAGTTGTCATTCAATCGCCCTGCGACGGTCTGGCAAAAGCCATTCAACACTACAGAAAAGCTCATTCTAAAGGGAAAGAAGATCTTGCCCAAGCAGAAGAAGCCCTGAATGTAGGAGCGGTGCCCAGAGCAGCCATAGCCAATGCCGAAGCCCAACCGGTGCAAATGAGCCTGCTTGAAAATCTGCATCAGGCAGCCAATCCCCATGCCGGTATTTCGGCTGGAGCCGGACGGCAACCGGCCTGCGGCAAATGCGGCGGCGAGTCTTGGCTCAAGATAGACGGCTGTAATGTCTGTCAATCTTGCGGCTATAGCAAGTGCGGCTAAAGACTTAAGGGGAGAGCCCGGGACTGCACCAAAACCCCAAGACCGGAGCCTCCCCGAGTAAATTTGGAAACCCGGAAACTCAGGAAACCCAGTCGGAAACCCAAAAGAAGTCGCCTCCTGAAAATAGAGGCGACTTCTTTTTTTCATTTTCTGTTCAAGCAAGATTCACCTAAGTCGGCTATTTTTATTGACAGTCGTATCTCAACCCGTTCAGAGGAGTGTTTCTTATGGCTAAAGTAGCCTGGTATTACCATCGCAAAAACTGCCAGACCTGCCTAAAGGCTGACACTTATTTAGAGTCACGCAAAATCACCGCCGAAACTCAACTCGATGCCCGCAAGGACCGCTTTGATTTCAAAGCTGCCAAAGCACTATTGAAAGACGTGAAAAAGCTCTACGCCACCAAGGGCACAAAAGTAATTGAGTGCGATTTGAAAACAGATAAACTCGATGATGAAGAACTGCAAGCCCTACTGATTGGCCCCTCGGGCAACCTGAGAGCGCCATCAATCAAAAACGGTGACGTTATGCTGGTCGGCTTCAATTCAGACATGTACGACCGCGGCCTAAACTAATTTCAACCCTAAATCAGACTCAAAACAAAATAGCTGGCTCGCTTATGCAAAACGCCAATTTAGCCGCAAATAAATTGGGTAAATACAGGTGTGAACATGCGAGCTTTTGCTAATGAAATCGAGTTCTGAACCAGCCTCAAAAGCCTGCCTTCTTTCTTTGTTTGCAGGCTTTTTCTTGGCTTTTCCACCCGCGGCTCTCGGTCAATATTCCAGAGAAGAACTAGCTTATCGCCTCGTTAGTCAAGGCTATAAGCAGCTCAACAGCCGCAATTACAGAGAGGCAATCGCCACCCTCAAAGAAGTACTCAAGCAAGGGCCGAGTCGCTACAGCGCCGGCGCGCTTGCAGCCATAGGCAGCGCTCATCGCAGTCTGAAAGAGTATCCTGAAGCCATTTCAGCCTTAAGAGAAAGCCTGCGCGTCAACCCGCGCGAGAAAGAAGCGTATTACACATTTGCCTGTGTTTATCTAGACACCAAACGCTATGAAGACGCCTTGGCCGCACTGGAAAGATTTAAACTGCTTGCCGAATCGAAAAGAGAACTCAAGGATGCCGAAGATCTGGGCAAGCAAATCAGCGCTTATCGCTATATGGAACCGGCTGAACTAGCCATAAAGCAAGGTCGCAACCTGGTAGCGAAAGATCTTTTGCTGCAAGCGGCAAAAGAAGATCCAAGCCCCTTCTCAGGCGTTATTCATAGACAACTGGCCTATGTCTTCCGCAACCTAGGCAATTCCAGCCAGGCTATCGAAGAATGCCAAACCGCTCTCAAGTTTGAGCCAAAGAACAAATCAGTGAATTACACAATTGGACTTTGCTACAAAGACTTAGGACAAGTCGATAACGCAATAGCCTATCTAAAGCGTTTTGCCGAGGCTGAAAAAGATGCAGAAGAGAAAGCCAAAGCCAGAGAGTTTATTGAAGATCTTGAACATGACCGGGAACTGCTCGCCGCACCGGTCAGCGACTCTCCAGACTATCTAGATGCCTTGTTGGCTAACGGCAAAGTTCATCGCTGGGCAAAAACTGCAATGCCTCTGAGAGTCTACATTGGCAGAGGGGAAGGTTTAACAGGCTATAGAGAAAACTTTCCCCAGTTTGCCTTCAAAGCTTTCGACTCATGGGTGCGCGCATCCGGCGGCTTGTTGCAATGCGTATTGGTAGACCACCCCCAAGACTCTGATATTGAACTTGAATGGACAGTGAAAGATCTGTTCAAAGAAGAAGATGACGGCAAGAAACGCCGTGCCGCCAGAATCACTCACATGCAACCAGCCAGTGAAGCTTACTCGTCATTTAATTCGAACCCGGCTTGCTGGCCGGTCGGACATGCCAAAATCAGAATACAAACCATCAACTGCTTCAGCCGCGAAGAATGCACCGACGATGATATTTTGAGTACCTGCCTGCACGAGGCCGGGCATGCTCTGGGCATAGGCGGTCATTCGGCATATTTCTCAGACATTATGTTTTTTGGCGTTTCAAACAAACAGTTGCCTGCCCTAAGCAAAAGAGACAAGGCGACCATCGTTCGCATTTACCAGAGTGAAAATTAGAGACGACGCTAACTTCGCTAACCCAAAGTCTTGTTAGTGCGGTGGTGAGATTACGAAAAATCAGCCTCGCTATATTTATCTAGCCTATCTCTTGAGTCTACGTTCTTATTACATCCACTCTAATCTAATCTTCGAGAAAACAAACAAAGCTCTCAACTCAACTTCCACAAACAACTCATAACAAGATCCTTGCGGGTCTGGAAGAAGTTCGGCTTTGCAGCAACTCGAAGAGAAGTTTGGAGAGATGCGTGACGCACCTAACCGTGCGCGCTTCTCATCAACCGGTCAGTCTGACCAATAGACTCAAGAGGTCTCTTCTATGGAACTCATCTCCATCGCATTCACCGTCGCCGGCTACCTGGTGGCCATCCTCTTCGTGGTGGGCATCTTCTTCGGCACCTTCTTCAAGGTGAGCACGTCGTCGGTCAAGATCGTCGAGCGCTTCGGCAAGTACCGCCGCACCGCCCGCGAAGGTCTGAACATCAAGATCCCCCTCATCGACGTCGTCCGCAAGGAAGTCTCGATGCAGGTGCAGCAGCACGTCGTCAACGTCGACACCATCACCAAGGACAAGGTCTCGGTGCGCGTCTCGGTGGCGGTCAACTACGAGGTCATGGACGGCAACGAGCACACGGCGTTCTACAAGCTCTCCGACCCCAAGGGCCAGATCGACTCCTTCGTCTTCGACGTCGTGCGCTCGCAGGTGCCGAAGCAGACCCTCGACGAGGCCTTCGACAGCAAGGACACCATCGCCCAGGCGGTGAACACCGAGCTGACCAACGACATGGCCACCTTCGGCTACCGCATCGTCAAGGCCCTGGTCACCGAGATCGAGCCCGACGCCAAGGTCAAGGCGGCCATGAACAACATCAACGCCGCCCAGCGCGAGCGTGATGCCGCCAACGCCCAGGGCGAAGCCGAGAAGACCATGGCGGTCAAGCGCGCCGAAGCCCAGAAGGAAGCCGACAAGCTGCGTGGTGAAGGCATCGCCGCTCAGCGCCTGGCCATCATCAACGGCATGAAGGACTCGGCCGAGCAGCTCAAGCAGGCCTACCCCGGCGTCGGCGAGGAGACCATCCTCAGCATGATCATGATGACCCAGTACCTGGAGACCCTGGAGAAGGTCGGCGCCAAGAGCGGCAACACGACCCTCTTCGTGCCCAGCACGGCCGGCGGCTTCGGCGACATGCGTCAGCAGATGCTGGAGGCCCTGGCGGTCAACGGCGGCGCCAAGACCAAGGGCTGAGCGCCAACCGTTCAACCGATAGGCGAAGGCACGAGAGAGCAAACAGCAGGGGCTAACCGCTTCTGCTGTTTCGCTCCACTTTGAAGAAGAGGGAAATCTTTCCTCTTCTTCTTTTTTGATTTTTTACTACTCTGTATAGTTTCCCGTAAGGACAAGGCTTGCCCGAAAAGACTTGAGGGTCCCCCCAAAAAGTAGAGTTTAGTTCTAGGCAGAGATCGCTCCATGTGGAAAAATACCAAAGGAGCGCAAAATGACTGGCAAAAAGAAACCTTCAGAATATTCAAGAGAGTTCCAGGAGAA
>WBZO01000549.1_pt1 | contig 75881 bp, 61 predicted proteins | sample 5204261 | NCBI WGS metagenome assembly WBZO01 (sample SAMN12412400, study PRJNA552823) | activated sludge metagenome | isolation source: activated sludge from anammox sidestream of wastewater treatment plant... | place: USA: North Carolina | collected 2017-09 | reverse complement strand
CGTCCCCGCCGACAACGCGCGCACCAGCCGGTACTGCACCTGGTTGGTGTCTTGAAACTCGTCGACGAGCACGTGCGTGAAGCGGGCGCGCAGCTCCTCCGACGCCGGGCCCTGCCCCTCGGCGACTCGCAAGACGTGGAGGATGAGATCGTCGAAATCCACGGCGTTGGCGGCCGCCAGCGCGCGCTCATAGCCCTCGTAGAGCTCGCGCAGCGTCTCGTCGGCGCGCCCCAGGCGCTGCGCTGCCCGTGGGTCGAGCGCCTCCTGCTTGAGCGCATGGATGCGCGCGAGCACCCGCTTCGGTGGGAGCTGGCGCTCGTCGTAGCCTCCCTCCCGCAAGACGCGCGTGAGCACGGCCTTCTGATCGGACTCGTCGTAGATGGTGAACTTGTCGCTGAGCCCGACGACGTCGTGGTAGCGGCGCAGCAGGCGCGCGCAGGTGGCGTGGAAGGTGCCGACCCACAGCTCCCGAGCCAAGGGCTCACCCAGCAGCTCCGTGAGGCGCTGCCGCATCTCGCCGGCGGCCTTGTTCGTGAAAGTGACGGCCAAGAGGCGGTAAGCCGGCACCCGGTGCGACACGACCAGGTGGGCGACCCGGTAGGTGATGACGCGCGTCTTGCCGCTGCCTGCGCCCGCGAAGACCAGCAGCGGGCCGTCGACGTGCGCCACGGCGGCAGCCTGCGCCGCGTTGAGCGCCGTCAGCGGGCTGGGGGTGGGCTCCTCCAGAGTCACCCGAGGGCGATAGCACGGCCTCGGCCCAGCGGGAGCCTCACGCGGCTCCCCGCTTGACGGCTCGGCCGCACCCCATGATGACCCGCCGCGTGCCGCGCTTGACGCTCTACCTCCGCTCTCCTCACGGCCCTGACGCCACGCTCCTCGAGCGCTTGGCGGCGCCTGCCCGAGTGGAGCGCCGGAGGACGGACACCGAGGACGGCTGGCTCCTCACCTGGCCCGAGACCCGGCTGTTGCTGCTGCGCTTGCCCGAGCAGGTCGTCCCACAGCACCTGGAGACCCTCGGCCACTTCATCGACCAAGAGACCCACCAGCACGACCCCGCCGCCAGCGTGCTGATCCGCCAGACGCAGACGATCTTGGCGGTGGAGATCGAGAAGGAGCTCCCGGAAGAGGCGGACGTCACCCAGGAGTTTCTCTCCAGCCTCGCCGCCCAGCTCGACGCGCTCATCTTCGTCGAGGGGCTGCTGCTCAGCGCGACGGGAGCGGTGCTGGCGCACCCCACCGAGGCCGAGGAGGACGCTCACTGCGAGCGCTGCGAGGCCCACGACGACGCTCCCGAGGCCACCCCTCACGCTCACGGCCAGGACACCCCGCACGGTCACCACCACGACCACGGTCACGACCACGGTCACCACCACGACCACGGTCACCACTACGACCACGGTCACCACCACGACCACGACCACCACGACGACGACCACCACCACCACCACGACCACCACCACGACCACCACCACCACCACGACCACCACGCTCACGGCCCCCCCGCGCCCGCGCAGGTCGCCGAGCGGCTCCTCGGGCTGCTCACGCTTCTTGCGCGGGCGCACCTCGAGGCCACGCCCTCCCTGGACGCGGCTGAGCAGCACCGCCTCGCGCTCCTCGACGAGAGCCGTCAGCGGGGCGCCAGCCTCTCGTTGACGACGCACGAGCGGCGCCTGCTCGAGCGCCCCCTCGGCGGGTTCACGGCGGACGAGCTGGGGGCGCTCTCATGGCGCGTGGAGCAGGCCGCCGTCCTGGCCTGGGCGCTCGGGCGGCACGAGCTCCGCGACCTCGAGCGGCCGACCACCTCGAGCGAGGCGGCGGCGCTCGCGGCGCTGCTCACCGCGGCCGCTCCGCCGCTGCTCGCGTGCCCCGTGCTCCGGCCGCGCGACGAGCTCCAGCGCGCGGCGCAGCGCGTCGACCACTCGGCGCCGCGCACGGCGCTGGCGTCGGAGGTCGCGCGTGAGCGTGGCCGAGCGCTGACGTGGCTGCTCGGCGGTGAGCTCCGAGCGTGAGCGCGGCCACCCGCTACTGCGGCGGCTCGAACCGCTCACAGGTGTCCGCGATGACGCCGATGGCGCTGTCGAAGAACGGCGTGTAGTCCGGCTCGGCGACGCTCCCTCGCAGCCCCCGCGCCCCCCAGCGCTGAACGAACTCATACCAGTGCCGCTGCTTGGTGGGGTTGGGCAGCGCGCCACCCTGGAAGAGCCCCAGCACCACGACCGCCTCCGCGTTGCCGCGCTTGGCGGCGACGACGGCGTCGTACCACTGCTGCGGTGTCCCGGTGTCCTCGAAGTTGCCGTCGTCGCTGATGAAGGTGACCACCAGGACGGCGTCGCTCCGCAAGAAGCCTGCATTACAGCCGGCCGGCGCGTTCAAGGCCGGGCTCACCGCCGCGACCAGCGCGTCCATCGGGCGCTCTGCAGCGGCGCCGGCGAGCCCCACGGTCGCCGCGCACGCGAAGGCCTCGCCGAGGTTGGGCTGCGCCGCGGTGAGGTAGCGGTGCCCGCCCACGAAGCCGCAGTCTCGCTCGCTCGAGCCCGCCCCCCGCGGGTGCACGACCCCAGCGCCGAGCGTCGCCTCACAGCCCGTCGCGACGTTGGTGCACGCGTGCGGCGTACAGGTGGCGTGAGGCCTGGCCGCACAAGCGCTCGCCGTGCAGCGTGACTCGGCGTCCGTGTCGACCACCATCACCTGAAAGTCTCCGACGGTGGTGGCCTGCGTGATGGACTGCATGAAGCGCGGGAAGGCCGCGGTGAGGGCAGCCTGCTCCTCCTGCATGGACACCGAGGAGTCGATGACGAACAAGAAATCCACCTTGCTGCACCCCTGGGCTTCGGCGTCACTCCCTGCGTCAACGACGATGGGCGCCCCTCCCCCACCGCCCGTGCCGCTGGCGCCGCCGCCCGGCTGCGCCGCCGCGCCGGCGCCGGCGCCCGCGCCGCTGGCGCCCCCCGCACCGCTGGCGCCGCCGGCCGCGCCGAAGCCCTCCTCACCCCCGCCGCCGGCGCCGCCCGCGCTGCACGCGACCACCCCCGCCATCCACGCGGCGGCGACCACACCGCTCCAGATCCTCAGCACGGCTTCGACCTCATGGGCTCATCGTACCATCGGTCGGCAGCTCGACGTACGTCTGCCCTCCATGCAGGTCGCAGCGTCGACTTTCCGCGCTCCTCCCCTAAGCTCCTGGCGATGCCGGCGCCCCTCGGCTCTGTCAGCTCCGGGTCCGTCGAGCCTCCCGCGCTCGCTGCCTGGCTCGAGCTCGGCTCGACGCCGCTGCGCCCCATCGCGCGCTGCGCCTGCTGCCCCGCCCCGGGGACGTCCGCCCTGCGCCTCGCCTCGCTCGGGCTGCTCGTTCCGCTGTGCGCGGCCTGCCGCGAGCACGTCGCCCAAGCGCGGACGCATCGCCTCGCGGCGCTCCTCGCGTCCCTGCTGCTGGGCGCGAGCTGCGCTGCCACGACGCCGCTGGTGGTCCCCGCCTGGCCCTGGTGGTCTAGCGCGCTCAGCGGCGCCCTCGCCGCCGGCTTACCGCTGGCCCTCTGGTGGTGGCTCCGGCGTGGCCCCGCGCTCGGGCACGCGGCCGCAGCGGAGTGTGCGGCCCTCGCCAGAGACGGCCGGCTCGTGTGCCTCGATCCGAGCTTCGGCCTGGCCTTGGCGGCCGCCAATGACCTCCCCGTCCGGCTCGCGCCCGCGCCATCCTGGCTCCTCCCCCGATGGCTCGGGGTCGGCGTGCTGCTGAGCGGCGCGCTCGGGCTGGGGCTCGGCCACCTGCACCAGCCAGAGACGCGGGTGCTGAACCTCACCACCGAGAGCTGGACCTTGGAGGTCGACGGGCGCCCCCTCGCCACGCTCTTGCCTTCACGCGTCGAGAGCTCGGCCGCGGGCGCCGCCCTGCGCCTGCCGGCGGGGCGGCATCACCTGCTGGCGCGCGCTCGGGGCGGCGCCGTGGTCGCCGAGGCGCGCGTGGAGCTCCGCGGCGGCGCACGCTACCTCTACGCCCCCGCTGCCCCGGAGATCTGCTTCTGGCTGGAGGAGCGCACCCAAGGCAGCGGGGCGGCGGCGGCTCCCAGCATCACGCCGCTGCGCAGTGACACCGGCTTGCATGAGCTCCCGAGCGAGCTCGATCGCTGGTTCAGCCCGCCCCCCGCTGGCTCGTCCCCACCGCTCGGGAGCAGCGGCGGGCGCCTGCGCGCCCTGAGGCAAGCCCGCTGTCTAGAGCTGGAACCCGCGGTCGCCAAGGCCTTCGGCCGAGACTGAGCGGCCGCGCGGCGAGGGCCGTGGTGGTTGGCAGGGCAGCGCGCGTGGCTATAGTGCTCCCGCCGTGAACGACGAGTCCCCCCCTGATAGCACCAACCAGCCGGCGTCCTCCAGGCCGGGCGCCCCCGCAGACGCTCCCAGCACGGAGAGCCCCGAGGCCGTACCTGCGGCAGCCCTCGATCCCTTGGCGGTCGCGGAGGCCGAGGCCCAGCGTTACAAAGATCAGCTCTTGCGCACCGCCGCGGATTTCGACAACTTCCGCAAGCGCAGCCGCAAAGAGGTGGAGGACGCAGCGCTCCGCGCGCGAGATCAGGTGCTCAAGGAGCTGCTGCCGGTCTTCGACAACCTGGAGCGCGCCGCGCTGGCGGCGGAGGACACCCAGGATGTCACGTCCGTGGCCGACGGGGTCAAGATGGTCCTACGCCAATTTCTCGATACCTTGGGCAAGCTGGGCATCGAGCGGATCGCCACCGTGGGCGAGCCCTTCGATCCCGCGCTGATGGAAGCCATCCAGCAGCTCCCCTCCACGGAGTTTCCGCCTGGCGCGGTCACCAACGAGGTGCTCGCTGGCTATCGGCAGGGGGAGCGCCTGCTCCGTGCCGCGCTGGTGGTGGTCGCCCAGGCACCCTGACCAACCCGTCACAAGTCTTGGAAGCCGCTAGGCTTTTTCTCGACTCGGCCACGCGCTTCTCACTACAATGGGGCCGGGATGCGCAAGATCATCGGTATCGATCTCGGCACCACCAATTCGTGTGTCGCCGTGCTGGAAGGGACCTCTGCCTCGGGAGAGCCTGAGGTCAAGCTCATCCCGAATGGCGAGGGCGCGCGCACCACCCCCTCGGTGGTCGCCTTCACTGCGTCCGGTGAGCGGCTGGTCGGCCAAATTGCCAAGCGCCAAGCGACCACGAACGCGGGGAGCACGGTGCACGCCGTCAAGCGCCTGATGGGGCAGAAGTTCCGCTCGGAGGAGGTGCAGCGGCAGTGCCGTAACGTCTCGTACGGGATCGTCGAGCATGAGAACGGCGACGCTTGGGTCACGCTGCAAGACAAGCAGCTGTCTCCCCCGGAGATCTCCAGCCTCATCATCGGCGCGCTCAAGGCCTCCGCGGAGCGCTTCCTCGGAGAGCCCGTCACCGAGGCCATCATCACCGTCCCCGCCTACTTCGACGACGCTCAGCGCCAGGCCACCAAGGACGCGGGTCGGATCGCGGGGCTCGACGTCAAGCGCATCCTCAACGAGCCCACCGCCGCCGCGCTGGCCTACGGCCTCGACCAGCGAGGCTCCGAACGCATCGCCGTCTACGATCTCGGCGGCGGCACCTTCGACCTCTCGGTCCTCGAGATCTCCGATGGCGTCTTCAACGTCAAGGCCACCGGCGGTGACACACACCTGGGCGGCGAGGACTTCGACATCCGGCTCATCGAGACGCTCGCGGAAGAATTCGCCGCCAAGCACCACGTCGATCTGCGCCAAGACCGCCTCGCCCTGCAGCGGCTCCGCGAGGCCGTGGAGAAGGCGAAGCACGAGCTGTCCAGCTCGCTCACCACCGAGATCAACATCCCGTTCATCACCACCGGCCCGAGCGGCCCCCTGCACATCGAGCGCAGCCTGAAGCGCAGTGAGCTGGAGATCATGACGCGGGAGCTGGTAGAGCGCACGATCACCACGTGCCAGCAGGTCCTCAAGGACGCCAAGCTCACCCCGGAGGACATCCAGCAGGTGGTCCTCGTCGGCGGCATGACGCGCATGCCCGCCGTCCAGCGCGCGGTCAAGGAGTTCTTCGGGAGGGAGCCGCACAAGGGCGTCAACCCGGACGAGGTGGTCGCGGTCGGCGCGGCGATCCAAGGCGCCGCGCTCGGCGGTGAGATCGAGGAGGTCTTGCTGCTCGACGTCACCCCGCTGTCCATCGGCGTGGAGACGGGCGGCGGGGTGTTCACCGCGCTCATCCCGCGCAACACCACCGTGCCGACCGAGCGCAGTGAGCTCTTCACCACCAGCGTGGACAATCAGCCCTTCGTGCCCATCCACGTCCTCCAAGGCGAGCGAGAAATGGCGGCGGACAACCGCAGCCTCGCGCGCTTCGAGCTCACGGGGCTGCCCCCCGCGCCGCGCGGCGTCCCCAAGATCCAGGTCACCTTCCGGATCGACGCCAACGGCATCTTGTCCGTCGAAGCCAAGTACCTCGCCACGGGGCGCTCCCACTCGGTGAGCGTGACGCCCGCCAGCGGGCTCAGCCACGCGGAGATCGAGCGGATCATCGGGGAGGGGCGCCAACACGAAGAGACCGATCGCCTCCGCCGAGAGCTGGCGGAGCTCAAGAACCAAGCGGAGACGCTGCTCTACACCACCACCCAGGCCCTCGAAGGCTACGTCGATCTATTGGACGCCGAGACCCTCGCCGGCGTCCGCGGAGAGGCCGACGAGCTGCGCCGCCTGCTGGACGGCGGCGCCTCCCTCGACGCCATCCGTGACGCATACTCCAGGCTCGAGAACTCTACCTTCGCCATCGCCGAGCAGATGTACGGCGGCGGCGGTGATGGCGAAGGCGCGTGAGCCAGGCGTCCGAGAGTTACGGCCGCTATCGGCTGCTGGAGCACATCGGGACCGGCAGCGCCGCCGAGGCGTGGAAGGCCAAGAGCTTCGGCGTCGAGGGCTTCGAGAAGACGCTCGTCATCAAGCGCGTCTTGCCGGAGCTGACGCGCGAGCCGCACTACGTCGAGTCCTTCGTGAGAGAGGCGCAGCTCGCGGTGCGGCTCAGCCACGCCAACATTGCGCAGGTGTTCGATCTCGGGCGGGTGGAGACGCCCGAGGGGCCCAGCTACTTCCTGGCCATGGAGTGGGTCCCGGGGCTGCGGCTCTCTACGCTGAGCCAGCGCTTGCGGCGCGCTGGTGGCGTCCCCCTCCCGCTGGCGCTGTGGGTCGGCGCCGAGATCGCGAAGGCGCTCGACCACGCCCACCGGCGCCGCGATGAGCAGCTCCGCCCGCTCGGCATCGTGCACCGAGATCTCTCGCTGGACAGCATCCGTTGCACGTGGGACGGCGAGGTCAAGGTCACGGACTTCTGCGTCGTCGGCGCGCTCTATGCGCTGCGCGACCACGGCCAGGCCCCGGCCAGCCTGGCGCTGAAGCTCGCCACCGCGAGCCCGGAGCTGTGGCGAGGGCAGCGCGTCGACTTCGGGAGTGACCTCTACTCGCTCGGGAGCCTGCTGTTCGAGCTGCTGACGGGCCAGAGCCCCCTCGGCGAGGGTAGCGTGGAGGCGCGCGAGCGGCGGCTGCTGGCGGGCGAGCTGCCACGCTTGAGTCAGCTCCGCCCCGACGTCCCAGAGGCCGTGGCCCTGCTCGTCGAGCGCGCCCTCGCGCTGAGCCCCGAGGACCGCTTCGAGTCCGCCGCGGCGCTCTATGAGGAGCTGATGGCCGCGCTCTACAGCAGCAGCGCTCGCTTCGGCGCCACGGAGCTGGCGGAGCTGGTCGAGCGCCACCGCGACGAGACGAGCCCCGGCGCGCCGGAGAGCCGCCGAGAGCTCCCGAGCGTGGACACCCAGGACTTCGCCGAGGCCACCGGGGAGCACCCCGCGCCGGCGCCGCGCAAGGCGGCCGCGGCGGCGCTGGCGAGCAGCGCCCTCGAGGAGCGTCGGGAGGCGGCGGTGCTCGTGGTCGAGTTCACGCGCGACGTCCCCGCCGAGCTGGGCGCGAAGCTCGCGGCGACGCTCTCACGCTACGGAGCAAGGCTGCTGAGCCAGGACGCCCGCCGGCTGGTCGGCTGCTTCGGCCTCGACGCGGGTGATGGCCGTGAGACGGAGAACGCGGTGCAGGCGGCGCTGGTGCTCGCGCGCTCACTGGGCACGACGGAGCTGCCCTTCAGCCTCGGCATCGGCGCGGGACCGCTGCGCACCGGCCCGGACGGGCTCCCCATGCAGCAGGACGAGCTCGGCGCGCTGCTCCACCGCGCGGAGCGCCACGCCGCCTACGCCCCGGGCGGCGTCGGGCTCGGCGAGCGCGCCGCCGACCAGCTCCGGGGGCGCTTCGAGCTGCAGCAGGCGCTGCCCACGGTCGGCCTGGAGGAGCCCACCTGGCTCGTCCTCGAGGCGCGCCGCCCGGAGGACGTCTATGGGCGCTTCGTCGGACGCAAGCCGGAGCTGCGGCGGCTCGGCGAGCTCATCGCGGCGGCCTCACGCCGAGCCCCTCAGCTTGCTACGCTGTCCGGTCCTCAAGGCATCGGCAAGACGCGGCTGGTCGTCGAGATGGCGCGCCGGCTCGTCCGCGGCTCCTTCAAGGTCGCCGCGTGGCGCGCCACCTGCCCACCGCGCGGCCGGGAGACCCCGCTGTCGGCCGCGGCGGAGATGCTCCGCATCCTCACGGGCCTGCGCGAGGGGGACGACGAGCCGCGCGTGGCGGCGGTGGAGCCACGCCTGCGCGCGCTGGGGCTCCACGACGAGGAGGTCGCCGCCGTCCTGGGAGAGCTCGGCGTGACCCGCCACGCGGGCCACTCCGCCGCGCTGGCCGCGGCCTTCGCGCGGATGGTCACCGGCATGGCGACCGAGAACGTCCAAGTCCTGGTGTGGGACGACGCGCAAGAGATGGACGACGCGAGCCTCGCGTGGCTGAGCGAGGTGCGCGCGCGCCTCGGCAACAGCCGCGTCCTCATCGTGCTCGTCGGGCGCACCAACGACACCCGCCGCTGGGCCCCCGAAGACGCCGCCGCGGCGCTGCTGCTCGGTCCCCTGGACGACGACGACACCTTCCGGCTCGTGGCGCTCCGCGCCAACCTGAGCCAGGTCCCGGAGGAGCTCTTCGAGTTCGTCAAGAGTCGCGCCGGTGGCCACCCCATGGTCGTGGAGGAGCTGCTGCTCGAGGCCAGCGCCTCGGGGGCCCTCCACGTCGAGGACGGCCGCGTCACGCGGCTCGATCTCGACGGCACCCTCGCCGTGCCGCGCCCCCTGCGGCGCCTCCTGGAGGAGCGCCTGCGCCGCCTGGCCGAGCCGGCGCGGCGGCTGCTCATCGCCACCGCCCTGCTCGAGCCCCCGGCAGATCTCGCGGTGCTCTCCGCGCTCCTCACCGAGAGCGTCGCGACGCTCTCGGCCACCGCCGAGCAGCTCGTCACCGAGGAGCTGCTCTTGCACGACGGCCCGGTCGGCCTGCGCGTGAGATCACCGCTGCTGCTGGAGGTCATCGTGGCGAGCGTGGAGGCGGACGCGCTCGCCGGCTGGCACCGGCGCGCCGCCGCCGCCCTCGAGCAGGTCGCGGGGGCCCCGCTCGAAGAGACGCTCCCGCGGATCGCCGCGCACCTGGCCGAGGCGGGCGATCGCGAGGGCGCCGCGGAGCGCTTCGCGGACAGCGCGGCGCGCGCCGTCGCCCAGCACCGGCTCGAGCGCGCCGCGTACTACCTCGGCCGCGCCCTCGAGCTGACCGAGCTGCCTCGGCGCCCGAGCGCCGAGCTGGCGCGCTGGCTCGGGACGCTCACGCGCGCGCTCCAGCACGTCCGCAGCGGCGCGCGCGTCATCGAGCCCATGCGGCGCGTCGCGCGCCACCTGGAGCACGTCACGGATCTGGGCGCCATCGAGCGGGCTTGCACCTTCATCGATCTGGCGCGCTCCTTCGCCGCGCTGCACCGCTACGACGACGCTCGCCACCTGCTCGCCCGCGCCGAGGACCTCGCCGGCTCGAGCGCCTCGACGCTGCAGGCCTTGCATGCGGCGGCCGCGGAGCTGGCGCTGCGGCGCGGCGAGCTGTCGGAGGCCGTCACGCTCGCCGAGCATGCGCTGCGGGAGGGCTGCTCCACCCCCGAAGATCACCACCGCCTGCTCATCGTCTCGGCGCAGGCGCTCGCCGCGACGGGGGACGCGCCTGCGGCGCTGGCGCGGGTGGACCAAGCCGCCGCCATCGCGCCCAGCACCGATCCCGTGCTGAGCTGTGAGCGCGCCAAGGTGCGCGCCCTCATCCTCGGCTTCAGCGGGGACTGGCGGGGCTGCGCTGCCGCCAGCGAGCTGGCCGCCCGCCAGGGGCAGGCGGCGGGGCTGCGCCACGAGGTGGCCATCAACCTGCACAACGTCGGCGACGCCCTGCTGCACTTGGGGGAGCTCCCCCGCGCCTACGCCGCGCTCCAGGCCTCCCTCGACGTGGCCCGGGAGATCGGCGCCGACCGCATGGAGAACCTCAACCGGCTCGTCCTGGCCTACCTCGACGCCATCAACGGCTCGGAGGCGGCCAGCCAGGAGCTGGCGCGGCGCATCGCCCGCGCCGAAGAGGAGCGCTGGCAGCTCGACGCGCTCCAAGGGCGCCTGCTCCACGCCGTGCTACAGCAGCATCGCGGCGACGGCGTGGCCGCGAGCCGCGAGCTGACGCTCGTGCTGCAGGAGGCGCGCGCCACGGGCAACGCGCTGCTCACGCGCGACTGTGAGGCGGCCCTCGCCAAGCTCTCCGCGGCGCCGAGCTGAGGGGCAGCGGTGCCGCAGCGCAGCTGGGCTCCGCGGGTGGTGGCTCAGCCCTCGCTGGCGCTGAGCTTGCGCTCGAGCTCGTCCAGGTGAGCCTTCACCTCCGGATCGGTCTCCGCGAGCTGCTCGACCTTGCGGACGGCGCTCATCACCGTCGTGTGATCTCGGTTGCCGAAGGCTCGCCCGAGCTCCGGGAAGCTGGACTTCAGCCGCTGGCGGCAGAGGTACATGGCCACCTGGCGCGCGAAGGCCACGCTCTTGTGGCGGTCCTTGGAGAGCAGCTCCGCGTTGGAGAGCCGGAAGTGGCTGCACACCACCCGCTGAATGTCACCGACGCTGATGACGGTGGCGGACCGTGACGACACCCGCGCGATCTCACTGCGCGCGAACTCGGTGGCGATGGACTGCCCGGTGAGCGAGGCCTTCGCCGCCAGGCGGATGATGGCGCCCTCGAGCTCCCGCACGTTGCTCTGCACGCTCTGGGCGATGAGGACGGCCACGTCGTCCGTCAGCTCGATGCGCTCTCGCTCCGCGTACTTCCGCAGGATGGCCACGCGCGTCTCGAGCTGCGGGACCTGGACGTCCGCGACCAGCCCCGACCCGAAGCGCGAGACCAGCCGCTCCGGCATGCGCTGGAGCTGCTGCGGGTACTTGTCACTGCTCACGACGATGGGCTTGTCCGCGTCGCGCAGCGCGTTGAAGGTGTGGAAGAATTCCTCCTGCGTCTGCTCGCGCCCCGCCAAGAACTGGATGTCGTCCACGAGGAGCACGTCGCAGCCAGCGCGGTAGCGCGCCCGGAACTCATCCATCTTCTTGTCTTGCAGCGCCTGGATGAACTCGATGGTGAAATCCTCCGCGGAGACGTACACCACGCGCGCGCCGGGGCGATCCGCCAGCACCTGGTGGGCGATGGACTGCATGAGGTGCGTCTTGCCGAGCCCCGTGCCTCCGCACAAAAACAGTGGATTGTAGCGGGCCCCACCGCCGCCGGCCGAGGCGCGAGCCGCCGCGTAGGCGAGCTGGTTGGACGGCCCCACCACAAAGTTGGCGAACGTGAACTTGGCGTTGAGGTTGGCGAGCCCACGCAGGCGCGCCGGGCGCTCTTCTCGCGCGCGGCGCGCGCCGGCGCGCTGCGCGGTGGGGTCCGGGGGCGGCGGCGCGGCGCTCGGCCTGCGCTCGGCGGGCGTGCAGACCGGCCGCTCGAGCACGCTGCGGATCGTCCACTCCACGCGGTGCTCACCGAGCACCGGCTCCAGGTGGTGCCGCAGCTCCGGGAGGAAGTGCGCGCTGACCCAGTCCCGCACGAAGGCGTCCTTGCAGGCGAGGCGCACGAGCCCGGGCTCGATGGACTCGAGCTGGACCCCAGCAAACCACTGCTCGAACGACGAGGGAGACTTGCTCCTCGTGCGCTCTACGGCGTGCTGCCACTCGGTCAGGTGCTCAGGGGTCTTCATGCTTCTCGCATTGGTCAATCAGTCGGGCGAGCGGCGCTGCGCGGCTCTCCCCAACTTGTCCACAGCCTGTGGAAAGGTGATCTCTTGCCTGCGCTCCGAGGTCCGCGAGGCGTCCCTCCTGGAAGCCCCGCGAACGTGCTGCCCCACTTGGCTGCATGAGATCCGATACGTCTTCACTTCCCGACGAGCCGCTCTGCCTCCAGAGCCGCGCGCGGGAGTGACACCGCTAGCACCGACCGCGCCCTCAGTTCAACTGCCTCGTGCGACCACGCAATAACACGAGCAAATTTTCGAGGCTCCGCGCGTCGCCGCGGCGGCGCGCGCCACGCGTGTAGCGCTACACCACGCTGCCACGCGACCGCACGCGGGCGCGCCACGGCGTGCGCGCACACGCTGAGGCGCGCGTGATGAGCGCGGACCAAGGAAAATTCCAACTTAGGAACGATCTCTCCCTAGCGTGTCGTTTTTCCTTGCCACACGCGCGCTGCTCGCTCTCGCCGCTGCTCGTGCGCGCTCCTCCCGCGCCAGAATTGTTGGCCCCGCGCGGGCGCCGTTGCTAGCAGCAGCGCGTGCCCCCTGCGTCACGCCTGCTCGTCGCACAGCGCCGCCTCGCCCTCGCGCTGCGCGGCGGCCTGGCCGCGCTGAGCGCGAGCGGCGCGCTCGGCGTCGTGAGCAGCGCGCGCGCCGAGCCCAGCTCCCTGCCGCCCGAGGTCGGCTACGACTACGGCGAGGTGCTCACGCCGCGCAGCGCCTCCATGGGAGGAGCGGTGCGCGCGCTCGGCAACCCCACCGAGGGGCTGTGGCAGAACCCCGCCAACATGGCGGCGACGCGCGTCTACCACCTCGGCGCGCAGGCCAAGATCGGCGCCGAGGCGGGCAGCCAGCTCTACGGGCTCTCGGCCGTGGACTCCATCATGAGCTCGTCCCGCCTGGCGGGCGGCGTGGGCGGCACGCTGGGCTTTCAAGATCCCGAGGGGATCGAGCGGCGGACGACCGACCTGCGCTTCGCGCTCGCGTTCCCGTTCGGCGACAAGTTCTTCGTCGGGCTGGGGGGGCGGTACTTCCGCTTGTCACAGGACGGGGTGGGGCCGCTCGGCGACAGCGCGGTGTCCTCCGGCCTCGGCGGCGAGAACATCGTGCGCAGCTTCGGGCTCGACGCCGGGGTCACGCTCAAGCCCACGGAGCTGCTGGCGATCTCGCTGGTCGGGACCAACCTCACCCACCCCATGAACGGCTTTCAGCCCACGACCTTCGGCGGCGGCCTCGGGGTCGGGGGCCGCTCCTTCAGCGTCGAGGCCGACGCCATCGCGGATTTCGACTCCTGGGGCAAGACGACCGCGCGGGTCATGGGCGGCGCCGAGGCGCTCTTGTCGGACCACTACCCGCTGCGCTTCGGGTACCGCTGGGATCAGGGCCTGAGCAGCCACGCCCTGAGCGGCGGCCTCGGCTACAACGACACGGCCTTCGCCGCGGAGCTGGGCGTGCAGCGCAGCATCACCGGGCCGGCCGCGACCAGCATCTTCTTCGGGTTCCGCTACCACCTGGAGTCGAGCGGGCTCACCCCGGGCCCCACCGACTCCTTCTGAGGCGCCGCCGGCTCACAGCACCGCGAGCAGCTCGCGCCAGAGCACCTCCGCGCCGCGGTCGAGCGCCTCGGGGGCGGCCTCGGGGGCCGCGCGCTCGAGCGCTTCGAAGCGCCGCTGCTCCTGCGCGCGCGGGTTGCGGTGCCAGTCCTCGTCGTGCTCCTCGCGGAGCACCTCGACCGTGGCCGCGCCGAGCAAGAGCCCCGCGAAGCGCGCCGGCGCGGTGGTGCGCAGGACGGGCACCACCCCGGGGGCGGCGGGCGGCCGGTCGAGCAAGAAGACCCGCGGCACGTGCTGCTCACAGGCCTCGCGGAGCGCCGCGCGACCCTCGAGCGCCGCGGCGCGCAGCAGCACTCCGAGCGCCACCCGGCGACTGTGGTGCAGCACCACCACGGCCAGGGCCCGGCGCGTGTCCTCCCAGCGGGCGCCGAAGCGCTGGCGCAGCGCGGGCGGCGTGGTGGGCGCCGCGGCGCACACCGTGGCCTGGACGTGCTCGCTGAGCGAATAAGGATCTTGCGCCACGACGAACGGCTGCCGAGGCGGCGCGGCGGCCAGCGCGAAGGCGCGCCCGAGGCGCGCGAGGCCCAGCAAGAAGCTGGCGGGCCCGAGCGGGGCCGGGAGCGCCACGGGCGGCAAGCCGAGCCCCTGGACGACGGGCTCGAGCGCGCCGAGCTCGATGAGGCCGCGCAGCTCGAGCCGCGCCGGCCAGCCGTCAGGCGCCGCCAGCCCGAGCGCCTGCCGGAGGTAGGGCTCGCCACCCGGCTCGCCCGCTGCCGCCGCGTCGTCGGTCCGCTCGAGCCACTCGAGCGCGCGCCGCGGCAGCTCCGGCGCCGGCGCCTCGAGGTCGTCCGGGTGCGCTAGCCCGAGGCGCCGGCTGATCTCGCGGCGCCGCTCCCAGAGATTACCCACCGCCTCGGAGAGCTCGGGGGAGCAGCGCTCGAGCGCGCGGCGCCAGCCGGCAGCGTCCGGGCCGAGGCGCAGCCAGCGCCGCCGCAGCTCCGCCCAGGTGAACGCGCCCTCCTCGGGCTCGCGCAGCTCATGGCGCCGCACTCGCGCCAGCTCCACGACCCGCAGCACCGCGCGTCGATCGATGCGCTGCTCGGCCAGCCGGTGACACCAGCGCAGCAGCGGGCGCCGCAGCGGGTCACTCGCTGGCAGCTCGCTCAGCGCTAGAAAGGCGCTCCTCCCTAGCACGGGGCGCTCGGCCTCGAAGGGCTCCGGCGCGTCGAGCCGACCCATCGCCAGGAGCCGCTGATACTCCCGCCAGCGGCGCGCGACCCGCTCGAGGCGGCGGCTCACCTCCAGCGGCTGCACCGCGTCACCCTCAGTGCTCACTCCCCACCCCGAAGGTGAGCCTCACGCTCAGCGTCATGACGCCCGAGATGTAGCCCTGGTCACCGCGCGGGGCGTCTTCACAGGCGTCGTTGCCGCCGACGCAGGTGCGGAGCTTGTCGACGAACACGTGCGACACCGACAGCGCCGGCCCCAAGCGGACGCTGCGCGACACCAAGAAATCCAGGCCGCCGCTGAGCTCCAGGGCGAGCCCCGAGCCCGAGCGCTCCACCTCCTGCCCGTCGGCGGTGGTGCCGCCGAACGCAAAGGCGCCGACCCCGAGCCCGAGCTGGACGTAGGGATCGAGCTTGTCCTGCGCCATGAAGTAGTGGCGCCCCACGAGCCCCACGGTGGCGGTGACGAGCGTGGCCTGCTGCCACCCGATGCTGGCCGGTGGGTCGTAGGCGTGCCCCTGGAGCTGGAGCTGCCCACCCCAGGCCCAGCGCGGGGCCATGCGCCACAGCCCGATGAAGCCGAGCGCGAGCCCCCCGCTGACCCCGTCGCAGGTGGCGCTCGAGCGCTCTCCCGAGGTGCAGCGGGCGCGCGCGAGGCCCAGCTCCGGCGCCAGCTCCACCGTGTGCCTGCCGTAGCGCGCCACCGCGACCGGGGGCGGCGGCACGCTGAAGTCGATGGGCTCCTCGCCCGGCACGTCGTCGGCCGGAGCGCGGACGCTCGGGGGCGGCGGCTGGCGGAGCGCCACGCGCGCCGGAGGCTCGGCTCCGGCCCCGGCGGGCAGGCCGACCACGAGCGCCAAGGGCGCGAGCCGTGAGGCGACACCTCGCACCCTCTCAGGGTTACACCATCTCGCCCCTGGCGCGAGAGGCAAAGGACCCTATGCTGCCGAGTGAGCGATGGCGGTCCGTAAGCTCCCCGTACTTCAAGGCCCTACCCAGGTGTTGGTAGTGAGCGACGGGCGCACCCCGCGGCAGTGGGTGCTCATCGGGATGGGCTTCGTGGCGGCCACCTGGCTACCGCTCGCGGCGGTGGTCAGCCTCCTGGCGCAGCGCTGGGCGGGCACCGGCGCGGCCGGCGCCGCCGCCGCCATGCTCGCGGGGCTCGCGAGCTTCGGGCTGGCGGGCTTCGCGGGCGGCGCGCTGATGGTGCGCTTTCTCGGGCGCGCGCAGCCACGCCACGCGCTGGTGTCCGGCGCGCTGGCGGCGGCCCTCGTGTGGGTGTTGGCGCTGCTCGGCGGGAGCTTCGGCGCCTGGCTCACGGCCGCGCTGGCGCTCGCGCTGAGCGTGGGCGCCGCCACCGCCGGCGCGGGCCTGGGCGCCTGGCTGCTGCGGCGGCGGTGAGCGCCCGGCAGCGCCAGGTGGACCCGATGCCCCGGGGCAGCTAGGCTCCCGCGCATGTCTCGCCTCGACGACGCGCTCTCCCACGCCGCGGGCTCGGAGGAGCCCTACGTGGACACGCTGCCGCCGGTCACCACGAGCCCGGCCGCCAAGCCTCGGGCCAAGCGCTCGCTCGGGCTGCTGGCGGCCGTCGTGGTCATGGGTGGAGGGATCCTCACGCTGGTGTTCACCAGCTTCGAGGACTCGGCCATCTACTCCAAGGGCGTGGATGAGCTGCTGGCGGAGCGCGACAAGCTCACCCACCGCAGCGTCCGGGTCGAAGGCACCCTCGTGAAGGGCTCGCTCGTCAAGCGGGAGTCCCCCTGCGAGTACCGCTTCCAGGTCCAGAAGAAGGGCGCCACCTTGCCCGTCAGCTTCGCGCAGTGCGTGGTCCCCGACACCTTCCGGGACGTCCCGGGGATGGACGTGGAGGTCACCGCGGAGGGCAAGCTCGGCGAGGACGGGCACTTCACCGCCAGCCACATCATGGCCAAATGCCCCTCGAAATATGAGATGAACGATCGGCAGGCGCGCGGGGAGCAGAGCCCGCACGGCACGCTGACCGGGGAGGCCTCCGCCGTGGCGGCCCCCGGGGGTCACTGACCCTGGCAGCGCGCCCGAGGCCCCCGGCCGAGGGTGCAAGGCGGAGCAAGTCGTTCTAGGCTGCGCGCCGCCTCTCTCCGGCGTCGTCTAAAGGCAGGACAAGGGACTTTGAATCCCTGAATCATGGTTCGAATCCATGCGCCGGAACCCCCTCCTCGTCCCTCCGCGGAACCCGCGGCGGCGGCGGTGGTCTCAGGGCCGTGGCGCGCGCCGCTCCAGCACCGCCGCGCGCGAGCGCGCATTCGGGCGCGTTGCCACGCGACGCCGCGCCCGATCCCGTCTACCGTGAGCGCAGCGTTTGGTGGGCCTTGACGGACGATCTGGACCCTTCGGCAGAACAAGCCCTCGTCGAGCGGCTCCGCTCCCACGACGAGCGCGCCTTCAATGAGTTCGTGCGCGCCTATGAGCTGCGCGTGTTTCGCCTCGTCCTGCGCATGGTGGGGCGCCGTGAAGAGGCAGAGGACATGGCGCAAGAGGTGTTCGTCCAGGTCTTCAAGGCCATCGGGAGCTTCCGCGGGGAGTCCAAGCTGAGCACCTGGGTGTACCGCATCACCGTCAACCTGTGTAAAAACCGCGTCAAGTACCTCTCTCGGCGCAAGAGCGGCGCGGAGGCGGAGCTCGAGCCCTTGGCCGAGCGAGCGCCGCTCCACCAAGCCAAGGGCGTCACCTTCGGCGACGTGGCTCGGCCCGATCACTTGGTGGAGGGCTTCCAGGCCGAGCGCGTCCTGCAGCGCTGCATCGCGGAGCTCGAGGCGGACTTCCGCGAGGTCCTCGTCCTACGTGACGTCGAGGACCTCAGCTACGAAGAGATCGGCGAGATCACGGGGCTGCCCGCCGGCACCGTCAAGAGCAGGATCCACCGCGCACGCGCCATGCTCAAGACGCTCGTCGAGCAAGCGCTGGGAGAGAAGGTCTCATGAGCGACGGAGAGCAACACCGAGACCCGCTCGAGGGCGCGACCGCGCCCGAGCACGACGCCGACCCCGCTGAGCCGGACGAGCAACGGCTCGTCCGCTCGCTGCTGCGTGGCACGCTGAGCGAGGAGCCAGAGGCGCCCCCGGATCTCCTGGGAGGAGTGCAGAAGAAGCTCCGCCAGCGCAGCGGCGGGAAATTCTACGCGGACGGCTGGAGCACCACGCGTGAGGAGCCGCTGGTGTTCTACCTCTACACCAGCGTCATCCTGCTGGCGGTGGTGGTGTTCTTGTACCTGGCGCTCAGCACCTCCGCCGGGGTGCCGGTGGACGTGGTCAACGAGCCCGCGCCCGTGCAGCTCGTGCCCCCGAGCCGCTGAGCTACCGAAGGGTGCGGGCGCCGTGTTAGGCTGCGGCCCATGAAGCGCCTCGCCCTGCTCTCGCTCGCGGTCCTGCTGCTGTCCACCGGCGCTGGCTGCCGGAAGCTCACCCAACGGTTCACGGAGAAGGCCATCGAGAAGGCCACCGGCGGCGCCGTGGAGGTCAAGGACGACGGGGTCAGCATCCAGGCCACGGGCCAAGACGGCGAGCCGGCGGTGTTCTCGGCCGGGCGCGGCTCCAAGCTCCCGGAGGATTTCCCGAAGGAGGTCCCGCTCTACCCGGGCGCCAAGATCACGGCGGTCATGAGCATGGGCGCAGGGCACACCGTCACCCTGACCACCTCTGACGACCGTGACGCGGTCATCGGCTACTACAAGAAGCAGCTCAGCGGCTTCAAGCAGCTCATGGCGGCGGACACCGAAGAGGCGCAGCTCCTCTCGCTCCAGAAAGACAAGCTGACGGTCAACGTCTCGGCCAGCCGTAACGGCCCCCAGGGGCAGACGGTCATCGCCCTCGTCATCAGCCGCCAGGAGTCATGAGCGCGCCCGTGGGCCCGCGGGCGGGGCGCCCGCTGCTGCGCGTCACCCAGGCGCGCCGCTCACCATGACCGCGCAGCTCGACCTCAGCCAGCCCATGCGCCTCTCGCTGAGGGTGCGGCTCGAGGACGCCACCTCGGAGCGGGCGCTCGCCCGAGCCTTGGAGGCCCTGGTCCACGCCACGCGCGCGCTCCCCTCGCTGCTCCTCCAAGACGAGAGCGACGTGAAGAGCATGCTCAGCGCCAGCTTCGTCGGCGCGCGCGACGAGCTCGTGCTCAGCGAGCGCGCCTTCTTCGAGCGCACGGCGCGCTTCGCGGCGCTGGCGCCGCTCACGCTCCAGTACGTCGAGCAGCTCAACCCCGCGCTGTGGCAGGAGGACCCCTTCTTCGGCGCCGGGCTCTGGGCCACCCAGGAGGCGCCCGCGGGCTCGCACGCCATCGTGCCGCTCGCCTTGGCCAGCGCCGCGCATCTGCCCGCGCTCATCACGCACCTGCGCGGGGTGGATCTCGACCACGAGACCTTCCATCGCGCGCTCATCACCGAGCTGGTGCGCGTGCACGGGCTCACCGAGCCCACGCTGGAGCTGCTGGCCTTCCGCGCCGTGGACGGCGCCGGCCAAGACGGACCTCAAGATCTAGCCTGGCTGCGCGCTCACTCGCCCTTCGGGGCCTGGCTCGACGCGCCCGGCGGGCTGCTCGCCTTCGCGCAGCGCGTCCATGAGCGCTCCCAACGCTCGGTGGAGCACTACCGCGCGCTCTACGTGGCCAACGCGGGCTGCGCGCTGGTGGAGGACGCGGCGGCGCACCAGCGGTGGCTCGGCGCCTTCCGGGATCAGGGGCTCCGCTTCCACGCCGCCGACGAGCAGTACGCGCCGGTGGCGCTCGAGCCCCCCGCGAGCTTCGAGGAGGCCTGGCCCGCCGCGGCGGACGCCCTGGACTAGCGCCGCCCCCTCCGGCCGCGACGACGCAGCGCCGCGGCCAGGGCGAGCGCGCCCAGGCTGAGCACGGCGCGCTGCCCCGCCGACGTAGCGACGGCGCAGCCGCAGCCTCCGTCCCGGCGAGACGGTGACGGCCCGGGCGGAACGTCGCCCAGCCGCCAGCTCGGCGCGCCCGGGCCCACGCTGCAGCCGCAGCCCGCGTCTTGGTCCGCGCTCGACGCCGTCGCGCCGGCGCCAGCGGCGCCAGCGGCGCCAGCGGCGCCGCCCTCGGCTCCGACCGCGCCCGCGCCGCCACCCCCCGCGGTCCCGCTGGCGCCGCCTCCAGCGCCGCCCGCCTCCCCACCCGCGCCGCCCGGCCCTGGCCAGGTGGACTCGTCCACCCACTCATAGGCGCCGAGATCCACCGCGGTCCCTTGGGGCCGCGGCACCCGACGGAGATCCTCCGCCGGGGCCTGCTCCGAGGAGCCCACGTCCACGGCGGGCGCGTCGGCGAGCAGCCGCAGATCCCACTGCGCCGGGCTCACGAAGTAGCGACTGAAGTCCGAGGTCTCGATGATCTGGTTGTGATCCTCCACCACGTTCGTCCCCGACAGCCGCAGCGCCATCGTGAGGTTGTTGCGGACGACGACGTTCTGGCTGGCCCGGCCGTCTTTGTGCTCGGTCACCATGATCCACGGCGGCCCGGGGCGCCCCTCCGCGTTGTCGATCACGGTGTTGTTGACGATGCGGGAGTCGAGCGCGCCGTAGAGCGAGATGCCATGCCAGTGATCGGTGACGACCACGTTGTTCTCTACCACCCAGCCGCTGAACATCCCGTCGAAGCAGCCGAGGCCCTGCATCTGCCCCTTGAGCGGCCGCGCTGGGTCTTCCGAATTGATGAACACGTTGCCGCGCAGGGTGATGTTGCGCACCACCCCCGTCCCCACGCCGCCTGAGCCGACGGACCAGCTCTGAAAGCCGTCGTCGTGGTTGGAGTCCACGCTGTCGTCGAGGTAGCTGTCCTGGACGAGGTTGTACTCGAAGAGGCCATCGTCCCCGAGGCCGCGCAGCCCGTCCGCGGAGAAGCCGAGGACGCGGTTGCCCCGCACGACGGCGCGCTGCCCGCTCACGCTGATGCCAAAGCGGACGCTACGGACCTCGTTGTCGAGCAGGGTGACGTCGTCGCCGGCCACGGAGATGCCGTTGCTCGCCACGTCCAGCCACTCCGTCACGCCCCAGCCGGAGGCGTCCTCCACGCTGTGGAGCCTACACGAGGCCACCGTGACTCGGCTCGCGCCCGCGCCGATGTCGAGCAGCGTGCCCTTCGTGGGGGTCGGCATGTACGCGGGGCTGACGTCGACGCCGCTCAGCTGCCAGCCGCTGGTGGCGCCGAAGCGCACGCGCCCGAGGCGGACGCCCTGGGCGCCACTCTTGGGGAGCACCACGATGGGGGGCTCGAAGTGTCCGCTCGTGAAGCTCGGCGTGCCGTGGTAGCCGGCGCCGAGGTAGAGGCGATCTCCCGCCTTCACGGTGGTGCCGATGAGGCCCCCGGCCGCGACCTCTTCCAGGGTGCGCCAGGGCCGCGCCGGGCTGCCGTCCCCGGAGGTGGAGCCGCTGGCGGGCTCCACGTAGTAGTCCGCGGCGAGCGCGCTCCCCGACCAGCTCCCCAGCAAGACACACGCCCCGAGGCTCAGTGAGTGACGCCGCATGATGATGCTCCCGCCGGCGAGCGTATCACAGTGCGAGCTGGCCTCCGCGAAGGGCCCGCTCCGCGCCGATCCTAGCGCCGCTCCACGCTCGCTCCCTCGAGCGCGGAGCGTCTCGAGGGCGTGGGCGGGAGGGCGTGGGTTCGGGGGACTGGACGCCTGGAGATGCCTCGCGCTAGCGGCGCCTCCCGTGTCGCCTTCTGCGTCCCGGAGCGGCGGCGGCACCCTGGGAGGGTTGATTGCGCGGCTCGCCTGTCGAGGTCGACGAGGGTGGAGCACCGATGCTCACGCCTCCTGGCGCGCAGCGACGACCAACACGAACTCACACCGACGACGCTTCGCGCGCGGCGCCTCTCGTTAGGGACTCCTCGCGCAGCGGCCCGCGAGGTAGGCGTCACGAGTCGTCGGGATGTTGCTGTAGCGGGGCGCGGAGGTGAGGTCCGAGGCGTAGCCGTAGAACGAGCCACCCCGGACCACTCGATGGGAGGCTGAAGCGGTAGTAGCGCAGCTATTGCATGAGCCGGTTGGATAGGGGCTCGTGTACCAGTCCAGCGTCCACTCCCACACGCTCCCCGCCAAGTCCGACTGGCCCCAGCGGCCGTTGCCGGCGGGGACGGAGCCAACAGGGGCGATGTTGGTGAGGCCGGTGCAGCTCCCCGTGCCGTTCCAGTAACAGCCGTACACCGCTAGGGCCGTGTTGGCTCCTGGGTCGTCTGGGCCCCAGGCGTACTTCCGGTTCTGTGTACCGCCTGCCGACGCGTACTGCCACTCCGCCTCGCTCGGCAAAAAAGCCCCCGTCCCAGAGGCAGAAGGCGTAGAGGGCGAACCAACCGAGGCAGTTCTGCGGCAGCTTCTCGTTGCTACTGGCGCTCGGTGTCCACGTCGAATACGTGGAATCGACGCAACTGGAAGTGAGCGTGCTGTCCCACGTCGTCTTGTCCCCCGGCAACTGGCTGTTCCATGACGTGGCCCACCCCGGCTCGTAGCCGCCCCCCCGCCCCGCTGTTCACGAGCCCCGCGCCGCCGTTCAGGTGCGTGTGCTTGCCGGCTCCTGCCGCCGGACACCAGTTGCCTACCCACCCGTCCACGAACGCCCTGAAGCGCCCCACCGTCACCTCGTACTTGTCCAAGCGATAGCTGCTCACCGTCGCCGTGGTGCCAGAGGCCAGCGTCGTGGTCTCCCCACCCTGCACGAGCAGGCTGGTGCAGCGGCTCTCACTGTTCGGACCGCAGTCGCTCTTGCCAGGGCCGCTGGTGGCGCAACTCGGAGCGACGCAGGCCCCGGAGGTGCAGACCTCCCCTATGCGGCACGCCTTGCGGTTGCTGCAGTTGCTGCCGCAGGCGCTCGGGTCGTTCAGGTTCACCTCGCAGCCGTTGCTCGGCTCTCCGTCGCAGTCCCGCGTGCTGCCCGTGCAGGCCTGGCACAGCCCCGCCGAGCAATACGCTGTCCCTGCGGGGCACGGCGCGGCGTCCCGCCACGTGCCCGTGCCGTCGCACTGCTGCGGCGCCGCGCCGTTGCAGCGCAGCGTGCCCGGCTCACAGCTCCCCACGCACGCGCCATTCACGCACGCCTGCCCGGCGCAGCTCTCCACCTCCTCCGCCGTCACCAGATCCGGGCCACACTGCTCGACCCCTTGTCCCTCGCAGTAGCTAGCCCCCGGCACCTTGCCCGCGCAGGCGGGCAGGATGGGCGCGCAGAGCCCCTGGCAACCGGCGCTCGTGTCACACTTCTCCCCCACCCGGCAGGTGCCGTTCGCCTTCCACGTCCCGCCGTCGCAGATGAGCTGCGCCCCCTGCGCGTGTCCCGCGCACGCCAGCGCCCCGTTCGGCGCGCACCGCTCCCCCAGCGTCCCCGTCCCGCCACTCCCCGGCGTCCCGCCAACCCCTCCACTCCCGCTCACTCCCGCTCACTCCCGCTCACTCCCGCTCACTCCCGCTCACTCCCGCTCACTCCCGCTCACTCCCCCACTCCCGCTCGCTCCTCCGCCCGCGCTCCCAACGGCTCGGCCATCGGCCGCCGGCTCCGTCGGCTCCTCGCCGCACCCCGCCCCCAGCGCCACGCTCACCACCATCACCCCCACCAGGCTCCACGTGGACATCGCGGCGCCAAGCTACCAGACCCAGGCCCTAGAGGTCACCGCCGCGCCGCACGGACGCGCCGCTGGAGCGCCCGCTCAGCGGAGAGGACGACACCAGCCGACTTGCCACCCACCGCCCGCTCGCCCACTCCCTCTCACCCGCTCCCTCCACGACGAGCCGTGACGAGCGGCGACCCCGGCGTGGGCTCGGGGGATACGCCTCAGCCGGAGCCCGCGAGCGCGCGCGCGACCAGCGCCTGAAAGTGGGCGATGAGCCGCTCCGAGCGCGGCATCAGGCGCCCCGCGTCGAGCAGGCCGCTGGTGACCCCTCGCTGCACCCGCTCCACGAGCGCGCGGTCCTCCTCTCCCACCTGGTCGTCCAGCGCGAGCAGCTCGGCGAACCAGGCGTCGTCCGCGTCCTCACCGACGAAGTAGTCGAGGAAGCGCTCGGTCCTCGCGGGGGCGCGCGGGAGGAGCGGGCCGATGGAGAGGTTCTGGCGCCCTGGGTAGATGTTGAGGATGGTCCCAGGGAAGAGCAGGTGAAACTGCCCGCGCGAGACCGCACCTTCGAACGTGGCCTCAGCGCCGGCGCGTACCGGACACTCCTGGCTGAGCCGCGGGCCCTGCGCCTCGAGCTGGTACGCCTCCTCGCTGACGTCGATGGCGCGGATGAGGCCGGGGTGGACGACCGGGCAGTGGTAGCACTCCAGGAAATTCTCCGCGACGATCTTCCAGTTGGCCTCGAGCGTCGAGGTCGAGCGCTTGACGAAGCGCAAGGCGTCCACGTCCACGCCCCCCGCGGCCACGCGCGCTGGGAGGTCTCCGAGCAGCTCCGCGAGCGGCGGCGCCTGCGGCGAGGTGCACACGAACAGCAGCGCACCCCAGCGCTCGAGCCGCAGCGGCAGCAACCCGAGCTCGACGGTGTCGCCGTCATCCTCGGCGGACAGGCGCGGCGCCCGCAAGAGGCGCCCGTCGAGGCCGTAGGTCCAGGCGTGGTACGGGCACTGGAGATTCCTCTTCGTGCCGGCGCCGTCGCACACGAGCGCGCCGCGGTGCCGGCAGACGTTCAGGAGCGCGCGCAGGGTGTCTTGCTCGTCCCGCACCAGGACGATGGGCACCGTGCCGGCGTGCGTGGCCTTGAAGCTCCCGCGGCTGGGGAGCTCCCCGGCGTGACCCACGTAGTGCCAGGCGGGCGCGAAGATGCGCCGCTGCTCCTCCGCCAAGATGGCCGGCTCCGAATAGTAGGCGTACGGGAGCGTCCTCGTTCCTGCCGTCATGGCTCGATGGTACGCTGGCGGGGCCGTGAGACGTCAAGCCTAGCGCGGACCCTCGACTCCTTGCCGAAGGCGCCCGCGCTGCGCGCGCCCGCGCGTTCAGGGGACCCAGCGGGCGAGCACGCAGGTGACGTTGTCCGGGCCGCCGTTGGCGTTGGCCGCCTCGATGAGGCGGCTGGTGGCGGTGGGGAGATCCGGCGACGTGGCCACGATGTCCAAGATCTGCTCGTCCGTCACCGGACCGGAGAGGCCGTCCGAGCAGAGCAGCAGGGTGTCCCCGGCGCGCGGCGGCTCGAAGCGCGTGTCCACCTTGACGGTGTCCTTCATCCCGAGCGCGCGCACGATGACGTTCTTGTGGGGGAAGTTGGCGATCTCTTCCTCCGTGAGCTGCTTCATCTTCTTGTAGTCGTTGAGCAGCGAGTGGTCTTCCGTGAGCTGCTCGATCTGGCCCTCACGGATGCGATAGACGCGGCTGTCGCCCACGTGGGCCACGTAGACGCCGTCCTCCACCGCGAAGAGCGCCACCACGGTGGTGCCCATGCCGCGCTGCTTGGCGTTGCGCTGCGCCTGCTCGTAGATGCGGAGGTTGCACAGCTTGATGCCGGTGATGAGCCGGTTCTCCTCATAGCCCTTCGAGCGGTCCATCTTGTAGGGCCAGGTCCGCTCTGGATCGTCCGCGGTGGCGGCGAAGAACTCCTGCAGCGTGTCGACCGCCATCTTGGAGGCCACCTCGCCGGAGGCGTGCCCGCCCATCCCGTCGGCGACGACGTAGAGCCCATACTCCGCCAAGATGGCGAAGTTGTCTTCGTTGTGGTTGCGCTTGCGACCGACGTCGGTCTGGCCAGCGACTTCAATCCGAAGGGGTCGTGACAAGGGGACTCCGAGGACTCAGGCGGATCGAGGGCGAATCGTGCCGCCTTGGCGCGCGGGGCGTCAAGCAAGAACGCCCCCGGCCGCCACGGCGCGGCCCACGCTGCGGGATCCACCGGCAGGCGGCGGCGCGGGCGGCGCGGCCGCCCACCCCTGGGGTCGGCGGCGCGCCCTCGGCGCGGCCGCCGCCGCGGCGACGCCCAGCGCCTCCGCGACCGCCGCGCCAGGGCCCGGCGAGCTCGGGCCGGCGCGGGGCGCCGTGCTCGGGCGCGCCGCCGCCGAGGGAGCTCAGCCGCGCGCGGCGAGCTGTCCGCAGGCGGCGTCCACGTCTGCGCCGCCGCTGTAGCGGCGGTGGGCGTACACGCCGAGCTGCGCCAGCGCATCACGGAAGGCGCGCTCCTTGGCGTCCGCGGTCCGAGTGAAGGGATCGTCCGTGGTCGAGATCGAGTTGTACGGAATGAGGCTGAGGCGGGGGCGCACCCCGGCGCGCTGGGTGAACTCACGGTAGAGCGCCGCCAGCGCGACCGCCTCCTCGACGCCGTCGTTGACGCCGGCCAAGAGCGTCAAGGCCCACAGCGGCGCCCGACCCGTGAGCGTGGCGTGCTCCACGGCCGCGTCCAGCACGCGCGCGAGCGGGTGGGTCCGCGAGATGGGCATCAGCCGCTCGCGCACCTCCGGCCGCGCGCTGCCGAGCGAGAGGCCGAGCCGCACCTGCGGCAGCTCCTGGCTCAGGCGCCGGATCCCCGTGGGGAGCCCCGCCGTGCACACGGTGACGCAGCGCGCGTCGATGGCCATCCCCGATGGCTGCATGAAGACGCGCACCGCCTCGATGACCCGATCCAGGTTGGCGAGCGGCTCCCCCATGCCCTGAAACACCACCCCGTGGACGCGCTGCTCGAGCGCCGGGTCCAGCCCGCGCCGCACCAGCCGCACCTGCTCCACGATCTCCCAGGTCTCCAGGTTGCGCTGGAGCCCCAGGCGCCCCGTCGCGCAGAAGCTGCACGCCAGCGCGCAGCCCACCTGAGAGCTGACGCACACGCTGAAGCGCCCGGGCTTCTCCAGGGGGATCCTCACCGTCTCGAGCCGCTGCCCGTCGCTCGTCATGAGCAGCAGCTTGCGGAAGGGGTCGACGGCGCTCTGCCGCTCCGCCAGCCGGGTGAGCGTGGGCAGCGCGCCCGCGGCGCGCACCGCCTCGAGCGCCACGCGCCGCACGCGCTCGACCGGCGCCTGGAGGCTCTGCTCCCGGCTGACCGCGCTGACCACGCGCCGCGCCTCCCCGAGCGTCAGCACGGGGAGAGCCGCCTGGAGCTGCTCTGGAGTGAGGGCCTGGAGCGCCAGCATCGGGGTCGCACTCTGGCAGCTCGACCGCGCTCGGTCCACGCCTCGTGCTGGGCCGAGGCCAGCGGCAGCGCGGACGAGCGTGGGGCGCGCGAGCGTGGGGGCGAGGCGCGCCGGCGGGGGAAGGGACGGGCGGCCCCCGCGCGCTGCGCTGCCGCCGGCTCAGGGGACTTGGCCCCGGTCCACGGGGATCTGCCACCATTTCACCGCCAGCTCGGCAGAGCCCCGGAGGCGCCGCCGAGCCCCCCACCAGGAGCCCACCATGGAGCTACGCCTCGTCTCCCCCGCCCCCCCTGCTCGCCCCACCCCACAATGGCTGCTCAGCAACGGGGAGCTGACCGTTGGTCCAGTGTCCACCGAGCTGCTGGTGCGCGGCGTCACGCAGGGGCGCGTCCCGAGCGACGTCTGGGTGCGAGAGCTGCGCAGCCACCGCTGGCGAGCGCTCTACCAAATCCGTGAGGTCGCCGCGCTCGAGCGGCCACGCCCGCGGCGAGCGCCGCCGCTCGAGGCGCTGGGGCTCGGGGAGCTGCCGCTGTCCCAGGCGCTCCGCTTCGCGCGAGACGCGAGCGAGATGCTGCACTTTGGCCTGCACGCGGCGCTCGCCACCACCCGCTCCGTCATCGGCCTGGTGCACGGCTTCGAGCGCCCGTGGGGGCCTCCCGTCACCAGCGTCGCCTATGGCCCAGGCACCCAAGGCCTCCTCGGGCTCAGCGTCCCGCTGCGCGACGTGGCGCTCGGCGCGGCGCGCGCCCGCTGCCTCGTCCTCGGGCCCCCGGAGACGAGCTCCATCCACCACGCCGCGGCCCTGCGGCTCGGCGGCGGCGCCCGCTGCTTCGCCAGCGTGGCCGTGGTGCCGATTTGGCGCGACGGCGAGCTGCACGCCGTCTTCGAGCTGGGGCGCGTCGACCACCCCTTCCGCGACGCCGATGGCGACGCGCTGCGCCACCTCGCGCTCGAGCTCGGGCATCACCTGGCGCGCGGCACCAACTGACCCGCGGGGGCGCGGCGCGCCAGGCGCGCTATGCTCGCGCCCCCCCGCGCGCGCGGCCGGCGCGCCGCGCGGCCCCTCCCAGCATCATGCAGCTCTTCGCCCACCCCTACGCCGCCTTCCTCCACGAGGTGGAGAAGCCCAACCGCTACACCGGCGCCGAGCACGGCGCGCGCCCCGTCCCACCGGAGGCGCCGCCGGGGCAAAAGAGCTGGCGGAGCGTGCAGGCGCGCGTCTGCCTGGCCTTCCCGGAGATCTACGACATCGGGATGAGCCACCTCGGCTATCGCATCCTCTACAAGGTGCTCAACGACGACCCGCGCACCCTGGCCGAGCGCTGCTACGCGCCGTGGATCGACCTCCAGGCCAAGCTGCAGGAGCACGGCAAGCTGCTCGTCAGCCTGGAGTCCGCGCGCCCGCTCAGCGACTTCGACGTGGTAGGCTTCAGCCTGCAGTATGAGCTGACCTACTCCACGGTGCTGCGCATGCTCCGGCTCGGGGGCATCCCCTGGCGCGCGGCGGCCCGCGGCGACGACGATCCGCTGATCGTCGCCGGCGGCCCGGTGGCCACCCACGCCGAGCCCATGGCGCCCTTCCTCGACGCCATCCTCATCGGCGACGGCGAGGAGGCGCTGACGGAGCTGGCCCTGGTGTGGACGGCCGGCAAGCGCGCGGGTCAGCCTCGCGAGGCGCGGCTGCGCGCGCTGGCGCAGCTCCGCGGCGTGTACGTGCCCTCGCTCTACGACACGGCCGTGGACGAGCGCACCGGCCTGCTCGTCGTCACCGGCCCGAAGCCGGGCACGGGCGCGCCCTTCCCCGTGGAGCGGCGCCTGCTCGAGGATCTCTCGCGCTTCCCCTTCCCGGACGACTCCCCGGTGGGCGGACCGGAGGCCATCTTCGACCGGATGAGCATCGAGGTGGCGCGCGGCTGCACCGAGGGCTGCCGCTTCTGCCAGGCGGGCATGATCTACCGCCCGGTGCGCGAGCGAGAGCCCAAAGAGGTGGTGGACACCGTGCTGCGCGCGCTCGCCAAGAGCGGGCACGACGAGGTGAGCCTCACCGCGCTGAGCACGGCGGACGTGTCGTGCATCTCTCCGCTGATCAAGGCGCTGGTGGACAAGACGGCGCCCGAGCGGATCAGCCTGTCGGTGGCGTCGCTGCGCGCCTACGGGCTCGCCGAAGAGCTGCTGGACGACCTGCGGCGCGTGCGCGCCACGGGCCTGACCTTCGCGCCGGAGGCCGGGACCCAGCGCCTGCGGGACGTGATCAACAAGAACGTCACCGAGGAGCAGCTCATGGAGACGGCCGAGCGCGTCTTCTCCCGCGGCTACGACAAGATGAAGCTCTACTTCATCTGCGGCCTGCCCACCGAGGAGGACGCCGACGTGCGCGGCATCGTCGAGGTGGCGCGCGCCACCCTCGCCGTCGGGCGCCGGCTGGGCAAGCGGCCGACGGTCACCGTCAGCGTCAGCGTGCACATCCCCAAGCCGCACACGCCCTTCCAGTGGTGCGCCATGGACACCCCGGAGCAAATTGCCCACAAGCAGCAGCTCTTGCGCGACGCGGCGCGCGGCGTCAAAGGGCTCGGCCTACGGCTGCACAACGACCGCTCGAGCGTGCTCGAGGCGGTGCTGGCGCGGGGAGACCGTCGCCTGGCGGACGTCATCGAGCGCGCCACGGAGCACGGCGCGCTCTTCGATAGCTGGACGGAGCACCTGCGGCTGGAGGTGTGGGAGGAGGCGCTCCGGCACTGTCAGGTGGACACCTCGCTCTACCTCGGCACCCTGCCGGTGGACGCCCGCCTGCCCTGGGACCACGTGGACATCGGGCTGGAGGACGGCTTCTTGGCGCGAGAGTACCGCAAGGCGCTGCACAGCCGGCTCTCACCGCCGTGCAGCAAGGTGGCGGGGACCTTCGTGCACCCCACCAACGTTCAGGACGCGCTCGCCCAGAAGGCGCGCCTCGTGTGCTACGACTGCGGCATCGCCTGCGACATGAGGCAGATGCGGGAGCGCCGCGTCGGCTTCCTGCACGCGATGGGCGCCGAGCGGCCCGCGCGCGCGCCCGACCCACCCGGGGGCGCCGCCGACGCGCCCCCGGGCGCCAGCGCCCAGCGCGTGGACCGCACCGAGCACGTGCGCCGGCTCGAGGCCGCGCGCGGCGTGCGGAGCGGGACGGCGTCGCGCTGGCGCTTGGGCTTCGCCAAGGTGGGGCCCACCGCCTTGCTGGGCCACCTGGATCTCACGCGCGAGCTGTCGCGCGTCATCCGCCGCGCGGGGGTGCGGATCGGCTACAGCGCGGGCTTTCGTCCGAAGCCGGAGCTGTCCTTCGCGCCGGCGCTGTCGCTCGGCGTCGCCAGCTTGGATGAGTACTTGGACGCCAAGCTGCTCGACGCGCCCAGCGCCGAAGCGCTGCTCCTGCGGCTGAACGGCGCCGCCAAGGGCGGGCTGTCCTTCCACGCCGCGGTCGCGCTCGGCCCGCGGGATCCCGGGCTCTCGAGCGTCGTCACCGGCGCGCGCTACGTGCTGGCGGTCTCGGAGAGCGCGCTCGCGGCGCTCGGGGGCGCGGCCTGGCTCGAGCAGCGCGTCGCGGCCTTCCTCGCCACGAGCGAGCACCGGCTGCTCAGGAACGTCAACGGCCTCGGCAAGTGGCTGGACGCGCGCAGCTTCGTCAGCTCGCTCGCGGTGGACGAGCCCGCGGCGGAGGCTGCGGTGCGCCGCGCCGGGATCCTGGGGCGCGTCACCTGCTTGAGCGCGGAGCTGAAGATCTTGGGCACCGGGGCGCTCAAGCCGCGCGAGCTGCTCACCGCCGTGACGGGGCTGCCGGAGCTGCCGCACGTCACCGTGCGCTGGGCGCTGCTCGCGGGCGCCGGCACGCCGCTCGATCTCGAGCTGCACCGCCAAGAGGCGCTGGGCAAGCCCAAGACCGAGCGAGACGGGGAGCTGCTCGTCGCGCCGTGAGCGGGCCGCCCTGCCCGCGCCTCAGTGCCGCGTCAGCTTGCGGTACTTGATGCGCGTGGGCTGGCTGGCGTCCACGCCGAGGCGCCGGCGGCGGTCCTCCTCATAGGCCTGGTAGTTGCCCTCGAACCACACCACCTGACTGTCGCCCTCGAAGGCCAGCAGGTGCGTGGCGATGCGGTCGAGAAACCAGCGGTCGTGGCTGATGACGACCACGCAGCCCGGGAACCCGAGCAGCGCCTCCTCCAGCGCGCGCAGCGTGTCCACGTCCAGATCATTGGTCGGCTCGTCCAAGAGCAGCACGTTGCCGCCGCTCTTGAGCAGCTTGGCGAGGTGGACGCGGTTGCGCTCACCGCCGGAGAGGCTCTTGACGCGCTTCTGCTGGTCGCTGCCGCGAAACCCGAACCACGCGCAGTACGCGCGGGAGGCGACCTCACGCTTGCCGAGCAGGAGCTTGTCCTCACCGCCCGAGATCTCCTCCCACACGTTCTTCTCGCTCTGCAGGGCGTCGCGGCTCTGATCCACGTAGGAGATCTTCACGGTGTCACCGACCAGGAGCGCTCCAGCGTCCGGGCGCTCCTCACCGACCAGCAGCTTGAAGAGCGTGGTCTTGCCGGCGCCGTTCGGCCCGATCACGCCCACGATGCCGCTGCGCGGGAGCTTGAAGTCGAGCGCTTCGAACAGCACGCGCTCGCCGAAGGCCTTGGTCAGCGCGCGCGCCTCGATCACCTCGTCCCCCAGCCGCGGCCCGGGCGGGATGCTGATCTCCGTAGGATCTGCCGGGCCCTTGTTGGCGCTGGTGACCAGCTCGTCGTAGGCCGCCAGGCGCGCCTTGCTCTTGGCTTGGCGCGCGCGCGGCGAGGCCCGCACCCACTCCAGCTCCTGCTTGAGCTTGCGCTGGCGCTGGCTCTCTTGCTTCTCCTCCACGGCCAGGCGCGCCGACTTCTGCTCGAGCCAGCTCGAGTAGTTGCCCTTGAAGGGGTAGCCGTGACCGCGGTCCAGCTCCAAGATCCACTCCGCCACGTCGTCGAGGAAGTAGCGATCATGGGTGACGGCCACCACCGTGCCGGGGTAGTCGTGGAGGAAGCGCTCGAGCCAGGCGACGCTCTCGGCGTCCAGGTGGTTGGTGGGCTCGTCCAGCAGCAGCATGTCCGGGCGCTCGAGCAGCACGCGGCAGAGGGCGACGCGGCGACGCTCACCGCCGGACAGCTTGGCGACCTCGGCGTCTCCCGGGGGGAGCCGGAGCGCCTCCATCGCCTGCTCCACGTGCTGATCCAGGTTCCAGAGATCGGCCGCGTCGATCTCGTCTTGGAGCTGGCCTTGCTGCTCGAGCAGCTGGTTCATCGCCTCGTCGGAGAGCGGCTCGCCGAGCTGCAGGCTCAGCTCCTCGAAGCGCGTGAGCTTCTGCCGCTGGGCGGCGACCGCCTGCTCCACCGCCTCGCGCACGGTGGCGGCGTCGCCGAGCTCCGGCTCCTGCGCGAAGTAGCCCACCTTGGTGCCGGGGTGGGGCCGCGCCTCGCCGAGGTGCTCCTGGTCCACGCCCGCCATGATCCTGAGCAGGGAGCTCTTGCCGGAGCCGTTGCTGCCGATGACGCCGATCTTGGCGCCGGGCAGGAAGGCGAGCGTGATGTTGGACAGGACCTTCTTGTCCGGGGGGTGGACCTTCGAGACGTCCTGCATCGTGAAGATGAACTCGGGCATGGCCGGCTCGGCATAGCCCGAGTCCAGCCCCGGGGGCAGCACCGGAGCGGGGGCGCCCTTTCTCGGGAGCCGTCGAGCCCGCGCAGGACTAGGGAATAGTTGCGCCGAGGCCCGGGTTCGGTGCGCTGACCCGAGACCGCGGCGTGGTTCGGGTCCCCGGCGCTCACGGGCCCCCCCGAGGGACCGCTCGGCCTCCCTAACCCGCTGAATTATTGGAGCTCGTACCGACATCATGCCCTCGAAGCCGCTCCGCCATGGAGAGCCCTGCCCGCGATCGACCGCGCAACGTTGTGTCCTGGGCGCTCCTCGCCCTATGGGAGCGTCCTCATGCTCGCAATGACCAGCGTCGGGACCCCAGCCCTCTGGGTGGGATTCTTGGTGTTCGTAGCGCTCATGCTGGCGCTCGACCTCGGCGTGTTCCACAAGAACCCGCACGCCATCACGCTGAAGGAGGCGGGGCTCTGGAGCGTGGCGTGGGTCACGCTGTCGCTCGGCTTCAACGGCATCGTCTTCCACTACTTCGGCAAGGAGGTGGGGCTGCAGTTCACCGCCGCCTACCTCCTGGAGAAGGCGCTCAGCGTCGACAATATCTTCGTCTTCGTCGTCATCTTCACCTCACTCAAGGTGGCGCCGGCCTACCAGCACCGGGTGCTGTTCTGGGGCGTGCTCGGCGCGCTGGTGCTGCGCGCGCTGTTCATCGGCCTGGGCACGGCGCTGGTGCAGAGCTTTCACTGGGTGATGTACGTCTTCGGCGCCATCCTGGTGTTCACGGCCGGCAAGCTGCTGTTCGGCCACGACGACGACGGCGACCCCACGGACAACCGGATCTTCAAGGCCTTCCGGCGGCTGGTGCCCATGTCGAAGGACTACCACCAAGATCACTTCTTCGTGCGGGAGGGCGGCAAGCGCCTGGCCACGCCGCTGCTCGCCGTCCTGGTGCTGGTGGAGTTCACGGACGTGCTGTTCGCGGTGGACTCCATCCCAGCCGTCTTCGCCGTCTCTCAAGATCCCTTCATCGTCTTCACGTCCAACATCTTCGCCATCCTGGGCCTGCGCTCCATGTACTTCCTGCTCGCGGGCGTGGTGCACAAGTTCCACTTGCTCAAGGTGGGGCTCGCGGGGGTCTTGGCCTTCGTCGGGGTCAAGATGCTGATCGTGGACTACTACAAGGTGCCCATCGCCTGGTCGCTGGGCGCCATCGCCGCCATGCTGACGCTCAGCGTCGTGGCCTCCCTCGTCTGGCCCAAGCCGCCAGAGACCGCCGTCGAAGCGGGGCCCAGGGAGCCCTGAGGCGCGCCGCCGGGGCGGGGCGTCAGTCCTCCACGAAGTCCAGGTCGCGGCCGAAGGTCTCCTCGAGCCCGAGCAGCGAGACCGCGGCCAGCAGCACGGTGACGGCGCCGACCGTGGCCGCGCTCCCCAGCACCCCGAGCCCGGGCTTGAGCCACTGAAAGCTCGAGGTGGCGAGCACCACCGCGCCGCGCACGAAATTGGGCGCCGTCGTGGTGACCGTGGCGCGCAGGTTGGTGCCGAACTGCTCCGAGGCCACCGTGACGAACACCGCCCAGTACCCGGACGCTACCCCGAGCGCCAGGATGATGCCGTAGAAGATCGTGAGCGAGCGGCCTCCCAGCGTGAAGTACGCGACGATGCACGCCGCCGTCGCCGCCAAGAAGCCGGTGAGCACCCGCTTGCGGCTCCTGAGGCGCTGGCTCAGCAGCCCGCTGCCCAGGTCCCCGACGGCGAGCCCCAGGTACATCAACATGACCGCGGTGGAGGGCTTGGGGAGCTCCACCAAGCCCAGGGCACGCCCGAGCTCCGGGGAGAAGGCGACCAAGATGCTCACCGCATACCAGATGGGCACCCCGACCAAGATCACGGCCACGTAGCGCTTGAGGCGCCCGAGCTGGGTGAACAGCGCCATGAAGTCCCCGTGCCGCACCCCGCGCTGCTGCGAGCCGCGAAACATGGCGCTCTCCCGCAGACCCACCCGCACCACGAGCAGCACGAGCCCCATCCCGCCACCCACGAAGTACGCCGTGCGCCAGCTGAAGGCCTCCCCCACCAGCGCCGCCACCACCGCGCCCAGGATGCCGATGGTGGCCACCACGGTGGTGCCGTAGCCGCGCGAGCTGCGGTGCATCACCTCGCTGACCAGCGTGATGCCGGCCCCGAGCTCACCGGCGAGCCCCACCCCCGCGATGAAGCGCGTCACCTCGTACGCGAAGATGCTGGTGACCAGGCCGTTGGCGATGTTCGCCAGGGAGTACAGGGTGATGGAGCCGAACAGCACCGTCAGCCGCCCCCGCTTGTCCCCGAGGATGCCCCAGAGCACGCCGCCCAGCAGCATGCCGCCCATCTGCCAGTTGAGCAGCCGCACCCCCACGTCCGTCAGCTCCTCCCCCGTCAGCCCGAAGTCGCGGAGGCTCGGCAGCCTGACGATGGCGAACAAGATGAGGTCGTAGATGTCCACGAAGTAGCCGAGCGCGGCCACCAGCACCGTGAGGCCTACGTTGCGCCGCTCCTCGGTCGCGCCAGGCATGAGGCGGCTAGCCAACCAGGGTGAGCGGGGGCCGGTCAAGCGACGCCCGAGCTCCCCGCACGAGCGCACGAAATGACTGAACGTCCGTAGCGTGCCGGGTCGAAGCCCCCGGCTCGCGTTGGCTTCGGGCAGGCTATCTGCTACTCGGCGGCCCCGCCGCTCGGCGTCGAGGGGCCCCACCCGCGGGCGCCCTCACGCCCCGCGCGCACCGTGAACGCGGCCTCACCGGGCCTGCCCTCAAAGGATCGTCGCTTGGAGTCCCTACCCTTTTACGCCATCGGTGCCGGCGCGGTCGCGCTGGTCATCGCGCTCGCCCTCTACTTCCGCGTCAAGTCCATCCCCGAGGGGAACGAGGCCATGGCGCGCATCGCTCGCTACATCCGCGAGGGCGCCATGGCCTTCCTCTGGCGCGAGTACAAGGTGCTCGGGCTCTACGCGCTGGTGGTCTTCGCCGCGCTGTCGGCCGCGCTCGGGCTCACCGCGGGGGTCTGCTTCTTGGCGGGCGCGGGGCTGTCCCTGCTCGCCGGCTTCTTCGGGATGAAGAGCGCCACCTACGCCAACGTGCGCACCACGGAGGCCGCTCGCACCAAGGGCAAGCCCGAGGCGCTGCTCACCGCGCTGGACGGCGGCGCCGTGATGGGGCTGTGCGTGGCCGGGCTCGGCCTCATCGGCATGGGGGTGCTCTACTACCTCTACCGCAGCGCGGATCGGCATGAGCTCGGCACGGTGCTGCACTCCTTCGCCGTCGGCGCCAGCAGCATCGCGCTGTTTGCCCGGATCGGCGGCGGCATCTACACCAAGGCCGCGGACGTCGGCGCGGACATCGTCGGCAAGGTGGAGGCGAACATCCCCGAAGACGACCCGCGCAACCCCGGCGTCATCGCGGACAACGTGGGCGACAACGTGGGCGACACCGCCGGCATGGGCGCGGACATCTTCGAGAGCTACGTGGCGGCCATGGTGGCCGCCATGGCGCTGGCCCTGACCACCCCCGTGGAGCAGCTCCGGGTGCTGGCGCCCAGCGTCACGGACGAGACCACCCTGCGCGTCATCGGGGTGGCGCTGCCGCTCCTGCTCGCCACCATCGGCCTCGCCGTCAGCGTGGTGGGCATCTTCATCACCCGGATGCTCAAGAACCTGCCCCCGGCGCGGGTGCTGCGGCTCGCGCTCATCTTGCCGCCGTTCTTGGTCATCCTCGCGGCCTTCCCGGCGCTCAGCGCCTTCGGGATCTCCACCAGCGCCGTGTACGTGCTGGCCGCCGGCGCGCTGGCCGGCGCGGTGGTGGGGCTCGTCACGGACTACTACACCTCCTCCGGGCCCGTGGAGGCGGTCGCCAAGGCCGCGCTCACCGGCCCCGGCACGAACGTCATCCGTGGCCTCGCGGTGGGCATGGAGAGCACCGCCATCCCGCTCGTCACGCTGGTCGTCGCCGGGGCCGTCTCCAACCACTTCCTCGGACTCTACGGCATCGCGCTCGCGGCCGTCGGGATGCTGGCCGGCACCGCCATCGTGATGACGGTGGACACCTACGGGCCCATCGCGGACAACGCGGGCGGCATCAGCGAGATGAGCGGGCTCGGGGAGGAGGTCCGCGCCATCACGGACGAGCTGGACGCCGTCGGCAACACCACGGCCGCCGTGGGCAAGGGCTTCGCCATCGGCTCGGCGGTGCTCACGGTGGTGGCGCTGTTCGCCGCCTTCCACATGGAAGTGAACGCCGTGCGCGTCTCCAAGGGCGCGGCGGAGCTCAGCCTGCACCTGACGGACGCCAACGTCCTCATGGGGCTCTTACTCGGGGCCATCTTGCCGTGCCTCGTGGGCTCCACCACCATGACGGCGGTGGGTCGCGCCGCCGGCGCCATCGTAGAGGAGATCCGCCGGCAGTTCCGGGAGATCCCGGGGCTGCTCGAGGGCAAGCCCGGCGTCGAGCCGCAGCCCGCGGTCATCGTGGACATCGCCACGACGGCGGCCATCAAGGAGATGCTGCTGCCCGGCGCCATCGCGGTGCTGTCGCCCGTGGTGCTCGGCTTCGCCTTCGGCGCGGAGCTGCTGGCAGGCGCGCTCGCCGGTGCGCTCGCGGTGGGCTCCACGCTCTCCTTGCTCATGGCCAACGGCGGCGGCGCCTGGGACAACGCCAAGAAGTTCATCGAGAAGGGCGGGCTCACGGGCCACAAGAAGGGCTCGGACGCGCACAAGGCGGCCGTGGTGGGGGACACCGTGGGCGACCCCTTCAAGGACACCTCCGGCCCCGGCATCGCCATCCTCATCAAGGTGATGAGCGTGGTCAGCCTGCTCATCGCGCCGCTCGTCGCGATGCGCTGAGCCGCGCCGGGACAGACGCCGCTCGGACGCGCGCCGTGGCGCCTCCGAGCGGTGGGCTCAGCCGAACAGGTGCCAGACGGAGGGCAGCCAGAGCGCGGTGAGCAGGCCGTTGAAGCCCATCGCGAGCCCCGCGAAGGCGCCGGCCACCGCGCCCTCACCGAGCGCTGAGGCCGTGCCGATCCCGTGAGCGACGAGCCCGAGCGTGAAGCCGCGCGCCTCGGGCCGCCGCACGCGGACCCAGGTGAGCAGCAGCGGCCCCACCGTGGCGCCGAGCACCCCGGTGACGACCACCAGCCCCGCCGCCAGCGTGGGCGAGCCGCCCAGCCGCTCGGCCAAGGTCATGGCGATGGGCGTGGTGACGCTCTTGGGCGCGAGCGCCGCGAGCCCCTCGCGTCCAGCGCCCAGCAGCTCCGCCGCGCCGCAGGCGATGACGACCGCCGTCACCGAGCCCACCGCGAGCGCAGCGAGCAGCGGCACGAGGCGACGCCCCACGAGCCGTAGCTGCTGGGAGAGCGGGACCGCCAGCGCCACGATGGCCGGCCCCAGCAGCAGGTGCAGCGGTCGCGCCCCCGCGAAGTAGGTGGCGAAGTCGAGGCGCAGCCAGCGCAGCGTCAGCGCGATGAGCGCGCTGCCGAGGAGCACCGGGTTCATGAGCGGGTGCCCGCCGGCGCGCCGCTGCAGCAGGCTCGCCAGCTCGAAGCAGCCCAGCGTGAGCGCCAGCGCGAACAGCGGCGAGCGCAGCAGCTCGCTCACGAGCTGCCCCGCTGGGTGAACAGCCGCTCGGTGAGCACGCCGATGAGCACCAAGGTGAGCACCGTGCTCAGCGCGGCGCCGAGCACCAAGGCCACGCCGTCCCGCGCCAGCTCGTCGGACAGAAAGAAGACGCCGGCCGACGCCGGCAGGTAGAGGAGCGACAGCTTGCCGAGCATGGGTGCCGCCGCGGGCTCGACGTGGCGCGCGCCCTGCGGCCAAAGCACGAGGACCGTGAGGAGCAAGCCGAGGCCCATCACCGGCCCGGGGACGGGCAGAGCGAGGCTCACGCTGAGCGTCTCCCCGAGGAATTGAGCCGTCAGGAGGATCAGAAAGCCGCGGACCATGCCGGCGCTGGTAGTGGGGGGCGCGCCGGCGGGCAAGCGACGCCTGCCTTCGCGCGTGGAGGGGTGGCTTTCCTGCGCCCGCTCCAGCCGCTAGGCTGCCCCCATGCTCGACGTCACGGACTTGGTCGTTGGAAGCGGAGACGAAGCCAGCCCCGGCAAGCGGGTGAGCGTGCACTACACGGGGACGCTGACGAACGGAGAGAAGTTCGACAGCTCACTCGACCGCGGGCGCCCCTTCGATTTTGCGCTCGGCGGCGGCCAGGTCATCCAGGGCTGGGATCGAGGCGTGGCGGGCATGCGCGTGGGCGGCAAGCGCAAGCTCGTCATCCCGCCAGAGCTCGGCTACGGCTCGCGCGGCTTTCCGCCCGTCATTCCGCCGAACAGCACGCTCGTGTTCGAGATCGAGCTGCTGGCGGTGAAGTAGCGCCGCAGCGCGACCGCCCTGGCACCTAGGGTCAGGAGGGGCCAGGGCGTGCCGCCCTCCGCTCGGCTCGGTCAGTGGGCACGCGGCGCTGCGTCCGCGCGGGCGGATTGCTGACCGCCCCGGCGCTCACCGTGAGCGCGCTCGCCGCGAGGCCCCTTGCCGTGGTGGCCCTTGCCGCCGTGACCGCGACCCACCTGGAACAGGCCGAGCGCCCGCGCCTGCTCGCTCGGCTTGAGGAGGGCCGCCAGCTCGACGGTCCGCTGATCGCCCAGCGCACGGAGCTTGAGCTCAGCGTCGCGCAGGGCCGCCAGCACCTTGGCGAAGGCAGCGTCATCCTTGCTGTTTTTCTCGATCAGCGCCCGCAGGGCCTCGCGCTGGGTCCGGAGCGTGGCCACCACCGGCTCCCGCGCCTCGTCGTAGCGCTTCATCACGGCGAGGGCCTTCTCGGCGCGGGCCGCGTCCACGCCGGCGCGGGTGAGGGCCTCCTTGCGGCGCTCTTGCTGCTTGGCCTTCCACTCGGCCTTGTCCTTGGGCCGGTGCTCGGCCTGGGCGCCGGCGCCCCGGTCACGCCCTGGGGCAGCGCTGACGGCGACGGCGGTGGTGGCGATGGCGGCGGCGGCGAGGACGGCCGACAGGCGCTTGAGGTGCATCATCGGGGATTCTCCTTGGAAGCGGGGATAGGGGGGGGGGTTCGAGAGAGGACAACCTCTACATGCCGTGCCCGCCAATCGTGTTAAGACCTGGCGCATGCCTCCGGAGCACAAGCTGGAATTGCTCCAGCGCTTCAACCAGGCCTTCGCGGAGGCCGTCCCCTTCAACCGCGCCCTCGGGCTGCGCTTCGAGGACTACGAGCCCAACGTCGCCGTGCTGCGCCTGCCCTATTCCCCCAAGCTCGTGGGCAACCCGGAGTCCGGGGTGCTGCACGGCGGAACCATCACCTCGCTGATGGACGCCGCCTGCGGAGCGGCGGTGTTCCTGGCGCTGGGCTCCCCGACCCCCATCGCCACCTTGGACCTTCGCATCGACTACCTCAAGCCAGCCGTGGCTCAGCTCGACGTGCTCTGCCACGCGACCTGCACCAAGGTGACGGGCAACGTGGCCTTCGTCACCGCCCGCGCCCATCACCCGGACGAGGAGGCGGATCCCATCGCGCAGGGCGCCGGCACCTTCATCATCTTCCGAGAGGGCGGGAAGACCAGCTTCATGGAGCGCCAGCGATGAGCCTGCTCGAGGCGGTCCGCGCGGCGCGCGAGACCCGTGACTACGACGCCTTCACCCAGCTCATCCCCTTCGCGCAGTTCCTGGGGATCTCGGCGGAAGACCACCAGGGCGAGCTGCTCAGCAAGCTCAGCTTCGCGCCGCACCTCATCGGCAACCCCGCGCTTCCCGCGCTGCACGGCGGCACCATCGGCTCACTGCTGGAGTCCGCGGCCATCTTCCGGCTGCTGTGGGACGCCGAGAGCCTCCTGCTCCCGAAGACCATCACGCTCACCGTCTCGTACCTGCGCTCCGCGCGGCCCATCGACACCTGGGCCCACGCGAAGCTCACCAAGCAGGGCCGGCGCGTCGCCAGCGTGCACGTCGAGGCCTGGCAAGAGTCGCGCGAGCGCCCCATCGCCGTCGCCACCGTCCACCTGCTGATCAAGCCCGCGGAGTGAGCGGCGCTCCGCCGAGGCTCGAGCCCCCGATGCTGGACGTCACCGAGGAGCCCCATGGCATCACGTTCAGCGTGCGCGTGTCACCGCGCGCCTCGCGCTCGGCGGTGCTCGGGCAACTCGACGGGGCGCTCAAGCTGGCGCTCGCCGCACCCCCCGTGGACGGGCACGCCAACGCGGAGCTGTGCGCGCTGCTGAGCCGCCTGCTCTCAGTCCCCAAGAGCGCCATCAGCATCGTGCGGGGGGAGCGCGGCAAGTCGAAGAGGGTGCGCGTCGAGGGCGCCACGGCGGCGCAGCTTCGGCGGCTGCTCGACGCCCCGGGCGCCCGCTGAGGCCCGCGGCCGCCACCGCCGCGGCCGAGCGGCGCGAGCAGCTGCCGCACGGTGGCACGCTTCGTGTAAACACTGCCACGCCTTGTCGACGACCTCGACCCTCCCACCGCTGGCGCTCGCCGTGGCCCTCGCGCTCGCTAGCCTCGCCGCCTGCCAGCGTGCCGACGAGGGCTCGACGGCCGAGCGCGGCGCGGCCCTCTTCCAGCGCTGCACGCCCTGTCACGGGCCGAGCGCTGAGGGAAACCGCCAGCTCGGCGCCCCGCCCATCGCCGGGCTGGACGGGTGGTACGTTGCCGCGCAGCTCAGGAAGTTCAAGAGCGGCGTGCGCGGCGCTCACCCGGAGGATCAAGGCGGAGCGCAGATGCGCCCCATCGCCCGCGCGCTCGGGCGTGACCCCGCCATCGAGGCCGTCGCCCAGTACGTCGCCGGGCTGCCCCCGGAGCCGCGGACCCCCGAAGTGCAAGGAGATCTCGCCCGCGGTAAGCTGCTGTGGGACCGCTGCTCGCCCTGCCACGGCGCGGGTGGTGACGGCCTCCGCGCCAGCGGCGCGCCCCCCATCAACCTGGCGAGCGACTGGTACCTGCTCCAGCAGCTCCGCCACTTTCGCCAAGGGATCCGGGGCGGCACCCCCGGGGACGCCACGGGCGCCGCCATGCGCGCCGTCGCCGCCTCGCTGCCGGACGAGCAGGCGCTCAGCGACGTCGTGGCCTACCTCACCCGTTCCCTCTAGCGTTCACCCGCGTCCCGTTCTGGAACATCGGCTGGTCCGTAGCGGCTCTCCCCTCGACGCCGGCACGGTGATAAGGGGCGACGCCATGTCGCGCATCCACCGCACCCTCCCCCCCGCCGGCACTCGCCTCGGCATCGCCTTCTCCGGAGGCCTCGACACGCGCTGCGCGGTCGCGTGGCTCGCCCGGCAGGGGATGGACGTGTACGCCTACACCGCGGATCTCGCCCAGCCGGACGAGGCCGATCCACGGGACATCCCCCCCATCGCCCTCTCGCACGGCGCCAAGGCCGCGCGCCTCGTGGACTGCCGGGAGGCCATGGTCCGCGAGGGGCTCGTCGCGCTGCAGTGTGGCGCGTTCCACCTGCGCTCGGGCGGCAAGACCTACTTCAACACCACGCCGCTCGGCCGCGCCGTGACCACCACCGCCATCGTCAAGGCCATGCGGGAGGACGACGTGCACGTCTTCGGTGACGGCAGCACCCACAAGGGCAACGACATCCAGCGGTTTTATCGCTACGGCATCCTCACCAACCCCGCGCTGACCATCTACAAACCCTGGCTGGATCAGAAGTTCGTGGACGCCTTCGGCGGGCGCAAGGAGATGAGCCTGTACCTCGAGAGCGTGGGGCTCCCGTACAAAATGGGCACCGAGAAGGCCTACAGCACCGACGCCAACGTGCTCGGCGCGACGCACGAAGCCAAGGACCTCGAGCGGCTCGACGTCGGCCTGCGCATCATCGAGCCGCTGATGGGCGTGGCCCACTGGAAGCCCGAGGTCGCCGTGGAGCCCGAGGAGCTGACGCTGCGCTTCGAGCGGGGCGTGCCCGTGGCGCTCGACGGCCAGCGCTACGCGAGCCCGCTCGAGCTGTTCCTGGAGTGCAACCGCGTGGGCGGGCGCCACGGCCTCGGGATGAGCGACCAGATCGAGAACCGCGTCATCGAGGCCAAGAGCCGCGGCATCTACGAGGCGCCGGGCATGGCGCTGCTGCACATCGCCTACGAGCGGCTGCTGTCGGCCATCCACAACGAGAACACGCTGGATCTCTACTTTACGCTCGGGCGGCGGCTCGGGCGGCTGCTGTACGAGGGGCGCTGGTTCGATCCAGAGAGCTCGCTCTTGAAGGACGCGCTCACGCGCTGGATCGCGCCGGGCGTCACCGGCGAGGTCACGCTCGAGCTGCGCCGCGGCGACGACTACACCCTGCTCGACACGCGGGCGGAGTACATGGCCTACGACCCCCACAAGCTCAGCATGGAGAAGGTGGAGGGCGGCTTCTCACCCGAAGATCGGATCGGCGCGCTGGAGCTGCAGAACCTCAGCGTGGGCGACAACCGCGCGCTCTTGCTGCACCACCTGGCGTCGCTGCGGCAGCTCTCGGGCGCCGGCGGCATCCCGCTGAGCCTCCTGCTGAAGGACGGGGAGGGCTAGGCCTCCCCGCTCGCCGAGCGCGCGCGCAGCGGAGGCGGACGCGCGCGGGGCCCGGCGGCCGCCGCTTGCGGCGCTTCATCCACGGCGCTAGCTCCCGGGGCAAGGAGCACGTTGGATGGCACTCCCTGCACAAGAGAAGGTGGTCGTGGTGGGCTTGGGCTACGTGGGCCTGCCGGTGGCCCTGGCCTTCGCGCGCCATCACCCGGGGAGCGTCGGCTTCGACGTCGACGCGGGGCGCATCGCGGAGCTGACGCGGGGCTACGACCGCACCCACGAGATCGACGCCGCCACCCTGAGCGGCAGCACGCTCCGCTTCTCGTCCGACCCTGGCTGCCTCGCGGAGGCCAGCTTCATCGTCGTGACCGTCCCCACCCCCATCGACGCCAATCACCAGCCGGATCTCGAGCCGCTCCGCGCCGCCTCCACCACCATCGGGCGGCACCTGCGCCCCGGCACGGTGATCGTGTACGAGTCCACCGTCTACCCTGGCGTCACGGAGGACTACTGCGGGCCGCTGCTCGCGCAGGAGTCGGGCCTACGGCAAGGGGTGGACTTCAAGCTGGGCTACTCCCCGGAGCGCATCAACCCGGGCGACAAGGAGCACACGCTCGAGCGCACCATCAAGGTGGTGAGCGGGGAGGACCCCGCGACGCTCGAGCGCGTGGCCCGGGCCTACGGCGCCTTCGTGGCAGCGGGCATCCACCGGGCCCCCAGCATCCGCGCCGCCGAAGCCGCGAAGGTCATCGAGAACACCCAGCGCGATCTGAACATCGCGCTCATGAACGAGCTGGCGCTCATCTTCGACCGGCTGGGGCTGCGCACGCGAGACGTGCTCGCGGCTGCCAACACGAAGTGGAATTTTCTGGGCTTCTCGCCGGGCCTCGTCGGCGGCCACTGCATCGGGGTCGATCCCTACTACCTCACCGCGAAGGCAGAGTCCGTCGGCTACCACCCGGAGGTCATCCTGGCCGGTCGCCGTATCAACGACGGCATGGGCGCCTTCATCGGGCGGCGGCTCGTCAAGCTGCTGGCCACCCGCGGCCTCCCGCTCACGGGCGCCAAGGTGGCCATCCTGGGGCTCACCTTCAAGGAGAACGTCCCGGACATCCGCAACAGCCGCGTCCCGGACATCATCGCGGAGCTGAAGGAGTTCGGGCTGCAGCCCTTGGTGCACGATCCTCGCGCCCACGCGCAGGAGGTGCGGCACGAGTACGGCTTCGAGCTCACGCCGCTGGAGGAGCTCACGCAGCTCGACGCCATCATCCTGGCGGTGGCGCATGAAGAGTACCTGGCGCTCGGGGAGGCCGGGCTCGCGCGCATGCTCGAGCCGCAGGGCGTCCTGCTGGACGTCAAGTCCAGGCTCGACCCGGAGCGCCTCCCGAGCACGCTGCGCTACTGGTGTCTCTAGCGCGATCGACGCCACGCGCCGCTCAGGGCGCCGACTCCGCGCCCTCCCCCGGCCCCGCCAGCGGGATCGGCTCGAGGCCGTCGTGCGCGTCGGCCTCGGGGCGCCGCGGCCCTGGGCTCGGCAGCAGCTCCAATTCGAGCCGCCCCGGCTCGCTGCGCGCTCCGGGGCGCTGGCGCGGCGGGGCCGGGGTGCTCGGGACACCGCGCTCGAGCGCCGGGGTCTGCCAGACCGGCTCGACGAAGTCTCGAACGAGCGGCACCAGGTTGGCCAGGTGCGCGCAGTGCGCGGGCGCGTCGTCGCCCCGCTGCGACCAGACGAGCACCCCGGCCTGCCGTGCCTCCGTCAGCAGCGTGTCGTCGCCGGGCGAGGGCGCCACGGGGCGCGGCACCAGCCCCAAGCGCGCGAGCAAGAGCGCGGCCGTGGGCGCCGTCCCAGGGTAGCCCGGGGGCTCGATCTGCGAGTGCGTGAAGGCGAACCGAGCCTGCCCCGCCAAGGCGCGGCGCGCGAAGTCGAGGAAGGGCCCGAGCGTGCGATCGCTGAGGTCTTCCACGCGCGGTGAGGGCACCGGCCCACGCCTCCACGCCGCGTGCAGCCCATCGAGCAGCAGCACGGCGCTCACCTGCGGGGCCCCGTGGAGCAAGATCTCCCCGATGGCGCCATAGCCGGCGCTCCACGCGGAGAGCCCGAGGTGCCGCACGTGCGCCTGCGGGTGGCGCCGCCGGAGCGCGGCCTCGATCTCTGCCACGAAGCGCTCGAAGGCCCCCCGCGTCGGGAACGCCTTGGAGTAAGCGCCGCTGCCCACGCCCAGATCGACCCCGACGAACACGGCACCCCGTGACGCCTGCACGAAGTACTTTCGCGCCGCCTCGTGGCCATGAAAGTGGATGAGGACATCGTAGCCGTGGTCCGCGGTGTGCCCTCCCCGCTGGGGGATCGCCACCTCACCGAGCGACAGCGGCTCGTAGGCCGACCAGGGGCCGAGCCCCAGCGGGTCACGCGGCGAGCACGGCGAGGGCTCGCGCGGCGCGGGCGCCGACACGGCGCTGGCCGCGCCGGAGGACGCCAGCGCGGCGCTCGCGGTCGGGACCGGAGCGCTCGGGAGCGCCGCGCGCGCGCTCACCGACGGCGCCGCCGCCGCGGCGCCGCGGGTCGCGCGGGGACCGACCATGACGAGCCCGGCCACCGTGGCGGCGCCCACCGCCGCGACGAGCAGCGCGCGACGCAGCAGCTCTCGCTCGCTCGGTGCTGCGGGGTGCGAGTCCTCGGACTGCCCGCTCGCCTCGGTGCGCTGGCCCATCGGTCGGACACCAGCTTAGCCCCCGCCACCGCTGAGCACCCGTATTTTGCCGCCCCGCGCCCCCCTCCCGCCCCTTGGCGACGGAACGGGGCTAGGCTCCGCCCGCCGTGCTCCGCTCCCTCAAAGCGCTCGCGCTCTTCTGGACCGTCTTTGGCTCGTATGGGCTCGCGTGGCTCCTCGGACGTGTCCTGCCCGAGCGGCTCTACGACCAGCTCCTGCGCCGCGCCCACGTCAAGAACGCCCGCCGCCTGGCGGAGGGCTTCATGCGCCTGCGTGGGGTCTTCATCAAGATGGGGCAGGTGCTGAGCGTGCTCGGCACCTTCTTGCCGCGCGCCTACTCGCAAGCCCTGGAGAAGCTCCAGGACCAGGTGCCGCCGCGGCCCTTCCCGGAGCTCGAAGGGCGTCTGCAGGCCGCGCTCGGCGACGCCCCGCTCGAGCGCTTTCGCAGCTTCGACAGGGAGCCCCTGGCCGCCGCCTCCTTGGCGCAGGTGCACCGCGCCGTGACGCAGGACGGGCGCGCCGTCGCCGTCAAGGTGCTCTACCCCGGCATCGAGCGGCTCATCCAGCGCGACCTCGCCGTCTTGCGCTCGGTCACCCCGATGCTCAAGTGGTTTTTCCCCATCGCCCGCTTCGAGCGCGTGGTGGATCAGCTCGAGGCCATGCTGGCGCACGAGACCGACTACTCGCACGAGCAGGCCAACATGGAGCGCCTGCGCGCGCTGTTCGCCGACCGCAGCGACGTGGTGGTCCCGACGCTGCTCGAGGAGCTCTGCGGCCCCGGGGTGCTCTGCATGTCCTTCGAGGAGGGCATCAAGATCAGTGACGTGAAGGCCCTACGGGCGGCCGGCATCGAGCCCAAGCAGGTGGGCAAGCTGCTCGTGGAGTGCTTCGGGCGCATGCTCTTCGATCACCGCCTGTTTCACGCGGATCCTCACCCCGGCAACTTCCTGGTGCGACCCGGCCCTACCCTCATCATCCTGGACTACGGCGCGGTCGAGGAGGTCACCGCGCCGCTCGCGGAGGGCATGAAGCTGGTGGTGCTGGGCGCCATGACCCGAGACGACCTCCAGGTGCTGCGCGGGCTCGAGACCATGGGCTTCGTGGCGGAGGGTGGGGACAAGGAGCTGCTCATCCGCGTGGGCAAGGAGTACCTGAGCGTGCTGCAGGGCGTGCGGATCGAGGACTTCTCCAAGGTGGACCGCGACACCATCGAGCAGCTCTCCGGCTTCCAGCAGACCCGCGGCCAGCTCCGCGAGATCATGAAGAGCGTGGAGTACCCCCAAGGCTACTTCTACGTGGAGCGGACGCTGGCCCTGCTGTTCGGGCTCGTGGCGCGCCTCGCCCCCAAGCAGGGCCTGCCGGGGCTCATCCTGCCCTACGCCGCCAAGGCCTTCGCGCGCGACATGGCGGCGGCCAGCGCGCCCCCGAGCGCGGTCGAGCCCTCACCCCAAGGCCCCTGAGCCAGCGCCCGCCGCGGAGCGCCCCGGGGGGGGCCTCAGCGCTCCAAGCCGAAGCGCTGGCGATGCTGCGCCACGTAGTCCACGTAAAACTCGGACTCTTGGTGCGGCGGCAGCTCCCCCGCTTCGACGGCGCCCTCGAGCGCGCGCTTGATGTCACCGATGAGCCGCGAGGGCGGGAGCCCAAACGTCTCCATCAGGGCGTTGCCGACGCCGGACGGCAAGGGAGGCACCACTCGGTCGAGCGCCGCGAGCTGGCCGATCCGCTCCCCCAAGGCGTGGATCATCGCGATGCCCTGCTTCTTCTTCTCAGGGCGCTTGGTGGTGATGTCGGCCCGCGACAAGCACAAGAGATCCTCCAGGTGCGGCCCCATCTCACGCGAGAAGCGCCGCACCGCGCTGTCGGTCCACTGGCCGTCATACTGGCTGGCCCGCAGGTGGTGCAGGACCAGAAAGTGAATGGTGTCCTTCAGCGCTGGCTCGTGATGAAACAGCCGCTGACGCTTGTCGAGCTTCTTGAACATGCGCGCGCCGACCTCGGCGTGGCCGAAGAAGTGCACCTCGCCCGTCTCCGAGATGCTCCGGGTGCGGATCTTGCCGATGTCATGGAACAGCGCGCCCCAGCGTACCTCCAGCCGAGGGACGCTCTGCGCCACCACCTGCTTGGTGTGCTTCCAGACGTCCTTGTGTCGCCACTCCCCGTCGCCAAAGCCCACCATGGCCTTCACCTCTGGCAGGAGCCCGTCGAGCACGCCCGAGACCAGCAGGGCGTCGAGCCCCTCACCAGGGTGATGCGAGAGGATGACCCGGTCGAGCCAGCGCCGGAGCTCCTGCGGGCTCAGGCCCTCGAGATCCGCGGGCTGCACGAGGACGACGGGGGCCTCGGTGCGCCCTGTCTCGGCGGCCTGGACGGCACGGTCGAGCGCCTGGACGGCGCGCTCACGGTCGGGGGGGCCAAGCAGGGCTCTATCGGACATCAGGCTCTCGTCGACGACGCTCGCGCGCCCACTAGCACAAGGCGGCGCCCCGGGGGACGCTCCGCGGCCAAACCCGCGCCCAGCAGACCGCGCGCGGCCGCGGCGCCACGCCGTCGGCCCGCCCCTCCCGCGGGCCGAGCGCGCCGACCTGCGATAGCTTCAGGGGATGCAGCACCCGCCGCAGCCAGCTCCCCTGGCGCCTCGCTGGCGCGGGAAGCTGCTCGCGAGGTGCTGCTGCGCGCTGCTCGGCGTGCTGGGGCTCGCGCCCCTCGTCCTCGTCGCCGCGCTGCAGTCGGCCTGGGCTCAGGGCCGCATCGCCGCCGAGCTGAGCCAGGCGCTGCGGCTGCGGCTCGGGCTCGAGGCGCGCTTCGAGACGACGGCGAGCCTGTGGCCGCTCTCCGCCACGATGACCCACCTGGTGGTCGCCTCGAACGACGGCGGACCGCCCGCCTTGACGGCCGAGCGCGCCGTGCTCCGACCCAGGCTGCTGGCGCTGCTGTCGGGCCAGCTCGACCTCGGCGACGTGGAGCTGAGCGGGGTCCGGGGGCGCGCGGTCGTGCTCCAGGGCGAGCTCGTGAACGTGGACCTGCGGCGCCCCACGCCGAGCGGCCCCAGCAGCCGGCCCACGCGCGCGCCCTTTCGCCGGCTCTCGGTTCAGGGAGGAGGCTTCGAGCTCGAGCTCGACGGCCTCGTGGCGCACTTGGGCGAGCTGCGGGCGGAGGCGACGGGCGACGCTGGCCCCAGCGTCTCTTTCGCGCTGCAGCTCGCGGAGTCCAGCACGTGGCGGGTGCGACCCGCGGTGGGCTACGTGGCCGACGAGCGGGTGCCGTACCAAGCCGTCGACGAAGACGCGCTCTGCCACCTCGAGCTCCGGGGACGCTGGGATCCTTCCGGGCTGACGCTCGAGCGCCTGGAGCTCTCGGGGCTCGCCGACGGCTCGGTGGCCAGCGGGACCGCGCCGCGCTGCGCGGGCAGCGCGCCCGCCGATCCTCGGCGCCTCAGCGTCCTCGCCGAGGGCGTGGAGGTCCGGCTACGAGATCAGGCGCCGCCCATGGTCTCCGGGCGGGTCGCGGCACGCGTACCGCTCGATCTCGCGGCCCGCGTCGGGTTCGAGCCGGTGGTGGGCGGCTGGGCCTCGCTCGACGCCACGCTGCGCTGGGACGGCACGACCCGGCTCCCCGCGCTCGAGGGCGAGCTGCGCGGAGACGAGCTCACGCTCGGCAGTCGTCACCTCGGGCGGCAGGTGCGCGGCCGCGTGCTCATCGCCGACGACGTCATCGAGCTCCCGGAGCTCGAGGTCGGCATCGCCGACGCCTCCACGCGCCTCACCGACGTCACCATCGAGCCCTTCGCTCCCGGCATCGCGCTGCGCGCGCGTCGCGTCGACGGCCGAGGCGCCACCTTCCCAGGGCTGATGCGGGACCTCGGCGTCACGCCGAGCACCATCGTGCAGTGGAACCTCGACACGGTGGCCGTGGAGGACTTCGGCGGGACCATCGAGCCGCTGCAGCTCGACGGTCGGATGCGCGTCGAGACGAGCGACTTCATGGTGCTCGACCGCGCCTGGCACTCGCCGGCGCGGCGGCGCATGGTGGGCGTGGCCCGCGCCACCGTCACGGGCAAGCTGGGCGTCCGCCCGAACGCCTTCATCATCTACGACACTCAAGCGCGCTTCGGGAACAGTCAGCTCTTCGCGGAGCTCGTGTCCATCGGCTTCGACACGCGCCTCCACATCATCGCGGGACGGAGCTCTACGCTCGATCTCGCCGACATCAGCCCGCTCGTCACGCTCGAGCTGGCGGGGCGGGCCAAGCTCGGAGCGGAGCTCGAGGGCCCAGGCGCCGATCCGCTCCTGCTCGGGGAGCTGTCGGTCCAAGGGCTGGTCTTGGGCGGCTTCCCGCTCGGCGACATCACCAAGAGCCAAGCCAAGTTCCGGCCGCTCGCGCTCGAGCTGACGGCGATCGAGGGGAAGAAGGGGGACAGCCTGTTTCACTTGCCCTGGCTCCGGCTGGCCTTCGACGAGGGCTCCACCGTGCTCCTGGACGCCACCGTGCAGAGCGAGCGGATGGGGCTGCGCGATCTCCTGACGATGCTCCGCTTCGATGAAGATCCGCGGTTCTCGGAGATCGAGGGGCAGAGCCAGCTCAGCGCCGTCGTCCACTTCGATCTCGGTGGCCACCTCGATCGCTGCGGCGGCGGGCTCTTGGAGGTGCAGGGCCGCTCACGGCTCCACTGGCTACAGGTGTTCGGGGAGCGCTTCGACGGCGGCGAGGGCAGCTTCCGCTTCCGCTGGGACGACAAGGCCGCGGGGCACCTCGGCATGACGCTCGCGCTGCCGAGCTTCAGCTTGGGCAAGGGTGGTGCCACGCTGCTCGGCAGCGGCTCCATCGCTCATGGCGGGGTGGTCCAGGGTCAGGTGGTGGGCACCGCCGTGGCGCTGCGTGAGCTTCAGGCGCTCGGCCCCTGGGCGCAGCACCTCGACGGCAGCGCCTCGGCCGTCGCCGAGCTCCACGGCACCCTGGACGCCTTGGCCCTGGACGCCTCCGCCCAGGTGCCGTCCGTCCGCGTCGGCAACCGCGCGCTCGGGAGCTCCAGCGTGTCCGTGCGCCTGACGCCGACGACCGAGGACGCGCAGAGCCTCGGCCAGACGCGCTGCGGGAACGCCATCCCGCCGCCCTTCGATCCGGCGCGCTACGCGCAAGACCGTCCGCTCGGGCAGTTCGAAGCCAAAGGGTCCATGTTCGGCGGCATGCTGAGCTTCGACTCGCTGCGCCTGACACGCCAGCGGCGCAAGGTGCTCAGCGGCGCGCTCGGGCTGCACCAGCTGCAGCTCGGCGCCGTCGCCGACTCCCTCGGCGGCGCGCTGCGCGACACCAGCACCACCACCGGCTCGCTCTCCGCGCTGGTGCAGATCGAGCGGCTGCCGCTCGATGACTGGCGCAGCGGCAGCGTCTTCGTGCGCCTCACGGAGCTGGCGCTGGCGCGCGGCACGAGCCGCGTGGAGCTGCTCCCCGGCACGCCCGCCCTCGGGCTCACGCAGGGCCGGCTCAGCGCACCTCGGCTGGATCTCCGGGTCACCACTGGCGCCGGGGCGGGTGCCCAGCTACGCCTGGGCGGCACGCTGACGGAGCTCGGCCGCGCGCCGCGCGTGGACGCCACGCTCGAGGTGCTCCCCACCGAGCTCGAGCAGCTCTTGAGTGGCGTCGCGGGCATCGAGCGCGCGAGCGGCACGCTGGGCGGGCGGCTCTCCGTCACCGGCCCTCTCGATCGGCTCAGCTACTCTGGCCGCCTGGCGCTCGAACGCGGCGAGGTGACGCTCCGGGGGCTCGGCACCCTCAGCCAGCTGGAGCTCGCGCTCGCGCTCGCGCGCGATGAGGTGCGCATCGAGCGCGGACGGGCGCGGCTCGGCGGGGGCAGCCTCGAGCTCGGCGGCGGCGTCGCCCTGCGCGGGTTCGAGCTCGGAGGCGCGCGCGTCACGCTCACCGCGCGGCAGCTCGGCTTCCCGACGGTCAGCCAGCTGTCCGGGACGCTCGACGCGGATCTGGTGGCGACCTGGCAGCCCAGCGCGGTGGCGCTCGAGAGCGGCCTCGAGGAGCGCCCCCTGCCGCACGTCGCCGGGACCATCACCCTGTCGCGCTTCGACTATCGGCGCCCCGTCGTGATGGCCGCCAGCCTCGCCAGCCTGACCCAGCGCGGACGCCGCTCGGAGGTCAGCGGCTACGACTCCACGCGCGACGCCTTCGGCTTCGACGTCCTCATCCAGGCGAGGCAGCCGCTCAACATCGAGAACAACCTCGTCGAAGCCAAGATCGACGTAGGTGACGCCGGGCTGCTGCTCGCCGGCACCAATCAGCGGTTCGGGCTGAGGGGCGGGCTCGTGGTGCGCCCCGGCGGTCGCCTCCGGCTCCGCCGCAGCGAATTCGAGATCACGAGCGGCAGCATCGAGTTCGATGACCTGACGCGGATCGAGCCGCGGGTCGACATCACGGCCTACACCGAGTACCGCCGCTACTCCGACGCCGCGGGCTCCGCCGCCTCGAGCACGGGCGCCGCCGTGAGCACCAGCACCACCAGCGCCACCGGCGGGCGCTGGCTCGTCAAGCTCCGCGCCCACGGCGACCCCGACAACCTCCGCGTCGACCTCACGAGCGAGCCGGCGCTGGCCCAAGACGACATCTTTCTCCTGCTCACGGTCGGGGTCACCCGCGCGGAGCTCGACCAAGCGCAGGGCAGCGGGGTGGGCAGCAGCGTCGCGCTCGAAGCGCTCGGCACGCTCACGGGCGCGGACCGCGCCGTCACCGACGCCATCCCCATCATCGATGAATTTCGCTTCGGCAGCGCGTACTCCAGCCGGACCGGGCGCACGGAGCCCACCATCACCATGGGCAAGCGCCTCGGCGAGCGGACGCGCGCCACGGTGACCACCGGGGTGGGCGACGCGCGCGAGCTCAGATCCAACTTGGAGATCCGCCTGAGCCCCCGCCTCAGCCTCGAGGGCTCGTACGACAACGTCAACGATCTCTCCAGCACCGTGGGGAACCTGGGCGCCAACCTCCGCTGGCGCCTGGAGTTCGAGTAGCCAGGCGCTCGCCCAGCTCCCCGGCGACCGGCAGACGGCGTATCATGGGCGTCATGCGCCTCCCTGCCGGCCCCCGCGCCCTGGCTTGCCTACTCGGGCCGCTGGCTGCCTTCGGCTGCTCGGCGCCGGAGACGACCGGCCCCTCACCGGCGCCCCCGAGCTGCGTCGCGCTCTACGACGAGCCCGCGCTCAGCGCGCTGACGCCCTACCCCTCCAACCGCTACACCGTCCCGGACGCCACGAGCGCCACCGGGCGCCGCGTGCGGCTCGACGCCACGGTGACGGCCGATCCGCTCATCGTCCAGTACCCAGACACCGCCGCCCAGCTCTCCACCCACGAGGGCTTCAGCACGACCGGCGGCGTCATCGTCAAGCTCAGCGCCCCGCTCGACGCCCGGGGCCTCGCGCTCTTGCCGGACCGCGAGCCCCCGGTCACCGAGCCCCTGCGCGACGCTCGTGACTTCACGGCGCCCGGCTCGCCGTTCTTCCTCGTCGACGTGACCGGCGAGGCCGTGAGCGATCCGCTGCCCGTCGTGCCGACCTATTGGGAGCAGCTCGCCGCCGACGGCGCCACGGAGGACGACTTCACGCTGATCGTGACGCCGGCGGCGCCCCTGCGCCCCCTGCGGGACTACCTGCTGGTGGTCACGCGCGCGCTGCTCGCCCAAGACGGCAGCGCGGTGGGCGCCAGCCAGGAGATGCAGCGCGTCTTGCGGGGTCGAGCGCGGAGCGACGACGAGGCGGAGCTGCTCGAGGCGCTGGGCCGCGCCGAGCGAGCGCTCGGCCTGACGCGCGCGCAGATCGCGCTCGCGACGCGCTTTACCACCCAAGCCCCACAAGCCGGGATGGCCGCGCTCGCGCGAGCCCGCCGCCAGCGGCCCGCCCCCGCCTCGGGCGCGCCCTTCACCCTCGAGACCCCGCGCACGCTGCCGGATGACCGCGTCCGGCTGCGCGCAACCTTCACCGCGCCGGAGCTCCGCCACGCCGACGGCAAGTTCAAGCTCGACGCGCAGGGGGTGCCCGAGGCGAGCCGCGAGGTCGAGCTCGAGCTCTTTCTCTCCTTCAGCCACGCTAGCCTGAGCGGGCCACGCCCCGTCGTCATCTATCAGCACGGCCTCGGCGGCGACAAGGACGGGAGCTGGGGCACCACCGAGCGGCTCGCGGAGCTGTCGGCGCGTGGGGTCGCCGTGGTCGCCATCGACTCACCCGAGCACGGCTCCCGCACCACGGGGGCGACCACGCTGGTCAAGAGCGTCTATGGGTTCTTCGGGATCGACGAGGAGACGGGCGTGTTCGACATCGAGCGAGCGCGCGACAACTTCCGCCAGATGGCCAGTGATCAGCTCGAGCTGGTGCGCTTCGTCTCGACGCTGGGGAGCTTGGACCTGCTCCCGCTCGGCGCCGACGGACAGCCTCAGCCGGACGGCGTCCCAGATCTCGACGTCAGCCGGCTACAGTACATCGGGCACTCCTTCGGCTCCGTCCAAGGCAGCACCATCATGGCGATGGCCCCGGAGATCCGGCAAGCCACCTGGAACGTCGGCGGCGCGGGGCTGATGACGCTCCTGCGCGACTCACCGCTGTTCAGCGTCGTGGTCCGAGGCCTCGCGCCGCCAGGGACGGGGCAGCCCGCCATCGCGCGCTTCATGGCGGCGACGCAGGCCATCGTGGATCCTGGAGATCCGCTCAACTTCACGCGCTTCGCCACGCTCGAGGCGCTCAGCGGGGTGGACGGCTGGACACCCCGCGACGTCCTGCTGCAGGAGGTGGTCGACGACGCCATCGTCCCCAACAGCAGCACCGACGCCCTGGCGCGCGCCGGCGGGCTCGAGCTCCTCGGCGGCGAGCGCGGCATCTCGGGCGTCAGTCGGGTCAGCGGCCCCGTCACGAGCAACCTGCCCGGCGGCGCCACGGCGGTGGTGTCGCAGTTTCTCCGGGTGGAGGGCGGCAGCAAGCGCGCCGAGCACGGCGCGCTCATCTTCACCCCGGAGGCGAGGGCCCAGTACCTCCGGTTCTTCCAGAGCGGGCTCGCGGCCGAGCACGCCACGGCCTCGGCGCCCTGAGCCTGGCTCAGAGCCGCTCTGGATCGAGCGCCGCCAGCGCCGCGAGGCTGACGGGGTGGTAGGGCGGTCGGGGCGTGATGCCCTGGCCAGGCTCGCCGCCGGCGACCGCGAGCAGACGCGCGGCGCTCCCGAGGCAGCCCTTGCCTTGGCACCAGCCCGTGGCGAGACCCGTGTAGCGCTTGAGGGACTCCATGTCGCGATGCCCGAGCGTGACGGCGCGCCGCAGCTCCTCGTCCGTGACGTCCTCACAGCGGCACACCAGCGACTTCACGCCCCCAGGGTAGCGCGAGCCGCCCCGGCTCCGGAAGCGCCGACGCGCGCTACGCTGCCGGATCCACCTCGAGCGGCGCGGGCTCCGCGGTGAGCGACGCGCCCGCCAGCCGACGCTGACCGCTGTGCTCCGCCCGGAGCTTCAGGATGCCCAGCCGCGCCATGAGCTTGATGACGAGCCAGGTAGGATCCAGCTCCCAGCGCTTCACGGCGAAGTTGGGGCGCATCCCGAAGGTGTGGTGGTTGTTCTGAAACAGCTCCCCCAAGGTGAGGAAGTCGAACGGCAGGGTGTTGCGCGACTCATCCTTGGTCTCGAAGTTGCGGTAGCCCGCCCAGTGCCCGAACCAGTTGACGATGGCGCCGTGGACCGGCCCCATGAAGAAGTGCACGGGCAGCAGCAGGTAGTGCCACCACTGCGTCGCAAATGCCCAATAATACGCGCTGTACGCGGCGCCCCACGCGAGGCTGGAGCTCCAGCGACCAGCCCAGCGGTCGAGCGCCGGCCAGACCGGATAGCCCCCTTCGAAGCGGGGCTCCGGGGTCAGCGTCCCGCGGAGCACCGCGCGGTAGACGTCCCGCGTGTGGTTCATCATGGAGAAGGGGTTGCTGAACTGCGTGGGCGTGTGCGGATCGTTCGGGGTGTCCGAGTACGCGTGGTGCATCCGGTGCAAGATGGCGTAGCCGCGCGGGTTGAGGTAGCTCGAGCCCTGGGTCACGTAGGTGCACAGATGAAAGAAGCGCTCCCACCCGGGGCTCAAGCTGAACATCTTGTGCGCGCCGTAGCGGTGCAAGAAAAACGTCTGAAAGAACACCGAGGAGCCCCAATGCAGGACGAAAAACAGCAGGATGGGCAGCGGCAGGGCCATGGCCCGCACGCTAGTCGCGCCCTGTCAGCGCTCCCGTCGGCTTAAGGTCACGATTGGGTCACGGCGCCGCGGTGCCCCCTCGCTCGCGGCGCAGGGCGGTGCTCAGGCGCCGCTGAGCTCTTCACAGAGCGGCGCGAGCGGCCCCTGGGGGCGCCCCCCGCTGAACTCCACCGCGCAGCCGAGCGGATCGGACAGCCCCTCCAAGAAATTGACGACGAGCGAATCGCTCCAGCGCCGAGCCCCATCCACCCGCGCCCGGATGACCCCTCGCGCGTCGATGAACCAGGTCTCCGGGTAGAGCTTGGTGCCATACCGCCCCCCCACGACCTCCCCCCCAGGGTCCACCACCGTGAGGAACGGCGCCTCCGCGCCGAGTACCGTACGCAGCGTGCCGCGCGCGTCTTCGATGGACTCGTCCGTGCTCACGGTCAAGACCACCACGTCCGCTCGACCCGCCAGCTTCTGTGCCAGCTCTGCCAAGCTGGGCATCTCCTCCAGGCATGGCCCGCAGGTCTTCGTCCAGAAGTTCATGACCACCTGCTTGCCGCGCAGGCTGGACAGGCGCAGCGTGCCACCGGACAGCGTGGGCAGCTCGAAGTCCGGCGCCAAGCGGTTGCGCTGGGCGTAATTGGGGGCCATTTGGCAGAGCGCCGAGCAGCTCCGCCGCGCCTCGGCGTCCTCCGCCGTACGGACGAAGAAGAAGACCGCGGCGGCGGCGAGGCCTACCACGGCCCACTGGGCGAGCTGCTGCACTTTCACGCCGCCTTCGTAGCACCAACCGAGCGCCTGAGAAGCTCACGGAGTGCTAGCCTGGTAGCGCGTGGCGCTCGACTCCCCCCACCTGACGGAAGACGCCTTGGCGGAGGTGCTGCTCGACGCCCTGGATCAAATCGGGGTGGGCGTGATGGTGACCTCGGGCGCCGAGGGCGCGATGGATTTGCGCTTCATCAATGACGCGGCGCTCGAGATGGGGGCCGCCACGCTGCTGACCGCGCCGCGCGCGCTGACGACGGACCGCGGGAGCGTCACGTCGCACCGGGTACAGCTCGTCAACTCCAACGCGAGCGCGGTCCACGCCGAGCTGTCCACGGTGAGCCTCGTCTTGGACGCGGAGCCGTCGTCGGTGAGCCTGCTCGTCGACGTGAGCGACCGGCTCCGCGCCGCCAGAGAGCTCGAGCAGCTCCAGACCCAGTTCCAGCGGGTCCTCGAGCTGTCGCCGGTTGCGGTGGGGGTGCGCCAAGACCAGCGCCTCGTCTTCGCCAACGCCGCCTTGAGGTCGCTGCTGCGGCTGGAGCTGAAGGACACCGCGCCGGGTGAGCCGCAGCTCGAGCCCTCGCCCGCCGTCGCGGCGCTCGCGGTGCTCGATGAGGCGCTCGACGACGCCGGGCTCCACGAGAGGAGCGTGACGCTCACCCTCGAGGGGACCCGCGGCCTCGACGTCGAGCTGACGGCGATCCAGAGCGAGTGGCACCAGGAACCCGCCGTGATGTTCATCGCGCGCGATCCGGGCCAGCGCCAGCGCCTGCACGCACGCCTCGCGGAGGCCGAGCGGCTCGCCGCGGTCAGCACCCTCGGCGCTGGCGTCGCCCACGAGGTCAACAACCCCTTGGCCTATGTCCTGCTCAACCTGCAGTACCTGCTGCGCGAGCTGCCGCGCTTCAACGGCGATCCGGCGCGACTTCAGACGCTGCGCGATCGACTGAGCGAGGCGCGGCACGGCGCCGAGCGCATCCGCAGCATCGTGCGAGACTTGCTGGACTTCTCGAGCGTGGGCCGACCGCAGCTGAGCCCCGTGGACTTGACCGAGGTCGTGGAGCGCGCGCTCCGCCTGGTGGAGCCGCAGCTCAAGGAGCGGGCGGAGGTCGTCACCCTGCTGGACGAGGTGCCGCTGATCTTGGGCAACGCCTCACAGCTCGAGCAGGTCCTCACCAACCTGCTGGTCAACGCGGCCCAAGCCATCTCCCCCGAGACCGCCCGCGGCCCCACCATCGAGGTGCGCTGTCACGGGGGCGGCTTCGGCCGGGTCTTGGTGGAGGTGAGCGACACCGGCACGGGGATCTCGCTGGAGCACGCCTCCAAGGTCTTCGATCCCTTCTTCACCACCAAGCCGGTCGGCGTGGGCACGGGGCTCGGCCTGCCCATCTGCCACAGCATCGTGCGCGCCCATGGCGGGGACATCTCCGTCGACAGCACGCCCGGCGTAGGGACCACCTTCAGGCTCGTGCTCCCCGCCCTCCCCTCGGCGTCCTCCTACCCTCCCCCCATGCCATCCTCGGAGAGCTCTCCTCCAAGGTCCAGCGGAGACGATGAACCCTCGCGGTAGCGACGAGGTCCGCCGCATCCACCTAGGGTGGTTGATACGCCTCCGCTGGGGAGCGCTCATCGGCCAGGTGCTGCTCATCGCCGCGGTCCGCCGGCTCCTCCACCTCCCCATCCCCCTGCTACCCCTGGGCCTCGTCATGGCGGCCGAGGCCGCCACCAACCTGCTGGCGCGGCGACGCCTGCGGAGCGAGCGAGACCTCGGCCAGAGGTGGCTGGTCGGGCTGCTCACCCTGGATCTGCTGCTGCTCTCGACGCTGCTCTACTTCACGGGTGGCCCGCAGAATCCCTTCAGCTTCCTCTACCTGGTGCACATCTCCCTGGCTGCGATCGTCCTGCCGCCACGGAGGAGCTGGGCGCTGGTGGCCCTGGCCTTGGCCTGCTCCGGGGTGCTGTTCCTCTTCAACGTCCCGCTCCCGCCTCCAGACAACCTGGACCATTCCCAGCACGGCTCGCGCGCCGAGCACGAGGCCCACCTGGCCCATCGAGAGCACACGCTCCACCTGCAGGGCATGTGGGTCGCCTTCGGGGTGGCGGCGGGCTTCATCGTGTACATCCTGCACCGGCTGGTGGGCGAGCTCCGCACCCGAGAAGAGCAGCTCCGCAGCGCCCAGGAGGCGAGCCTGCGGCAAGAGCGGCTGGCCTCGCTCGTCACGCTCGCCGCTGGCGCCGCGCACGAGCTGGCGACGCCGCTGTCGTCCATCGCCGTGGTGGCGCGCGAGCTCCAGCGAGAGCTGGAGCTTCGCTCCACCGAGCCCCGGTGGCTAGACGACGTGAGCGCCATCCGTCAGGAGGTCGGCCGCTGTCGCACCATCCTCGGTCGGCTCTCGAGCGACGCCGGGCAGCCCGGCGGAGAGGCCCCCACCGAGGCGCCGCTGGCCGCGCTCGCGCAGGGCGCGCTCGAGGGGCTCCCAGGGCGGCACCGGGTGCAAGTGACGCTGGAGCCAGCCGACGCCACGCTCTACGTGCCGCTCAACACCCTGGCCCAGGCCTTGCGGAACCTGCTCGACAACGCACTGGCCGCCTCTGCGCCGGCGCAGCACGTGCGGCTCGGCGTGACCGCCACCCCCACGGAGCTCACGCTGACCGTGGAGGACGACGGCGCCGGGATGGAGCAGGAGGTGCTCGCGCGCGCCACCGAGCCATTTTTCTCTACCAAGCCCACTGGGCAAGGCATGGGGCTCGGCCTCTTCCTCGTCCGGCGCGTCGCCGAGCAGCTCGGCGGCGAGCTCAGCTTGGGGCCCAAGCCCCCCCACGGTACGCTCGCGCGGCTCCGGCTGCCGCTGAGCGGCCCTCACGCCCTCTGTCGTCTCGTCACCCCCGCTCCCGAGGCTCCTCACCATGACTGACTCCGCGCAGAGCCTGCTCATCGTGGACGATGATCGCGTCCTTCGGCAGCAGCTCGTCCATGCCTTCACGCGCCGCGGCTTCGACGCGCGCGGCGCAGCGACGGTGGAGGAGGCGCTGAGGCTCGCCCGTGAGGAGCCGCCGGAGCTCGCCGTGGTGGATCTGCGCATCGGGGAGGGCAGCGGCTTGTCGCTGCTACGCGCCCTGCTGGAGCTGGACCCCACGACGCGCGTCGTGATGCTCACCGGCTACGGCAGCATCGCCACGGCGCTCGACGCGGTGCGACTGGGCGCGGTCCACTACGTGCAGAAGCCAGCGGACGTGGACGATCTGCTCGCGGCCTTCGCTCGTGACGCCAGCCCCCCGTCCAGCCTCTCCATCGACGCGAGCGAGGCCCCGTCGCTCGCGCGGGCGGAGTGGGAGCACATCCAGCGCGTGCTCGCGGACTGCGGCGGCAACGTCTCGGAGGCGGCGCGGCGGCTGCGCATCCACCGCCGCTCCTTGCAGCGCAAGCTGAACAAATACGCGCCGAGCTGAGGAGCCCCGCGCGCCGCTCAGGGCTGCTGCGAACGCTCCTCGCTGCGCTCCTTCCAGCCACCGCCCAGGGCACGGTAGAGGTTGGCCACGTTCACCAAGCGCGCGAAGCGCGCCTCCACCAGCGCCTGCTGCGAGCTGAACAGATCTCGCTGCGCCGTCAAGAGGCTCAGGTAGCTCTCAACGCCGACGCGGTAGCGCTCCTCCGCCAAGGCGTAGCGGCGCTCGTTCGCCTTCACGCGCGCCTCTTGCGCCTGCACCTGCAAGCCCAGGGACCGCTGGGCGGCGAGCGCGTCGGTGACCTCCCGGAAGGCGACCTGGATGGCGCGCTGATAGCGCTCGATCTCGATGGCCTTGCCGAGCTTGGCCGCCTCGAGGTTGGCGCGCAGCGCGCCGCCCTGGAAGATGGGGACGTTGAGGCGCGGGGCGAACAGCCAGGTGAAGCCGTCGGCGGAGAAGAGCTGGCTGAGCTCCGTGCTCCCGAAGCCGGCGGAGCCCGTCAGGCTGATGGATGGGAAGAACGCGGCGCGGGCCGCGCCGATGGACGCGTTCGCGCCGCGCAGGACGTGCTCCGCGGCGAGCAAGTCCGGGCGGCGCTGGAGCAGCTCCGAGGGGAGCCCCACCGGCAGCTCCGCCCGCACCCGCACCTGCTCGAGCGGCGTGAGCGGAGGCAGCTCCGGCGGTAGCGCCGCGCCGACCACGAAGGCCAGGGCGCTCTGCGCCTCGAGGCGCTTCTGCTCGTAGAGCGTCACGCTGACGCTGGCGAGCTGCACCTGGCTCTCGGAGGTCCGAAAGTCCACCTCTGGGACCAGCCCGAGCTCGAAGGAGCGGCTGGTGATGGCGTGGGCCTGCTCCACCAGCTTGGCGTTGCGCGTGGCGAGCTCGTGCTGCTCGGTCACCGCGCGCAGGAGCAGATCCGCGGTGACGACCTGCGACACGAGGGAGAGCTGCGCGCTGCGCTGGGCCTCCACCGAGGCCAGGTACTGCTCGAGCGCCGCGTCCGCCAGCGAGCGGATGCGCCCGAAGAAATCCAGCTCCCAGGCCGTGACGCCCACGGTGGCGGAGTACTGCTGCGTGGGGCCCATGGCGCCCTTGGGCAAGCCCTGGAACGTGGCGCCGGCGCCGGCGTTGACCGAGGGCAGCAGCGGCGCCTTCTGGATGCGGTAGAGGGCACGCAGCCGCTCCGAGCTCAGGTGCGCGATCCGCAAGTCTCGGTTGTGCGTCAGGCTCAGGCCGATCAAGCCTTGCAGGCGCGGGTCAGGGAAGACGTCCCGCCAGCCGAGCTCCGCCGCCACGCCCTCCCCGGCCTCCGCTCCCGCGAACTGGCGCTCGGCCGGCGTCTCCGGGCGCTGATACCTCGGCGCCAGGCTACAGCCTGCGCTCGCTGCCAGCGCCAGCCCGAGCGCCCACGGCCAGCGCCGCGTCGACGCTCCAGAGCCCCAGGTGGCGGCAGCGTCAGGCCTCATTGGGGGAGCGCCGACGTGGGAGGGGGCTGCGGCACCTGGCGCGCGGATCGGCGAGCGAGCGAGGCCACCACCAAGAACAGCACCGGCACGAACACCACGGCGAGGACCGTGCCCGACACCATGCCGCCGATGACGCCGATCCCGATGGCGTTCTGGGCGCCGGCGCCCGCGCTGTTGGCGAGCGCCAGCGGCGTGACGCCCAGGATGAAGGCCAGGGAGGTCATGAGGATGGGGCGCAGCCGGAGCCGCGCCGCGTGGAGCGTGGCGGGGAGCAGCTCCTGCCCCTGGGCGTGGAGATCCCTGGCAAACTCCACGATCAAGATCGCGTTCTTCGCCGACAGGCCGATGGTCGTCAGCAGGCCGACCTGGAAGTAGACGTCGTTGCGCAGCCCCGCCCAGTACGCCGCGAGGAGCGCGCCGAGGACCCCGAGCGGCACCACCAGCATGACGGAGAAGGGCACGCTCCAGCTCTCGTAGAGCGCCGCCAGGCACAAGAAGATGACGAGCAGGGAGATGGTGTACAGCATGGGCGCTTGGGCGCCCGAGAGCTGCTCTTCATAAGAGAGCCCCGACCACTGCAGCCCGAAGCCCGCGGGGAGCTGCGCCGCCAGCTCCGCCATGGCGGTCATGGACTCCCCCGTGCTGCGCCCCGGGGGCGTCTCGCCTTGGACTTGGACGGTGGGCAGGCCGTTGAAGCGCTCGAGCCGGGGAGAGCCCCACGCCCAGCGCCCCTTGGCGAAGGCGGAGAACGGCACCATCTGCCCGACGTCGTTGCGCACGTACCAGCGGCCGAGATCTTCTGGCTGCATCCGGTAGGGCGCGTCGGCCTGCAGGTAGACCTTCTTGACGCGCCCCTTGTCGATGAAATCGTTGACGTAGCTCCCGCCCCAGGCCGTCGCCAGCGTCTGGTTCACGGCGGCGAGCGAGAGCCCGAGGGCGGCGGCCTGCTCTTGATCGATGTCGATCTTGTACTGCGAAGAGTCCTCCTGCCCGGAGGGCCGCACGCGCGCCACGGCGGGGTGGCCGCGAGCGGCGTCGAGGAGCTGGTTCCGCGCAGCGAGCAAGGCGGCCCGCCCCTGGCCCGCGCGGTCGAGCAGCTGCAGCTCGAAGCCCGTCCCCGTCCCCAGCTCAGGCACCGCCGGCGGGCCGAAGGCGAAGGCCAGCGCCTCCCGGAACTGCGACAGGTGCGCCGCCGTCCGCGCGATGACCGCCTGCGCCTTCAGCCTCGGCTCTCTGCGCAAAGACCAGTCTTTCATGCGAATGAAGGCGATGCCGTTGTTCTGACCGCGGCCCCCGAAGTTGAAGCCGGCGATGACGAGCACCGACTCGATGGCGTCCTTCTCGTCCTCCAACAGGTAGCGGGAGACCTTCTCCAGCGTGGCCTGGGTCTGGCGCATGGTCGACCCCGGGGGCAGGGTGACCATGGCGTTGAAGGTGCCCTGATCTTCCTCCGGCAAGAACGCCGTGGGCAGCTTCACCAGCAGCCCCGCCATCACGCCGACGATGACCAGGTACGCCAGCATGGCGCGCCCCCGCATCCCCAGCACCTTGCCGACGACGCGCGCGTAGCCGCGCTCGCTCGCCTCGTAGCCGCGGTTGAACCAGCCGTAGAAGCCCCTGCGCGGCCCGTGCTGTCCCGGCTTGAGCAAGGTGGCGCACAGCGCCGGGGTGAAGGTCGTGGCCACGAGCAGCGACAGCGCCATGGCCGACACGATGGTGATGGAGAACTGCCGATAGATGGCGCCCACCGAGCCACCGAAGAAGGCCATGGGAACGAACACGGCCGCCAGCACCGTGGTGATCCCGAACAGCGCCGACGTGATCTGGCGCATGGATTTCTTCGTGGCCTCCTTGGGCGGCAGGTGCTCCTCCGCCATCACGCGCTCCACGTTCTCGACCACCACGATGGCGTCGTCCACCAAGAGCCCGATGGCGAGCACCATGCCGAACATGGTGAGCGTGTTGATGGTGAAGCCCGCCGCGAGCAGCACCCCGAAGACGCCGAGCAGCACCACCGGCGCCGCCAGCGTGGGCACCAGCGTGGCGCGCAGGTTCTGCAAGAACAGCAGCATCACCAGGAAGACGAGCACGAGCGCCTCCACCAGCGTGTGCACCACGCTCTCGATGGAGAGGCGCACGAAGGGGGTGGTGTCCACCGTGATGTCGTGACCGAGCCCCGCGGGATAGTACGCGGACAGCTCCTCGAGCCTCGCCCGGACCGCCTCGGCCGTGTCCAGCGCGTTGGCGCCCGCGGCCAGCTTCACCCCTAGCGAGGCCGACGGCATCCCGTTGAACCAGGAGTCCGTGTCCGAGTTCTCCCCCGTGAGCTCCACGCGCGCCACGTCCCGGAGCCGCACCTGAGCGCCATCGCGCTGGACTCGGAGCAAGATGTTCTCGAACTCCGCGGGCGTGGTGAGGCGGCTCTGCGCGGTGATGGTGGCGTTGAAGGCCGCGTGGGGCGCCGCCGGCATACCGCCGAGCTGGCCCGCAGAGATCTGCGTGTTCTGCGCGCGCACGGCCGTGGTCACGTCATCCGGCGTCAAGCCGAAGGCGGTGAGCTTGTCCGGGTCGAGCCAGATCCGCATGGCGTAGGGGGCGCCGAACAGCTGCGTCTCCCCCACCCCGGGTACGCGCGCGATCTGGTCAACCACGTTCGAGGCCACGTAGTCGGAGATGTCGTTGCGCCGCATGCTGCCGTCGCGCGAGATGAAGGTGAAGATCTGCAAGAAGTTGCGCGAGGTCTTCACCACGCTGACGCCTTGGCGCTTCACCTCCTCGGGCAGCAGCGGCTCGGCCGTGGCCACCTTGTTCTGGACCTGCACCTGCGCGATGTCCGGGTTGACCCACGGCTCGAAGGTGACGCTGATGGACACCACGCCGGAGCTGAGGCTCTCTGCCTTGAAGTAGCGCAGCCCGTCGATGCCGTTGAGCTTCTGCTCGATGACCTGGGTGACGCTGTTCTCCAGGGTCTGCGCGTCCGCGCCCGGGTAGACCGCCCGGATGCTGACCTCCGGCGGCGCGACGGCCGGATACTGAGCCACTGAGAGCTTGGAGATGGACAGCGCCCCGGCCAGCATCACCAAGATGGCGATCACCCAAGCGAAGATGGGGCGATCGATGAAGAAGGCGGGCATGCTGGCGGCGCCTCAGGGTTGACGGGACGCCGCGGGCGCCGCGGACCTCCCTGGGGGAGCAGCGGACGGCGGCGCGCCGGCGGGCGCCCCCGACGTCACCGGGACGGCGACCACCTGGCTGCCTGGCCGCACCTTCTGCAGGCCGTCCACGACCACCCGCGCGCCCGGCTCGAGGCCGCGCGTGATCTGCCAGCGCTCGCCGATGGCGCGCGGCGCCTCCACCACCCGCGGCTCCACCTTTCCCTCGCCGTTCACCACGAGCACGGTGGCGTTGCCTTGGGCGTCACGCCGCACGGCGGCCTGCGGGACGAGCAGCGCCTCCGGGGCCGTGCCCTCCTCGAGCCGCGCGCGCACGAACATGCCCGGCAGCAGCTCCCCCTTGGGGTTGGGGAAGAGCGCGCGCAGCGTGATGGAGCCGGTGCCCGGATTGACCGTGACCCCGCTGAACTGCAGGGTGCCCTGCTCCGCGTAGAGCGACCCGTCTTCCAAGACCAGGCGCACCTTGGCGCCACCGCCAGCGCGGACCAGCTCTCCCCGGTCGAGCTGCCGCTGGAGCTGCTGCACCTCCGTGATGGCCTGAGTGACGTCCACGTAGATGGGATCGAGCTGTTGGATGGTGGCCATCAGCGTGGCCTGCGCCTGCTGCACGTAGGCTCCCTCCGTGACCTCCGAGCGCCCGATCCGCCCACCGATGGGCGCGGTGACGCGGCTGTAGCCCAGGTTGATGCGCGCGACCTCCACGGCGGCCTTGCCCGCCGCCACGTCCGCGGCGGCGGCCCGGTAGGCGGCGGTCGCGTCGTCATACTCCTGCTGGCTGACGCCCTTGGTGTCGAGGAGCTGCGCGTAGCGGTCCGCCAGCAGCTTGCGGGTGCTCTCCGTAGCGCGCGCCCGCGCGAGCCCTGCCTCCGCGCTGCTCACCGCGGCGCGGTACGGCCGAGAGTCGATTTGAAAGAGCGCCTGGCCCTCGCGGACCTCCGCGCCCTCCTCGAAGAGCCTCCGCTGGACGATGCCGTTGACGCGCGCGCGCACCTCCGCCACGCGAAACGCCGCGGTGCGGCCTGGCAGCTCCCGCGTACGCGTGATCGTCTCCGCCGTCACGGTGATGACCCCCACCTCCGCTGGCCCCGCCGGTGGTGCGCTGGGCGGAGCCTTCTTGCAGCCGGTGACCCCCACCCCAGCGATGAGCAGGCCGCCGAGCAGCAGGCGCCGCGAGAGCCGTTGGTGTGTCACTTCAACCTCGAGACGGATGAACGCCATCCGATGAAGGCTGATGCCTACCGGAGCCACCGCACTCGGTCAAGCCGAGCGCGGCGCCGCGCGGGCCGCCAAGCTGCGCCGCGGAGGAGCTCGCCGCTGCACGCGCGGCAGCCCCTCCGCGCGGCGCTCGCGCCGTCAGCCCACGCTGATCGGGATCTGGCGCGTCGTCTGCGCGCTCTGCTTGGGCAGCGTCAGCCGCAGCACCCCGCCCTTGTGCTCCGCGGTGATGGCGTCCAGCGCCACGCCGAGCGGCAGCCGGAAGCTGCGCCGGTACTCGATGGGCGACTCCCCAGCGCGGCGCCCCTCGAGCGTCAGCTCACGCCCGGCGACGTCGATCTTGATGGCGTCCTTCGGCACGCCTGGCAGATCCGCCACCACGAGCAGGGCCGTGTCGCTCTCGAGGATGTCGACGGCCGGGGTGAGCACCTGCGCGGCGCTCGTGGCCTCGGGCTCGGGTCGATTCGGTGCTTTGACGGTGTGCGACATGGTGACTCCTCTCTCAGCTCGCCTGTACGGTGATGGTCCTGGGCTTCTCTTCGGGGCTCTTGGGGACGGTGACGGTCAAGACTCCATCCGTGAGCCTGGCCGTGGTCGCGGCCGCGTCCACCTTCACGGGGAGCACCCAGCTCCGCGTTGAGCTCACCACCTGACGCTCACGCCGGTGGACGGACCAGCCCTCGAGCTTCGGCGGCGCCGCCTTCACCGCGATGGTGAGCACGTCCCCCGCGAGCTTCACCTCCACGTCCTCCAGGCTCACCCCGGGCAGGTCCGCGCTGTAGACGAAGCGCTCGCCGTCGTCCGTGAGCTCCGGACCCGCCGCGCCCCGCGGCTCGAGCTCTTGAAACGCTCTGTCGAAGCCACGCCATAGCTGGTTGACGAGCTGAAACCTACGGTCGAAATCCAAATCTCTACTGAACATGTCTCCACGCCTCTTTCTCTCGTCCACGGGCGGACGAGCCTCTAGCCCTGGGTGCCACGGCCAGCGTCCTCGTGAGGGGTCTCGCCGGGGGCAGGGAGCAAGCTGCGTCGCCTGGGCACGGTGTCAAGCCGGCCCGGGGTAGGCCAGCGTGGCGGCGAGCCGTCTCGCGGCGCTCAGCCTTTCGGGAGCTTCTTGGCGAGCTCGGCGCCCACGCGCTTGCCGATCTCCACGCCGCGACGCACCGTGGCGCGATCCCGCGTGAGGCGGGACAGGGGCATGTCGCTCGGAGGATCCACCAGCAGGACCTCCCCGCGCTCCACGGCGCCGCGGAGCCGCTGCATCACGCTGTTGTGGAGCTCATGCTGCACCAGGCTCAGCTCACTGGCGCCCGGCGGGACGATGGTGCGCACCGCGAGCCGCTCCCACGCGCGAGGTGGTGGCTTGGCGGTCTCCATCTTGCGCGTCAAGACGACGACGGTGGGCCCCTCGTACTCTTCGTCGAGCGGGACATCGAACGCGACCGGACAGCTCACCCCGCCGTCCACGAAGCGCCGGCCGTCCACGGTGACGATCTTGTTGTAGCCCACGGGCAGCGCCAAGGAGGCCCGCAGCCACTCATAGAGCTGCGGCCGGCTTGGGCGCTTGACGACGCACGCTCGGCTGTCGATGTCCGTCGCCGTGACGTAGAAGTGCGTGGGGCCGCTGGTGGCCAGCTCCTCGTCGAGCAGGCCGTCCTTGCGGATGACGTTGTCGAGCATCTCGTCGATGTCGAGCCCGGGGCGTCCCCAGGGCGTGAATTGGCGGCGGTAGGAGATGAAGCGAGAGGACGGCACGAACTCACTCCAGAGCTCACAGAGCGTCCGCGTCTGCCGGCTGGCGCCAAAGGCCGCGTTGATGGACCCCGAGGAGGAGCCGACCGTCGCCGAGATCTTCACGCCGGCCTCGACGAGGGCGTGGAGGAGCCCGGCGGAGTAGGCGGCCCGGACACCGCCACCTTCGAGGATGAGCTTCATGGCTGGCGGAGCCGATGGTGCTCTCGACGAGTCCCTCGCCGCAAGGGTGGTGGCTCCGCTATGATGAGTCCATGACGGTCCGCTGGCTCCTCTTCGCCCTTCCCTGCTGTCTCCTCGGCGCTGGCGCCTGCTCCGCTGGCGCCGCGGACCCCAAGCTCCCGGGCGCCGACGGCGGCGCGGGCCAGGGGGGACAGACCACGACCGATGGCGGGGACGACCTCTACGCGCCGCTCGGCGGCGACCGACCCGTGGTGCCCGTCGTGCCCGAGAGCTATCGCCCGGGGACTCCGGTGCCGCTGGTCATCATGCTGCACGGCTACTCCGCCTCCTCCAGCGTGCAAGAGATGCTCTTTCAGTTCCGGCCGCTGGCGGAAGAAAAGGGCTTCATCTACCTGATGCCGGACGGCACCCAGGAGGACTCTCCGGCGAAGAAGCGCTTCTGGAACGCCACCGACGCCTGCTGCAACTTCTACGGCTCCACGGTGGACGACGTGGCTTACCTCAGCGGCCTCATCGACGAGGCGAGCGCGCGCTACACCATCGATCCGAAGCGCGTCTACTTCGTCGGCCACTCGAACGGCGGCTTCATGAGCCTGCGCATGGCCTGCGACCGCGCCAGCAAGATCGCCGCGGTGGTGAGCCTGGCGGGCGCCATGAGCCCGGACGCCGCGCGCTGCCAGCCCTCCGAGCCGGTGAGCGTGCTCGCGCTGCACGGCACGGCGGACCCCACCATCAAGTACGAGGGCGACGCCGCCTACACCGGCGCGGAGGCCACCGTCCAGCAGTGGCTCACGCACGACGGCTGCGCCGCCACCGCGCCCGCCACCAGCCTCGCGGACTACGTGATGCCGAGCGGGCAGGAGACCACTCGAAGCGTGTACACGGAGGGCTGCCGCGACGGCTCCACGGTGGAGCTGTGGACGATGCAAGACATCAACCACATCCCGCCCCTCAACGACGACGGGCGGCGCGCCATGATCGACTTTCTCTTGTCGCACCCGAAGCCGTGAGGCTGCTGGGCGCGCTCGCGTGGGCGCTCTGCGTCGGGGGCTGCGCGCGACCGGAGGCGGGGCTGCCGCCGAGCGCGCGCGGCGCCGCCTCCACGAGCGCGCTCGCCGCCTCCACGGCGCGGCCGCCCATCCGCGCGGGGCTCGACGCACCCCCCGCTCCGACACCGGCGCCGCACCAGCCCCGCTGGCACGACCTCACCCGCGTCCACTCACCGCTCGCGCGAGCCCAGGTCGCGCAGCTAGAGGCCTTGGCCCAGCGCAGCCCGGAGCGCGACGCGCGCCGCTTCGCCCGCGTCGGGGACTCCATCAGCGCCAGCGGTGACAGCCTCTCCTGCCTCGCCCGTCGGCCGCCCTCCGTGGCGCTGCACCCCGAGGCGCACCGCGCGCTCGAGGCGCTGCTCTCCGGCGCCGCGCCCCCGCAGGATCCCTTCACGCGCGTGAGCCAGTGCGCGGTCGTCGGCTGGAGCGCCTGGCAAGCGCTGGACGGCGCGCGGCCGCCGCTGCTGCGCGAGCTCGACGCCACGCGCGCGCGCTTCGCGCTCGTCCAGTACGGGACCAATGACATGGAGATCCGCGCGCTCCACCAGTTCGCCGGGCACCTCTGGAACATCGTAGAGGCAGCGCAGGCGCGCGGCGTCCACCCCATCCTCTACACCATCCCGGATCGCGCCGACCGCCTCGACCGCGCCCGCGAGGTGCCCAGCTACAACGCCGCCATCGCGAGCGTCGCCCTCGCGAGCGGCGCGCAGCTCATCGACTATCACTTGGCGCTGCAGGCGCTCCCGCGGCGGGGGCTCGCGCGGGACGGCATCCACCCGAACACCTACCGAGGCCCGCGCGGCAACGACGGCTGCGAGCTCGGCCCCGAGGGTCTCCGACACGGCTACAACCTGCGTAACTTGCTCAGCCTGGAGGCGCTGGGGCGAGCTCGGCGCGCGCTCGCGGGTGAGCCCCTGGACGACGCGCCGACGCCCCTCGTCGAGGCCAGCGCCCCCGGCGGGCCCTGGACGGCGCCAGGCCTGCCCTTCCTCGTGGCCCTGCCCGTCACCGCGCCAGCCACGGCGCCGGCTCCTCGCACGAGCTGCGCGGAGGACCGGGGCAGCCCGGCCGGCAGCCTCAGCCTCCGCTGGACGCTCGAGACCGCACGAGACGTTCAGCTCTTGAGCTTCGGTCGGCGCGTGAGCGCCAGCCTCACCCTGCTGCGCGACGGCGTGTGCCTCGCGGTGGCGCAGCGGGCCCTGACGCGGCGCTTGGCCCCCGGGCAGTACACCCTGCTCCTCGACGCCCGGCGCAGCGGCGACCAAGACGGCTGGCTCACGCTGGCGGCGCTGTGACCGAGCGCCGCGCTCGGCCCGAGCGTCAGGCGCCCGTGAGACGGCGTGAGCCTCGTCCGTGGGCTTCAGCCGGTGCTCTCGGCTCCCTGTGCCATGGCTAGGCAATTTCCCTGGCGGACCACGCGCAGGACGGGCGGACGCGTCGGGGGCGTTCGGGGGTGAGTCGCGGCAGGGTGCCGTTCACCCGAGGGACGCGACGGCGCGGTGGTCACCGCGCGTCGCCGTCGGTGGGGCGCGCGGGGCGTGACGGCGCGCTCGCGCCACGTCTGACGTGCTCGCGTGGGTCTGGTAGGGTCCGGCGCATGCCTGGCTCCGGGCCGCTGCTCCCTCTGCTCCGCGTCGCGACGCACCACCTCCTTCGGCGCTCCTTCGGCGCCTCGCGGAGCCTCGGCTCATGAGCGGGCTGGTGCCGGGCAGGGTCGTGGAGCGCCGAGAGTGGGCGCCCGGCCTCATCAGCTTGAAGCTCGAGGCGGAGGTGGAGCCGCACGTCGCGGGGCAGTTTCGCAACTTGGGGCTGGAGCTGGACGGTGAGCCGTGCCTCCGCTCGTACTCCGTGGCGTCGGCGCCCAGCGACGCCACGCAGGAGTTTCTCATCGCGCGGGTCGAGGGGGGCCTCCTCACGCCCCGCTTGACGCAGCTCGGGGTGGGCGACACCGCGCTCGTCTCGGCGAAGCCTCAGGGCTTCTTCACGTTGAAGTACGTGCCGGAGGCCAAGGATCTCTGGTGCATCGCCACGGGCGCGGGCCTCGGTCCGTTCATGGCGCTGGTGCGCGAGGGGCGGCTCCATGAGCGCTTCGAGCGCGTGGTGCTCGTCCACGGCGTCCGCACGAGCCAAGAGCTCGCCTACGAGCAAGAGCTCCAAGCCCTGAGCTCCGAGCGCCTACGCTACCTGCCCGCGCTCAGCCGCGCGCAGCGTGAGGGCGCCTTGTCGGGGCGGGTGACGCACGCGCTCGAGCAGGGCGCGCTCGAGCGCGCCGCGGGCTTCGAGCTGAGCCCCGAGCGCTCGCACGTCTTGCTGTGCGGCAACCCCGACATGATCACGGAGTTCTCCGCGGGCCTCGCGCGCCGCGGCCTCAAGAAGCACCGCGTCCGTGAGCCCGGCCACGTGAGCTTCGAGAAGTACTGGTGAGCCTGTCGGAGCGCTCGCGGGTAGAGCTCGGGGTCAACCCGTGGGCGGCGCGCGTCGCCGAAGCCCAACGGCGCGGCGGCTTGCTGGATCTGACCTGCACGAACCCCACCCAAGTGGGGCTGCCCTACTCCCCTGCGCTCGCCGCTGCCCTCGGCGCGGCCGCCGAGGCGCCCTACTCACCGGAGCCGCTAGGGCTCGAGCCGGCGCGCGCCGCCATCGCGGAGCGCTGGCCGGGCCGGCCAAGCGGGCTCGACGCCTCGCGCGTCGTGCTCTGCTCGAGCAGCAGCGAGGCCTACCTGCACCTCTTTCACCTCTTGGCGGACAGCGGGGACGAGCTGCTCTGCCCTAGCCCCAGCTACCCGCTGTTCGAGCACCTGGCGCGGCTGGCCGGCGTCCGCCTCCGCCCCTACCGGCTCGAGTACGACGGCGCTTGGCACCTGGATCTCGACTCCGTCCGCGCCGCGTGCGGCCCCCGCACGCGCGCGGCGCTGCTCGTGAGCCCCAACAACCCGACGGGCTCCTTCACCACGCGCGCGGAGCTGGCCGCCATGGCACGGCTCGGCGTGCCCATCCTCAGCGACGAGGTCTTCGCCAGCTACCCGCTGCGCGCGTCCCGGCTCCGCGCCGAGAGCGCGCTGGGTGAGCCGGCCAGCGCGGACACGCTGGTGTTCGCGCTGGGCGGGCTGTCCAAACAAGCGGCGCTCCCTCACTACAAGCTCGGCTGGGTAGGGCTGAGCGGGCCCGCGCGGCTGGTCGAGCCCGCGCTCGCGCGCCTGGAGCTCAGCCTCGACACGCTGCTGGCCGCCGCCCCCCCCGTGCAGCACGCGCTGCCTGAGCTGCTGCGCCTGTCGGAGCCCACCACGGCGGCGCTCCGAGCGCGCCTGCACGACAACCTGCAGACGATCCAGGCGGCCTGCGCGGGGTCCCCCGTCACCCTCCTGGACGTGGAGGGCGGCTGGAGCGGGCTGCTCAGGCTCCCGCACTTACCACCACGGGACTGGAGCCTCTCTTTGCTGGAGCACGGCGTGCTGACGCAGCCCGGGTGGCTCTACGAGCTGCCCCCTTCGCACCTGGTGCTCAGCCTGCTGACACCGCCGCCGCGGCTCCGTGAAGGCCTCGAGCGCCTCGTCAGCGTGGTGTCGCGCGAGCTCTGAGGCGGCGCTGGCGAGCGGCCGCGCCGCCGCGGAGGAGCGCTACTGACAGCCGGCGTTGAAGCGCTCGGTCTCAGCGCGAGGCGCGGGTGAGCGCGGTCCACGCCGCCGATCGTGGGGTCTTCGACCAAGCGGCTGCCACCGACGCTCTCGGTCCAGGTGACGGGGACGTGGACGTTGTCGAAGCCCGCGTCCAAGGGTGTCGAGGCCGCGCGACCAAGCGCGACACGCCGAGGACACGGCCGGCCCAGGCCCGAACGCCCAGCGACTCAGCGCGCGCGGCGCCGGAGCGCCAGCGCGGCGAGGCCGAGCGAGGCCACGAGCCCCACGGAGGCGGGCGCCTGCCGCCCCGGCACCGCGCAGCCGCAGGCGCCAGGCTTCTCATGGATGGTGCCCGCGGGCTGCTGGGCCGCAGCCGGCGGCGCGCCCTCCGGCTCCGACTCGGCCTGCGTCGCGTGCTCCGCCCCCGCGGCTTCGGCGGGCTCCGACGTGCTCTCCGCCGGCTTGGCGGCCGCGCCGTCCTCCACCACGCTGCCCTCGCGGTCCACGGTCTTCATCTGCTTCTTCTTCGGCGCGTCCCCGGCGCCGAACACCATGGTCCGGCGATCCACGATCTCGTTCTGGCCGTTGAAGACCAGCTTGGTGGGGGTCCCCACCACGCGGCCGTCGCGGGTGTCGCGGATGGTGACGCGGTACTCGCCGGCCTCGTAGCCGTGGCCGCGCGTCAGCTTGAACGAGAACTTCGTGCGTGACTGCGCCTGCCCCGTCGACGGATCCAAGAAGCCGACGTCCACGCCCTCGATGAGCGGCTGCTTGTCCACCACCGGCACGCGGCGCTCCTGCACCTTGCCCTCGGGCGTGTCCCCGTCCACGCGGTCCCGCGCGAAGTACGTCACCTGCTGGAACTCGAACTTCATGGGCACGTACGGCACGTCCGGAGCCTTCGGGAGGAAGATGGCGACCTCCACCTTCCACGCTTGGTCTTCGCGCTCTTGGATCGTGGTCTGGGTCCACTGCAAGCGACCGGCGGCCACGGCCACCCCGGTCAAGAGCAGGACACTCAACGCGGCGAGCAGCGCCCTGAGGCACGACTGGATCTGAGGCTTCATCATCTTCGTCTCCGATGTCGGCAGCAGGCTATCACGGGTGCGGTGCCGATCCTCAGCGGTGAACTCAGTAGAAATTCACCGTCCGAGCGCCACGCTCTCTCGACGGGCGCCGGCGGCGCTTGCTCGGCGCGCAAAGTCGGCGCACCCTGCGAGGTCATGGGCCCTCGGTCGCCGGCGCTTTGGACATGGGCGGTGCTCGCTAGCCTCACGGGCTGGCTCGTCGGTTGCTCCGGCGCCAGTGAGGAGGGCCTCTACCGCGGCGGCGGGGGGCAGGGCGCCGCGGCGGGGGGCGGCGCGGCCGGTGCCCTCCACGCCGGGGCCGGGGGGGCGAGCGGCGCCGGGGCGGGCGGAGGTACCGAGGACGCCGGCGGGAGCGGGGGCGCGCCGGACGCCACCGCCCCTGACACGGGCGCCGAAGAGGCCGGGGCGCCGGACGCCGGCGCACCGGACGCCAGCGTGGAGGAGGGGATCGGCTGCGGCGCCGCGAGCTGCAGCGCGCAGGGGCAGCAGTGTTGCCGCGGGGACAACCGGCCCGCCACCTGCACGGCCGTCGGCGCGGAGTGCCCCTGCGAGGGCCTCTTGTGCGGCTCACGCACCCTGCGCTGTGACGACCACGAGGACTGTGCCGGGCAGCGCTGCTGCGCGGAGCGCGACCTGACGAGCATGGCCGTCAACCGCACGGTGTGTCTACCGGCCTGCGTCAGCGACACGCCGGTTGGCGTCAACCGGCGCCCGGTCTGTCGCCTGAACGGGCCCCCCTGCGCGCGCGGGCGCTGCGTCGCCGAGCCGGGGCTGGGACCGGGGCTCGGGACCTGCAACTGAGCCGCGCGCGCGCTCAGCCGAGAGCAGCGCGCGCGCGCGCGATGGCCTGGTAGACGCGCTGCGCGTCGCTCGGTGGTGCCAGCTCCAGCGCCGCGAGCGCGCTGTCCACGTAGGCGGGCTGGCGCATCCCGACGAGGACGACGTCCACCCCAGGCGTCGCCAGCAGCGTGCCGAGCGCCACCTGCTCGAGCGGGAGCGCGCGCCACGCCTCCGGCAGCGTCGGCGCGGCGCCGAGCAGCAGCGCCGCGGCACGCTCACCGCTGCGCGTCGCCGCGCGCGCGCGCAAGGCTCGCACGAGCGCCTCGAAGCTCGTCAGGTAGCGCGCGCGCAGCGCGCGCCAGCGCTCGGCGAGCGCGCCCTGGTCGAGGGCGCGGTCCAGGGTGCCGAAGGCGTGCCCGAGGCGCGGGCCGATGAAGCGCTGCTCGAGCTCCCGCCACTGCTCGAGGCTCGTGACCCTGGGCGCGATCTGCCCGAGCTGGGTGGCCCAGATCAGCAGCTTGTCAGCGGCGGGCGCGCCGGGGGCGATCTCGACCGCCGGAGCCAGCTCGCGGCGGTACTCGTCCTCCAGGGCCGCCAGGGCCAAGAGCGCCGAGTCCACCTCCTCCGCGCCGCTCGGCCGCGGCGGCGTGGCCAGGCGCAGGAGGCCCCCGGGCTCCACCACGTTCAGCGGGCGGTTGACGATGACCCCGAGCCCGCGCGCCTGCGCCGCCTCGAGCACGCTCTGCCCCTCGGGCGCCAGCGCTTGCGTGGCTCCCGGCTCGAGCAGGTTGAGCGGGAGCTGCACCACGCGCAGGTGGTGCCCCGGCCCACCAGCGCGCTCCGCGGCGCTCAGCAGCTCCGATGCGTGGATCGCGCGCTCCGCGCCCCCTGGGTGGGCCAGCGTGTTGCTGGACACGCCGTAGGCGGCGATCCGTCCTCGCGCGACCTCGGCCTCCAGGGCCGTGAAGGCCGCCGTGACGCGGCGCAGGAGCTCCGCACGCTGCTGCTCGCGCGGCTGCTCGGACGGCTGAGCGAAGAAGTGCTCCGGGTTGTGCAGGAGGCAGAGATCCACCGTCTCCAGCCCCAGCCGCTCGAGGCTCCGGCCGAGCTCGTCGTGGAGCCACTCCGGGTGTAGGCAGTGCCAAGCGTCCTCCTCCAGCTCCACCATCTCGGGGAAGGGGCGCCCGCTCGCTGCCCGCTCCCGCGCGAGCTTCAAGGCGTCCCCCTGCACGGTGCCGAGCTTGGTGATGACCACCACGCCCTCGCGCGTC
>WBZO01000417.1_pt1 | contig 76164 bp, 70 predicted proteins | sample 5204261 | NCBI WGS metagenome assembly WBZO01 (sample SAMN12412400, study PRJNA552823) | activated sludge metagenome | isolation source: activated sludge from anammox sidestream of wastewater treatment plant... | place: USA: North Carolina | collected 2017-09 | reverse complement strand
TGATGGTCGTCGCGAGCTCGGCGTCGATCGCCGCAAGGACGCCGGGGTCGAGGGCGAGCAGGGTGCGGGCGATGATCATCCGCACCGCCCGGTAGTCGATGGCCCCCGTCGCGAAAACCGCCGCGACCGCAGGCAACCGTTCGTGAAGGCACACCGCGTTGTGCAGAAGGGATCCGGCCGCAGCGGGGGTGATGCACAGTGCCGCGGACACTTCGGCGGCTACGGCCTCCCACGGGTCGATGCGCCACAGTTCTCGTCCATCACCGTCCTCGACGGGGATCTGGCGGCGGTCATAGAGGTCGGCGATCGCCGCCAGCCGACGCGCGCAGGCCGAATTCTCCGCGCGTGCCGACTCGGTGATCGCGTCGATCACGCCGGCGTCACTCAATCCATCGAACATACTTTCGAAGTCTAGGCGGCTGTGGTGACAAATTTCGGCCCGCGCGTCAGCGGGGCCGAAGGCGTTTCCAGACCGCGTGCCCCGTGGCGCGGGTCTTGTCCCCGAACCGCAGCTCGGCATCGCAGACGATCTCCGCGGGGCTGGAGTCGGTGACGACAGCGCGGAGCTCGACGAGACTGTCCAGCGGACTGGGGCGCAGATATCGGACGTCGATGCCGGCGGTCACGAAAGGAATCGGGAACCCCGGCGGGGCGTCCCAGCCGTTCAGCGCGGCCTCGTTCAGCACCGCGGCGGCGGTGTGGCAGTCGAGCAGCGTGGCGATGATTCCACCGTTGAGGAACCCGACGCCGTTGTCATGCTCGGGCCACGGCAGGAAGGTCGCGGTGACGAACCCGTCGCGGAGATAGCTCTTGAGACGGAGACCGCGCGGATTTGCCGGTCCACAACCGAAGCACGTCGTGGTCGGGATCAGTCGGTCCTGAACCGATATGTCTTCCACCATCGATCAGTATGGACGCGGCTCGGCCCCGGGACCAGATGTGCCTGGGGCCGAGCCGACGGTGGGATTACGGACGTGCCGGGGTGCTGGACGGCGACGGCGGTGTCAGCCGTTCTGCGCCCGGTCCGTCATCGGGCCCTTTCGGACCCCAGGGCCCCATCGGTCCGCCCGGGGGGAACGGTTTGAGCATCATGTGATGCCCCCCGTGGTGGGACCCGCCGCCGTGGCTGCCCAGGATGTAGCCGCTGAAGAACACCGTGGCGACGATGAACAGCGTGCCGGCGGCGATGCCGACCCAGGCCAGCGCCCGGTAGAGCCGGTGGGACCGATCCGCGTGCGCGACGGGATCGGCTGTGGTGTGCGGGTTTTCCAGTGTTTCAGTCACGCGACCCATGGTGGGTGTGCGCGTATAGCGCCGGCTTTGCCGTCGTTATGAGGTGGCTGTGAGGCGTCGGCCCCGAACGCGCCACACCGCGAGCGCGGCCAGCCACGTCACGGCGAACAGGATCACGATGGCGAAACCGACGCGGTCCAACGTCAGGGTGCTCACCCACTCGGTGACGGGGTTGTTCCAGCCGAGGTCGTCATGCAACACGGAGACCAGTTCCACGGTTCCGACCACCCACGCCACGGCGACGGACAGCGCGGTGATCGTCAGGTTGTAGAAGATCTTCCGGATCGGGTTGGCGAACGCCCAGTCATAGGCGGCCGCCATGAACAGGCCGTCGATGCTGTCCATCAGGCTCATCCCGGCGGCGAACAGCACCGGCAGTGTCAGCACGGCGTACCACGGCACCCCGGCGGCGGCGCCGGTGCCGGCCAGTGCCAGCAGTGCCACCTCGGTGGCGGTGTCGAAGCCCAGGCCGAACAGCATTCCGACCGCGAACATCTGTCCGGGCCGGCGGATCCGGCGCATCACCGGCCGCAGCAGACGCGCCACCACGCCACGGCTGTCGAGGTGTTCCTCCAACCGCCGCTCATCGAGCCGGCCCGCGCGCATCTCCCGGAAGATTCGCCAAATAGCCGCGAGCGCAACCAGGTTCACGATCGCGATCACATAGAGGAAGCCGCCGGAGGCCAGCGTCCCGGCGATGCCCAGCGCATGCCTGGCCGGGGACTCGTCGTCGAGCAGTACCCCCGCCGCGCGCGCCGCGGTGACCACCAGCACCGCCAGCACCACGACCATCGCGGAATGGCCGAGGGCGAACCAGAAGCCCACCGATTTCGGCCGGGTGCCGTCGGCGGCCAGCTTTCGGGTCACGTTGTCGATCGCGGCGATGTGGTCGGCGTCGAACGCATGTCGCAGCCCGAAGATGTAGGCCGTGACGCCCAGTCCGATCGAGAACACCTGCGTTCCGAACTGGTAATGCGCCGGGGCCACGGTCAGCACCAGGGTGCCGAAGCCGACCACGTGCAGGACGGCGACGGCGGCGAGCAGGCCGCTGACCTGCACCCAGTCCCGGCGCGACCAACGACCGGCAAGGCGGACAGCAGCCATATGAGGCCTCCTCCGGGGGATTGCGCGTCCCCGTCGTGGGTGGTCACCCGGGCGGGAGGTCTGGCTACCGGCCGACGGGACGCCGGCCGGACACAGTGGCGCGACCGCACCGGAATCTCACCGGTTTCCGCACCGCCCGAAACTTGTGCCGACCATACCCCGGCCCTATCTGAACGTGAGGGTGACGACGGAGCAGTCGTCGTCGAATTCGCCGTTCACGGCACGGGCCCGTAGCCCGGCCACGAGCGCGTCGGCCGAGAAGTCACCGGAGGCCGCAAGGTGCTTGGCCACGTCGGCGAAGTCCGCCAGGCGCCAGAGCCGTCCGCCGGGGAGCGGCAGCTCGAAGGCGCCGTCGCTGAACAACACCATGCGGCACCCCACCGGGACCGTGTAGGTGCGGGCCTCGAATGCCGAGTCCTCGAAGAGCCCGATCGGCAGTGAGCCCGTCGTCAGTTCCGTCGTCTCCCAGACGTTGTCGGCGGCGGAGGTGAACGCCAGCACCGGGTGGGTGCCCGGCGCTGGCATAGCGCAGCGTGCGGGTCGAGGCGTCGTAGATGCCGTACCAGATGGTGAAGTAGTTACCGCCCTGCTCCTCCATCCGGAACAGGCGGTTGAGTCTGGCCAGGACGCGGTCCGGTTGAAGCAGCGTCGTCATCGGCAGCGAGCCCAGCCGGATCAGGTTGTGCACCGATATGGACTGCAGTGCCGGTCTGATTCCGTGTCCGGACACGTCGACCAGATAGAACTTGAGCAGGTCGTCGTCGATCCACCGGTAGTGGAAGCTGTCGCCGCCCAATTGCTGGGAGGGAAGGTAGCGAGACGTCACCTCGACCCTGCCGTGCAAGTCGCCGGGAAGGGTCGAGCTGACATATTCGGCGGCACCCTGGATTTCGGATGTCAGGCGTTCGTTCAGGACCCGGGACAAGGCGTCGGCGTGCGTCTGTCTCCGGCGGGCGTCTTCGGCCTGCTGCTGAGCGGTGACCTCGTCATCGATCACCCGTAGCGCGCTGGTGTAGCCGTCCTGGCGTCCGTTCGCGTCGTAGAACGGCTTGGAGTGCAGGTGAACCCAGTGCACGACGCCGTCGGCGGCCAGCACCCGGCCACGCCGCTGGATGGTGCGGCCCGCCTCCAGCATCGCGAGGCGTTCGGTGAACCCCGGAAGATCCTCGGGCGGGATGATCTCCCAGACATCGCGGCCGATCCAGTGCTCAGGTGGTGCGGCCAGGACATCCTGGACCGACGGCGAGACCCAGACGAACCTGCCGGCCCGCGCGTGGATGACGGCGTCGCCGGCGTTCTCGGCCAGCAGTCGGTACTTCTCCTCCGACGCCGCCAGTTGTTGCGCCGCCAGGATCCGTTCGGTGACGTCACTCCACGTCACGCTGAGCAGCTCGTCGCTAGCCTTGGTGGCGCGGATCTCGCAATGCCTCGTTTCGCCGCGGCGGGTGTCGCCATAGGTGAAGTCCGGGACGATCACGGTTGTGCCGTCCGCCAGGCATTGGGCGCAGCGCTCAACCAGGTCCGAGCCGGCCAGATCCGGCATTGCCTCCAGGAGGGTCCGGCCGATCATGTCCGCTTCGGTCGTCCCGAGATATCGGCATGCCGCGCTGTTGACGGCGAGACAGCGGAAATCGACCACGTGGTGGGAGGCGTCGTGGACCGCCTGGAAAAGGACCTGAGGATCGAGCATGGAGTCAGCGCTGGCCGCCAGAAGGCGCCGGGCTTCCTCCAGTTCCCGCCGTGCCGCCACCTCCGTCGTGATGTCGATGACCTGGGTGATGACGTGGCGCCCCGCACCGTCGGGGTGGCCAAGGAATCCGACCGATACGTCGGCCCAGAGTTCGCGCCCGTCGGCGTGGATCAGTCGCTTGGTCGTCCGGTCACTGTCCGGGCCGGGCGGATCCGAGTTCGGGTCCGCCGGGGCTGTCAGGTCTCGCCAGCGCTTGGTCAGCAGGGCCTCGGCGTCGTAGCCCAGCAGGTCGAACATCGCCTTGTTGGCCAGAACGAACCGGCCGTCCATCGAGTTCAGCGACATGGCGACGGCCGAGTTCTCCACCAGTCGGCGGTAGAGGCCGTCGCAGTCGGCATAACAGCCGAAATCGGGGAAGGCGCGGTGGGTCATTGACCGAACCTCCTCCGTGGGGCTTGATCATCTAATTCATAATTCACGCAGGGGTAACCGAATTGGGCGCCGGGTAAACAAACTGCTTGTAGTTCAAGGAGCGCGCTCGGCCTGGCAATCGGGGCACAGCCCGTGCAGGGTCAGGCCCGCCTGTTCGGAGAGCGTGAAGGAACTGCCCTCGATCGCGTGCTCCAGTGCGGCGGACAACCGCGTGGCCGGAACCTCGATGATCGCCCCGCATGCGGTGCATACGGCATGGTGGTGCGGTGTGCCGGCAAGTCCGAAGGTGGTGACGCCGCCCTCGATGGCCAGGGCGTGCAGCACACCCTGGTCGACCAGGGTGGTGACGGTGCGGTAGACCGTCGCGAGATCCGGCCGCTGTGCGCCCTCGGGCGTCGCGTCGAGGATGCGCCGATGAATCTCGGCGACGGACAGATGGCCGTCGTAGGGCTCCAGCACGGCCAGGACCGCGATGCGCGACGGCATCCGGCGCAAACCCCGTGAGCGCAGCAACTCGCCGATGCGCTGCACCGTGGCGGCGTCGGGCGGTTGGGCGGTCATCCCAACAGTGTCGCTTCCTCGGGTAATTCTTGCGAATCGGTTGCAGAAAGATCGGCCGTGAGTAGCGTGAGGGCGTGACCGCAACTGCGCCGACCGCCCCGGCGCCCGGTTCGCAACGGCGCCTGACCCGGCTCTGGAAGCGGACTCGCGGCGTCTTCACCCCGGGCGAATGGGGAAGGCTCGGCGCCATGTTCGGCGTCGTCGCCGCCCTGCACGTGATCGGTTGGGGCACTTTGGTGTTCCTGGTCGCCCCTCAGCACCTCGGCGTCGGCGACAAGGTCTTCGGCATCGGCGTGGGCCTGACCGCATACGCACTCGGAATGCGGCACGCGTTCGACGCCGACCACATCGCCGCGATCGACAACACCACCCGCTCGCTGATGGCGCAGGGCCGCCGCCCGATGGGCACTGGATTCTTCTTCTCGCTGGGACATTCGTCGGTGGTCTTCGGACTGGCACTGGTGATCTCGCTGGGTGTCACCCGGGTGATCGGACCCGTCGTCGACGACTCCTCGGCCCTGCACCGCTACACCGGGGTGATCGGGACCAGCGTCTCCGGGGCGTTCCTCTACCTCATCGCCGCCGTCAACATCGTCATCCTGGCCGGGATCATGCGGGTGTTCACCGCCATGCGGCGCGGCGAGTACGACGAGGCCGCGCTCGAGGAGCAGCTTGCCAACCGGGGCTTCCTCAATCGCTTCCTCGGCCGGTTCAGCCGCTCGATCCGGTCGTCGTGGCAGATGTACCCGCTCGGCATGCTCTTCGGGCTCGGCTTCGACACCGCCACCGAGATCACCCTGCTGGTGCTGGCCGGGTCGACTGCCGCGGCGGGCCTGCCTTGGTACGCCATTCTGTGCCTGCCGGTGATCTTCGCCGCGGGCATGAGCCTGCTCGACACCATCGACGGGTCGTTCATGAACGTCGCCTACGGCTGGGCGCTGGCCCGGCCGGTGCGCAAGGTCTACTACAACATCACCGTCACCGGACTCTCGATCGCCGTGGCCCTGATCGTGGGCACCGCCGAACTGCTCGGCCTGTTCGCCGAACAGTTGGGGTGGCGGGGCGGATTCTGGGATTGGGTGGCCGGCCTGGACCTCAACGTGATCGGGTTCGTCATCGTCGGCATGTTCGCGCTGACCTGGCTGGGCGCCCTGCTGGTGTGGCGGATCGGGCGCATCGAGGAACGGTGGGCCGTCCAGCCGGAAGGCTGATCCGGCACGTCGCAGGTTGAATCCGCCTGCGAAGGGCATGCTGGAGCTACGGTCGAAACGTGGGGACCCGAACCGCGCCCGTTCTCGACCTTCCCGACCTGCCGGGGCTGTGCGACTATCTGGAATCGCTGGACGCCGGTGAACGCGCCCGCGCGATCGAGCGGATGTCGACCATGGCGGACGCCGATCTGCGCAGCCTCGGGGTCAGCGAGCCGCAGTACGCCGAACACGACTACCGGGTGCGCGACATCCAGGGCGTCATACCCGCGGAGCTTTCCGGCACCCTCTACCGCAACGGCCCCGGCCGCTGGCAGGACCACACCGGCCGCCCGCTGCACCACCTCTTCGACGGCGACGGGATGATCTCCGCCTTCACCATCGAGCGCGGAGCGGTGCACTACCGCAACCGCTACGTGCGCACCCAGCACTACCGCGGAAAGTCCGGGACCCGGCACATGGGCACCGACGCCCTCGGCGGGTTCCTCGCCAACATCGCGCGGCTGCCCACCAACCTGGCCAACACCAACGTCGTCGAGCACGCGGGCCGGCTCTACGCGCTGTGGGAGGGCGGCCCGCCCTACGAACTCGACCCGAACACCCTGGAGACCAAGGGCCTGCGCCGATTCGGCGGCGAATTGCGTTGGATCGGTTCGTATTCCGCACACCCATGTTTCTGTCCCAGCAGCGGGGACATGTTCAACTTCGGCGTCGAGTTCGTGCCGACGCCCCACCTGCGGGTGTATCGCACCGACCGCGCGGGCAAGCTCAAGCACTACCGTTCGGTGGCGCTGCCCTACGTCGCGATGGTGCACGACTTCGCCATCACCGAGCGCTATCTGGTCTTCCTGGTGTCGCCCATCATTCCCGACGGCATACCGATCGCGTTGGGGCTCAAGGCGTTCGGGGACGCGATGAAGTACCACCCCGAGCGGGGCAGCACCTTTCTCCTCATCCCGCGCGACGGCGGCGAGATCCGCCGCATCGACCACGAGGCCGTCCTGCAGTTCCACCTGAGCAACGCCTTCGACGACCGCGGCGACGTCGTGCTCGACGTGATCACCTACCACAGCGGGGAACTGCTGGAGTGCATCGCGCGATTCCGCACCAGCCCACTGGACAAGGCGACCTCGGAGTTGACGCGCTTCCGTGTCACCGCGTCGGGAGGGGTGATTCGCGAACAACTCAGCGACAACTCGTGTGAGTTCCCGCGCCACCACCCCGACCACGAGGGGCGGCCGCACCGCTACGCCTACTACAACACCCGCCACCAGCTCGGGACGATGTTCGACGGCATCACCAAGATCGACCTGGCCGACAACACCGAAAGCAGTTATGCCGCAGATGATTCCGGCAACAGCTTCTGCGAACCGGTGTTCACCCCGCGCCCCGGAGCGGTCGACGAGGACGACGGCTGGCTGCTCTCGGTGGAGTACCAGGCCGACGCCCACACCTCGCGGCTGGTCATCCTCGATGCGCGGGACCCCGCCCGCGGACCGGTCGCCACCGCACAGCTGACCCACCACATCCCGCAGGGGTTCCACGGCAACTTCGTGGCACGCTGACTCAGCCCGCCTCGGCCAGCCACCGATCCAGTTCGCGATAGGCCGCCTCCCGGGGACCGGGTAGCGACAGGAACACGTCGTGTTTGGCGTCGGCGACCGGCACGATGGTCTGGCGATTTCCCACACAACCGGCCCACTGCGCGATGTGGGCGACGTCCAGCACGGCGTCACCGCGCTGGATCACCTCGGTGCCCGCGGTCTCTGCCACACTGTGGTCCGAGCGCAGGATCAGGTTGGGCACCCCGACGTCAAGGCCACGGTGCAGTCGAGCCTGTCCGCGGCGGATGGCGTTGATCCATCCCACGGTCACGGGGAACCCTCCGATGGGCTTCCACTTCAGGTTGTACTCGAACTCGCCGTGGTAGTCGCGGTGCAGTGTGAGGCCATAGCCGCCGGTGCCGGCCGGGCGCACCACCCGGGTCTTGCGCACCCGCGACGCCGCGGCGATCGCTCCCGCGGTCGCCCGGGCGCGCAGCACCGGCGGTCCGTTGAGGTCGAAGAACGGGCTGTTGAGGACGAGGCCGGCGATGCCGAGTGCGGCGGTGTCGCCACGGGTGCGCAGCCGGTCCAGCCACAGCGACACCACCAGGCCGCCGGTCGAATGGCCGTACACCACCACCTGTGAACCGGGGTTTTCCGCGGCCATGATCGCCAGCGCCAGTTCCAGCTCACGGTCGTAGCCGGCCAGATCGGTCGTGAAATGCGCCGTCTGCCCCTGCCGCCAGGACCGCCCGCACTTGTGCAGGTCCACTCCGTAGAGCCGGTAGCCGCGGCGGGCGAAGCGGTCCACCAGCTCGGTGTTGAAGAAGTAGTCGGTGAAGCCGTGCACCGCCAGCGCCACCCGTGGCGACGGTGCGTCGGCTGCGCGGCGGACCAAAGTCGAGAACACCTCGCCCTCCCCGTCGCGGTCCGGACCGAGGTCGAGGGTGGCCTGCTGGTAACCGGGGAGGACGTCGTCGGCCCATTCGGGGTGCGCAAACGTCACGCGGGATAACCTAGCGGTATGTCTGACAACGCAAAGTCCGACGCCAGGACCGACGTCGTCCTGGTCGGTGCCGGAATCATGAGCGCGACCCTCGGAGCCCTGCTGCGCCTGGTCGAGCCGGACTGGTCGATCACGTTGGTGGAACGCCTCGACGCCGCCGCCGCGGAGAGCAGCGACCCGTGGAACAACGCGGGAACCGGGCACTCGGCGTTGTGCGAGCTGAACTACACCCCGCAGAAGCCCGACGGCACCATCGACATCGCCAAGGCCATCAACATCAACGAGCAGTTCCAGGTCACCCGCCAGTTCTGGACCTACGCGCACGAGAACGGCATCCTCACCGACGTCCGTAGCTTCCTCAACCCGGTTCCGCACGTCAGCTTCGTGCAGGGCGCCGAGCATGTCGACTACCTGCGGCGCCGCCAGGAGACCCTGGTCCGCAACCCGCTGTTCGCCTCGATGGAGTTCATCGACGATCCCGACGAGTTCGCCCGCCGGCTGCCGCTGATGGCCGAGGGCCGGGACTTCTCCGTGCCGGTCGCCCTGAACTGGACCGAGGGCGGCACCGACGTCGACTTCGGCGCGCTGTCGCGCCAGCTGCTGGCCTTCGGAACCGCCCAGGGAATGAACACCCTTTTCGGCCAGGAGGTCCGCGACCTCGACCAGGAGTCCGACGGCAGTTGGACCGTCAAGATCCTCAACCGCCGCACCGGTGAAAAGCGCCGCATCCGAAGCAAATTCGTGTTCGTCGGCGCCGGCGGCGGCGCTCTTCCGCTGCTGCAGAAGGCCGGCATCAAGGAGGTCAAGGGCTTCGGCGGGTTCCCGGTGAGCGGGCAGTGGCTGCGCACCAACAAGCCTGAGTTGACCGGACGTCACCATGCCAAGGTCTACGGCCTGGCGCCCACCGGCGCGCCGCCGATGTCGGTGCCGCACTTGGACACCCGCGTGATCACAGGGAAGGACTGGCTGCTGTTCGGCCCGTTCGCCGGGTGGTCCCCGAAGTTCCTCAAGACCGGCAAGGTCACCGACCTGCCGCTGTCGGTCAAGCCCGACAACCTGCTGTCCATGATCGGCGTCGGCCTGACCGAACTGTCGCTGCTGAAGTACCTCATCGGCGAACTGCTGCAGTCCTTCGGCGACCGCGTCAACACGCTGCGCCAGTTCGCGCCCACCGCGCAGGGCAACGACTGGGAGATCGACATCGCCGGCCAGCGCGTCCAGGTGATTCGCCGCGACTCCAAGAAGCTCGGCATCCTCGAGTTCGGCACAACGGTTCTCGCCGCGGCCGACGGTTCCATCGCCGGCCTGCTCGGCGCCTCCCCGGGTGCCTCCACCGCCGTCCCGGCGATGATGGAGGTCATGCAGCGCTGCTTCCCCGGCGAGTACCCCGGCTGGGAGCCGAAGCTCAAGGAGATGGTGCCCTCGCTGGGCTCGAAGCTCTCGGATGAGCCCCGGCTGTTCGCCGAGTTGTGGGACCACGGCACCAAGGTGCTCGGTCTGCAGAGCCGCTCCGACGCCGCGGGAGTCGTGTGACGGTCGGCCTGCGCCGGTCCTGGGCACGGGACCTGGATGCCCCGACCCTCTACGCATTGCTGTCCCTGCGTGTGGAGGTCTTCGTCGTCGAGCAGGCGTGTCCCTACCCGGAGACCGACGGCCGCGACCTGGAACCGGGCACCCGGCACTTCTGGCTGGAAAACGCCGGGGGAGAAGTCATCTCAACGCTGCGCCTGCTGGAAGACCGATCGGATGAGTTCCGCATCGGCCGGGTCTGCACGAAAGAGTCCGAGCGGGGACATGGACACACCAACCGGCTCATGCACGCCGCGCTGGAGGAGGTGGGCGACCGGCCCTGCCGGATCAGCGCCCAGACCTACCTGGCCGACATGTATGCCCGGCACGGCTTCGTCGTCGACGGGCCGGAGTTCGACGAGGACGGCATCGCCCACGTGCCGATGGTGCGGGGGGCCCGTCGGTGATCCCGCCGCCCTACCCGTTCAGCGCGCTGGTCGGCCACGACCGGCTGCGGCTCGCACTGCTGCTGTGCGCCGTGCACCCCGAGATCGGCGGGGTGCTCATCCGCGGGGAGAAGGGCACCGCCAAGTCCACCGCCGTGCGGGCACTGGCAAACGTCCTCGCCGGGGCGGACCCGGATGCTCATCTGGTCGAGCTGCCGATCGGCGCCACCGAGGACCGGGTGGTGGGCTCACTGGATCTGCAGAAAGTGCTGCGCGACGGCGAGCATGCCTTCTCCCCGGGCCTGCTGGCTCGCGCGCACGGCGGCCTGCTCTACGTCGACGAGGTGAACCTGCTGCCCGACCACCTTGTCGACGTCCTGCTCGACGCCGCCGCGATGGGCCGGGTGCACATCGAACGCGACGGCGTCTCGCACTGCCACGAGGCGCGGTTCGTTCTGGTCGGCACGATGAATCCCGAAGAGGGCGAACTGCGTCCGCAGCTGCTCGACCGCTTCGGCCTGGCCGTCGACGTGCACGCCTCCCGCGACGTCGCGGTGCGCAGCGCGGTGATCCGCGCCCGGCTGGACTACGAGGCCGATCCCACCGGATTCGCCGAACGCTTCCGGGCCCAGGACGCCGAACTGAGCGCGCGGATCGCCGCGGCGCGCCGTCGCGTCGCCGACGTGGTGCTGCCCGACCGCGAGCTGCGCCGAATCGCCGCCCTGTGCGCGGCGTTCGACGTCGACGGCATGCGGGCCGATCTGGTGGTGGCCCGCACGGCGGTGGCGCACGCGGCCTGGCGGGGAGGCCCCGAGGTTGCCGAAGAGGACATCCGCGCCGCCGCCGAGCTGGCTCTGCCGCACCGTCGGCGCCGCGACCCGTTCGACGACCCGGGCATCGACCCCGAGCAGCTCGATCGGGCGCTGTCGGCGGCGGCGGACGCCGACGGCGGGCCCCGGGAAGACCCCGATCCGCCCGGTGGCGGCGGCTCCGGTGACGTTTCGCCGGAACCTCCTGCGCGACAGGGCAATTCAGGTCAGAGTTCCCGGCCCGCGGCCGCGCCGTCGGCGACCTTCCGCACCCGGGCGCTCACGGTGCCCGGCGTGGGAGACGGTGCATCGGGGCGCCGGTCGGCGGCCCGGACGTCCACCGGCGCCAGCGTGCGGGCCGCCCGTCCCGCCGAACCGGGCCACGGTGTCCACCTTTTCGCGACGATGCTGGCCGCCGCCGATGCTCACGACGGCCCGGGCCCCTTGCGTCCGCAGGCCGACGACGTCCGCCGCGCGGTACGGGTGGGCCGGGAGGGCAACCTGGTGATCTTCGTCGTCGACGCGTCGGGTTCCATGGCCGCGCGTGACCGGATGGCCGCGGTCGGCGGAGCCGCGCTGTCCCTGTTGCGTGACGCCTACCAGCGCCGCGACAAGGTCGCCGTCATCACCTTCCGCGGCGGCGGCGCGCGGCTGCTCCTGCCGCCCACCACCTCGGCGCACATCGCGGCGCGGCGGCTCACCCGCTTCGACACCGGCGGCACCACACCACTGGCCGAGGGCCTATTGGCAGCCCGCGACCTGGTGGCCCGCGAACGCACCCGCGACCGCGCCCGGCGCCCCTTGGTGGTGGTGCTCACCGACGGCCGCGCCACCGCGGGCCCGGACCCGTTGCGCCGCAGCCACATCGCCGCGGCTCGGCTGGTGGCCGAGGGGGCCGCAGCCGTCGTCGTCGACTGCGAGAACTCCTACGTTCGACTCGGCCTGGCCGCCGAACTCGCCGCGCAGCTACGGGCGCCGGTGTTGAGGCTGGAGCAGTTGCGGGCAGACGCGTTGGCGCACGCCGTGCGCCGGGCGGCCTGAGCGGGAGAGTCGGTATGCCCCAGGGCCGGCCCCCCGTGGTCCCCGATGACGGGCTGACCACGCGCGCCCGGCGCAACACCGCCGTGCTGGCCGTGCACACCGGCGAAGGCAAGGGAAAGTCGACCGCCGCGTTCGGAATGGCGTTGCGCGCGTGGAACGCCGGGATGAGCGTGGCGGTGTTCCAGTTCGTCAAGAGTGCGAAGTGGAAGGTCGGCGAAGAGTCGGCGTTCGCCGGACTCGGCCGGCTGCACGACCAGCACGGCATCGGCGGGGCGGTGGAGTGGCACAAGATGGGTGCGGGGTGGTCGTGGAGCCGGAAGTCGGGCTCGGACGACGACCACGCGGCCGTCGCCGCGGAGGGCTGGGCCGAGATCGCGAGCCGACTCAGGGAGCAGCGCCACGACTTCTATGTGCTAGACGAGTTCACCTACCCGCTGAAGTGGGGATGGGTCGACGTCGACGAGGTGGTCGACGTCCTGGCGTCCCGGCCCGGACGCCAGCACGTGGTCATCACCGGACGGGATGCGCCGCAACGCCTGCTCAACGCCGCCGACCTGGTGACCGAGATGACCAAGATCAAGCACCCCATGGACGCCGGCCGTAAAGGTCAGCGCGGTATCGAGTGGTGAGCCGGTGAGTGTTCCCGCCGTCGTCATCGCCGCCCCGGCGTCGGGTACCGGAAAGACAACGGTCGCAACGGGTTTGATCGGCGCATTGCGGCGTGCCGGTGACCGGGTGGCCCCGTTCAAGGTCGGCCCCGACTTCATCGATCCCGGCTACCACGCCCTGGCGGCGGGCCGTCCGGGCCGCAACCTCGACCCCGTGCTGGTCGGCGCCGACCTCATCGGCCCGCTCTACCGGCACGGCACGCGTGATGCCGACGTCGCCGTCATCGAGGGTGTGATGGGACTGTTCGACGGCCGCATCGCCGAGCCGTTCCGCCTGCCGGCCGCCGGATCCACCGGGGAGGTGGCGGGGCTGCTGGGCGCGCCGGTCGTGATCGTGGTCGACGGCCGCGGACAGAGCCAATCCATCGCGGCCGTGCTGCATGGCTTTTCGACGATCGACCCCGGTGTACGGGTGGCAGGTGTGATCCTCAACCGGGTCGGCACGCCGCGCCACGAGCAGGTGCTGCGTCAGGCGTGCGAGTCGGTCGGCGTACCTGTCCTCGGGGCACTGCCGCGCCTGGAGGAGTTGTCGGTGCCCTCGCGGCACCTTGGGCTGGTTACCGCCGCCGAACACGGCGCGCAGGCGCGGGAGGCCGTGGCGGCGATGACCGACCTGGTGTCCCGGCGCATCGACCTGGATGCGGTGCGGGCGCTGGCCGGTTCGGCCGTCACTTCCGATCCGTGGTCACCGCGGGAGGCGGTGGGCGCGCCGGTGGCCGGCAGCCCGGTGGTCGCCGTTGCCGCGGGCCCGGCCTTCAGCTTCAGCTACGCCGAACACGCCGAACTGCTGCGGGCCGCGGGCGCGGAGGTGGTGGCCTTCGACCCGCTCCGCGACACCCTGCCCACGCAGACGGCGGCGTTGGTGCTGCCCGGCGGATTCCCCGAGCAGTACCCCGTGGAACTGGCCGCCAACGAAGCGGTTCGGACCGAGATCCGTGCCCTGGCGGCCCGCGCCCCCGTGCACGCCGAATGCGGCGGCCTGACCTATCTGATGTCCGACCTCGACGGGCACCCGATGTGCGGTGTGCTGGCCGGGTCGGCGCGCTTCACCCCGAAGTTGACGCTGGGCTATCGCGACGCCGTCGCGGCGGGGGAGTCCGTCATGTTCAGCACCGGGCAGCGGGTGACCGGCCATGAATTTCACCGCACGGCAGTCGAATTCGGCGCTGCGGTCGAACCGGCATGGCTGATGCGGGGGTCCGCCGGCGACCCGGCCCGGGACGGCGCCGTCCGCGCCGGAGTGCACGCGGGCTACCTGCACACCCATCCGGCCGGCCAGCCGGCGGCCATCCGCCGCTTCGTCGAGGCGGCCTCGGCTCGTTAGGCTCGGCCGGTGACGGAGAACGCCTATCTCGTCGGGCTGCGGCTGGCCGGCAAGAAGGTCGTCGTCGTCGGCGGGGGCACGGTCGCGCAACGCCGGGTGCCGGTCCTGCTCTCCCACGGCGCCGACGTGCACGTCGTCACCCGCGCCGCGACCCCCGCGGTGGAGGCGCTCGCCGAACAGCAGCCCGGCATCACCCTGCAGCTGCGGGACTACCGCGACGGCGACCTCGCCGACGCCTGGTACGCCATCGCCGCCACCGACGACCCGGCCGTCAACGCCGCGGTCGTCGCGGAGGCCGAACGGCGCCGCATTTTCTGCGTGCGCGCCGACGCCGGACGCGACGGGACCGCCGTGACGCCGGCCTCCTTCGACTACGAAGGGCTGCTGGTCGGCGTGCTGGCCAGCGGGGAGCACCGGCGCTCGGCGGCGGTCCGGACGGCCATCCGGGAAGCCTTCCAGCAAGGCCGCATCGTTCCCGACATCGTGGCCAGCACGGCCTCCGATGTGGTGCCGGGCGGCGTGGCGCTGGTCGGTGGGGGGCCGGGGGACCCCGAACTGATCACGGTGCGCGGCCGACGCCTGCTGGCGCACGCGGATGTGGTGGTCGCCGACCGGCTGGCGCCCCCCGAACTGCTCGCCGAACTGCCGCCGCACGTCGAGGTCATCGACGCCGCCAAGATCCCCTATGGCCGCGCGATGGCCCAGGAGGCCATCAACGACGTTCTCATCGAACGGGCGAAGGCCGGGCAGTTCGTCGTCCGGCTCAAAGGCGGCGATCCCTTCGTCTTCGCCCGGGGATATGAGGAAGTCCTTGCTCTGGCCGACGCTGGGATTCCGGTCACAGTCGTTCCGGGCATCACCAGCGCCATCGCGGTCCCCGCCCTGGCCGGTGTCCCGGTCACCCACCGGGCGGTCAACCACGAATTCGCCGTGGTCAGCGGCCATGTGGCGCCGGATGATCCCGACTCGCTGGTGAACTGGGAAGCCCTGGCGCAGTTGTCCGGCACCATCGTGCTGCTGATGGCCGTCGAACGCATCGAACTGTTCGCCGACGCCCTGATCAAGGGCGGCCGGCCCGCGCAGACTCCGGTCCTGGTCGTCCAGCACGGCACCACGTCGGCCGAGCGGATCCTGCGCGCCACCCTCGCTGACGTGCCCGAACGGATCCGGGCCGAGGCAATTCGGCCCCCGGCGATCATTGTGATCGGGCCGGTCGCGGGATTCGAGACGCTATCGAGACTTTAAAGTCTTCTTAATTTTGCGGTAGGGTGGTCCGTTATGACGGCTCTCAACGATGCTGAGCGCACGCACCCGTTCCGTCGGGTGGACCGCGGCGCCGGACATCGGAACGCCTCGCCCCTTCCCGCCCCGATGAACTCCTCGGAGGTGCAGAAGGTGCGCCCCTCGACCCCGGCCTGGCTGCCTTCGCAGCGGTTCTTCGCCGCGGTGATCGCCATCGGCGGCATGCAGCTGCTGGCCACCATGGACAGCACGGTCGCGATCGTGGCCCTGCCGAAGATCCAGGACGAGCTCGGCCTGTCCGATGCCGGCCGCAGCTGGGTCATCACCGCCTACGTGCTGACCTTCGGCGGCCTGATGTTGCTCGGCGGGCGGCTCGGCGACACCATCGGCCGCAAACGCGCGTTCATCTCCGGCGTCGCGCTGTTCACCATCGCCTCGGTGTTGTGCGGAGTCGCTTGGGACCAAACGACTTTGGTGGTCGCGCGGTTGCTGCAGGGTGTCGGCTCGGCGATCGCCTCACCCACCGGCTTGGCGCTGGTGGCCACCACCTTCCCGAAGGGCCCCGCCCGTAATGCCGCGACGGCGGTGTTCGCCGCGATGACCGGCGTCGGTTCGGTGATGGGCCTGGTCGTCGGCGGCGCGCTGACCGAGGTGTCCTGGCGGCTGGCGTTCCTGGTGAACGTGCCGATCGGCGTGATCATGATCTACCTCGCCCGCACCACGCTTCGGGAGACCCACCGCGAGCGGATGAAGCTCGATGCCGCCGGTGCGTTGCTGGCGACCGTGGCCTGTACCGCGGCGGTGTTCGGTTTCACCCAGGGCCCGGAGAACGGCTGGCTGGCGCCGACCACGCTGGCCTCCGGCCTGGTCGCCCTGCTGGCGATGATCGCGTTCGTCGTCGTCGAACGCAGCGCGGTCAACCCGGTCGTCCCGTTCGCCCTGTTCAAGGACCGCAACAGGCTGGCCACCTTCGCGGCGATCTTCCTGGCCGGTGGCGTGATGTTCACCCTCACGGTGCTGATCGGCCTGTACGTGCAGGACATCATGGGCTACAGCGCCCTGCGGGCGGGTATCGGCTTCATCCCGTTCGTGATCGCTCTGGGCATGGGGCTGGCCGCCTCGTCGCAGCTGGTGAACTTCTTTCCGCCCCGGGTGCTCGTCATCGCCGGCGGCGTGCTGGTGCTCGGCGCCATGATCTACGGCTCGACGCTCAACGCCGGCATCCCGTACTTCCCCAACCTGGTCATTCCGATCACCGTCGGCGGGTTCGGCATCGGCATGATCGTCGTGCCGCTGACCGTGTCGGCCATCGCAGGCGTCGGCTTCGACCAGATCGGCCCGGTCTCGGCCATCGCGCTCATGCTGCAGAACCTCGGCGGCCCGGTGGTCCTGGCCGTCATCCAGGCCGTGATCACCTCGCGGACGCTCTACCTGGGCGGTACGACGGGCCCGGTGAAGCGGATGAACCCCGAGCAGCTGCACGCCCTGGACCAGGGCTACACCTATGGGCTGTTGTGGGTGGCCGCCGTGGCCGTCATCGTGGGCGGCGCGGCCCTGTTCATCGGGTACACCTCCCAGCAGGTGGCGCACGCACAGGAAGTCAAGGACGCTTTCGAGGCGGGCGACGTCTAGGGTAGCTACCCATGGCCGGCGCGAGCGTTCCCGAACCGCCGGCCCGGACTCTCGCCTCCAGCGTGCTGGGGATCGCGATCATCGCGATCACCGGCATGCAGCTGATGTCCACGCTGGACGGCACCATCGTGATCGTCGCCCTGCCCCGCATGCAGGCCGACCTGCTGCTCTCCGACGCCGCCAAGAGCTGGGTGATCACCGCCTACGTGCTCACCTTCGGCGGTCTGCTGCTCCTGGGCGGACGGGTCGGCGACGCCATCGGGCACAAACGGGCCTTCATCTCCGGCGTCGGGGTGTTCACCATCGCCTCGATGGCCTGCGGTCTGGCCACCGACGGCCCGCTGCTGATCGCCGCCCGTGCCGTGCAGGGCATGGGCGCGGCCGTCGCCGCACCGACCGGCCTCGCCCTGATCGCCACCACCTACGCCCCCGGCCAGGCCCGCAACCAGGCGATGGCGATCTCGGCGGCCATGCAGGGCCTCGGCTCGGTCCTGGGTCTGGTGGTCGGCGGCGCGCTCACCGTCATCTCGTGGCGGCTGGCGTTCCTCATCAACTTCCCGATCGGCATCATCATCATCTGGATCGCCCTGACGCGGCTGGAGGAGACCCGCCACGAGCGCCTCAAACTCGACGTCACCGGCGCGCTGGTGGCCACCCTGGGCTGTACGGCGGCGGTCCTGGTGTTCACCCAGGGGCCGCCGCGCGGCTGGGTGGACCCATGGGTGATCGGCGCGGGCATCCTGGCCGTGCTGCTGGGTGTGGCGTTCCTGTTCGTGGAACGCCGGGCCGACCACCCGCTGGTGCCGCTGTGGCTCTTCCGCGACCGCAACCGGGTGGCCACCTTCGTCTCGCTGTTTCTGGCCGGCGGCGTCCTGCTGACCCTGACCGTGATGATCGGCCTGTACGTCCAGGACGTGCTGGGCTATTCGGCGCTGCACGCCGGGATCGGGTTCATCCCGTTCGCGCTCGCCCTGGGTTTCGGCAACCTGCTGACCGCCCGGCTGGCGCCCTACATCGCGCCGCGCTGGCTGATCATCGGCGGCGGCATCTTCGTGCTGGGCGCGATGATCTACGGTTCGACGCTCAACCGCTCGATCCCGTACTTCCCCGATCTGCTGCTGCCGATCGTGGTGGGCGGCTTCGGCATCGGGATCATCTCGGTGGTGCTGCCGCTGTGTGCGCTGGCCAACATCGGGCCTCGCGAGATCGGCCCGATCAGCGCCATCACGCTGATGGTGCAGAACCTCGGCGGGCCGCTGGTGCTGGTGATCATCCAGGCCGTGCAGACCTCGCGCACCCTCTACCTCGGCGGCACCACCGGCCCGGTGTCCGAGATGACGCCCGCCCAACTCGACGCGCTCGACGCCGGGTACACCTACTCGTTGCTGTGGATCGCCGCCGTCGCCGTCCTGGTCGGCGGCACCGCCCTTTTCATCGGCTACAGCGCCAAGCAGATCGCGGCCGCGCAGCACACCCGCGAGGCCGTCGAGGCCGGAGAGCTCTGATCTGAGGTGGCCGCCCCGTCCGCTCCGGGCAGTGCCGCGATCCTCACGGCTCAAGGTGCGGTCTTGAGTCGCAGGGATCTCGCACGCACCGGCCTGACCCGGTTCGCCGGGGCGGCCGTCGTGATCGCCCTTGCCGCCCTGCCTGCCCAGGGTCAGCCGCCGGTTCGGGGTCCGACGGTGATCGCCGGACCGTACGCCTCGCTACTGGCATCCTCGGTGGACCTCGGCGCCTCCCGGAGCGATCGGATCCGCCTGACGGCCGCGCTGCATCAGGGGGCGAGGCCGGAGGCGTTGATCGACTGGACGAGTCGCCGCGGACTGTCGGTGCGCTGGTGCCCCGGGCAGCCCTGGGCGATCCTCGAGGGCGCTCCGGCAGCGGTGGAGGAGGCGTTCGGCGTGGAGGTCCGCGACTACCGCGGTCGGCCGGGTCACGTGTTCTTCGCTTCCCCCCAGCAACCCGTGGTCCCGCCGGGGCTGCGTGGGGAGGTCGCCGGACTGGGCCGCATTCTCGGCTACACGCCACATCGCGAAGCCCTTCCGGACATCCATCCACTGGATCTGCCGCCGGTGGGTGAGCGACCAGACACGTTGTTGCCCAAGGTCTATGGCGCAGAGGCGTTGAAGAAGGCGGGTTATGCCGGGCAGGGCCAGACCGTCGTCGTGTTCGCCTTCGACGGCTTCGACCAGTCGGACCTCGACGTCTTCGCCGCGGGATTCGGGTTGCCGGGCTTCACCCCGCAGGTGGTCGGGGAAAATCCGTCGCATCGGAGTGGCGAGGCGACGATGGATCTCGAACTCATCCACTCGCTTGCTCCGGATGCGAAGAAGGTACTGGTCAATGCCCGCCCGACGGTGGCCGGTGACGGGTCGGCGTACGAGCGGATCGCGCAGATGATGCGGGCCGCCGACCGGGACTTTCCCGGCGCGGTCTGGAGCCTCTCGATCGGCTGGGGCTGCGACAAACTGGTGACCGCCGCGGACCTGGCGCCGGTCCGGTCGGCAGTGGCCGCAGCGCAGGATCATGGCACCACCGTCTTTGACGCTGCCGGAGATATGGCCGGCCTGGAATGCAAGGGCGACCGGGATTGGTCGGCACCGCCGGGGCCCGACGACGTCGGACTCGACGCGGTCGCCTCGATTCCGGAGATGACCGACGTCGGCGGTACAACGCTCTCCGCCGACGACGACGGGCGCTGGATCTCCGAGCAGGCCTGGTTCGACGTCCCGTTGTCGCAGGGTTCCAGCGGCGGAGTCTCCAATCTGTTCGATCGCCCGGCCTGGCAGGACGGGCTGGACCTGGCCAAGGGCCGGGGCAGACGGCTGACCCCCGATGTCGCCGCGGTCGCGGACCCGGACAACGGCGTCGAGATCGTCTTCGGCGGCCGGTGGATGGCCGGCGGCGGCACATCGATGTCCGCGCCCATCTGGGCAGGACTGGCCGCGGTGATGAACCAGTACCTGATCAAGCATGCGGGCAGGAAACTCGGCGACATCAACCCCGCGCTCTACGGCATCGCCCGTGGCTCCCGGCTTCCTGCGTTTCGTGCCATCGAGTTCGGCGGCAATGCGGTGGACCTGGCTCTGCCCGGCTACGACCTGGTCACCGGGCTCGGCAGTCCGCGCGTCGACAACCTGGTCCAGGAACTCCTGCATCAGCAGAGGCAGCGACCGTGGGGATGACCGATACCTGGTTGAGGCCCGGTGCATTCGTCGTGGCGCCGCGTGAACGGGTACTGGTTCCGCATCTGACCAGCACCCTGTTTCCCGAACTGCCCGACGGAGCCCGCAGATCTTTCCGGACGGCCCTGATCGCCGCCGCACTCACGCTGTCCGCCGTCGCGGTGCTCAGGCTGACCGTACCCGCGGTCACCGTGGCAGCACTCGGGCTGCCGCTGTTGTTCGTGCTGTACCTGCGGGCGGTCGCCGCGGGGCGGCCGGGGCTTCGAAAGGCGTTGACAGCGGCCGGAGTTCTGGGCGCCGGGCTGGGAGTGGCGTGGGTTCTCGGCACCAGCCAGTGGTTGATTCTTCGGCTCTCGACATACGAAGGACTCGCCCTACCAAACCTGTATGACCGGATGGGCCGTTTCGCCATGGTGCTGCTCGTCACCCTGCTCCCGCCTGTTCTGGTGCGGTTGAGATGGACGTCGCCCCGGGAATCGTTGGACGGCTTCTCCATCGGGGTGCTGGGCGCGCTGGCCTTCACTGCGGCCGCAACCTTGACGAGATTGGCGCCGACGTTCACCTCCGGGCCGGTCGCCCACGACCGGCCGGTCGAGGGGATGTTCGTGGAGGCTGTCGTGAGCGGGGCGACGGTCCCCCTGGCCGTCGCGGCCGCGGGCGGAATGACCGGAATCCTGTTGTGGTTCAAGCCGGCCGCCGGGGGCCGCCGCAGCTGGGTGCGGTTGACCCTGGTAGCGCTGGTGGCAGGCGTCCTGCTGGCGCAGGCCGGGCTGGTATTCGTCGACATCGCGGGGCTGACCGGATACCGGCCGTTGCTGATATTGCATGTGGCGGCAGTGATATTCGTGCTGCTTGGGGTGCGCGTGGCGATTCAACTCGCGCTGCTGCACGAGGCGCCCCCGACCGGCGACGCCGGCGGTCGTGAGTGCGGACCGCTCCGGCCCTGGGAGGTGTCGAGCAGATGGCTGAGGGTGATTACGGTGGTTGCGGTGGCGCTGAGCGTCGCGGGGATTGTGCTCACCCCCACGGTGCCGCGCTATCTGTGCCCGCCGAATTGCGGCCGACCGGTTTCGGCGTTGCCCTACGGGCACAACCCCCGGTTCACCGCTGCCGACGGCGAATTCGCGGTGGAGTATCCGGCAGCCGGTGCGCCCTACCGCATCGCCACCGAACCCCACCGGGTTACCGCCACGCTCACCAGCGGTGACGGTGGTGTGCTGCAACTCTTCTCCGAGCCCGCCGACGGACGTTCGGCCCGGGAAGTCACCCAATCGGTGGTCAGGCAGGTGCATCCCGACGCCGTGTTCGCCTACGAGATCCCCAACGCCATGGTCGGCTATCAAGTGGGCTACGGAGAGATCGACGATTACTGGCCGGCGAGTTCCGCGGCGAGGCTGGGCAGGGTCCGCATTCTCGTACTGGCTGCCGTCAAGAACGATCTGGCGCTGATCGCGTCGGCGGTCGGCCCGTTCCGGGAGTTCGGGCCGAACTCCGGCCCGGGGCATCCCTCCGGTGCGAACCTGCAGATCGCCGAGGACATGGGCCAGTACGTCAACAGCTTCACCTGGCGCGGTGACCCGCCACGCTGACGCCAACGGTTATCGCGCCGTCCGCACGGCGTGGGCACAACTCGGCCAGCCGGGACTGGTTGGCTCGCAGTTGAGGTGATACACCTTCATCGCGCGGTGTTTCTCGCTGCGATCGCGCGGTAGCCGCCGTAAAGCGCCAGCGCGACAAGGAAGTTCACGAAATAGGCGATGTCGGCGCCGTGCAGTCGGGTGGCCAGCGGCCCGACGAACAGGTCGGTGTGCATGAAGGGCGTCGCCGCGGCGAACGCGACCGCGAAGCTCACCAGCGCCGCAACCGCGTCGCGGCGTGGGGTGTCCTCGCACGCGGGGTTGACGACATCGCGCCCGGCGCTGCGGTAACGCCAGTCGACGGCGGTGATCGCCACGAAGGCCGGGATCCAGTAGCTGACGAACAGCAGGACGCTCTGGAATCGGGCGGCCAGGTCCCCGGCGTGCAGCCACATGATCAACGCGAAGGCCATCGCCGCCACCACTGCCGCCGACACGGGCCGTCGCACCCGCAACCCGGTGGTCTGCATCGCCAGTGACCCGCTGTAGTCGTTCATCGCGTTGGAGGCGACCGAGCCCAGGGCGATCACCAGCAACGCCGCCGCGCCCAGCGCCCCGCCGCCCATCACCGAGCGGATGCCCTCGGCGGTCTGGTCGGTCAGCACTCCGGCGGCCGCGATGCCGAGGGCCTGCACCGCGATGTAGGCCACCGCCAGACCGGCGAAGGTGTAGCCGAACACCGCTGTGCGGGACGTGTGCACCGGCAGGTAGCGGCTGTAGTCCGAGGCGTAGCTGGCCCAGGAGATGCCCAGGCTCAACGCAATGGTGACCTCCATGACGAAGGCGCCGGCGAGGTCCGCGCCTGTCACGGCCGGCGGGATGACGACCTGATGGCCGCCGAGCAGTTTGACGGCGAACACCGCGAAGGTGGCCAGCAGCACCACCGTCATGACGGCCTGCACCCGGTGAATGACTTCGTAGCCGAACACGCCCACGGCGCCCTGGGCTCCCAGCACCAGCAACACCGCCAGCCAGAACGGCATCCCGGTCAGGCCCGCCAGCGCCTCGCCGCCGAACAGCCCGACCAGTCCGTCCCAGGCGATGGAGGACAGCCACTGGATCATCGCCACCACGGCCACGCCACCGCCGAAAGCCATGCGCGCGTTGGGAAGTTGTGCCGTCCCGGTGCGTGGACCCCAGGTGGACAGGTAGGCCACCGCAAGGCAGCCGATGACCGTCCCGATCGTCATCGCCAGCAGGCCGAGCCAGAAGCCCAGCCCCAGCACCACCGACAGGGTGCCGGTGAAGACCACGGTCATGTTGACCTGCGGGGCGAACCACACGGTGAACAGCCGGCGCGCGGTGCCGTAGCGGTTGTCCGGCGGCACCGGCGCGATCCCGTGGGTCTCGACCGCCATGTCGCCGGGGCGGGTCGGCATCCGGCCGGTGTAGGCCTCTTCGGCGAGGACCGAACCGGTGGGACGGCCCGTCGGTTCAGCTGCCATGAGCCCAGCCTATCGGCGGCTAGGCTAGCCCGCTGTGATCACCCGTATGTCCGAGCTGTTCCTCCGCACCCTGCGCGACGACCCGGCCGACGCCGAAGTCCCCAGCCACAAGCTGCTGATCAGGGCGGGTTACGTCCGGCCGGTCGGACCCGGGTTGTACAGCTGGCTGCCGCTGGGCCTGCGGGTGCTGCGGCGGATCGAGGCAATCGTCCGCGAGGAGATGACGGCCATCGGCGGCCAGGAGATCCTGTTCCCCGCGCTCCTTCCGCGGGCGCCCTACGAGACCACGAACCGGTGGACCGAGTACGGCAACGGTGTCTTCCGGCTCAAGGACCGTCGCGACAACGACTACCTGCTCGGCCCCACCCACGAGGAACTGTTCACCCTGACGGTCAAGGGGGAGTACAGCTCCTACAAGGACTTCCCGCTGTTGCTGTTCCAGATCCAGGCCAAATACCGTGACGAGGCACGCCCCCGGGCCGGCATCCTGCGCGGCCGCGAGTTCATCATGAAGGACTCGTACTCCTTCGACGTCGACGACGAGGGCCTGCGGACGGTGTACCTGGCCCACCGCGACGCCTACCAGAAGATGTTCTCCCGCATGGGGATTCGCTATGTGATCGTCTCGGCGGTCTCCGGGGCGATGGGCGGCAGCGCCTCGGAGGAGTTCCTGGCCGAGAGCGAGGTGGGCGAGGACACCTTCGTGCGCTGCGTCGAGTCGGGGTATGCGGCCAACGTGGAGGCCGTCACCACCGCCGTGCCCGACGCCATCCCGTATGACGGCCTGCCCGACCCGGTCGTGCACGACACCGGCGACACACCGACCATCGCGTCGCTGGTGGAATGGGCCAACGCGGCGCTGGGCCGCGCCGTCACCGCCGCCGACACGCTGAAGAACATCCTGCTGAAAACACGCGCGCCGGGTGGGGATTGGGAGCTGCTCGGTATCGGGGTGCCCGGAGACCGGGAGGTCGACGACAAGCGGCTCGGGGCCGCGCTCGAGCCGGCTGAATACGCCCTGCTCGACGACGCCGACTTCGCCAGGAATCCGTTCCTCAAGAAGGGCTACATCGGTCCGAAGGGACTGCTGGACAACGGGGTTCGCTACCTCGTCGATCCGCGGGTGGTGAACGGGACAGCATGGATCACCGGCGCCGACGAGCCCGGCAGGCACGTGGTGGGTCTGGTGGCGGGCCGCGACTTCGTGCCCGACGGCACCATCGAGGCGGCCGAGGTGCGCGACGGCGACCCGTCCCCGGACGGGGCCGGGCCGTTGGTCAGCGCCCGCGGCATCGAGATCGGCCATATCTTCCAGTTGGGCCGCAAGTACACCGATGCGTTCTCCGTCGACGTCCTCGGTGAGGACGGCAAGCCCGTGCGCCTCACCATGGGTTCCTACGGGATCGGGGTGTCGCGGCTTGTCGCGGTGATCGCCGAACAACAGCACGACGAACTCGGCCTGCGCTGGCCGGCGTCGGTGGCGCCGTTCGCCGTTCACGTCGTGATCGCGAACAAGGATGCCGAAGCCCGCTCGGGCGCCGAGGCGCTGGCCGCCGATCTGGACCGGCTCGGTCACGAGGTGCTGCTCGACGACCGGACCGCCTCGCCCGGTGTGAAGTTCAAGGACGCCGAACTGCTCGGGGTGCCGTGGATCGTGGTGGTCGGACGCGGCTGGGCCGACGGGACCGTCGAACTGCGCAACCGGCTCACCGGTGAGAAGCAGGAGATCGCCGCCGAGGGTGCCGCGCAGGCAGTCGCTGCCGCTGTGGGCTGACGGTTACTCGTTGCCGCCGGGGAACGCCTCGGTGACCGGCCACGCGCCGAGCACCGTGCGCCAGCGCGCCGCCAGCACCGCGCATTGGGTCAGCGCCTTCACGGCGAACTCGCGGTCCTTCTCGGAGTCGGTTTGCTCCAGCACCGCCCGCCAGGCCACCGCGCAGTCGCTTTCCATTCGCACCGCGAGCTTGGCGGCGGTGTTGGCGTTGTTCACCACCAACGGCAGCTGGTAGCCGGGGGCCGGCAGCGGGGCTTTCACCGACTGGTCGTTCATCAGCGTCAGCGCGGCCTCGCGGCGCTCGCGGTGCTGGGCCAGTGACTCGGAGACCAGGTCGTTCTCGTCGGGCATGACATGAGCCGAAACCAGCCCGTAGCCGTAGATGGCGGCATGCTCGGCGACCACGGCGTCGAACAGCGCGGCCGGACCGCCGTCCTTCGGCCGGTCCGGGTCCGGAGTCGGCTCCTGAATCGACGTCGGGGTCGGCGCCTCGGAGGACTTCGTCGTGGACGACGGGGCCGGTCCGGGGGCCGGGGGCTCGGTCACCGTCGCTCCGGGCGGCGGTCCGTGCGGAACCGGCGGCGGGGCCGGGGGAGTCGGGGGTTTCGGCGTCGTCATCGCGGCTTCCCATCGCTCGGCAATCCCACCGTGTACGACGCGGTGCAGGCCGCGGCGATCGATCCCATCAGTCCCGCCCGGTAGCCCGACAGCGTGGGCACCAGCTTGGTCGCGCTCTCCGCGGACTTCCGCAGGGCCTCGGCGACATCGCGCACCGACGGCGGCGGGGCCGGCGGTCCCGGCGGCGGGGTCGTGGTGGTATCCGGCGTCGTCGTCGGCGTCGGTTTGCCGGCCGCCCGGGCCAGTTCCTCCACCAGCGCGGTGGCGTGGCGGGCACGCTGGGCCGCGATCTCGTTCAGTGCCGGGGCCAGTGCGGGTTTGGCCGCTTTGGCCGCCGCCGTGGCAAGTTCGCTGTCGTGGCGGGCGGCCTCCAGTTCGGCTTCCAGGGGATCCGGGCCGGGCGGCTTACCGGTCCCGCAGGCGGTGGCGGCCACGCCGACGAGCGCGAGCGCCAGCAGTCCGCGACCGCCGTCGGCCAGGACGCGGCGGCGGGTCAGCATCGCGGCGGGCCGTCCAGGCGGGCCGGCTTCGGGGCCGGAATCTCGGTCGAGCACGCCAACATCCTGCCATTGCCGCCTCCGCTGCTGGCGTATCGTTGATAGCCGGCCAGGACAATTCAAGATGAGGAGCTCGCCGTGACGCAGCGGACCCCGAGTTCGTCCACGGGATTACCTTCGGCGGAACAGGTGACCGAGCTGCTCGCCGGCGAGTTCGCCCGCGCCGGCTACGAGATCGATGACGTCCTCGTCGACGCCGGAACCCGCCCGGCCCGCATCCTCGTCGTCGCCGACGGCGACACACCCCTTGACCTGGACGCCGTCGCCGATCTGTCCCGGGTGGCCTCCGAGCTGCTGGACACCCTCGACACCGGCGAGACGCCCTACCTGCTGGAAGTCAGCTCACCCGGCGTGGACCGTCCGCTGACCGCGGAGAAGCACTACCGCCGCGCCCGCGGCCGCAAGGTCGAACTCGACCTGGCCGACGGGCAGACCGTCACCGGACGGCTGGGCGAGACCGCCGACGGCGTGGCGCAGCTGGTGGTTCGGTCTGGAAAGGACTTGACCATCCGGCCGATCCCGCTCGCCGACATCCGGAAAGCCGTTGTCCAGGTTGAGTTTTCGCCACCGAGCGCCAAGGAACTCGAGTTGGTCGGGGGCGCGGGGGCGACAGACAGGGAGGCCGGTTCATGAACATCGATATGGGTGCGCTGCACGCGATCGAGGTTGACCGCGGAATCTCGGTCGAGGAGTTGCTCGACACCATCAAGTCGGCGCTGCTGACCGCCTACCGCCACACCGAGGGCCACCAGCCCGACGCCCGCATCGAGATCGACCGCAAGAGCGGTGCCGTCCAGGTGATCGCCCGGGAGACCGACGAGGACGGCAATCTCATCAGCGAATGGGACGACACCCCGGAGGGATTCGGCCGCGTCGCCGCCACCACCGCGCGGCAGGTCATGCTGCAGCGCTTCCGGGACGCCGAGAACGAGCGCGTCTTCGGGGAGTTCTCCGCCCGGGAGGGCGACATCGTCGGCGGGGTGGTCCAGCGCGACGCGCGCGAGAACGCCCGGGGCAACATCGTCGTCCGGCTGGGCAGCGAGACCAAGGGCTCCGAAGGCATGATCCGGCCGGCCGAGCAGGTCCCCGGCGAGGCCTACGAGCACGGCGACCGGTTGCGGTGCTACGTCGTCGGTGTCACCCGCGGCGTGCGTGAGCCGCGCATCGAACTGTCCCGCACCCACCCGAACCTGGTGCGCAAACTGTTCTCCCTGGAGGTCCCCGAGATCGCCGAGGGCTCGGTGGAGATCGTCGCGGTCGCCCGCGAAGCCGGGCACCGCTCCAAGATCGCGGTCCGGTCCAAAGTGCCCGGCCTCAACGCCAAGGGCGCCTGTATCGGCCCGATGGGCCAGCGGGTGCGCAACGTCATGAGCGAACTGTCCGGCGAGAAGATCGACATCATCGACTTCGACGACGACCCCGCCCGGTTCGTGGCCAACGCCCTGTCGCCGGCCAAGGTCGTGTCGGTCACCGTCGTGGACGCCACCGCCCGCGCTGCGCGGGTCGTCGTGCCGGACTTCCAGCTGTCGCTGGCCATCGGCAAGGAGGGGCAGAACGCCCGGTTGGCGGCCCGCCTGACCGGCTGGCGGATCGACATCCGCAGCGACGCCGAAGCGGCCGGCGCGGCCCCCGGCACGCCGGAGGCCACCGGCCGGGAGTGATCGCGGAGGCTGGTTCTGAACCGGCCCCTGATGACGGTAGACTGAGCCGTGATCCAGCGCGAAGCCCCGGTCGCTGACGCACGCACCGCTCCGGTGCGCACGTGCATCGGCTGCCGGAAGCGAGAGTTGGCTGTCGAACTGCTCCGGATGGTGGCGGTACCGGCGGAGAACGGTCACACGGCCGTCTCGGTGGATACCACACGCTCCCACCCGGGCCGGGGTGCCTGGTTGCATCCCGACGTCCGCTGTCTGACGGCGGCGGTCCGGCGGCACGCCTTCGGCCGAGCGTTGCGCATCACCGGTACACCGGACACCTCCGCGGTGACCGAGCACGTCGCAGCGCTCGCCACCACGGGCTAAGGAACAGGTAGCGAAGAACATGAGCACACCGTGAAGTCCCGATGACCATGCGTCATAGCTAAACCCGAGGCGCGGCCAACCCACCGCTGTCGCCTCCTGAGTAGGAGATGTAGTGGCAGCACCAGGCAAGGCCCGCGTACACGAGTTGGCGAAGGAACTCGGTGTCACCAGTAAGGAAGTTCTCGCTCGCCTGAGCGAACAGGGCGAGTTCGTCAAATCGGCGTCGTCCACCGTGGAAGCCCCCGTCGCGCGCCGGCTGCGCGAGTCTTTCGGCGGCGCCAAGGCTCCTGCGCCGGAGAAGGCCGCACCCGCGAAAGCCACCGCCCCGGCGCCCGGCGGCGGTGTCGCCACGGCTCCGCCGGCCCCACCGGTCGCCAAGCCGGCGGCCCCGGCCCCCGCTGCGCCCCCGGCCCCGCCGGCGCCCCCGGTCGCACCCGCGGCTCCGGCCGCTGACGCCGCCCCGGCCCGCCCGGCCGCGCCCGGCCCGCGGCCCGGCCCTGCTGCCCCCAAGCCCGGCCTGCCGCGTCTGCCGCGGGTCGGCAACAACCCGTTCTCCTCGGCGCAGCCCGTCGAGCGTCCTGCGATGCCCAGGCCGGTCGGCCCGGGCGGTCCGGGTGGCCCGCGTCCCGGCCCCGGCGGTATGCCGCCGCGGCCCGGTGGTCCGCGCCCCGGCGGCGCGACTCCCGGCAACATGCCCCCGCGTCCGCCCGGCGCCCGCCCGGGTGCCCCCGGTCGTCCGGGTGCCCCACGCCCCGGCGGCGGCGCGCGTCCCGGCCCCGGCCAGGGCGGCCGTCCCGGTGGTGGTGGCGGCGGCAACTACCGCACCGGAGGTCCCGGTGGCGGTGGTGGCGCGGGCGGAGCGGCTCCCGGAGGTTTCCGGGGCCGTCCCGGTGGTGGTGGCGGCGGCGGCGGTGGTGGCCGTCCCGGCCAGCGCGGCGGCGCCGCGGGTGCCTTCGGCCGTCCCGGTGGAGCGCCGCGCCGCGGCCGCAAGTCGAAGCGGGCGAAACGCGCCGAGTACGAGAACATGCAGGCCCCGATCGTCGGCGGCGTTCGCCTTCCGCACGGCAACGGCGAGACCATCCGGCTCGCCCGCGGTGCGTCGCTGAGCGACTTCGCCGAGAAGATCGACGCCAACCCGGCTGCCCTCGTGCAGGCGCTGTTCAACCTCGGCGAGATGGTGACCGCCACCCAGTCGGTGGGGGATGAGACCCTCGAACTGCTGGGCAGCGAGATGAACTACAACGTCCAGGTCGTCTCCCCGGAGGACGAGGACCGCGAGCTGCTGGAGTCCTTCGACCTCACCTACGGCGAGGACGAGGGCGGCGAGGAGGACCTCGAGCAGCGCCCGCCCGTCGTCACCGTCATGGGTCACGTCGACCACGGCAAGACCCGACTGCTGGACACCATCCGGCAGGCCTCCGTCCGCGAGGGCGAGGCCGGCGGCATCACCCAGCACATCGGCGCCTACCAGGTCACCGTCGATCATGACGGCGTCGAACGCCTGATCACCTTCATCGACACCCCCGGTCACGAGGCGTTCACCGCCATGCGTGCCCGCGGCGCCAAGGCCACCGACATCGCCATCCTGGTGGTCGCGGCCGACGACGGCGTGATGCCGCAGACGGTGGAGGCCATCAACCACGCGCAGGCCGCCGACGTGCCGATCGTGGTGGCGGTCAACAAGATCGACAAGGAGGGCGCCGACCCGCAGAAGATCCGGGCGCAGCTCACCGAGTACGGCCTGGTCGCCGAGGACTTCGGCGGCGAGACCATGTTCGTCGACATCTCGGCCAAGAACGGCACCAACATCAAGGCGCTGGAAGAGGCCGTCCTGCTGACCGCCGACGCCGCCCTGGACCTGCGGGCCAACCCCGACATGGAGGCCCAGGGTGTCGCGATCGAGGCGCACCTGGACCGCGGCCGCGGCCCGGTGGCGACCGTGCTGATCCAGCGCGGCACGCTGCGGGTCGGCGACTCGGTGGTGGCCGGCGATGCCTACGGCCGCGTGCGCCGCATGGTCGACGAACACGGCGAGGACGTCGAAGAGGCCTACCCGTCGCGTCCGGTCCAGGTCATCGGCTTCACCTCGGTGCCCGGCGCCGGCGACAACTTCCTCGTCGTCGACGAGGATCGCATCGCCCGCCAGATCGCCGACCGGCGCAGCGCCCGCAAGCGCAACGCGCTGGCGGCCCGCGCCCGCAAGCGGATCAGCCTGGAGGACCTGGAGTCGGCGCTCAAGGAGACCAGCCAGCTCAACCTGATCCTCAAGGGCGACAACGCCGGTACCGTCGAGGCGCTCGAGGAGGCCCTGCTGGGCATCCAGGTGGACGACGAGGTGGAGCTGCGGGTCATCGACCGCGGTGTCGGCGGCATCACCGAGACCAACGTCAACCTGGCCTCGGCCTCGGACGCGATCATCATCGGCTTCAACGTCCGTGCCGAGGGCAAGGCCACCGAGCTGGCCAACCGCGAGGGCGTGGAGATCCGCTACTACTCGGTGATCTACCAGGCGATCGACGATATCGAGAAGGCCCTCAAGGGCATGCTCAAGCCGATCTACGAGGAGAAGGAACTCGGCCGCGCCGAGATCCGCGCGATCTTCCGCTCCTCGAAGGTGGGCAATATCGCGGGCTGCCTGGTGCAGTCCGGCATCATGCGCCGCAACGCCAAGGCCCGGCTGCTGCGCGACAATGTCGTCATCGCCGAGAACCTCACCATCTCCTCGCTCAAGCGGGAGAAGGACGACGCCACCGAGGTCCGGGAGGGCTACGAGTGTGGTCTGACGCTGACGTACTCCGACATCAAGGAGGGCGACGTCATCGAGACCTACGAGCTGGTTGAGAAAGAGCGCGTGTGATGAGCGCCCGCGCGAAGAAGCGTCGAGCTCAGCGTGGCTGACCCGGCACGGGCGAAACGGCTGGCCAAGCGAATCTCCACCATCGTCGCCTCGGCTATCGAGTACGAGATCAAGGATCCCCGGCTGGCCGGGGTCACGATCACCGACGCCAAGGTGACCGGTGACCTGCACGACGCCACGCTGTACTACACGGTCATCGGCCGGGACCTGAACGAGGAGCCCGACTACGCCGGTGTCGCGGCGGCGCTGGAGAGCGCCAAGGGCGTGCTGCGCACCAAGGTCGGGGCGGGCACCGGGGTGCGGTTCACCCCGACGCTGGCCTTCGTCCGTGACACCGTGCCCGATGTGGCACACCGGTTGGAGGAGCTGCTGGCCAAGGCCCGCGCGGCCGACGCCGACGTGGCCCGGATCCGCGCCGGCGCCACGCCGGCCGGCGACGCCGATCCCTACCGTGTCGCGGACGACACCGGTCCGGATGCCGACGATGACCACGATCGAGCCGACGGCTGAGCGCGGCCGGACCGGACGGCGCGTCGACGCCGCCGGTGCCGTCGAGGTGCTCGCTGCCGCGAGGTCGATCGCGATCCTGTGCCATGTCCAGCCCGACGCCGACACCGTGGGCGCGGCGCTGGCTCTCGGCCTGGTGCTGGCCCGCGCCGGCACGGAGGTCCAGGTCAGCTTCTCGGCAGCCGACACCCTGCCGGAGTCATTGAGCGCGCTGCCCGGGCGGGAGTTGCTGGCGGCCCCGGCCGACCTGCGCCATGACCATGACCTGGTGGTCACCGTCGACACGCCGAGCACCAACCGGCTCGGTGAACTCGACGTCCTCGCCGACGGCCCGGCAGTCCTGGTCATCGACCACCACAAGTCGAACACCTTCTACGGCACCGCGAACTTCGTTGATCCGCAAGCGGATTCGACCACCATGCTGATCGCCGAACTGCTGGACGGCTGGGGTCGGAACATCGATGCCGATGTGGCCCGCTGCCTGTACGCCGGACTCAGCATCGACACCGGGTCGTTCCGGTGGGCCTCGCCGGCGGCGTTGCGGCTCGCCGCGCGGCTGGTGGAGACCGGCGTCGACAACGCCGCCCTGAGCCGTCAGCTTCACGACACCCACCCCTTCGGCTGGCTGCCGCTGCTGTCCCGGGTCCTGGGGACCGCGCGCCTGCTGCCGGAGGCGGCCGGCGGCGAGGGTCTGGTGTATGTCGTTGTCGCGCATGCCGACTGGGCGGATCACCGTCCCGAAGAGGTCGAGTGCATCGTCGACATCGTTCGCACCACCCAGGAAGCCGAAGTCGCCGCGGTATTCAAGGAAGTGTCGCCGCAGCGCTGGTCGGTCTCGTTGCGCGCCAAGACGTTTGACGTGTCCCTGGCCGCGACCGGCTTCGGCGGCGGAGGCCACACCCTGGCCGCCGGGTATACGGCCGCCGGGCCGTTGGACGAGGTGGTGGCCGACCTGGCCGCCGCCCTCGGCGATTCCCATTAGTCCGGCTCCTCCGGAGCCGCTGGTCCGGCGGATCGCCGCGCTCGCGCTGCCCGCCCTCGGCGTGCTGGCCGCCGAGCCGGTCTATCTGCTGTTCGACACCGCCATCGTCGGGCGTCTGGGTGCGCTCAGTCTGGCCGGCCTGGCCGTCGGCGGTCTGGTGGTCGCGATGGTGAGCACCCAGCTCACGTTCCTGTCCTACGGCACCACGGCGCGCGCGGCCCGCTTCCACGGCGCCGGCGATCGCCGGGCCGCCGTCGGGGAGGGAGTCCAGGCCACCTGGCTCGCGCTGGTGCTGGGCCTGGCCATGGTGCTCATCGTGCAGGGCATCGCGCGGCCGCTGGTGTCGGCCATCGCCGGCGACGGCGCCATCACGGCCGCGGCGCTGCCATGGCTGCGGATCGCGATCTTCGCCGCGCCGGCGATCCTGATCTCCCTGGCCGGCAACGGGTGGATGCGAGGAGTTCAGGACACCGTCCGGCCGCTGCGGTACGTGCTGGTCGGGTTCGGGGTGTCGGCGCTGCTGTGTCCGCTGCTGGTCTACGGCTGGCTGGGCCTGCCGCGGTGGGGCCTGGCCGGGTCGGCGGTGGCCAATCTGGTGGGGCAGTGGCTGGCGGCGCTGTTGTTCTGCCGGGCGCTGCTGGCTGAGCGGGTCGGGCTGCGACCGGATCCGGCCGTGCTGCGCAAGCAGGTGGTGATGGGTCGGGATCTGGTGGTGCGCACGATGGCGTTCCAGGCCTGCTTCCTGTCCGCCGCGGCGGTGGCGGCGCGGTTCGGCGCGGCGGCGCTGGCTGCGCACCAGGTGGTGCTGCAGCTGTGGAGTTTCCTTGCGCTGGTGCTGGATTCCCTGGCCATCGCGGCGCAGTCCCTGGTGGGTGCCGCCCTGGGGGCGCAGGACACCGGGAACGCAAAACAGGTCGCGTGGCGGGTGACCGCCTACTCGGGCCTGGCAGCTGTGGTGCTGGCCGCGGTGCTCGCGGCTGGGGCCACGCTGTTACCGTCGCTGTTCACCGGTGACCGCGCGGTCCTTGACGCCATCGGCGTGCCGTGGTGGTTCCTGGTGGCCCAATTGCCCTTCGCCGGAATCGTTTTCGCCCTCGACGGCGTGCTGATGGGCGCCGGGGACGCCGGGTTCATGCGTACCGCCACCGTGGTCAGCGCGCTCGCCGGGTTCCTGCCCCTGGTCTGGCTGTCGCTGGTGTTCGACTGGGGTCTGGCCGGCATCTGGGCCGGCCTGAGCGCCTTCATCGGGCTGCGCCTCGTGTTCGGTGTCTGGCGGGCGATGTCCGGTCGGTGGGCGGTGCCGGGGGCAGGTTAGGTTGCCCGAAAACCGTCTCATTCAGGATGCGGTGGAGCCAGGAACGGTAGCGGGAGGTACTCCATCCGTCGTGGCGGGTGAGGTGCAGGAAGGTGTCGACTCCCGCCAGCACCGCGCACGTTGCGACGAGCTCGTCGAACGGGACATCGTTGCGCAACCATCCGCGGTCGCGGCAAACACCCATGATCCGACGATATTGACCCTTGACGCCTGCGAGGAGCCTGTCGAGGTACCGATCCAATTCCGGGTCGGATGCCGCCGCCCCGAACAGGGCCCGTGCGAGCCTGGCGCCTCTTTCGTGCAACTTCGTCTGGTTCGACACCAGGTAGTCGAGCGCGTCCTCGCGGTTGTCGATCTCCAGGAACCGGCGGCCCATCTCAAGGTTGAGGACGTTCTCCTCGCCGGAGACACCGAACAAGGCGTATTCGACGGCAGCGACCATCAGGGCGGCTTTGGGGCCGTAGGTCTGCACAGTTTCCGCGGAGACGCCGGCTGCCGCCGCGATGTTCGCCAACGTCGTACGCGCGTATCCCTCGGTGGCGAACAGTTCCGCCGCGGAGGCAACGATGCGTTGCCGCGTCTGCTCGGCCTGCCGCTTGCGCAAATCGGATCGATAGACGCGGGTCTGTCCCGAGGTCTTGCGTGCATTTGAGTTGGGTGGCATAGTAACGAATACTAACAGACTAAGTTTAAAAGGTCGGGGGTGGCCAGATGTCTTCGATCATCATCGCCAGTGTTCCGGTGCACGGCCATGTCACACCGTTGCTGTCCGTCGCTCGACATTTCGCCGACCGGGGCGACGAGGTCCGATTCCTCACCGGGGCTCGGTTCGCAGACGCGGTCGACTCCACCGGCGCTACCCATATCGCGCTTCCGGCGGAGGCCGATTACGACGAACGCATTCTGGAACAGTTTCCCGAGCGTGCGGAATTGAAGGGCGTCAAGGCACTCGCCTTCGACATCGAGAATCTCTTCGCCAGGCCGGCGAAGGCACAATATTGCGCACTGCTGGACGCACACCGGCAAGACCCCGCCGACGTGATACTCGTCGACCCGACTTTCGCCGGCGCCGCGCTCATGGTGGCTCACCCCCGCGCCGACCGTCCTGCGGTGGTGGTGTGCGGTGTCCTTCCCTTGTACCTCGAGAGTCGTGACACCGCGCCATTCGGAATGGGCCTGGCACCGGCCAGATGGTTCAACCGCCCGCGCAATGCGGCATTGAGGGTCCTGAGTGGGCGCGTGTACGCCGGCGCCCATCGGGTGCTCGACGGCTTCTTCCGCGAGGTGCACGGGACCCAGAAGCCCGGACGTGACTTGAGCCTGTGCCCCCATGTTGATGCCGTGGTCCAGTTCACCGTCGAGGCGTTCGAGTACCCACGCTCCGACGCGCCGCCGCATGTGCACTTCGTCGGTCCGCTGTCGGCCACCGGATCTCGGGCACCGCTGCCCCCGTGGTGGCACGAATTGGACGGCGGCAGGCCAGTCGTTCACGTCACGCAGGGCACGGTGGCCAACATCGACTACGAGCAACTGATCGCTCCTGCGTTACGTGCGCTGGCCGACGACGACGTCCTTGTGGTGGTCACGAGCGGCGGCCGTCCCTTGGACACCTTGCCGCCACTGCCCTCCAACGCCCGTGCCGCCGAGTTCCTGCCCTACGACGAATTGCTGCCTCGCACAGACGTTTACGTCACCAACGGTGGCTACGGCGGAGTCCAGTACGCGCTGCGCCACGGTGTGCCGATCGTGGTCACCGGAGGCAAGGAGGACAAACCGGAGGTGGGCGCAAGGGTCGCCTGGTCGGGCGTCGGCCGCAGGATCAGGTCGGAGAATCCAACGGCGGCTGCCCTGCGACAGGCCATCCAGGACGTACTGAGTCAGCCACGGTACCGCGCGGCCAGTCGACGCATGGCCGCTGATCTTGCTGCGGCGCCGGGCTTTCCCGGGCTGGCCGCGGTGGTGGATCAACTCACCGTTCAGCGAGTTGACTGAGTTCCTCGAAGTCGCCGTGTGGGCGGACTGGACGGCACTCCGTCAGCCCGTGCGCACGGCGCGGCACTCGTATCTCGTCGCAGGGGACAGCCTTTGATCTACGATCGGATTCTGGGATCCCGGGGAGGTTATCGTGGCCAGGATCGGACTTTGGGCTGGGACGGCGGGATTCGCTCTCGGGTTGTCACTGGCGGGTGTCTATCACGCGGATGTCGCCTCCGCCGATTCCTCACAGCCCGATGCAGCGAAGACCGGTTCATCGGCGGTGTCGGCCGGTCCGGCCCGTAACCCTGCGAAGGCAAGGAACCGACCCACGCCCGCGCGGGGCCCTGATTCCGCGGTGAAGCCCGCCGCCTCGGCGGTAGCGGCGGTTCAGCCCGTCATCCCTACGGCAGCCGCGTTTCCGGCGCGCAGGAGCACCGTCACTCCGCGGCGAGCAGCGGCCGCGGTTGCGCCTCCGGCGATCCCGGGAGCGGCCACCTCGGCCTCCGTCCCGCCGCCGGCGGACAGCGCCGGTCCCAGCGCCGGTGCGGAATCCACCCCGACCGCCCCGTCGATCACCATCCACAACGACTCGAAGACGCAGTCGATGTGGGTCTACAACCTGACAAACACCGGGAACTACAGCATTCCCGCGACCCCGTGGCAGGCCGAGCCGTCGCCCCCGGCCCCGCCGCTGCCACCGGATTGGGTGGGCCCGGTGGAGATCGCACCGGGATCCTCGGCGCCGGTGACGCTGGCGGTGTACAACGCCCCGGCCGGTTCCCCTGGAAACCGGATCTACATAGTGGAGGGCTCGTCGTTCACCCTGCCGATCACCCCGACGAGCGGCGTCGATCCGTTCTATCCGCCGGGAACGCCGGCGGGCGACTCCTTCCAGAACTACAGCTTCCTGGAGTACAGCCTCTACCCGGCCGACGGCGGCTACCAATACACGATCGACGTCTCCTACATCGACGAGTGGTCACTGCCCATCCAGACGAAGTTCACCCTCAACGGGGCTGATTGGAACGGCGCCGTCAGCGGAAAGATCTACGGCTTCAATGACTTTGACACGGTCAAGAGTCAGCTCAACGCCGCCGGGAAACCCTACGGCGATCTGGTTTGGAGTGGCGCCACGCCTTGGGCCCCCCAGCCGCCGCCCACGGTGAGCCGGATCATCGGTCCGGACAAGGTGTGGACGGCCCAGTCCGGCGAGCCGGCCGGCAATTTCAATATGGACAACACCGGCTGGGTTCCCGAGTCCTACCAGAACTTCGTCAAGCATGGAGCGACGGCGACCGCGAATCCCTACGCCTACAACGGGACCGGGGTTTCCTGCACGCCCCCGTCGTGCACTGCGAAGCCCAGTACCCAGACCAATTTCAACTTCTGGAAGTACCAGGTGACAACCCCGGGCTCGACGCCGTATCCCATCGCGTTGCGCACCGCCGCGATCCTCGACGGCTTCACCACCGCAGACGCCAACGGGGTCTACGGCTTCTTCACCTACCCCAATGACGAGGCGGCGGGGCAGTTCACCAACATTCCCACCGCGGTCTCTCTGGACATGTACGTCTACGGCTCCTCTGACGGTCTCAGCGACAGCGCCGTCCCCGGCGGGGAGTGGTACTACACCAGTTCGGCCGCGCAGAGGAAGTGGGGACAACTCCTGAGCCGGCCGCAGGTGTCCGCGACCGACGCTACCGACACCTTCATCGTCAACTACGCGTTCAGGAACCCGCGCCGGGCGCCTCAGCTGGACGTGAACGGCCCGGGCGGCGATATCACCGTCATCGATCGGCAACCCCTGGCGGCGACCAGCACCACGATCGACATCGTGGACCGAGCCCGGTTCCTCTGTGGGGCACTGTCGAATGTCAGCAGCCAGTTCGTCTACGAACGGTCCACCGGCACCCTGTACTACGACAGATTCCCGAAGCTGCCGGGTTACACGGCCGTCCTGGCCAAGTTCGCCGGCGGTGTGGACGATCCGGCCGGCAAGCTGTTCGTGCTCTGAGTCCGGGTGCCACGAGATTGACCGATGCCGTCGACATACTCCGACTGCCTGTGCGCTCCGGTATGAGTTCCTGATGCAAACCCTCATGTAACCGGTGCTGTCGGTCTGCATACTGAGTCGATCAGGTGCGTGGCGTCGGGAAGCGGGATTCGACATGGGCGTCGGAAGAGTCGGTGTTCTGGCGGCTGCATTGGGTGTCGGCGCGGCGATTGCGTCGATGCCGGCGGTGGCCTCCGCCGATACCGGATCGGGGAACCCGGGGTCTTCGAGTGCATCGTCGGCGACCGGTACGGGGAAGGGACCCGAGCGGTCGGCACCTCGTTCGCGGACGTTGCGGGGAGCATCTTCAGCGGCTTCATCGGGTGCTGCGTCGTCGGGGCCGCGCCCTGCAGCCGCGGTACGCACCCCGGCCCCAGAGACCTCGAGTTCCGTTGGTTCGGAGAGGTTTTCGAGCTCGCCGCGGGATACGACAGCCCGTTTCGAAGGTCTTCGAGGACGGGGTTCCCCGGTGGCCGGATCCGCAACGTCGGCAATTCCGGCGCCGGCGCCGAGGCCGAGAGCATCGTCGGCGGTCGGCACCCCGGCTGCCGCGGTCAGTGGCAGCGCGGTTGTGTCGGCGGTTTCGACGGGTGCCGGTGGCGATCCGGCTCTTCCGGCGGCCGAGCCGTTGATGTCGGGGGCGGCGGCTTTTGCGCGCCGCGACATCGGCGGTGCGAGCGGTGTCGCCGGCGGGGCGGGTGCGGGTGGGATCCTCTCGCTCTTCATCCATGACGGCACCGCCGAAAGCCCCAATGCCGGGATTCTCGTCGGCAACGGTTTCAGCTATGACGCCGAATCATGCCCGGGCGTCACCGCCTGCAACGGCGGCAAGGGCGGGCTGCTGGCCGGTGACGGCGGCAACGGCTGGAACGGCGGCAACGGCGGGTCGGCGGGCTGGATCGGCAACGGCGGTAGCGGTGGCGACGGCATTCCGGGCGGTGACGGCGGTAGCGGCGGTGCCGGCGGGCTGTTCGTGGGCAGCGGCGGCAAGGGCGGCGCTGGCGGAGCCGCTCTCACCCCCGGCCGGCCGGGCGGTGATGGTGGTGCCGGCGGCAACGCAGGGAAGTTGTCGTTGCTGGGCAGAGGCGGTGACGGTGGCACCGCTGGTAGTGCCGGCGACGGCGGTGCCGGCGGCAACGGCAGCTACGTGCTCGGAGTTGGCGGTAACGGCGGCGCCCCAGGGGCCGGCGGGGCGGCAGGGGAGGCGGGCAAGGCCCGAGTCCTCTTCCTGATCTGCCGCAACGGCATACGCGGCCTGGACAACTCCCTGGTCTACTTCCTCGACGACACGTCGCAGACGTCGAACACCCCGACGGGCTACGGCGTGATCGGTGAGTTCAGCGCCGGCCAGCGTGCCACGCTCACGGCCGGCGGCCGGGTCGTGGGCGAGTCGGTGGGCCTCGTCAACAACGACGGCACCGACGGTTACAGCCTCTGGCCGTTGATATCGGATCTCTTCACATCGTCAGATCCGGTGCCCGACGCCGCCAAAGACGAGCTGGCGCAAGAGATCCTCTCCCGAGTGATGCTCTACCCGGGCATCGGTCCGGGTAACGAATTCCCCACTGCCTCGGAGGGCACTCCGACGATGGCGGGCGGATATGTGTTCTGGGCACAGGATTTCGAATTCAATCCGGGCCACGCACCCACTGACGAGGTCTACGCGGGCGTACTGGCCGTGATGTGGGCGGGCAAGCAGATCCTCGGCGACTCCATGCAGATCCTCCCGGTGCCGTCGAGCAGTCTGTTTAAGACCCTCGGCAGTGCCACTGAGGGGCCTTACGACGCCGACCACATCATCAACGGCGACGGAACGACGCCCTATCTGACATCGCTGGGGCTGACAGGCCTGCCCACCAACCCGGCCGCCGGCTCCAACGGCGAATGGAACTTCCTGTCGCTCGCCTACGCAAACGGTCTGATCGACGGATTCATCGGCCAGCAGTACAACGCGAACTACACCGGCCAGGTCACTCCGGACACGTTGGAGTTCTACTCGGCCGCTCTGCCCTACTCCCTGATGTCGTCCTACGCGGATCCCTCGCAGGTGGCCACCGGCGGTCCTTGGAACAGCGACTACTTCGGCAGCATCCCGTTTCATGCCGGCGTCTACTGGAACGGGACCGTGAATCCGACCTGGGGCCAGCCGCCCGCGACCAACCAGCAGTTGAAGCCGACGCCGGTTCCGCTGCCGACGACCTGAACTGTTCAAGCGGTCAGAGCGACCGAAGCTTCGGCGGTGTAGCAAAGGAAGGCCAGGGTCTCCTGCAGGTACAACCGCACGGTTTCGGTGTCGTGTTCGAGATAGCCGATCGACACGTCGGTGCCCAGCCGGAGATCGAAGTCGCCGCCGCGGGTGCTCAGCACGAAAGCGCCGTCGATGGCCGGCGCCCAGATGATGTCACCCTCGATGAGCCGGCTGAGATGTTCCCGGATCGGGTAGCCGTGCTCGGTCGTTTCGCTCACCTTGGTGAAGGCGTCCGCAGACAGCAGGACCGAGTAGGGGCCGTCGACGCCTGCCAGTCGCAGTTGCGAGAGAGCTTGGGAGATGACATCGGGAAATCCGCGGGCGTCCTCGGGCAATGCCAACGGCTGGTTGGAGCTGCAGGCGCGAATGCCCGAAATCGAAGCGGCGGAATAGCCTTCGAAGATCGCCCGGTCTTCGGCGAAGGCGAGTTTCTTGGCCGCCTCCTTGACCGAGTCCCAGTCCGAATCCTGCGATCCGCGCTCGACGTCGTCGATCGCGTCGCGCGACACGTCAAAGGGTACGCGCAGTCGCACCAGGGGCTGGGAATCGCGAAGCTGGGCGATCACCCCCTCACCCGGCGGCGCGACGTCGAGCAGGTGCCCGGTGCTGACCGCGGCGGTCTCCGCGCCGCACGGGCCGTTGACATCGACCACCCGCCGCCCGGCGATATGGCGCTTGAAGGTTCGGGTGGCCTCCAATTCGATTTCCCGCCACGCGGCTTCGGTTACCGGCGCGAGTTCGCGATAGAGGTTGTTCATCGGGATCTTCCTTTCATGCTGCCGATCGCCAACGAGCCGTTGGGCGCGGCGGCGGACACCGGGGTCGCCGTAGCGGCGCCGGTTCCGGGAAGTGGTGGGGGATTGTCGAGGAAATCGGCTGTGGGAGTGAAGAACAGTGTTCCGGTGACGGCGGTGGAGAAGTCCAGAATGCGGTCGGTGTTGCCCGGCGGGCTGCCGATGAACATGTTGTGCAACATCTTCTCGGTGACCGCGGGTGTACGCGAATACCCGATGTAATAGGTTCCGTACTCGCCCGACCCGACCCTGCCGAAGGGCATGTTGGCCCGCACGATCTGCAACTGGTTGCCATCCGCGTCGTCGACGACGTTCAGGGCGACATGTGAATTGCCCGGCTTGACGTCATCGGCGAGCTCGATGTCCTCGAGCTTGGTGCGGCCGATCACCCGCTCCTGCTCGGGGACCGTCAGGGCCTGCCAGGCCGCCATGTCGTGCACGTACTTCTGCACGTGCACGTAGCAGCCCCCGGCGAAGTCGGGATCCTCCGAGCCGATCTCGGTGGCCTTCGCGGCCTGCGCCCCGTCCGGGTTCTCGGTTCCGTCGACGAAGCCGAGCAGGTCGCGGTTGTCGAAGAACCGGAAGCCGTGCACCTCGTCGGCGACGGTGACAGCGTCGCCCATCGCGGCGAGCACCTGGGTGGCCAGTTCGAAGCAAAAGTCGAGCGACTCGGCGCGCAGGTGGAACAGCAGGTCACCAGGTGTGGCGGGAGCGTGGTGGCGGGAGCCCTGCAGTTCGGCGAACGGATGCAGTTGGGCGGGTCGCGGTCCGCTGAACAGTCGGTCCCAGGCGTCGGATCCGATCGAGGTCACCATGGACAGATGCTTTTCCGGGTTCCGGAATCCGACCGCGCGCACCAGGCTGGAGAGGTCGGCCAACACGTCGTGCACCCTGGCGTGGCCGCCCTCCTCGATGGTGGTCACCAGGAAGATCGCCGCAGAAGTGAGTGGTGCCAGCACTGGCTGGAGTCGCGGGGAGGCCACCCGAGAACCCTAGCCCGCACCGCTCGGCCGCTCGCCTGGTTCGGCGCTGCTCGGCTCAGTTGGCTTGTGCCCGGGGGCATTCTACTGCCGGGCCTGCGACCGGCCGCGCTCTATCACCGAGGCGCGACTGGCCGCGATGTCATCGCCGGTCGCCGACCGCATCCACTTGCGGGCAGCCTCGGCCTCCAGCCACAGTCCGGCGGCGGTGCCCTCCTCGTCGATGCGGTGGTAGGACTCCAGCAGCGCCCGGACGGACTTCTGGTTGTTGCCGACGATCGAGGCCGCCACCGCCCGCGCCGCCGGCATCAGGTCCTCGTGCGCGACCACCTCGGTCACCAGCCCGGCCCGCAGCGCGTCGGCCGCCGACAGGTAGTCGCCGGTCATGCTCATCCGCCGCGCCATCCCGACACCGACCTTCTGCGGCAGCCGCACACTCAGCCCCCAGGTGGGCAGCAGCCCCACCCGGGCGTGGGTGTCGGCGAACCGGGCACGCTCCGAGGCGATCAGGATGTCGCAGTACAGCGCCAGCTCCAGGCCACCGGTGACGGCCGCACCATTGATGGCGCCGATGACCGGCTTGGTCATCGGCGGCCATTTGGGGGAGATGTCGGGAAGCTCGGTGGTGTTGCCGAGCTCCTTGAGGTCCAGGCCCGCGCAGAACACCGGGTCGGCTCCGGTCACGATCACCACGTCGACCCCCTCGTCGGCCTCGGCGTCGCGCAGCGCGGCGAAGAACTCCTTGCGCAACGCGGCCGACAGGGCGTTACGGGACTCCGGCCGGTTGAAGGTCAGGGTCCGGACGCGGTCGGTGGTGTCAATCAGCAGCACGGCGGTGTCGGGGGTCATCCTGACACGGTAACTTTGTCGCCATGACGGGCCGCAGGATGGTGAACCCCAAGGTGCTGTTGCTGATCGGGGCAGTGGTTCTGGTGGTGACCTCGGCGATCGCGATTTTCCTGGCGACCAGCTATACGCCGTCGTCGCCCACCCCGGCGCCCACGACGCAAACCTCCGTGCCCGCGCGCTAAACCGGTTCGCCGACAGGAAGATTCAGCGTCGAGCAGTCGCCGTGACGCACGGTATGGGTGGACGTCCGCATCGTCCGCCCGGTGAGCACCGGCTCGCCGGTGCCGAGGTTGCGGGCGAATCGTGGGTGGCATCCGCCGGCCACCATCAGGCGAAGCCGCGAGCCGACGCTGAAGCGATGTGCCACCGGGTCGAGTTCCAGGCGGATCGGTCCGTCGGGCACCGAGTTGAACCGGCCGAAGCCGTCGCTGACATTGCGTGAGCGTCCCTGACCGTCCACTTCACTCAGGCGGACGAAGACGTCGAAATGCGGATTGTCGGTGTCGTAGGCCAGCTCGACGACGGGATGGCCGCACACGCACATCGGGGACTGCAGAGGTGCGCTGGTGAAGCTCAGGACGTCGTCGCGCCGGGCAAGCCGGGTGTCGTCGCAGTAGCCGGAATCGCGGGTGAGCAGCCGGCCGCCGATGGTCGGGGTGGGATCGGCCGGGTTGAAACGGAACACCGACGGCGACGCGGACGGCGACGGGACTTCAGCCCCGAGCCGTCCCTGTGGCTGCAGATAGAACGTCCGGTCGGCGGTCACCGGCGGCCAGTCCGGCAACCCGACCCAGCCGGGCCGGGTCCGTCCGGTGACGTAGATCCGCACGGGCTGCGGTCTCGGCGCCACCCGATTGCGGGCGAGGTGGGCGCCCAGCCACTCCAGCGTCTCCACCGCGGTGCTGCCGGCCGCCTTGGTCACCATCTGCTCGTGGGTCCATGGCCCGATGGTCATCGCCACGTCGACACCGCGGTCACGCAGCTGCCGGTACTGGGCGATGGTCTGGTCGACGAAGATGTCCTGCCACCCGCTGAGCAGCAGCACCGGCACACTGCAGCGGTCCAACGCGGCCGTCATCCGCATCCGTTCCCAGAACGGGTCGTCGGGGTCGGGATGGGAGACCCAGGATTCGTACCAGGGGGAACCCTCCCCAAGTAACGAGCGCCCCGCTTCGCCCAGCGGCACCCCGGCGACCGCCTCGGTCAGCCGGCGCCGTGCCCGCAACTGAAAGGCCAGCCGGTTCAATGCCGAGGACTCCTGGTTGGCCACCATGTCCGACCAGCCGAGAAAGTCGTTGAGCGCGAACGCCCCCCGGCCCCACGACGACATATGCAGATCGTGCGGACCGACCGTCACGACGGCCGCTGCCAGCTCCGGCGGCGGGTCCGCCAGCAGCGCCCACTGGGTGAAACCCAGATAGGACAGCCCAATGGTGCCGAACGTGCCGGTGAACCAGGGCTGCTCGCGTAACCAGGCGACGGTGTCGGTGGCGTCGTCGGCCTCGTGCACCATCGGCACGAATTCCCCACCCGACCCGAAGGTGCCGCGCACGCTCTGGAACACCACGTGATAGCCGCGGGCGGCATACACCCGGGCGTAGATGATCGAGAACGGAAACGCCCGGCCGTAGGGACCGCGCACCAGGATGGTGCCCAGCGGGCGGTCGGTGTCGGGGACGTAGTGGTCGGCGCGCAGGATCACGCCGTCGCGCATGGGCACCGGCAGGCCCCGGTCCACCCGGTAGCCGGTGCTGGCGGCGGGAAGGCGCAGAACCCGGGACACCGCATGATCGACCGGGTGGGTTCGGGTCACAAGGCCTAGGGTAATGACGCTCGATGACGATGCCGGACGGGACGTCCGGAGGAGGAGTCGGGCAATCGGCCCCCGCTCAGTAGGCTGGACGGTTGTGGCTGCCACACTCTGGGCGATCAGCGACCTGCACACCGGTCACACCGGCAACAAGCCGGTGACCGAGTCGCTTTATCCCTCCACCCCGGAGGACTGGCTGATCGTCGCCGGCGACGTCGCCGAACGCACCGACGACATCCGGTGGGCGCTGGACCTGCTCAGCCACCGTTTCGCGAAAGTCATCTGGGTGCCGGGAAACCACGAGCTGTGGACCACCGGTAAGGATCCGGTGCAGGTGTTCGGCCGGGCCCGCTACGACTATCTGGTCGAGATGTGCGACGAGATCGGTGTGATCACGCCTGAGCATCCCTTCCCGGTGTGGATCGGCCCTGGCGGGCCGGCGACCATCGTCCCGATGTTCCTGCTCTATGACTACAGCTTCCTTCCCGAGGGTGCGGCCACCAAGGCCGAAGGCCTGGCAATTGCCAAGCAGCGCAACGTCGTCGCGACCGACGAGTTCCTGCTGTCCTGCGAGCCCTACGCCACCCGCGACGCGTGGTGCCGCGATCGGCTGACCTATACCAGGGCGCGGCTGGAGGAGTTGGACGCCGAGACTCCGACCATTCTGGTGAACCACTTTCCGCTGCGGCGCGAGCCGTGCGAGGCGTTGTTCTATCCCGAGTTCTCGCTGTGGTGCGGTACCACCGAGACCGCCGAGTGGCACACCCGCTACAACGCCGTGTGCTCGGTCTACGGGCATCTGCACATTCCGCGAACCACCTGGTACAACGGGGTGCGGTTCGAGGAGGTCTCGGTGGGCTATCCGCGGGAGTGGCGGCGCCGCAAGCCCTACCGGTGGCTGCGCCAGGTGCTGCCGGACCCGGACTACGCGCCCGGTTACCTCAACGAGTTCGGCGGCCACTTCGTCATCACCCCGGAGATGCGCGCGCACGCCGAGACGTTCCGGGACCGGGTCAAGAGCCGGCGCGAATGAGCAGCCTCATGAAGGCGGTGCTGCCCGATGCGTCGGGTCTGGTCTCCGCCGAGCTGTATCACGACCCTCCCGAGCTCACGCCGATGCCGGAGGAGGAGCCACTCATTGCCCGTTCGGTGGCCAAGCGTCGCAACGAGTTCGTCACCGTGCGGCACTGCGCCCGGGTGGCGATGGGCAAGCTGGGCGTTCCCGAGGCGCCGATCCTCAAGGGAGAGAAGGGCGAGCCGCGCTGGCCCGACGGGCTGGTCGGCAGTCTGACCCACTGCGAGGGGTACCGCGGCGCGGTCGTCGGCCGCAGCGAAGCGGTGCGCTCGGTCGGCATCGACGCCGAACCGCACGGTTCGCTTCCCGACGGAGTTCTCGGCGCAATCAGCCTGCCGCAGGAGCGCCACGAGATCGGCGCCCTACCCGATGGGCTGTATTGGGACCGAATCCTGTTCTGCGCCAAGGAGGCGACGTACAAGGCCTGGTTCCCGCTGACCGCGCGGTGGCTGGGCTTCGAGGATGCCCACATCACCTTCGACGTCGATCCCGCCGGGACCACCGGCAGCTTCGTCTCCCGCATTCTCATCGACCCCGCCGCGCGCTCCGGTCCGCCGCTGACCGAACTGGCCGGGCGGTGGTCGGTGGCCGAGGGTCTGGCGCTAACGGCGATCGTGCTGTGAGCCCACCCCCTCCCGGCGTCGTCGTCGTCGACAAACCGGCCGGCATGACGAGCCACGACGTGGTCTCGCGCTGCCGTCGCGTCTTCGGAACCCGCAAGGTCGGCCACGCCGGAACCCTGGATCCCATGGCGACCGGTGTGCTGGTGATCGGCATCGAACGCGCGACCAAGATCCTCGGCCTGCTCACCGCGACGGACAAGTCCTACGCGGCGACCATCCGGCTGGGACGGTCGACCACCACCGACGACGCCGAAGGCGAAGTCCTGCAGGATGTTTCGGCTGCGGAGGTGGCCGACGACGCGATCCTGGCGGGAGTGGCGGCGCTTCGTGGCGAGATCTCGCAGCGGCCCTCGGCCGTCAGCGCGATCAAGGTCGGTGGCAAGCGGGCCTATCAGCTCGTCCGCGAGGGCGAGCAGGTGGAACTGGCGGCCAGGACTGTTCGCATCGAGCGGTTCGATGTTCTCGCCATTCGCCGCGACGGTGAGTTCGTCGACGTCGACGTCGAGGTGGACTGCTCGTCGGGCACCTACATTCGTGCGTTGGCACGCGACCTCGGTCACGCCCTTGGCGTGGGAGGCCATCTCATCGCGCTGCGCCGCACCCGCGTCGGCGGTTACGGACTCGACCATGCCCGCACCCTCGAGCAACTGAACGACAGTCCAGCTTTGAGCTACTCCCTCGACGAGGCCTGCCTGCTGGCGTTCGCCCGTCGTGACATCACCGAAGAGCAGGCCGCCGACGCCGCCCACGGCCGCCCGCTGCCGGCCGCCGGAATCGACGGCCTGTACGCGGCCACCGATCCGTCCGGGCGGGTGATCGCACTGCTCGAGGATCGCGGCCAGCGCACCAAGTCGGTGGTGGTGATCCGCCCGGCGACGATGCAGGACTGACCACTTGGCGAACGGGTTGGCATCGGCGCGCGAGATCGGATTGCTGATCCGCCGTTAGGCTTGCCTCGTGGAGCGCTGGCGCGGGCAGGACGACATCCCGTCGGACTGGGGTCGTTGTGTGCTCACCATCGGAGTGTTCGACGGCATCCACCGCGGGCATGCCGAACTCATCGCGCGTGCGGTCAAGTCCGACCGGGCGCGCGGCGTCCCAGTTGTGCTGATGACGTTCGACCCGCACCCGATGGAGGTCGTCTTCCCGGGCAGCCACCCCGCGCAGCTGACCACGCTGACACGTCGCGCCGAGCTCGCCGAGGAACTCGGCATCGACGTCTTCCTGGTGATGCCGTTCACCACCGACTTCATGAAGCTCACCCCGGAGCGCTACATCCACGAGTTGCTCGTGGAGCGGTTGCACGTGCTCGACGTGGTGGTGGGGGAGAACTTCACCTTCGGCAAGAAGGCCGCCGGAAACGTCGGTACGCTGCGCAAGGCCGGTGAGCGGTTCGGCTTCGCCGTCGAGTCGGTCTCACTGCTGGCCGAACGCCACCAGTCCGAGAGCGTGACGTTCTCCTCGACCTACATCCGGGCCTGCGTCGACGCCGGCGACGTCGTTGCCGCGGCCGAGGCGCTGGGCCGGCCGCACCGCGTCGAGGGCGTGGTCGTGCGCGGGGACGGCCGCGGTCGCGGACTGGGATACCCCACGGCCAATGTGGCTCCGCCGATGCACTCCGCCATTCCCGCCGACGGCGTCTACGCCGGGTGGTTCACCGTCCTCGGCCACGGTCCGGGCGCCGGCGAGGTGATCCCCGGCGAGCGCTATCCCGCCGCCGTCTCGATCGGCACCAATCCCACGTTCTCCGGTCGCACCCGCACCGTCGAGGCCTATGTTCTCGACGCCTCCGCAGACCTTTACGGTCAGCACGTGGCCGTGGACTTCGTCTCCCGGATCCGGGGCCAGAGGAAGTTCGACTCGGTCGACAAGCTCATCGAAGCCATGGGGCGCGACACCGACAAGGCTCGGGCCATCCTGTCGAAGTCCTGAGCGGTCAGATGTCGACCATGCCGTCGATCTGGTTGATCGCCGCCGAGGCTCCCTCAACCACGCCCATGTCCAAGACGGTCTGAAGCGCCTCGGCCGATTCGTAGGTGCTGACGTAGGTCGCTTTCGTGCCGCCGTCGTACGCGGTGAAGGTGAACACGTTGCGCGACAAAGGCATATCGGGATTCGGGTTGAAATCGGCGTCGGCGAAGCCGTCGTCGAAGGTTAAGCCGCTCGGCTCGTCGACGGTCAGGACATGCCAGTAGCCGGCGTGTTTGTTGCCGTCCGGATCGATCATGAAGTAGGTGACGCGGCCGCCCGGCCGCAGTTCGTGGTCCACCACCGTCGCCGGGCAACTCGGCGGACCCCACACCTTCTCCAATTGGCGCGGGTCGGCGTAGATCTGCCAGATCCGCGTCACCGGCGCCGCGAACTCGGCGGTGATGGTCAGGGTCAGGGTATCCAGATCGTGCTGTACATCGGTCACAGGCATTTGCTTCAGTTCCCCTCGGATGAGATGAGCTCGTCGATGCGCGCGACCCGCCCCCGCCACATCTGTTCCAGTTCGTCGAGCATCGCTGCCACCGACCGCACGGCCAGCACGTCACCGGTGGCCAGTCGCTCGCGGCCGCAGCGCCGTTTGGTGAGCAGGCCCGCTTTCTCGAGCACGGCGACGTGCTTCTGCACGGCTGCGAAGCTCATGTCGTACTTCATCGCGAGCGTGGACACCGAGTGCTCCCCGGCCAAGGCGCGGCGCAGGATGTCCCGTCGCGTCCGGTCGGAAAGAGCGTGGAAGAGGGCGTCCGCCCGATCCTCCTGGTCCACAATCACCGACTCAATATACAACCAACTGGTTGTATATTGTCAATCAGCGATTTCGGGTCGGCGGTCCGCCGCTGTTAGAGTCGGTCCCGCGTGTGCTGCAGTCCGCGGTGGCCGCGCCCCGTTCTTTCTCGCGGCACTGAAACAGATGGAGTACTGCCATGGCGCTGACCACCGAGCAGAAGAAGGAAATCCTCGGCCAGTACGGCCTGCACGACACCGACACCGGTTCGCCGGAGGCGCAGGTGGCGATGCTGACCAAGAGAATCGCCGATCTCACCGAGCACCTCAAGAGGCACAAGCACGACCATCACTCCCGCCGTGGGCTGCTGCTGCTGGTCGGCCGCCGTCGCCGACTGCTCAAGTACGTCGCCCAGGTCGACGTCGAGCGCTACCGCTCGCTGATCGAGCGTCTCGGCCTGCGCCGCTGAGCCGGTCGGGGCTATTTCACCCCGGGTGTAATATAAGAGTGTTCCGAGCGGCTTGGTCCGGCTCGAACACCCCCGGTGCGGTCCGCGCACACCCGCGCGGTTTCGTTCCTGCGTCTCCCAGTGAGGCTCCCCGATCGGGCGGTCTTCGGTAGTGGCTGCCGGGCTGGAGAAATTCTGACCCGGCCGCTTCGATCGACGGCCGTAGCCGTTCTGGAGAGTTCACTCAAGGCGACGCCAAACAAGTGAATTCTGCAGAAAGGCTGTACGGACATCCATGTCTGTCGCTGAAATCGACGAAGGCGTCTTCGAGTCCACCGCCACCATCGACAACGGGAGCTTCGGCACCCGCACCATCCGTTTCGAGACCGGACGGCTTGCCCTGCAGGCCGCCGGTTCCGTCGTCGCCTATCTCGACGACGAGACCATGCTGCTGTCGGCGACCACCGCCAGCAAGGCCCCCAAAGAGCACTTCGACTTCTTCCCGCTGACGGTCGACGTCGAGGAGCGGATGTACGCCGCGGGCCGCATCCCCGGGTCGTTCTTCCGTCGGGAAGGACGCCCGTCCACCGACGCCATCCTGACCTGCCGCCTCATCGACCGGCCGCTGCGCCCGTCGTTCGTCGACGGCCTGCGTAACGAGATCCAGGTCGTCGTGACGGTGATGAGCCTGGACCCCAACGAGCTCTACGACGTGGTGGCCATCAACGCCGCCTCGGCGTCCACCCAGCTCGCCGGCCTGCCGTTCTCCGGCCCCGTCGGGGCCGTTCGCGTCGCCCTGATCTCAAGCCCGAATTCCGGCTCCGCCGGGGGGAGCACCTGGGTCGCGTTCCCCACCGTCGAGCAGCTCGAGACCGCCGTGTTCGATATGGTCGTCGCCGGCCGTGTCGTCAAGGACGGTGACGTCGCGATCATGATGGTCGAGGCCGAGGCAACCGACAAGGTCATCGAACTGGTCGCCGGCGGCGCCCAGGCGCCGACGGAGTCCGTGGTCGCCGAGGGCCTCGAGGCCGCCAAGCCGTTCATCGCCGCCCTGTGCGAGGCGCAGAAGGCCCTCGCCGAGAAGGCCGCCAAGGAGACCGCCGACTACCCGGTGTTCCCCGACTACGCCGACGACGTCTACACCGCGGTGGCAGACCTCGCCGGCGACAGCCTTTCGCAGGCACTCACCATCGCCGGCAAGCAGGAGCGTAACGAGCGCACCGACGAGATCAAGGCCGAGGTGCTCGGCCGACTGATCGAGAACTTCGCCGGCCGGGAGAAGGAGATCGGCGCGGCGTTCCGCTCGCTGACCAAAAAGCTTGTGCGCCAGCGCATCCTGACCGACCACTTCCGCATCGACGGCCGCGGGATCACCGACATCCGCGCGCTGAGCGCCGAGGTGGCCGTGGTGCCGCGGGCCCACGGCAGCGCGCTGTTCCAGCGCGGTGAGACCCAGATCCTGGGCGTCACCACCCTGGACATGGTCAAGATGGCGCAGCAGATCGACTCCCTCGGCCCGGAGAAGTCGAAGCGCTACATGCACCACTACAACTTCCCGCCGTACTCGACCGGTGAGACCGGTCGCGTCGGCTCGCCCAAGCGCCGCGAGATCGGCCACGGCGCCCTCGCCGAGCGGGCGCTGATGCCGGTGCTGCCCAGCGTCGAGGAGTTCCCGTACGCCATCCGCCAGGTCTCCGAGGCGCTCGGCTCCAACGGCTCGACCTCGATGGGCTCGGTGTGCGCCTCGACCCTGGCGCTGCTGAACGCCGGTGTGCCGCTGAAGGCCCCGGTGGCCGGTATCGCCATGGGCCTGGTCTCCGACGACGTCAACGGGGAGACCCGCTACGTCGCGCTGACCGACATCCTCGGCGCCGAGGACGCCTTCGGCGACATGGATTTCAAGGTCGCCGGCACCAAGGAGTTCGTCACCGCGCTGCAGCTGGACACCAAGCTCGACGGCATCCCGTCCCAGGTGCTCGCAGGTGCGCTCTCGCAGGCCAAGGACGCCCGACTGGCCATCCTGGACGTGATGGCCGAGGCCATCGACGAGCCCGACGAGATGAGCCCGTACGCCCCGCGCGTCACTGCCATCAAGATCCCGATCGACAAGATCGGCGAGGTCATCGGGCCCAAGGGCAAGATGATCAACGCGATCACCGAGGAGACCGGCGCCTCGATCTCCATCGAGGACGACGGCACGGTGTTCGTCGGCGCCACCGACGGCCCGTCGGCCCAGGCGGCGATCGACCGCATCAACGCGATCGCCAACCCGCAGCTGCCCAAGATCGGTGAGCGGTTCCTCGGAACCGTGGTCAAGACCACCGACTTCGGCGCCTTCGTCTCACTGCTGCCCGGCCGCGACGGCCTGGTGCACATCTCGAAGCTGGGCCGCGGCAAGCGAGTGGCCAAGGTCGAGGACGTCGTGAAGGTCGGCGACAAGCTCCGCGTGGAGATCGCCGACATCGACAACCGCGGCAAGATCTCGCTCATCCCGGTCGACGACGACGCTGCGGCCCCCGCAGGAGACGCCGCACCGGCTGATGCCGCGACCGTCAGCAGCTGACCGCTCGGCCGTCCGGCGCACCGTGCTGCCGGGCGGCCTGCGGATCGTCACGGAGTACGTGCCCTCGGTACGGTCGGCGTCGGTGGGCCTGTGGGTCAACGTCGGATCCCGCGACGAGGGACCCACGGTCGCAGGTGCGGCGCACTTCCTCGAGCACCTGCTGTTCAAGGCGACGCCGACGCGCACCTCGGTCGACATCGCCCGGGCGCTCGACGCGGTCGGCGGCGAGTTGAACGCGTTCACCTCCAAGGAACACACCTGCTACTACGCCCACGTCCTCGACGACGATCTGGACATGGCCGTGGAAGTGGTCTCCGACGTCGTCCTCAACGGTGTTTGCGCGCCCGATGACGTGGAACTCGAGCGGGATGTGGTGCTCGAGGAGATCGCGATGCGCGACGACGACCCGGAGGACACCCTCGGCGACGTGTTCCTGTCGGCGATGTTCGGCGATCACCCGGTCGGCCGTCCGGTGATCGGCAGCGTCGACTCGGTATCGGCGATGACCCGAAACCAGTTGCACTCCTTCCACGTCCGCCGCTACGTCCCCGAGCGGATGGTCCTCGCCGTGGCCGGCAACATCGACCATGACCACGTCGTCGCGCTGGCGAAGTCCTGCTTCGGGGCCCGCCTGGTCAGGGGGCGCAAACCCCTGCCGCCGCGCAAGGGTGCGGGGCGCGTGCCCGGGGGTCCCGGCCTGACGCTGATCAGCCGCGACTGCGAGCAGAGCCACCTGACCCTGGGCGTTCGGGTGCCCGGCCGGCACTGGCCCGACCGGTGGGCGTTGTCGGTGCTGAACACCGCGCTGGGCGGGGGCCTGAGTTCGCGTCTGTTCCAGCAGATCCGCGAAACCCGCGGGCTGGCCTACTCCGTGTACTCCGCTGTCGACACCTTCGCCGACAGCGGCGCGTTCTCGGTCTACGCCGGATGCCTGCCGGAGCGCTTCGACGAGGTCGTGCGGCTGACCGCCGAGGTGCTGGAAAGTGTTGCGCGAGAGGGCATCACCGAGGCGGAGTGCCGAATCGCGAAGGGCTCCCTGCGCGGCGGACTACTGCTCGGCCTGGAGGACTCGGCCTCCCGGATGAACCGCCTGGGCCGCAGCGAACTGAACTTCGGCGAGTACCGCAGCCTGACCAGCACGCTCAAGCACATCGAGGCGGTGACCGTCGAGGATGTCAATGCCGTCGCACGCAAGGTGCTCTCCGGCCGCTTCGGCGGGGCCGTGCTCGGGCCGCACCGCTCCAAACGCGCACTCCCACGTCGTCTTCGGGCGATGACCGGCTAGCGGTGCGATTCCATCTCGACGACCTGGCCGTGCCGATCCTGGGGGCGCCGATGGCCGGCGGTCCCAGCACCCCCGGCCTGGCCGCCGCGGTGACCAACGCCGGGGGACTGGGCTTCCTGGCGGGAGGATACGTCGCGCCTCAACGCCTCGCTGAGACCATCTCCGAGGCCCGATCTCTGACAACCGGGCCGATCGGCGTGAATCTCTTTGTGCCGCAACCCTGCCTGGCCGGGGACGCCGAACTCGACGGGTACCGGCAACTGCTCGTGCCGTTCGCCGAGCAGTACGGCGTCGAGCCGGGACATCCGCACCCCGACGACGATGGCTGGCTGGAGAAAATCGACGTCGTGGCCGACATGGCGCCCGGGGCGGTGTCGTTCACCTTCGGCTGTCCGGAGCCCGCGGTGCTGGATCGGCTGCGTGAGCGCGGTGTCTTGACCATGGTGACCGTCTCCAGTGCCGGGGAGGCTGCGGTGGCGGTGCAGGCCGGCGCCGGTGCCCTGGTGGTTCAGGGCCCGGAGGCCGGCGGGCACCGCAGCATTTTCGACCCCGGCGCAGAACCGCCGACCGCGCCGCTGCTGGAGCTCGTGGAGCAGACCGCCGATCTCGGCGTTCCGGTGGTGGCCGCCGGGGGACTGGGCGACGCCGCGGCCGTCCGCCGCGCGCGGGACGCCGGCGCAGCGGCGGCTCAGGTGGGTACGGCTCTGCTGCTGTGCGACGAGGCCGGGACCAGCGAGGTGCATCGCCGCGCGCTGCGCGATGCCGCCTTCGCCGACACCGTGGTGACCCGCGCCTTCTCCGGCCGGTATGCGCGCAGCCTGGCCAACGCGTTCACCGAGCGTTACAGCGCCACCGCGCCCCCGGGCTACCCACAGCTCAACCAGATGACCGGACCCATCCGGTCGGCCGCCGTCAAGGCGGGCGACCCGCAGGCTGTCGCGCTGTGGGCCGGCATGGCATGGCAGGGCATCAGGAGCGGGCGGGCCGCCGACGTCGTGGCGGCGTTGGGCCCGTGATCGCGGCATCGACCGGGCCGTGCCCGTGCGGGTCAGGCGAGCCGTTCGGCCGCTGCTGTCTGGCGCTGCACCGGGGCGAGCGGCCGGCCGACACCGCCGAGCAGCTCATGCGCGCCCGCTACAGCGCCTATGCCGTCGGCGACCTCGACTACGTCTGGCGCACATGGCATCCCCGCACCCGTCCCACGGAGCTCACTCCGGACGGCCGGTTGACCTGGGTCGCCCTGGAGATTCTCGACACCGTCGACGGCCGGCCGCAGGACCAGACCGGTGAGGTCGAATTCCGGGCCCACTACCGGGACGGAGCGCGAACCGGGACGCTGCACGAACGGTCCCGGTTCGCGGTCAGAGCGCGCCGTTGGCTGTACGTCGACGGAGACGTGTTCGCCTGATCAGGCGAGCAGGGTCTCCGGGTCGGTGTACTTCAGATCCAGATCGTGGGCCACCTCTTTGTTGAGGAGCTTGCCCTCATGGGTGGACAGCCCCTTGGTCAGCGCCGGGTCGGAGAAGCAGGCGCCCTGCCAGCCCTTGTCGGCCAGCTTGAGCACGTAGGGCATGGTCGCGTTGGTCAGCGCGAAGGTCGACGTGCGCGGCACCGCGCCCGGCATGTTGGCCACGCAGTAGAACACCGCATCGTGGACCTTGAAGGTCGGGTCGTCGTGGGTGGTGGGTCGGGAATCCTCGAAGCAGCCGCCCTGATCGATGGCGATGTCGACGAGCACCGCGCCCGGCTTCATCTGTGCCACAGTGGCATTGGTGACCAGCTTGGGCGCCTTGGCGCCGGGCACCAGCACCGCGCCGATCACCAGGTCGGCCTGCTTGACCGCGTTCTCCAACTCCAGCCGTGAGGAGTAGCGGGTCTCGATGGCGCCGCCGTACTCGGCGTCGATCTTGCGCAGGATGTTGACGTTCAGGTCGAAGACGGTGACGTGGGCGCCCATGCCCCACGCGACGGCCGCCGCATTGTCGCCGGCCATACCGCCGCCGATCACGACGACCGACGCCGGCGCGACACCGGGAACACCACCCATGAGCACGCCGCGGCCGCCCTGAGTGCGCATCAGGTGATACGCGCCGACGTGGGCGGAAAGCCGGCCGGCGACCTCGCTCATCGGAGCGAGAAGGGGCAGCGCGCCGTCGGCGGTCTGCACGGTCTCATAGGCGATCGACGTGGTGCCGGATGCCAACAGCGCGTCGGTGCACGGCCGTGATGCAGCCAGATGCAGGTAGGTGAACAGCACCTGACCCTTGCGCATGCGGCTGTACTCCGGCTCGATCGGCTCCTTGACCTTGAGCAGCAGATCGGCCTCGGCCCACACCTCGTCGGCGGTCTCGACCATCTTCGCGCCGGCGGCGGTGAAGTCCTGGTCGTGGATGGCCGAACCCTCGCCGGCGCCGGCCTGGACCATCACCTCGTGGCCGCGATGCACCAGTTCGGCGGCGCCCGCGGGGGTGATGGCGACGCGGTACTCGTTGTTCTTGATCTCAGTCGGGATGCCGACGCGCACGATTGCTCCTTGGTAGGGATTTTGCTGTCATCAGTGTGAAGAACATTCGACGGCGTAGCAATAACACCGGCAATAATTCGATAGGATTCAATTGTGGCCGAACAAAAATCATCCAAGGTGCCGGTTCGGCCGGAAAAACCGAAGGATGTTCAGGCCGTCGCCCTCGACGACGTCGACCGGCGGATTCTGGCCGCCCTGCACGCCGACGCCCGCATCTCCAACAGTGCCCTTGCCGACGCCGTGGGGATCGCCCCGTCCACCTGTCACGGCCGGGTGCGGCGCCTGCAGGAGCTCGGCGTCATCCGGGGCTTCTACGCCGATATCGATCCCGCGGCGATCGGATTGCCCCTGCAAGCCATGGTCTCGGTGAGTCTGCAGGCCGGCGCCCGCGGGAAGATCCGCCACTTCGTTCAGCAGATCCGCCGGCGACCCCAGGTGATCGATGTCTACTTCCTGGCCGGCGCCGACGATTTCATCATTCACGTCGCCGCGCGTGACACCGACGATCTGCGTTCGTTCGTCGTCGACAGCCTCAATGCGGACTCCGATGTCGCTGGCACCCAGACCTCGTTGATCTTCGAGCATCTGCGCGGCGCGGCCCCGCTGTGACATCAGTCCATCTGAGGCGGTTGGACCTGAGTTCAGTGACGTGTATCCCGTTCCGAATGCCTCTGTGAGGCTTATCACCGCAACGCCGTCTGATTCGGCAAACCCGTTGTTGCCCTGTCACTCTGGAGGATTCGCACGTTTGGAGGACTCATGCTCAACGCGAAGTTGGCGTGGCTGGGCGGCGGGGAACCCCGCGAAGTAGGCGAAGGCCACGAGACGTCGAATTACGCACTCGCCGGGGTTGTCGTAGCTGTCAACGCCGTCCTGGCATGGTTGGTGGCCACGGGGACAGTCGCAGCCTCGACGCACTGGCCCTACGTCGTCATCGTGCCCCTCTGCCTCGTTTTCGGTGTGTTGGTCGGCGCGGTGGCCCGAGCGGTCGCCACCGGTGACACGCGCACCACCCGGGGACTGGCGGGGCGCATCGCCGTGGCAATCGCCGTCGGCGCGGTTGTCGGCGAACTGGCGGGAATCCTGCTGTTCGCCGGCGGGATCGATCGGCGGATCGACGCACAGTCCGCGCTGAGTGGGGGAGTCGTGCAAGCCTCCGCCGATGCGGATCAGGCCCGGCAGGCGCGCGCCGCGCTGGATACTGCGGTCGATCAGGCACGGGGCCGGCGAGACGAGGCACTGGTCGTCGCGCGATGCGAATACAACCCGTCACCGGCCTGCCCGCAGACCCGCATCACCGGGGTGCCGGGCAAGGGGCCGGAAACCCGCACTGCCAATGAACGCTTGGCCGGCGCCCAGCAGGAACTGGACAACGCACTGGCCGCAAGAGACCGGCGCAGCGCCGACCTCGACACCGCCCTGGCCGACGCCAACGGACACCTCGCCCAGGCCCGCGCCGCAGCCGTCGCCGATGCTGACCGTGGCCTGGGTGCCCGCTGGGTGGCGATGAACGCCTACACCATGGGCAATGTCGGCGCCCTCGTGCTTCGCATCGCGGTGATCGCGCTCTTCGCGCTGCTGACACTGCTGCCGCTGATTCTGCGGCTGTGGCGCGGCGAGACGAGCCAGGACCGGATACTTGCCGCGCGGGCCGATCGGGAACGGGCCGATCTGGAAGCCGACACGGCCATCTCGGTGAAGCAGGCCGAGGTGCGGGCCACTGCCGAAACACTCTGGGCTGAACAACAACTGGTCAACGCACGCTTCGCCGTGCAGGCACAGAACGAGATCGACCGCGAACACCACCGTCGCCGCGTCGAGGATGCGGCCGGCGGCTCGATACCCCCCGTCAAGACCGTGGAGGACGACATGTACCTGCCGATTGCCGCCGAGGCAGAAGCAGCGAGCCGAGCGACCGTCGAATTGCGGGCTGCCGAAGCCAAGCCACTTCCGGCCGCGGTCGGGCCGGCGAGGGAACGCGGTCAGCTGATTCCGGCGATCCCCGAGCTCACCAAGGCCGCGGCGCGGTGGGTCCGCCCGCTGGTGCCGCCGATCGTCACGCGGGTGATCGATACGACGACGCAGCCGCTGCGGGCCGCGCGTCAGGCGTTCGAAGAGGTCGAGGAGATCACGTTCTCCTTCAAGAGGGTCCACAAAGTGACGCTGCATTCTGAGGAGGCTGCGCCCACCGTGTCGCCCGGGGCGGCGTCGACCGAGTCGTGGGAATCGGTCGGCGCGCAGCGGGCCGAGGCCGCATTCGACAGGCCTGGCGGTTCTGCCGCTTTCAACGCGCGCACGCGGGTCGGTCGGGCCGCCGCCGATGCGCGACGCGGGTTGACGGGGCCTGATCAGGAGCGTCAACTCGGCGGGGGCACCGGACCGGGCGAGCTGGGGGAGCGCAAGGGTCCGCGGGAACTGCCGCCGGCCGAGTAGCAGGGTTTGTTGCCCGCCGCAGCGGACAAACCGACGTCGACGGGATTTGATCGGCGGGCTCTTAGTGGGGCCTCCCTGCTTCGCCGCCCGGCTAGGCTGCATCCATGCGAGTCGGGGTTCTGGGCGCCAAGGGAAAAGTCGGGAAGGCGATGTGCGAGGCCGTACGTGGGGCCGACGACCTGACGCTGAGCGCCGAAGTCGACGCGGGCGACCCGTTGTCGGCGTTCACCGACAGCGGCACCGAGGTCGTCATCGACTTCACCCACCCCGACGTCGTGATGAACAACCTGAAGTATTTGGTGGACAACGGTATTCACGCGGTGGTGGGAACCACCGGCTTCACCGAGGAGCGCCTCGACCACGTCCGCTCCTGGCTGGCCGGCAAGCAGACCGGGGTGCTGATCGCCCCGAACTTCGCGATCGGCGCGGTCCTGTCGATGTATTTCGCGCAGAAGGCCGCCCCGTACTTCGAGTCCGTAGAGGTCATCGAACTGCACCACCCGCAGAAGGCAGACGCGCCGTCTGGCACCGCCACCCGGACCGCGCAGCTGATTTCCGCCGCCCGAAAAGGCATGCCGCCCAACCCCGATGCCACCAGCACGGGCCTGTCCGGTGCCCGGGGAGCCGACATCGGTGGCGTCCCGGTGCACTCGGTGCGGCTCGCCGGACTGGTCGCCCATCAGGAGGTGCTGTTCGGCACCCTGGGGGAGACCTTGACCATCCGCCACGACAGCATCGACCGGACCTCCTTCGTGCCCGGTGTTCTGCTGGCCGTTCGGCAGATTCCCCAGCGGCCGGGGCTGACCATCGGCCTCGAACCGCTGCTGGACCTGTGATCCTGCGCGTCCAACTGCTGATCGGGTTCCTCTGCCTGGCGCTGTTCGTCTACTTCCTGTTGCTGACGCGGACGGCTGTCGCCCTGCTGCGCACCGGAACCCCGACCGCGATGGCGTTGGGTGTCGGCGTGCTGCTGTTGCCTGTCGTCGGCGCCTGGGCCACCGTCGCGACGCTGCGGGCCGGGTTGACCCATCAGCGGCTGGCCCGGCGGGCGGCCGAGGAGGGGATGGATCTCGACGTCTCCGCGTTGCCGAAGACCCCGTCTGGGCGGGTCCAGCGTGACGCCGCCGATGCGTTGTTCGCCACCGTCCGTGCCGAGGTCGAGGCCGATCCCGACGACTGGCGAGGGTGGTATCGACTGGCGCGGGCCTACGACCATGCGGGGGACCGGACCCGGGCACGCGAGGCGATGCGCAAGGCCGTCGCGCTGGAGGCCGGGCAGGCAAAGCCGTGAGCAGGTTGCTGATCGTTCATCACACGCCTTCGCCGCACTGCGCCGAGATGCTCGAGGCGGTCGTCGCCGGGGCGAGTGATCCGGAGATCGCCGGCGTCGAGGTTCTGCGCCGTCCCGCGCTCACGGTGTCGCCGGTCGAGATGCTGGAGGCCGACGGCTACCTGCTCGGCACACCGGTGAACCTGGGCTATGTCAGCGGTGCTCTCAAGCATGCGTTCGACTGCTCGTACTACCAACTACTGGACAGCAGTCGGGGCCGACCGTTCGGGGTGTGGCTGCACGGCAACGAGGGGACTGAAGGGGCAGAACGGGCGGTCGACGGAATCACGACGGGCCTGGGCTGGATCAAGGCTGCGCAATACGTCGTCGTCTCCGGCAAACCGAGCAAGGCCGACCTGGACGCCTGCTGGAACCTCGGCGCGACGGTTGCCGCTCGGTTGATGGGCTGACACCTGAGGATCACGATGGCAGCCGACAGCACCGGCCGCGAACCGTCATCCCCATCCTTATCCACAGCCACCCGGTGACCGGTTCGTCGCGGCCCAGTCGGGCCGAACTCTTTGCCGATGCGACGACTGTCCTCCACTGATGGTTCTCGCCGCGATGAACCGCCGGATTCAACCGAGGCCACGGCAGAGTTCCCGGGCGAACGCCGCCGTCCTCGCGCGGCGAGGCAGTCAGGCAGGCAGTCTGAGTTTTGGTAATTTCTGGGGGCAGTGACCAACGGCGATTCCAAATCCTCTGAGGCCCTCGGCTTTCCTGACGAGGGGGGTGATCTGCTGCGTGCCATCAGCAACGCGATGCTTGACCCCCAGGTGCTTCTGGATGCGGTGACCGATTCGCAGGGTCAGGTCGTGGATTTCGTCTACCGCGATGTCAATCAGGCGACGTGTGACTATCTCGGATTGTCCCGCACCGAGTTGCTCGGCCGCGGGTTGCTGGAACTGTCACCAGGCGTCACCGAAGCGGGCCTGTTCGCCGACTATGTGCGGTGTCTGGAGACCGGTGAACCGGTGATTGTGGACAACTTGACCTACGACAACGAGATCATCGGCGGCACGCGCCGCTACGACTTGAGAGCCACCCGCGTCAGCCCGACCTCCATCAGCATCACCTGGCGTGACGTCTCTGAGCGATTCCGGGTGTCTCAACTGCTCGCCCAGGCCCGCGAGCTTCAGCACAAGGCCGACGCGCGGTATCGCCGGTTGATGGACAACTCGGGTATCGGGATGGGGCTGCTGGCCCCCGCTGGTCGATTCCAGGTCGTCAACCAGGCCATGTGCGGCTTCTTCGGCTACGACGCCGACACCCTGTGCAGGAAAACCTGGCAGGAGTTGACCGCCCCGGACTACCTGGAAGTCGATCAGAGGAATGTCGAGGAAGTCCTGGCCGGCAACATCGACTCCTACCGGATGGCCAAGCAGTACATCAACTCCGACGACCAGTTGATCTGGGGCGACCTGTCGGTGAGTTGTCTGCGCACGCCAGCCGGCGACGTAGAACACTTCGTCGTCCAGATCATCGACATCACCTCCGAGGTGACATCGCGCCAGCAGCTCGCCGTCCAGGACGAGCAGAATCGCTTACTCGCACAACAACTCCAAGCCGAAACCGACCGTCTCACCGCCGGATTGCGCAGTGCCGCAACCTATGTCGCGTCAATCCTGCCCGGTGACCTGGAAGGTCCGGTCCACGTGTCCTCGCGCTACCTCCCGTCCCAGGAGTTGGCCGGGGACACCTTCGACTACCGGTGGATCGACGACGATCATCTGATCGTCTACCTCATCGACGTGTCCGGGCACGGAATCGGGCCTGCACTGTTGTCGGTCTCGGTACACAACATGCTGCGCTCGCGGTCCCTGCCGGTCACCACCCTGCTGACCCCCGACGAAGTGCTGACCGAACTCAACCAGCGGTTCCAGATGGACCAGCACGACGACAACTACCTCACGATGTGGTTCGGGGTCTACCAGGCGTCCACACGCACGCTTCGCTACGCCAGCGCCGGATCGCCACCGGCCCTCGCTATCAACTCAGACGCCCTCGGCAGCGTCGCCACGCTGTCCACGTCCGGCCAGCCACTCGGCATATTCGACGACAGCGCATACGCATCGGGCAGCTACACCGTGCCTCCCGGTTCTCGCATCCTGCTCTACAGCGACGGTGCCTACGAGGTCGCTCTCGGCAGCGGTCGGCAGCTATCCCTGGCCGAGTTCATGCAGCTTTTCGGCCGGTTGGCCGCCTCCGCCGGCTCATCCGTCGACAACCTTGTCGAATCACTACGCAATCTCACCCCCTCCGGCACGTTCGAGGACGACTGCTCACTCGTCCTACTCGACTTCGACTGACCAACGCGCCTGAACTCCTGATGGAGTCTCGACGCCACCGGGGCCCACGCTCACTATTGAGCAGACCGTGTGCCCGGTAGATTGCAGCAGGCGGTGCAGCCGCTGATGTCAGTGCTAGGGGGTTGTTGTGAGCGGCAGCGAGTTGAGTTTCGACGACATTGTTCGCCTTGCCGATGTTCGGCGGGTGGTCACGTCAATGGCCACGATGAACTATTTGGTCAACGACCATTTCATCGCGGAGTTCTACAACAGCGGTCAGCACTGGGAAGAGGACCTTCTGGAGTTTCTCCAGCACATGCTCGACGGCACGAAAAACGTTGTGGACGTGGGAGCACATGTCGGCTCTCACACCATGGTCTACGCCAAGCGCGCCAAATTCGTCTACGCGTACGAACCGCAGCGCGTTCTGTACCGCCTCCTATTGCTGACTTGTCTGGATAACGACGTCTACAACGTTGTGCCGACGTGCGCGGCGATCTCCTACCAGAGCGGTCAGGCGCATCTCTCCACGCGCATCACCGACGGATTGAACACCGACCAGCCGGTTTCGTACAACGACGGCGTCCCGCGCAACTACGGGGGAGTCCAGCTCGGAACCGATGGCGAGAGCGTTCCACAGTTGGCCCTGCCGGCTCTCGAGGATGTCGCATTACTCAAGGTCGACGTCGAGGGCTTTGAACCCTGCGTCTTCTACGGTGCCCGTGATCTCATTCGCGCTTCACGCCCCGTCATATTGTTTGAGCGCAATTGGAAGTTCATGGATCCGGAGGTTCAATCAACGCTCGGAATTCCCGACGAGGTGGCCGGATTCTCCGTGGAGGAATTCGCCGCCGAAATCGGCTACGGCCCGGTGGTGCCACTCGACTACCCCGCCGGCAATCTCCTCCTCGCCTACGACTATCCCTGCCTGAGCGACATCGAAGGTGAATGGCGTGCCAGCGCCGGAGGCGGCTCAGCTGTGATTCGACGGGGTGCCGATAACGTGGTGGGGGCTGTGATCGACGGACGCGGCCCGTTCCGGATCATCAGCGTTGGCCCGTCGACCATCGTGCTCCTGCTCGCTCTGCAGGTCCCGACTCTCGTTTACAACGGAACGTACGTGTACGGCGAGGTCGAGGGCAACACGATTTACTGGGCCAACTCGACCCAGTGGGACCGATGACCCTGACATTCTCTGTGACGAGAGGTGAGGTGTGATGACCAGACTCGGAGACTTTGCGCTGGGGGCGGCACCCATCGCCGGCGGGGCGATGCTGGGGACGCTGGTCGGCACCTTCAAGGGACCCGACTTGCGCACGGCGCTGAAGTCCGACATCGAACTGCTCAAGAGCCTCCCGGAAGAGAATGTCGAACTCCGCGCGGAATTGCAGCGCACCATCGACGTGCGGGTCTATGAACTGGTCGCCTTCCTGGACCGCAATTACGAATTGCGCCAGACCGCTGGAAGCTACCGGGGCAATTGGCGCGACGTCGTTCTGTTCGTCTGCGCGCTGCTGTTCACCGTGGTCTGGTGGAACGTTCCGCACAGCCGGAGCAACTGGCTGATCACCTTCGTCGTCCTGGTCATCGCCTCCGTCGTCATCGGTCTCTACGCCGCCCGGGGCGTGATCGCGGCCGTCCGTCGGGTGTTCAGCCGTTCCGGCTGAGGTGGGCTCCGAAGAACTGTTCCATTGCCCGCCAATGTCTTTCGGCGGCGTCCGGGTCGTACGGTCCGTTATCGGTGACCGCGAATCCGTGTGCGGCCGGGTACCATTCGATGACGTGCTCCACACCCGCCGACGTCAGCGCCGCGTCGAGCGTCTCGGATTGCGCGGGGGTGTAGGACGGATCGTTCTCCGCGCCGCCCACATAGACCGCCGCGCGGATGCGCTCGGCCAGCAGATGCGGACTGCCGGGGTCGCCGTCGGCGGCCAGACCGCCACCGTGGAACGACATGGCCGCGGCCACCCGATCGGGCACGCGTCCCGCGACGACCAGTGACGTCCGCCCGCCCATGCAGTACCCGGTGGTGCCGAACCGCTTGCCGGAGACCTCCGGCCGGGAAGCCAAGTAGTCGAAGAACGCCTGCGCGTCGGCGGCGATGACGTCGGGGGTGATCGCCTTCATCATCGCGAACAACCGGTTGCGCTCGGCGGCGTCGCCGAACACGCCTTTCATGTCGAACGGCGCCCATTCGCCCTGGCGGTAGTAGACATCGGGTAGCAGCACGGCGTACCCCAGGTCCGCCAGACGCTGGGCCATCGCTCGGAACGCCGGGCGGGCGCCGCCGGCGTCGGAGTACATCACGATCCCCGGCCAGGGGCCCTCCCCGTCCGGGATCGCCAGCGTGACCGGGCAGGTTCCGTCGGGCGTGGTGATCGAGTCGCTGATCGTCGGCATGTGTCGTTTCTACCCCGGCGTCGCGGACGTAAGCTGACCAGCGTGCCGATCGCGACCCCCTACGAGGACCTGTTGCGTCTGGTGCTGGAGCAGGGGACGCCGAAGTCCGACCGCACCGGCACCGGAACCCGCAGCCTGTTCGGACATCAGCTGCGCTATGACCTCTCGGCCGGCTTCCCGCTGATCACCACCAAGAAGGTGCACACCAAGTCGGTGATCTACGAGCTGTTGTGGTTCCTGCGCGGCGACTCCAACGTCGAGTGGCTGCAACGGCACGGCGTGACGATCTGGGATGAATGGGCAAGCGAAACAGGCGATCTCGGTCCGGTATACGGCGTGCAGTGGCGGTCGTGGCCCACGCCGTCCGGTGAGCACGTCGACCAGATCAGCGCGGCGGTCGACCTGCTGCGCGCCGACCCGGATTCGCGGCGGATCATCGTGTCGGCCTGGAACGTCGCCGACATTCCCCGGATGGCGCTGGCCCCCTGCCACGCGTTCTTCCAGTTCTACGTGGCGGACGGCAAGCTCAGCTGCCAGCTCTACCAGCGCAGCGCCGACATGTTCCTCGGGGTGCCGTTCAACATCGCCAGCTACGCGCTGCTGACCCACATGATGGCCGCCCAGGCCGGCCTGCAGGTGGGAGACTTCGTCTGGACCGGCGGGGACTGCCACATCTACGACAACCACGTCGAACAGGTCACCGAACAGCTCAGCCGCGACCCCCGCCCATATCCGGAACTCGTTCTGCGCCCGCGGGATTCGATCTTCGACTACACCTACGACGACGTCGAGATCCGCAACTACGACCCGCATCCGGCGATCAAGGCGCCGGTGGCGGTCTAGGCGCCGTGTCCGTCGCACTCATCTGGGCGCAGTCCACCTCCGGTGTCATCGGCCGTGACGGCGGCATTCCGTGGCGCGTCCCGGAGGATCTGGCCCGCTTCAAGGACCTCACCATGGGGCACACCGTGGTGATGGGACGCCGGACCTGGGAGTCGCTGCCGCCGCGGATGCGGCCGCTGCCCGGCCGGCGCAACGTCGTCGTCAGCCGCGACCCGCACTACCGGGCTGACGGCGCCGAGGTGGTCTGCGCCATGGCCGACGCGCTGATCGACCAACGGACCTGGGTGATCGGGGGCTCGGAGATCTATCACCTCGCCCTGCCGGAGGCCACCCGTTGTGAGATCACCGAGGTGGAGATCGATCTGCGCCTGCAGGACGACGACGCCCTGGCTCCGGTCCTCGACGAGTCCTGGGTCGGCACGTCCACGCCGTGGCATGACAGCTCGTCGGGATTGCGCTACCGGTTCCACAGCTTTCTGCGGCCATGACCCGGCTGACCGCCGCCCAGGCCCGCCGGGTCGCGGTTGCCGCCCAGGGCTTCGTGGCGACCCCGCCCGGCCGGCCGGTAGGCCGAGCCGATCTCCGGCGGCTGATTCGCAGAATTCATGTGCTGCAACTTGATTCGGTATCCGTTGCGGTTCGCGCGCACTACGCGCCGGTGTTCAGCCGGCTGGGCCCCTATGACCGCGGCATGCTGGATGCAGCGGCGTGGAGCCACACGGCCCGCGCGCCCCGGTTGCTGGTGGAGTACTGGGCCCACGAAGCGGCGCTGATGTCGGTGGACGACTGGCCGCTGATGCGGTGGCGGATGCGCGAATACGTCCACGGCCGATGGGGTGTGGAGATCGTGAAGAACAACCCCCGCCTGGCCGACGACGTGGTGGCGGCGGTGGCCGAACTCGGGCCCAGCACCTCGGGTCAGATCGAGGCGTATCTGCAGACGGGCACCCGTCGCGGCAAGGGTGCCTGGTGGAACCGCAGCGACACCAAGTGGGTGGCCGAGGCGTTGTTCGCCTCCGGCGTGCTGACGACCGCTCACCGGGTGGGCTTCGCGCGGCACTACGACCTGGCCGAGCGGGTGCTGCCGGCCGAGGTTGTGGCCCGCGACGTCGACGACGGCGAGGCGGTTCGCGAGTTGGCGCTGCGGGCCGCGACCGCCCTGGGGGTGGCCACCGAGGCCGATCTCCGCGACTACTTCCGGTTGCGTCCCGCCGAGGTGAAACCGGCGCTGGCCGACCTGGTGCGCAGCGGCGATCTCGAGCCGGTCGAGGTCGACGGGTGGACGGCACCGGCATACCTGCGGTCCGGACAGGTGGTGCCACGCACCGACCGCGGGACCGCACTGCTCTGCCCGTTCGACCCGCTGATCTTCTTCCGGCCCCGGGTGGCGCGGATGTTCGGATTCGACTACCGCATCGAGATCTACACCCCGGCCGCTAAACGGAAATTCGGGTACTACGTCTGGCCGTTCCTGCTCGACGGCGAACTGGTCGCGCGGGTGGACCTCAAGGCCGACCGGACGGCCGGGGTGCTTCGGGTCCCGGGCGCGTTCGTCGAGCCGGGGCGGGAGCCGGTGTGGGTGGCCGGTGCGCTGGCGGGGGCTTTGGCCACGATGGCGGGCTGGCTCGGGCTGAGCGATGTGACGGTGGACGAGCGGGGCGACCTGTCCCGGCAACTGCGCTCCAGCGTTCGAGCGCTCTGATCAGCAGGCCCTTGATCTCGGCCGTGACCCGCATCGCTCACATCGTGTAGACGGCGTTACCGCCGACCCAGGTCTTCAGAACATTCACGCCGGTTTGGTCGGGCGTGGCGTAATTCAGGGGAACTCGGCAGTTGAGAATGTTGCTGTCCATCAAGGTCATATCAGCAAGCTTGCCCACAGACAGACTGCCGATCCAGGGATCAAAGCTCATGTTCTCCGCCGACCACAGGGTTGTCGCCAGGAAGGCCTGTCGACGGGACAGGCGCTGCCAGGGATTGACGACCGTTGTGGGATTGTTCGCGCTTCTCGTGATTGCTGTCAGCGTGCGCTCGCTCAGTTCTGCCATGAAGTCCAGCGGACCCATCTTGAAAGTGACGCTTGGGTCCAGGGGCGAAGTCAGTGAACCGACCCAGTCGATGGGGAAGTCGCTGTGCATCGAGACACGGACGCCATCGAGCAGGGCTGTTTTGGCCCGCACGATCGCGTTGCCCCGGGCTTTGCCGACGACGCCGGTTCCCTCATAGCTGTCGCCGTTCCATCCGAACTGATAGGCGTGCTGAATATGCCCCTTGGTGAATGAGGCGAAGCCTCCGATCCTGCCGAGATCCCGCAGTTGCTTGTCGGTGGCGAAGGGCAGGTGCTCAAGAGCCAGAATCTGCGGAGGACCATCTTTGGAGTTGGTACCGCCTTGCTTATACAGCTTCTTGTAGGCGTCAATCATCGCCGTTGTGGCCTGTTGCCCGTTCGTGTGGGCGTGGAAACCCCAGCCCCGATCCCACAGTTGTTGGAGCTGAACATCGAGACTGTCGTTGACCTCGCCTGGTCCCGGCGGGATGGGAATGTCCCTCATGCCGATCGGCTTCCAGCCCGAAGCGGTTTCCTGAAACAGCACGAAGGACGGGTTGTAGGTATCTCCGCTGTTGCCTTTCACCACGTATGGGTCGTCGGCCGGCATGTAGCCGGTCAGCGCCTGGTTGGACCCGTCAAGCATGAACTTGATCGCCTTCGGCGAGGCCGAGAGATTGCCCTGGAATGGGGTGAGTTGGAAACTGGGTCTGATCTGATTCTCTTTGTCGAAGATGAAACCCGAAAGCGGGTCGACCAACAGCCTGATGGGCTGGTAGCCGCTGGATTCCAGGAGCCCTTGCAGCTGGAAATCCGTGGTCGGACTTCCCGTCATGCTTCCGAAACTCTTGTCGTTGGCTGTCGTGATCCCCACGCTCGCGTGATTCACCGAGTTGGTTTTCAGGTTGGTTCCCAATTGGCCGTAAATATCGTTCAGTCGTGAGGTATTGAAGGCTTCGGTTATCGGGGCAAGAGCATTAGGTTCGAGAGCCACGCCGGTGAAGTAGCCCACCTGTCCATACTCGCCGTCGCGGAGGAAATAGCCTCCGATGGCGTCGGTGAGGTAGGACGGCTGGCCTTCGTTCGGCGTGGGGTTGTAGTGCTGGAGGATGCTGAAATTGAATTGTGGGAATTTGTCCTCAAGCTGTGCCAGTTCTTCCACCCCGGCAGCGTTGACGGCGATGCCATGGCCGCTGGAGTAGAAGATGGCGATCTTGCGCTGTGACGCTCCCGGCTCGATCTTGTCCGCTTCGTTGGCGATGTAGGTCATCCAGTTGATGTACGTCTGCCCGCTTCCGTAGCCGGGAGTCGGCGTCACCAGCTCTTTGGGAGGCATTGTGAAAGCCTCCTTGTAGATCGTGGACAAGCTGTCCGTCGAGGTGCTTCCCGCCGGATTACCGAGAATGGATGGGTCGAGACCGAATGCTCCGTACCAGGCCTTCGGGTCGTCTTTGTGCTGACGCTCGAAGTCGGCGAGTCCCTGTATCAGCACCTTGGTGACGTTCTCGTAGGTATTGATGTTGTCGGGATTGGCGGGCCAGGTGATGTTGGTGTTCGACGGAATCGTGCCGTAGCTGGCGAGGGTGAAGAGATGTTCATGTGGATCAACGAAACCGGGATAGAGGAACGACTCGTCATGCCTCTCGACGACGGTTGCATCGCCTTCGAATAGGCGCCGCATCCACCAGGCATTGCCGACACCGATGATGACGCCGTCCTTGATGGCGATGGCGTTCGCTGTCTGAGTGACTCTCGCGAACCACGTCTGCGCAGTGACTCGTTTGGCAGTGATGATCAGATCCGCCGACTTCGCGACGGACGTCGGCTCGAGGCTGAAGATCAGATCCTGGAAATCCTTGACATCACCACCGGATCCGTCGTCATAGGCGAAGCCCTTGTCGGAGAGGCGAATCAGTGAATCAGTGCCACCCGGATTGGCCTGAGACCACGGGAAGAGCTTTTCGCCGTCTGCCGTCTGCAAATAGGAGGAGACGAAGCCATCGGTGCTTAGTTCGAGGTTGCTGAATTCACTTGTCTTCAGAAAGCGGGGCGCCTTGTAACTCCTCACCACACGCTCGGCCGCCAGGTCGGCGTACCCCTCCTGCCATGGAAGCACCCCATCGATAGAGCCTGTCGCATCGTCGACGGTATATATCTTGAGTGTGTTCTTCTGCTGGCTCGCTGAGCTCAAGCGCACCGTGTACCGCGTGCCACCGTCGAGTTCTTGTGTGAACGAGCTCAGGGCGTAAGTGGTGAAGAGGGGATCGCCCTCTTGATTGAGCAATGCATCGGCGTTGACTCGCAAGGTGCCATAGGCGCCGGCACTGGTGAGGCTGAACCGCTCGGGATCGTCGGAGCTGTAGACCTTGTTGCCATTCGGTGCCGTGTACCAGAATTCGACAACATCACCGCGATTGACCGGGTACTCGTAAAGACCCGTGATCGGATTGACAATCGCCTGACCGGCCGAGTCATGGTTGTACGCAAAAGGACTGGTTGAAAGCAGCAGGCTCTTTTCGGCATCCTGCAGTGTGTCAAGCGGATATGCCTTGGTGGGCTCGAGAATCGTGTAGTCGGTTCCCGCGACTCGGATGCCCAACTCCGAACCGGTGAAGTCGAAGGCGACCGTGCCCGTGGACGGCGATGGATCACCGTCAGCAGTCAGCGAAACATGTCCGAGAATTCCCGATCGCCCGAAAACCTGAGACAACGCGGTTGGATCGGAGATTTGATACAGGCCGCCACCCAGGTCGTGGATGGGGAATGCTTCGCCCACCGGATCAGCCGGCTCTCCGCTACTCGCCGCTGACTCCTTCGGCAGTTCGGGAGTCCCGTCGGAGTGCCGTCGGATGAAGGCCAATGCCGCCCACATCAGAGGGGCCAGCCCGGCCGGCCGGTCACCTCCGGCGCCCCACCACGACGACGGCCCGCCTCCCCTGGGGCTCCACCCGGGCGACGCGATCGCGCTCGGGGCACGCACTCCCACGGGATTCCCGACAGCTGCGGCGTCGATGACCGTCCGGGGTGCATCCGCCGCAGTCCGTGTCACTGCAGCAGCCGTCGCGGCCACGGGGGACGCCGCCACCGAGACAGCGCTGGTCGGCTTCGGCGACAACAACGCGGCCGGGACGGCTGTGGTCGCCGCCGGCACCGGGTCAGTCGGCACCGAGGCCACAACCCGGGGCGCGTTGCCGGATGGTGTGTGGATTTGGTTGGGCGATAAGGCATTCCGTCGTGTGGGAGCACCCGACGCGCTCGGCCCACCCCGAAGATGCCCCGCCGACGTGCCCGGCTCAGCCGTGGCCGCCGGCGCTGGGTCCGCTGAGTGAGAAGACCGACTCCTGGCCGGGCGCGGGCGCGGCTCAGTCTGCCTCGACGCGGTGTCGGTATCGGAGTCTGATGAGGCCGCCGCTGCACCGTCCGTGTCGGCGCTGGAGACTCCGGCACCGGGCGCCAACCCGAGACCCAGAGCCACCATCCCCGCTCCGACGCCCAGCCACCGGTGACGCCTGCTCCGCAGCCGGGTTGCTGCACCGCGATCATGTGGGAAGAGATCCGGGATCGCCCTGTGCGCCCGGAAACCATCGCCGGCACCCTCTGCGAACACCATCGTCATCACCCCGCCCGAACCGGTTCTCGAGAGCGATTTTGCGCACCCGACGGGACGCTAACACCGCGGCCAATCGGCGCGCAGGCTGATAAACCAATCGACAAAGACAATCGATCTCACGCCATTTGCGGGGTTCATCGCGATCGTGCGCATATCCAGAAGGCCCCGCAGTCTAGGTTCGTGCCGTCGCCGCTGTCGGTTCACTGCCGATTACTGTGATCGGGTGGCCCAGACCGCGCCGCTGTGCGTGCAACTGATCGCCCGGACCGAGTTCCTGGCGCCGTCCGACGTGCCGTGGGACACCGACGCCGACGGGGGCCAGGCGCTGGTCGAGTTCTCCGGCCGGGCCTGCTACCAGAGTTGGTCTAAACCCAACCCCCGCACCGCCACCAATGCGGCCTATATCAAACACATCATCGACGTCGGTCACTTCGCGGTGCTCGAGCACGCGTCGGTGAGCTTCTACATCACCGGCGTCTCCCGCTCGTGCGCCCACGAACTGGTCCGCCACCGGCACTTCTCCTTCTCCCAGCTTTCCCAGCGCTACGTCCCCTCCGACGACGCCTCGGTGGTGATCCCGCCGGGTCTGGAGAACGATCCCGAACTCCGGGAGGTCGTGCTGGCCGCCGCCGACGCCAGCCGCGCCGCCTACCTGGATGTGCTGGCCAAACTCGAGGCCAAGCTCGAAGACCAGCCGAACGCCGTGTTGCGCCGCAAGCAGGCCCGCCAGACGGCACGGGCCGTGCTGCCCAACGACACCGAGACCCGCATCGTCGTGACCGGCAACTACCGGGCGTGGCGGCATTTCGTCGCGATGCGGGCCAGCGAGCACGCCGACGTCGAGATCCGGCGGCTGGCCATCGCCTGCCTGCGCGAGCTGGCCGCCGCGGCGCCGGCGGTATTCGCCGACTTCGACATCACCGTGCTGGCCGACGGCACGGAGGTCGCCACCAGCCCGCTGGCCACGGATGTCTAGCCCCAGCCCCGGCAGGTAACCTAAAGCCCCGTGAGCACCACCGGATTCGACGCCAGCGCCCGGCTGGGGACGGTTCTGACCGCGATGGTGACGCCGTTCACGCCGGACGGCACGCTGGACACCGACACCGCCGCGCGCCTGGCCACCCACCTGGTGGACTCCGGCTGCGACGGCCTGGTGGTGTCGGGCACCACCGGCGAATCGCCGACCACCACCGATGCCGAGAAGACTCTGCTGCTGCGCACCGTGGTCGAGGCGGTGGGGGACCGGGCCCGCATCATCGCCGGTGTCGGCACCTACGACACCGCACACAGCGTGCACCTGGCCAAGGCCGCCGCCGCCGAGGGCGCGCACGGTCTGCTGGTCGTCACGCCCTACTACTCGCGCCCGCCGCAGTCCGGCCTGATCGCGCACTTCACCACTGTCGCCGACGCCACCGACCTGCCGGTGATCCTGTACGACATCCCGCCACGTTCCGTCGTCCCGATCGAATGGGACACCATGCGCGCGGTGGCGCAACACCCCAACATCGTCGCCGTCAAGGACGCCAAGGCCGACCTGCACGGAGCTGCGCAGATCATGGCCGAGACCGGACTGGTCTACTACTCCGGCGATGACGCCCTCAACCTGCCCTGGCTCGCCGTCGGGGCGACCGGGTTCATCAGCGTCTGGGGACATTTCGCCGCCGGGCAGTTGCGCGACATGCTGACTGCGTTCAATTCCGGTGACCTTGCCACGGCCCGCAAGATCGGCGTCACCCTCGGACCGCTCAACGATGCCCAGTCCCGCCTGGGCGGGGTGACCATGTCCAAGGAGGGACTGCGCCTGCAGGGCTTCGAGGTCGGCGACCCGCGCCTTCCGCAGATGCCGGCCACCCCCGACCAACTCGACCGGCTGGCCGCCGACATGCGGGCGGCGGCAGTGCTTCCGGCGAGATCGCCGGCCGAGCGGCTCCAGGGTTGATGAACACCGACCTTCAGCCGCCGGGTCCGTTGGCGCCGGGTGCCTTGCGGGTGACCGCCCTGGGCGGCATCGGTGAAATCGGCCGCAACATGACGGTTTTCGAGCATCTCAGGCGTCTGCTCATCGTCGACTGCGGGGTGCTGTTCCCCGGCCATGACGAACCCGGCGTCGACCTGATCCTGCCCGACCTGCGTCACATCGAGGATCGCCTCGACGACATCGAGGCCCTGGTGCTGACCCACGCCCACGAGGACCACATCGGGGCCATTCCCTTCCTGCTCAAGCTGCGCGACGACATCCCCGTCGTCGGCTCCAAATTCACTCTTGCCCTGGTGTCCGCCAAGTGCCGCGAGCACCGGATCAATCCGCGATTCGTGGAAGTGGCTGAGGGACAACGCAGTACGCACGGCGTGTTCGAGTGCCAGTACTTCGCCGTCAACCACTCGATCCCCGACGCCCTGGCCGTCGCCATTCACACCGGGGCCGGCACGGTGCTGCACACCGGCGACATCAAACTCGACCAGCTGCCGCTCGACGGCCGGCCCACCGACCTCCCGGGGATGTCGCGCCTCGGTGACGCCGGCGTGGACCTGTTCCTGTGCGACTCTACCAACTCGGAGATCCCCGGCGTGGGACCGTCGGAGAGCGAGGTCGGCCCGACGCTGCACCGGTTGATCAGGGGTGCCGACGGACAGCGGGTGATCGTGGCCTGCTTCGCCTCCAACGTCGACCGGGTTCAGCAGATCGTCGACGCCGCAGTCGCATTGGGACGGCGGGTCTCCTTCGTCGGACGCTCGATGGTCCGCAACATGGCCATCGCCCGGGACCTCGGATTCCTCAAGGTGGAGGACCGCGACGTCGTCGACATCTCCGCAGCCGAGATGATGCCGCCCGACAGCCTGGTCCTCATCACCACGGGAACTCAGGGTGAACCGCTGTCGGCGTTGTCGCGCATGTCCCGCGGTGAGCACCGGAGCATCTCCATCACCGCCGAGGACCTGATCATCCTGTCCTCGTCGTTGATCCCGGGCAACGAGGAGGCGGTGTTCGGAGTCATCGACGCCCTGTCGAAGATCGGCGCCCGAGTGGTCACCAATCAGCAAGCACGCGTGCATGTCTCGGGCCACGCCTATGCCGGCGAGTTGCTGTTCCTCTACAACGGCATTCGGCCGCGCAACGTGATGCCGGTGCACGGCACCTGGCGCCACCTGCGGGCCAACGCCAAGCTCGCCGCGCTGTCCGGGGTGCCCGAGGAGTCGATCATGCTGGCCGAGAACGGCGTCAGCGTCGATTTGGCGGCCGGCAAAACCGGCATCGCCGGGGCGGTCCCGGTCGGCAAGATGTTCATCGACGGACTGGTCAGCGGCGACGTCGGGGAGACCACGCTGGGGGAGCGGCTCATCCTCAGTTCCGGCTTCGTCGCGGTGACGGTGGTGGTTCGGCGCGGCACCGGCCAGGCTGCCGCACCGCCGCACCTGTACTCCCGCGGCTTCTCCGAGGATCCCAAAGCGCTCGAGCCGGTGGCCCGCAAGGTGGAACAGGAGTTGGAATCCCTTGCCGCCGAACGGATCACCGATCCGGTCCGGATCGCTCAGGCGGTGCGCCGCACGGTCGGCAAATGGGTGGGCGAGACCTACCGGCGCCAGCCGATGATCGTGCCGACGGTCCTGGAGGTCTAGCCCGCACGACGATGCGGGCTGCTTGCGGCCCGAGGTGGCGTCGGGCAATCGAACTGGACCGTCGGTCAGCGCTTGTTGACGAAGCCGGCGTCCACCGGCAGGGCCACCCCGGTCACGTAGCGGGCTGCGTCGGACACCAGCCACAAGACGGCGTTGGCGATGTCCTCGGCCTGCAGCACCTCGACCGGCAGGGCGTTGGACATGTCCGGCCCGCCCAGTTGCTGCTGGGCCATGCCCTCCAGCCAGGACCTGGTGAAGTCGTTGTCGATCATCGGGGTGTCCACACCGGCCGGATGCACCGAGTTGACCCGGATACTGTACGGCGCAAGGAAGTTGGCGTAGGCCCGCATCAACCCGACGATGCCGTGTTTGGCGGCGGTATAGCCCAGCGATCCGGCGATCGGCGCGCCGATACCGACCAGGCCGGCGACCGAACTGGTCAGGACGACGGCCCCACCGTCACCCTGCTTGATCAGCGGCCGCATCGCGACGTCGACGGTGTGATACACACCGGTGAGGTTGACGTCGATCACGTCCTGCCAGGCGCTCTCACCCATCATCGGCGCAATGCCGGCGTTGGCGATCACGATGTCGAGCCGCCCGAGTTCGGCGATTCCCTCGGCCAGTGCCGTCTTCAGCGCGGCCCGATCCCGGACGTCGGCCTGCCGGGCGACGATGCGGGAACCGGTGTCCTCCACCAACTTCACCGTCTGGGCCAGGTCGTTCGGGGTCGCGAGCGGGTAGGGCACCCCGGCGATCTGCTCGCACAGATCCACCGCGATGACGTCGGCCCCCTCGGCGGCCAGCTTGACGGCGTGCGCGCGGCCCTGGCCGCGGGCGGCGCCGGTGATGAAAGCGACCTTGCCGGACAGGCTTCCCCCGGGCGCTCCCACGTCAGGCGCGCAGCTGGCCCTTGGCCGGGTCACCGGCCGGGATGGGTTCGAGCATCTTCAGATCCGGCGCACCGGCGAGATGGTCGCCGATCTCGGCGAACAGCGTCCCGACCGCCGGTGCGGTGCTGTGCGTCTGCAGCGCCGCCGCGTCGGCCCACTGCTCGATGAAGACGAAGGTGTCACCGGTCTGGTGCAGCGCGTAGAGCTCGCAGCCCGGCTCGTCGTGCACCGCCTCGATGGCCTTGGTACAGGCGGCGCGCACGGCGTCGACGGATTCCGGCTTGGCGGTGAACGAGGCGACGATGACGACGGGCATCGGGCGGGCTCCGATCTGAAGGGACGGTGTCGAACCT